>Ga0206997_10001_pt2 | contig 122092 bp, 104 predicted proteins | sample Alteio_BWMinCont_3_FD_153478 | JGI IMG/M metagenome (GOLD analysis project Ga0206997, IMG submission 153478) | Enriched cells from forest soil in Barre Woods Harvard Forest LTER site, Petersham, Massachusetts, United States -... | ecosystem: Environmental > Terrestrial > Soil > Temperate forest...
AAATAGGCTTGTTAGATGAAAAGGAGGTCTAATTATGAGTCTGATGCTCTAACCGACTGAGCTATAGGAGCAAAAATTAGAGGTGCAAAAATAGATATTCTGTGCCTTTATGCAAATTTATTTTGAGGTTAGAAAACTACTTAGCTTTTTCGCTTTGCTCTTGCAGCTTTATTAAAGCAAATACCGAGTAGTTAATCATATCCTGGTAATTAGCATCAACCCCTTCCGATATAAGGGTTTTACCCCCCATATCTTCAATTTGCTTAACGCGTAAAATTTTCATTAAAATTAAATCAGTTAATGAGCTTACGCGCATATCGCGCCACGCTTCACCATAATCGTGGTTTTTATTTTCCATCAAAGCCTTGGTTTCGTTTATATGTTTTTCATATAAAACCGTAACCTCATTGGCAGGCAATTCCATGCGAGTATCGTTAGTTAAATGGTGCTGTATAAGCGATATAATGCAGTAATTAATAATGCCTATATATTCTGATGAAATATTTTCTTCAACTCTTTGTGTGCCTTTTTGCTCAATACTGCGTATGCGTTGGGCTTTAATAAAAATTTGGTCGGTTAAGGATGAGGTGCGCAACACACGCCATGCCGTGCCATAATCGTGCATCTTCTTTAAAAAAATATCTTTGCATTGTTTTACAACTAAATCGTATTGTTGTGATGTATTTGTCATAAAAAGTAAATGAAGGCGCAAGGTACAAATTTTGATTCAGAATTTAATTTACAAGCTAACGGAAAAACGCTCAGCCTAAAAAAGCCTGTAGTAATGGGCATTTTAAACCTTACACCCGATTCTTTTTACGACGACGGCACTTTACTTACCGAAAAAGATTTATTAGCTAAAGCCGAAAAACACATTAAAGATGGTGCAACTATTTTAGATATGGGTGCAGTATCTACTAAGCCAAGTGCCGTTGAGGTAAGTGAAGAGGAAGAGCTAATCCGATTATTGCCTGCTTTAAAATTATTACGCGAAACGTATCCTAACATTTTTATTTCGGTAGACACCTACAGAAGTCAGGTTGCCATAGCCGTTGCCAACGAAGGCGCCGATATTATAAACGATATATCGGGCGGCATATTTGATGCCAACATGTTTAAAACTGTTGGCAAACTAAAGCTGCCTTATGTTATGATGCACACACAAGGCACACCACAAACCATGCAGCAAAACCCACAGTACAAAAATGTGGTTACTGATGTGTTCGGTTTTTTTACTGGCCAAATACAAGCCGCCCAGCAAAGCGGAATTGAACAATTTATTTTAGATGTTGGTTTTGGTTTTGGCAAAACACTTGAACACAATTATGAATTATTGGCTCAGCTTAAAAAAATTGAAACTCTTGGATTTCCCATACTGGCTGGGGTATCCCGCAAATCAATGATAAACAAGGTTATTGGCACCAAACCCGAAAACGCCTTAAATGGCACTACGGTTGTAAACACCCTGGCACTGCTTAACGGTGCAAATATTTTAAGGGTACATGATGTTAAGGAGGCCATGCAAGCTATTAAGTTAGTAAATTGTTATCATTCGGTTTAACAAGTAGTTTGCCTTTGTATTATTTTTGATTTCATGGACGAGGAAACTCCCGAAAAACTGTTTTACAGCATAAGCGAAGTTGCCGAAATGTTTAAGGTAAATGCCTCTCTTATTCGCTTTTGGGAAAAGGAGTTCGACTTTTTAAAACCTCGCAAAACAGCCAAAGGAAACCGCACTTACACCAAAAAAGACATTGAAAACATTAGGCTGGTGTACCATTTGGTAAAAGAAAAAGGTTTTACCCTACAAGGCGCTAAAGAAAAACTGAAGCAAAAACCGGCTCAGGAAATTAACAAAAACCTGGAGGCCATCGAAAGCCTTAATAAGTTAAAATCGTTTTTAGTAGAGCTAAAAAACCAGCTTTAATTCTTTACAAAAACTGCCTTTTACTTACATCAAAATCCCTTGCAAGTATAATCAAATACTGTATATTTGTCCGTCTTACAAAAAAGCAAAAACAACATGGCACAGCATGAATTAATAATGCCTAAAATGGGTGAAAGCGTTGCCGAGGCAACAATTATTAAATGGGTAAAAAACGAAGGTGATAAAATTAAAATTGATGAAACAGTTTTAGAAATTGCTACCGACAAAGTTGATAGCGAAATTCCCTCTTCGTTTGAAGGCGTTTTAGTAAAAAAACTTTTTAAAGAAGGTGATGTTGTGCAAGTTGGTACCGCTATAGCCATTATATCATCTGATGTAAATGCTGCGGCAAGTGCGCCACAAGCACTTGCTCCTGCGACAGCTCCGGCAGCGGCAAGTTCACACGCAGCAGCTCCTGTAAAAGAAGTTGCACATGCTACCAATCACGATTTTTCTCAATCAAATCGTTTCTATTCTCCTTTAGTAAAAAACATTGCTAAAGAAGAAGGCATATCTGTACAAGAGCTCGAAAAAATTTCGGGTAGCGGTAAAGATGGTCGTGTTACAAAAACAGATATTTTATCATATATTCCTAATCGTGGTACGCAACAAGCAACCGTTGTTGAAGAGCGTATCGAAAAACCTGCTGCTAAACCAAGTAACGGACAAGCACAAACTACTGCCCCTGTTATTAATAAACCTGCGGTATCGTTAATGGCGGGAGATGAAATTATTGAGATGGACAGAATGCGCAAACTTATTGCCGATCACATGGTAATGAGCAAGCATGTATCTCCGCACGTAACCTCGTTTGTTGAGGCCGATGTAACCAACATGGTTTTATGGAGAGATAAAATTAAATCGCAATTCGAAAAACGCGAAGGTGAAAAAATGACTTTTACTCCACTGTTTGTTGAAGCGGTTGCAAAAGCCATTAAAGATTTTCCTATGGTAAACGTTTCGGTTGACGGAACAAACATTATAAAACGCAAAAACATTAACATAGGCATGGCTGCTGCTTTACCAAGTGGCAACCTAATTGTACCAGTTATTAAAAATGCTGATGAGCGCAACTTGGTTGGTTTAACCAAATCGGTTAACGATTTAGCTAACCGCGCACGTGCCAATAAACTTAGCCCCGATGATATACAAGGTGGTACATTTACCCTAACAAACGTAGGTGGTTTTGGTAACGTAATGGGTACACCAATTATAAACCAACCACAAGTGGCTATTTTAGCAACAGGTACTATTAAAAAGAAACCTGCTGTACTTGAAACCCCGCAGGGTGATGTAATTGCTATCAGACACATGATGTTCCTTTCTTTATCGTACGATCATCGCGTGGTTGATGGTTCTTTAGGCGGAAGTTTTTTACGCAGGGTAGCTGATTATATGGAGAATTTTGACATTAATCGCCCTTTTTAAACAATTTGTCGCTTAAAAACCCGAATTCATTACATTTGCACATTAATAAAAACATCTAATAAATGAAGAAACCAATTATTGCCCTTTTATTTTTTATTTCTATTACTCATTTTGCATTTGCTCAAAGTACCATTGTTTCAGATAAAGGTTCGTACAAAAAAAATTATAACGAAGCTACCCTTAACGTTGGCGACAACGAATATGATATAGCTTTAAAATACTTTTTATATGCTTACAAGTACGATTCTACCAATGCTAATATTAACTTTAATGTTGGTTTTTGTTATTTAAAAAGTGCTGCTGCTAAAAAACATTTAGCCGAAAAATATTTAGAGAAAGCCATTTTAGATGTTACTAAAAATTACATGGAAGATGCCGCCAGCTTTAAAAAAGCGCCTATCGAATCTTATTTCTATTTAGGTCAGGCGTATCATTTAGATGGTAAATTAGATGATGCCATGAAAATGTACGATACATACGAATCGTATGTAAAACCTAAAGATAAAGAACAGCACGCTATACTTCAGCATTATAAAACACAAGTTAAAAATGCTAAGCAAATATTAGCTACCCCACTTAACGTAACGCTTCATAACTTGGGCGATAGTGTTAACAGCGAGTATCCTGATTACTCGCCTGTAATTACTGCCGATGAACAAGTACTTTATTACACTACTCGTCGTCCAACTAACGTAGGCGGAGAAAGATCGGAAGAAGATGGCATGTACTACGAAGACATTGTAGTATCTTACAAAGATGCTAAGGGCATTTGGAGTAAACCCAGTTCAATTAGTCCTTTTATTAATACAAGTGGAAACGAAGCAACTATAAGCCTTACTCCGGATGGACAAACACTTATTATTTACAAAGATGTAGGCGACGGAAAAAGTGGCGACATTTACTATTCATCATTTGATGGGCGCGATTGGACAATTCCTCAGCGTTATGGTTCAAATATTAATACCGATTATTGGGAACGTCATGCTTGTTTATCAAGAGACGGGCAAACACTTTATTTTGTAAGCGACAGACCAGGTGGCTTAGGCGGCTTCGATATTTATCGTTGTGTAAAATTACCAAACGGGCAATGGAGCTTAGCAACTAATTTAGGTGCACCTATTAACACGCCTTATGATGAAGATGGTCCGTTTTTAGGAGCTGATGGAGTTACATTTTATTTTTCTTCTAACGGAGATAAATCTATGGGTGGTTTTGATATTATGTTTTCTATTATTGATGAAAACGGAAAATTCTCTGACCCTTTTAACATGGGCTCTCCTATAAACACTACAGACGACGATGTGTTTTACGTAGCCACACCCGATAATAAACGTTTCTACCTTTCATCGGCACACGAGTATATTAATAAAGGTGATGCCCACGATAAAAGTTTTGGAGATAAAGACATTTATGTAGGTAGCGTAGATTTAATTAAAGAAAATCCGTTGGCTTTATTTCGCGGAAGATTTACACCAGGTGTATGCGATAGTTTACCCGATGATTTATCGGTTATAGTTACTTCGGTTACCACCGGAGAAATTGTTGGAACATACCGCCCACAACGCCGCACAGGTACTTTTAGTGTTATCATTCCACCGGGAAGTAAGTACCATTTTTCGTATCAACAAAACGGACAAGAATTATCTAATGAAGAGATATTTGTTCCGGAAGATATAACGTATGAAGAAATTCAAAAAGCCATTAATTTAAAACCACTGAAAATTTGTCCGGGCATGGACATAAAACAGGATACAACACCGGTTAAAATTGCCTTAAATGTGTTAGTGTTAAACAACAAGCGCGATAAAAAACCGGTAAGTGGTGCTGATGTAAAATTAGTTAGCAAAGGCTCTGATGACTATACTGCAAAATCTGACGAAGACGGACATATTAATGGTATAACAATTAAAGCTGAAAAAAGTTACACTCTTATAGCATCAGCCAACGGAAAAAGCGGCAAAGAAATTGTATTTAATACAATTGGTGTAAAGGGTGCAAAAATTTATGACAAAACGGTTTACGTAGAAAAAAATCCGGAAGACGAAGTTAATTTCCCTTTAACCATTACGACACTTAACAACAAAAAACAACATTTACCTGTAGCCAATGCGGCTGTTAAAGTTACAGGCACCGATGGTAGCTTATTTGAAGGCACTACAGATGCTAAAGGAAAACTTAGCGGTATAAAACTAAGCCCTGAAACTAATTATGAAATAAATGTTACTAAAGATGGGGTGACTAATAATGCTGTTGTATCTACACAACACATACGCAAATCTAAATCGTTTGAAAAAACAATTTACATACAAGGTGCATCAGAAACTCCTGATAACAGTTCGTTTAAAGATGGATGCTTTACTTTTCACTTTAAATATAACATGAACGAGGTTGACGAAACTGCACCACAATACAAACAGTTTATTGACTCGTTAGTAAGCATTAAAAATTCAGGTCAAAAAATTGTTTTAAATTTAAATGCAAGTGCATCTACTGTACCTACTCGTAAGTTTAAAACCAACGAAGACCTTGCTAAGGTACGTTCAAAAGCAGCTTTAGATAAGATTAAAAGCAGTTTAAAAATGCGTGGAGTAGATGATGCAAGTATTACTATCGCATCTGATACATTCAAAGTTGACGGCCCTGCCTATAAAGGCGATTACTTAGAAAATGCTGCTGAGTATGAAAAATATCAGTTTGTACGAGCTTGTATAGCTAAATAAGATAAAAGGAAAGGTTAAATAAAAAGAGCGATGTTAAACCAACATCGCTCTTTTTATTTCTTAAACATTCCGGCAAGCCTGCCTTTTAATTTTTCTATATTTTCGCTGGCAGGCGTACTGGCTATGTCACTAAACTCATTGCTAACAGCAATTTCCAGTACTTCAGGATATAGCACTACAAAACTCTGAAACTCTAAGTTTTTAATTAAATCCTTTTGTAAATTATCTACTACAAAATTATGCGATACGGTTTGCTTACGCGCACTTACAATAAAAATTAAATCGTCAGCACTTATCTCTTTCGTTACCAGCGCTTCTATGTTTTCAAAATCTGAAACGATGTTATAGTTATGTAACGAGCCATTTTTATCGTTAGCCGCTTTTTGAAATTGCTCAATGGTTTTATCATCACCAAACACCACTGCCCTATCGCCTATTTGTTTTAAAATGCGCAACGTTTTTTGCACACTGCGTTTAAAGCTGGGTTCAAGTGTGGCATTAGGTGTAAAAACTACACACACGCGTTTAAACGAATGCAAAGGCTGTATAATTTTAGCCAAAAAAACCGCTTGTTGCGTTTTAGCAAGTAAGTTGTTATAAACCGTACCAAATAAAAAGTTAGATGAAGTGTTTGTTGCACGGTTAGTAATTACAATATGACTTGCACCATAAGCTTTAGCAGTGCGCACAATGCCATCAACAATATTTAAATCTACTTTTTTAAGGATTTCGATTTTTGTATCAGACGATACAATTTGCTGAGTAATAGCATCAATGGCTTTTTTAATGGAATTTATTTTTTCGTTGGCATCATCTGCATCTTCAACCACAGTAAGTGGATAAATGGGTTCGGTTGATTTTTGATCTTTAATAAGTAAAGCAAACTCCATTAAGCGTTGCAGGTTTTCGGGGTTCGCAATCGGAATTAAAATGCGCTCAACTCTCTTCTTCAATTTTATCTCCGAATCGTTTTCAGTAATCGCAATTTGCCTTGCAGCGCGTTCAGTTACAAATGAGCTCACTAAGCAAGTAATTAAAATTAAAATAATAGTACCGTTAACGGCATGTTGGTCTAACAAACCAATATCAAAACCTACTTTAATAACAGCCAGTGTAGCCGCGGCATGTGAGGCACTTAAACCGTAAATAATTCTCCTTTCATACTTGGTATACTTATAAATAAAGCCTGTAATTTGCGCCGCAAAATATTTTGTTAGTAGAGCTACACCGCTTAATGTTAAAGCAAAAATAAGTTCTTTGCTTCCTGCAAAAAATAAGCGCAAATCAACCAGCATACCGGCGCTTAATAAAAAGAAGGGTATAAATAACGTGTTACCTATAAAAATTAAGCGGTTCATTAACACCGAGCTTTGCGGTATAATGCGGTTAAAAGCTAAGCCGGCTAAAAACGCACCTACAATGGCTTTAACACCTGCTAAGTCGGCAACGAAGGCTGCTAAAAACATCATAGACAGCACATATAAATATTGCGAACTGCCCTGCCCTTCCAGGTTTCTAAAAAACCATTTACTCAGTTTGGGCAATAGATAAATAGTGCCTATTACCAAAACAGCAATCATTATAATAAGCTTAAACCAATAATCCATCGTAAAATTGCCTTGCGAAAGATTGGTTATAACACCTAATAAAATAAGCACAGCAGAGTCTGTAATGATTGTTCCACCAAAGGTTATTTGCACCGCACGGTTTTTTACAATGCCCATATTACTTACAATAGGATATGATAAAAGCGTATGGGTAGAAAACATACTGGCTAACAATAGTGCCGCCCAAAAATTATATTGCAGCACGTAAATGCATACAAAAAAACCAATGGTTATAGGAATGAAAAATGTAAATGCACCAAACACAATACTTTTACCCTTATTATGCTGAAACTCTTCCATGTCCATCTCCAGCCCGGCTAAAAACATAATGTAGAGTAAGCCTGTGTTGCTGAACAAATCGAAACTGGTAGATTTATCTATAAGATGTAAAGTATTAGGACCAATAATAACACCGGCCAATATTAAGCCAATAATGCCTGGGATGCGGATGCGACGAAAAATTAAAGGCGCAAATAAAATAATTAAGAGTACAAGTGAAAGAATTAAAACAGGGTTTGTAAAGGGAATATAATTGCCGCAAATTTTTTTAAACTCGTATATAAACTGGTTAAAAAAATCCATAATTACTAATTGAATGTAAAGGTAAATTAAAGCACCGTAATTTTATGATTGAAAAAGGTTAATCACCCTTTTAATTCTCCTGCCTGATACTGCTCCGTTTTTTTAAGATTACCCTGATCGTCATACGTTTTCCACTCCCCTTCTTTCAGGTAATCGTTTCGGTCTTTATAAAACTTAAGCATGCCCTCTTCTTTTATTTTACCGTTTTCAAAATAGTCTTTGTGCGTATATGTTTTTTTCTTTTTATCAATTAACTCAAAAACAGTTTCAACATAACCGTTTTCAAAAAAGGAGTTTCGTTTTATTAAATATTCGTTATCTCCATAGTTTTCTTCAACCATGTCAATGTTTCCATTCCGATAATAGTCGATTTCTTTTTGTGGGGCTTTGGCGTAATAATGTATTTGTGATTTCAGTTTTCCATCCGGATAATAAACAATAACCTCGCTATGCTTATAATCAATCATACGGAACGTACGCTCTTGCTGGTCATTTTCATAATAGTTTTTATATGCCCGAAGTTCCCCATCTACATAAAAGCCTTTATGCAATAATTTTCCGCTTTCGTAATAGTCTTCTATCCAACCTTGTGCACTATATCCTTTTTTATCGTATCGTAGAGAATCGCCTCCTAACGATGGAGCCATTTTATCAAAAAAGGTTATTCCATAAGCAGAATCAACTACTTCCGATGATTTGAATTTTCGTAAATGCGGTACCTGATCGGCATAATTATTTTGCGCAAATGCCGAAGTTCCGATAAAAAATAAAACAATCAGTAATCGTAAAATCATCATATAAATGTAAGCATTTTAATGAATTCCTGCTTCCGATAAATAACGTTCAGCATCTAATGCTCCCATACAGCCACTTCCGGCTGCTGTAACAGCCTGACGGTAAACTTTATCTTGCGCATCGCCTACGGCAAACACACCTTTAATTTTTGTTTTACTGGTACCCGGTATGGTTTTAATATAACCGCTTTCATCCATGTCTAACCAATCTTTAAAAATGCCTGTATTAGGTTGGTGACCTATGGCAACAAAAAAGCCTGTTACATCAAGTTTACGTTCTTGTTTGGTTTTGTTGTTATAAACCAATGCACCGGTAACCCCTTTATCACCTAAAATTTCTTTGGTTTCAGTATCCCATAACACTTCAATATTGGGTGTGTCAAGCACGCGTTGTTGCATGGCTTTGCTGGCACGCATTTCACCTTTACGTACAATCATATACACTTTTTTACAAAGTTTGGCTAAATAAGTAGCTTCTTCTGCCGCCGTATCACCTGCGCCAACAATGGCCACATCTTGTCCTTTAAAAAAGAACCCGTCACAAACCGCACAAGCCGATACGCCAAAGCCATTCAGTTTTTCTTCGCTTGGTAAACCCAGCCATTTAGCTGATGCACCTGTGGCAATAATTACGCTATTGGCGTGGACTTCGGTTGTTTCATCAATCCACACTTTGTGTATAGGGCCACTAAAATCAACCTTGCTGGCATAACCAAAACGTACATCGGTACCAAAACGCTCAGCTTGGGCTTTAAAATCTTCCATCATTTGTGGACCATCAATGCCCTTTGGATAACCCGGGTAGTTTTCTACCTCGGTAGTAATGGTAAGCTGTCCCCCCGGCTGCATGCCAGTATACATAAGGGGCTTAAGGGCAGCACGTGCTGCATATATAGCTGCAGTGTAGCCCGCAGGACCAGAACCTATAATTAAACAATCAACTTTTTCTATGGGGGTACTCATAATAATCTCCTTTAAATTTTCGGAGTACAAATTTACTTAAAAAGGCTTGTATTTGGGTAATGTAGATTAATTTTGAGGGATAATTATTTTGGAAATTTCTGCACAAATAGATGCTATTTTAAAAACCCTGCCCGAAAAACCTGGGGTTTACCAATATTTTGATGTTGAAGAAAGCATTTTATATGTAGGTAAGGCAAAAAACCTAAAAAAACGGGTTTCGTCCTATTTTCATAAAGAGCATGATAATGCCCGTTTAAGAATACTTGTACGTAAAATTTTTAACATTAAAACCATTGTGGTTAACACCGAGTACGATGCTTTGTTACTGGAAAATAATTTAATTAAACAGTATCAGCCTCGTTATAACATCAACCTTAAAGATGATAAAACCTATCCTTGGCTTTGCATAAAAAAAGAGCCCTTTCCCCGCTTTTTTTCTACCCGCACAAAAATTAACGATGGGTCGGAATATTTTGGTCCTTATGGGTCGGTATATGCTATGAAAACCATGCTGGCTTTTTTACGTGAAACATTTCCTTTACGCACCTGCAGTTTAGATTTGACAGAGAAGAATATCGAGCAAAAAAAATTCCGTGCTTGTTTAGATTATCATATTGGCACTTGTAAAGGCCCTTGCATTGGCGAGCAAACTTTAATTGATTACGATAACAACATCAAGCAAATAAAAAATATTCTTAAGGGCAATATATCTTCGGTTATCCGCGATTTTAAACAGCAAATGCATGCACACGCCGAAAAATTTGAATTTGAAAAAGCGCAAGTTTTAAAAGAGAAGATTGATGCTTTTGAAAAATTTCAAGCAAAATCAATGGTTGTTAGTAACACTATCGAAAATCTGGACGTAGCAGCCTTTGTAAAAGAAAACGATGTGTATTATGTAAACTACTTTCATGTAGTTAATGGTGCCATTATTGCCAGTAAAATGCTGGAAATAAAAAAGAAACTGGATGAAACCGACAGCGAAATTTTACTTTATGCCATCTATGAAATACGCAACTCTTTACAAAGTACTGCCAAAGAAATTGTAGTTCCCTTTTATCCTGAAAGTGAGTTGCCTGATGCTAAGTTTTTTGTGCCCAAGGCAGCCGATAAAAAAATATTGTTGGATTTATGTCAGCGTAACGCAGAGCAGCACCGTGTAGACAAGAATAAACAACTTGCTTTAATAAACCCCGAAGAACATACCGAGCGCATTATGCAGCAAATGAAAAAAGATTTGCGCATGAAAGAAGAACCGCGCCGTATTGAGTGTTTCGATAACTCAAACATACAAGGGCATTTTGCGGTAAGTGCCATGACCGTTTTTATTGATGCCAAACCCGCCAAAAAAGAGTACCGACACTTTAATGTAAAAACCGTTGAAGGGCCTGATGATTTTGCCACGATGGAGGAAGTAATTTACCGCCGTTACAAACGCGTGTTGGAAGAAAATTTAGACATGCCACAGCTTATTGTAATTGACGGTGGCAAAGGACAACTGGGTGCTGCCATTAACAGTTTAAATAAATTAGATTTAATGGGTAAGGTGGCTATAATAGGCATTGCCAAACGCTTGGAAGAAATTTATTACCCGGGAGATTCTATCCCCATGTATCTCGATAAAAAATCAGAGACCCTACGCATTATACAGCATATACGTGATGAAGCACATAGGTTTGGTATAACCCATCACCGTAATAAACGCAGCAAGGGTTCTATTACTACCGAGTTAAATAATATTAAGGGCATTAGTGATAAAACAGCACAAAAGCTTTTAGGTGAGTTAAAATCGGTAAAACAAATAAAAGAAGCCTCGCTTGAAACTCTTGTAAGTAGTATAGGTAAGGCTAAAGCTCAATTGGTTTTTGATTATTTTAAACAACAAGAAAAAACTGTTTAACATACTTTGGCTTAGTATTTGCGTACGTGGCAACATAGTTTAAATTTGTAACACTTTTTAATAAAGCATTAGTATGAAAAAAATTATGCAAGGCAATTTTTTTAAATTTATTTTATCGGCGGGCATTGCCGTGGGTTTCTATTTTATAACCCCACATTGCCTTAGTAAAACTACGGTTGCCGGTATTTTAATTACACTGGTGGTGTTAATTAATGCCTCAGGTTTTATAAGCAAATGGCCTTTAATTACGCATATAGCAAGGGTTTTAGTAGGGGGCTTATTTATTTTTTCAGGCTTTATTAAATCAAATGATGCGGTTGGTTTTTCGTATAAATTAGAAGAGTACTTCGAAGTTTTTAAAGGCGATACTGGTTTGGCTCTGTTCGATTGGATGGCTCATATCTCTCTGGCACTTGCCATTATTATCTGTGTAAGTGAGGTGGCACTTGGTTTTATGCTACTTATTGGCTTTAAAAAAGAACTTACGTTATGGTTGCTTTTAGCGCAAATTGTATTTTTTACCTTCTTAACTTTTTATTCGGCTTGCTATAACAAGGTTACCCATTGCGGCTGCTTTGGCGATGCCATTAAACTTACTCCTTGGGAAAGTTTTTGGAAAGACATAACCTTACTCATACTCATTACGCTTTTATTCTCTGGTAAAGACAACATCAATCCTCTGTTTGGCGGCATGATTAGCAATGTGCTTACCGTTATTGCCATTGCGGCTTCTATATGGTTTCCTATACATTGTTACCGCAATTTACCTATGATTGATTTTCGTGCTTATGCGCCGGGCTTAAGCATTTGCGAAGGCAAAAAACCGGGACCAAATTATAAACCTGCGGTTTACGAATCGCACTTTATGTATAAAAATATTCAGAGTGGAGATACAACCGAGTTTACCGATAAAAACTACCCTTGGCAAGATACCTTGCATTGGAAATTCCATCGCGCTATGCCTTCCGTAGTAATTAGTCCGGAAGTAGATGCGGCAAAAATTCCTGATTTTACTATCACCGATTTAGACGGAAACAATGTTACGGATACTATTTTAGGGAACAAAAACTACAACTTCTATTTAGTTTGTTACGATTTAAATAAAACATCGCAGGATGCAGAGTTAATGGCGAAGATTAATGATTTTTATACCATCTGCGAAAAAAACAAAATCAACTTTATTGCTCTAACGGCATCAAGCAATGAGCAGATAAATGATTTTAAACATAAGTTTAATGCCCTGTATGATTTTTACAACATGGATGGCATTGTTTTAAAAACCATGATACGCTCTAACCCCGGCTTAATGCTAATGCACGATTGCCGTGTAATAAACAACTGGCACTATAATAACTTTCCTGTGTTTAGTGATGTGCAAAATAAATTTATGAAGTAGTATGAAAAAGGTAGAAATTTTAAATACACAACAAATACAACAAAAGCTTAATCGTTTAGCCTACGAAATTTACGAGCACACCTTAGAAGAAAAAGAAATTATACTAACGGGCATTGAAGGCAACGGTTATTTAGTTGCAAAAAAACTAACTGCTATTTTAAAAAAAATAGCTCCTTATAAAGTTACCCTTGGTAAAATTACATTAGATAAAAAAAATCCGTTGGCTAAAAAACCAATTGTAGATTTTACGGAGAAGGATTATAAAAACAAAACCATTTTTGTAGTTGATGATGTTTTAAATAGTGGCAAAACACTTATTTATGCGGTACAACTTTTTTTAACACAACCTATAAAAAAACTGCATACTGTTATTTTGGTTGACCGCAGCCACACGCAGTACCCGGTAAAGGCTGATTTTGTTGGACTTTCGCTTTCTACCACTTTACAGGAGCACATTGTTGCCGATTTTTCGAAGAGCGGAAAAGAGACTGTTTATTTAGAGTAAAAAAACTATTTTTGCTCTGTTATGACAGCAAATACAACTTCAATTAAATTTTCAGATGATGATAAAAAAGCACTATGGTTAACCTTGGCTGTTTTTTTAGCGTATGTTGTTTACTCTTATTTTGCAACCGGTTTTTATCAGCACGATGAAATTGGGCACTACTTTAACATGCGTGAGTTTTGGAGCAATCCAAATATAATTTTAGGCAACTCTGCAAAAACCGGCTACAAAATTATTTATGTTATTCCTGCTTTATTGGGCAATAAGTTTTTAATTTATTTTAATGCAGCCCTTGCCGCCTTTGCTTGCTTTTTAACCTATAAAATAGCACAACGCATAGGTAGTAAATTTGCCTGGCTGGCTTTTTTTATGTTGGCACTACAACCTTATTGGATACAACTTTCGTTTCGTAATTATGCCGATACTTTTAGTGGATTTGTATTGCTATTAGCACTTTATTTCCATTCAGAAAAAAAATATATTGCTTCTTCTTTAATACTGTCCTATGCAGGCATTATCAGACAGGAGTTTTTATTATTGATTCCAATTTATGGTATTTGGCAAGCATTAAACAAACGATGGGTTTGCTTTTTGTTACTGGGCGTTTTTCCATTGCTAAATAACATTTGGGGCTTTATAGCAACCGGCGAACCCCTATACCTAATTACATCGAGCAGTAAAACAGCCGCAAGATATGCTGATGAGTATCCTCGCCAGGGTTTTGACCACTATTTTAAAATGGGCATTACTATTTGGGGTGTTGTGCAATGTTTTTTAATTGTATTGTATATTCTTTTATTTATTGCCAAACGCGCTAAATTGTTTAATCAGGCAGATTATTTAAAAGAGTACCCTCAACAAAAAGAAACAGCTAACTCCTTTTTGTTTATTTCTATTCCTGTCTTAATTTATTTTTTGCTGCACTGTCTTTTTAACTGGTCGAGTTTAAAAGTGGGTACGTCAACTGGCGGTAACTTACGTTACATGACTTCGGTTGCTCCTTTAATAGCCCTGCTTTGTGTTGCCGCTTGCGACAGATATAAATTTCTAAACAAAAAAGCATTTGTATATGTTGGCGCAACTATATATATAATTATAGTGGCTGTGTTTCTATCTTATCCCAATAATAATATACGATTATTAAGTGAGATAAATCCGCAAACAGGCGAAGAACCTAAACACGATTATGTTCCGCTTTTATTTACACTTGGCTCACTTGCTTGCTTATTACTAATTAGTAAACAAAAACAACTTACAACGGCGTTTGCTGTTATATCACTATTGTTTGTTGTATTTGCAGTACGCCCGTTTAAAGCTTCGCCCGAAGATATAACCATGGAAACCATTACAAATTCTATTATTGCAAAAGGTTATACCGATAGAGAAACTCCTATTTACAGCACGCATATTTTATTTAAATATTACTACGATAAAAAGAAACACGGCATATACGACAAACAAATTTATGCCGATAGCTTATCCTTACAAACCGCACCGGCGGGGTCTATTATTATTTGGGAAAGTCATTATGGTTATCGTCCTAAATTAAATAAGAACACAGTTAATGCCGATTATTTTCAGCGCAGACCTCAGCAGTATACTTTGTTACAAAACCGCATTTCTACCGACAAAAGGTTTCAGGCACTTGTGTTTGAAAAAATTGCACCTTAATGAGTAACCCCGCTCATAAAAAGAAATTTTTATACTCATTATCATTTATTGAAGGTGGTGTTGTAATGAGCACTGAATTAGTGGGTGCAAAAATTTTAGCCCCTTATTTTGGCACATCGTTATACGTTTGGGCCTGTGTAATGGCACTTACATTAGGCGGTCTAGCCTGCGGTTATTTTTTTGGGGGCAGATTATCCGTACAAAAAAATCACGAAAAAATTTTAATGACAAGCGTGCTATGCGCCGCCATTTATATTTGTTGTTTACCCATGCTTGCATTTTTACTGGTTTATTTAGCAAATAATTTTTCATTAATTCCAGCAGTGCTTGTAAGTAGTTCGGTTGTTTTATTCCCGCCTGTTTTTATCATGGGCATGGTGTCTCCGCTTATCATTAAATCAATTACAACAACACACGAAGAAGCCGGAAAAAAATCAGGGGAAATTTATGCCATCTCAACCCTGGGTGGTATTTGCTTTACATTTATAACCGCTTTTTATGCTATACCACAATGGGGTTTAACAATAACATTAGTGGTTAATGCAGGTTTATTAGCTGTTTTTTCTGTTATATATTTTACTAAAAGAAAAACGTTGTTCCCAACGCTATTGTTTTTAGCAAGTATGTTTTTTTCTTTTAAAACAATAAGCAAAAACCCTTCAACATTATATTTAGAAGAAGGGTTGCTTGGTAAATTAGAAGTTGAAGACAAAATGTATAAAACAGATACAAGCAATGAAACAGTTAGGTATCTTTTAATAAATAATATTATACAATCGTGTGTTGATGTAAAAACAAACCAATCAAAACTTCCCTACTCAAATGTATTAGCAAAAAATTTAGCGCTCCTTAACCCAAATGCGAAAACTGCTTTAGTATTGGGCTTAGGTGGTGGTGTAATTAGCAATATGCTTACTGAAAAAAACATTCAGGTTACCGCAGTAGAGTTAGACGTCCGCGTTATCGATGTCGCAAAAAAATATTTTAACGTATCTAACCAAATAAATATTATTAAAGATGATGCGCGGCATGCTTTGTATCAACTAAATACAAAATACGATATAGTTGTTATTGATTTATTTGCCGGAGAGGTTACCCCGTCGCATGTTTTAAGTAAGGAAAGTTTTTCAAAAATAAAGTCTTTACTAAACCCCAACGGCTTTGTTTTTATTAATACATATGGTTACCTTACAGGTAAAACAGGACAAGGCAATCAGGTTTTATTAAACACATTAAAGCAAGCAGGCTTTTCTTCTACCATTTGTTATTCAGGAGATGTTGAGCATGAAGATTATAGAAACCTTTTATTGTTTGCCTCCGTAAAACAACAAGCAAATTTATATGCTGCTTTACCAAAAAATAATACTCCGGAGTTTGAAACAACTTTAATAACAACCGATGATAAACCAACTATTGAATTTGCTAATGCGAATGCTGTTAAGCGCTGGCGTTTTTCTTATTTAAAGAATTTTATTTTGTATAAAACTGAATAATGGCATTGTAAAAACTTTGCGCTGCAAGAACCACACGCTTGTTAGTTTTTATTCCGTAAACAGTTTCTGTGTTTTGCATAAGGTTGTAACACTCATTTTCACTATCCTGATACAAGCATTCACCATACACAAGCGGTGATTGTACCATGCGGCATAAAGCTAAATTACGGCTATATACCCCAATTGTAGAAGAAGCCAAACAGTGTTCGCTTAAATAAGTAGCATCTGTTTTACTTGCCACAGGAATTTTTAATTGTTGCGAAAGTTGGTTAACCACTAAACCCGAAATTTTTTCGCTCTCATCCAAATCATCGGTAAGAAGCAGACGTAATAAATTTAATTGTCCTTGCGTGGTTTTTATATTATCTGCAATTAAACATCCGGGTATAAAAGTCATGCAAAAATTTTTATCGCTTGGCTTTTTCCAGTCTGTATTTTTCTCATCTACGTTATAATGAATAATAACCGTCATGTCCGGTTTAAAAACATTAATAACACGGACTCGTTGCTGTAGCTCGTAATCTTTAAAAAAATCTATAAAAAATTTAGAGGCGTTTTCACTAATAAGTTGTTTGTGCCTTTGCGCGGTAATTTTTTTTATAGCAAGCAAACTATCTAAGGTTTTCTTTTTGAAGTTTTTAAACCACTCATCGTACGTACACCCAAAAGTGGTACCGTTTTCTTTTCTTGTAAGCGCTACCGTTACACCTTTTTCTTGCAACATGTTTTTTAAAACACCGGCTGTTTCAAAAGTTAGCATTCCCTCTGCAACATCAACGCTATCTTGTTTTAACATAGGAGTATTTTGCTTGGTAAAATGCAAAAACTTTTGCTCGATATGCGCCATATTTAAATTACCTGCCATGTGACCGGGATCGATAATTATTTTCAATTCAGATAGATTTTTTTTAACTGAATTTCTTGTAGGTGCTTTATATTTATCAAAGGCAGATTTGTTTAAATAAATTTTCTCCAGCGAATCTTCAGGCAATGTTTTTAATAAAAGAGCCATTTTTTGCCAATCATCTTTTACAAGCACAAATATGATTTGCTTTTGGGTGTTGTAAAAAATAATTTTATCCGATTCAATTTGCACCAGTGTATTTAAACTTCCGTGGTAATTAATATAATTATCGAACCTTTTTTTTACTTGCTGATACGTTTGGGCACAACTAATAAACTGCAAAAACAAAAAAAGAAGTACAACCTTAAAACGCATAGCTAAAAATACATTAACCCATAAATTAAATAGTATGGTATAAAAATTAGTTTCTAACACAAAAGCGTTAAACATTTTGTAAACTTGCAACGTGGTACAAGCATTTCTATATATTATAAAGCGAAATAAATTTTTCGCACTTATTAATGCGTTATTTCTGCTGATATATTCGCTTATATGTTTTGTAAATCATTATAATTTTAGAACCTATTCGCTCGATTTAGGCATTTATACACGTGCCGTTTACGATTATGCACATTTTCATTTTAATTATGCCGAAATTTTTAAAGTGCAAAAAGAAAACATTTTAGGCGATCATTTCGACCCCATACTTATTCTCATTTCACCTCTTTATTATATTTTTGGCACCTATGTATTGCTGGTTGTTCAGGTAGCTTTTATTCATGTAGGTGCTATTGGTGTTTACAAGGTTGCCATGCAACAACTGCAAAACAAAAAGCTTGCCCTTATAACAATAGCATCTTTTTTATCATTTTATGGCGTATTTAGTGCCTTATCTTTTGATGTACACACCAATGTTTTTGCAGCCATGTTAATTCCGTGGTTATTTTATTTTTTTATGCATGCCAAATGGCGAAATGTATTTATTGTATCTGCCCTTATTTTATTGTGTAAAGAAAATATGGCGCTTTGGCTTATTTTTATTGGTTTTGGTTTGGTATGGCTTTATTATAAAGAAAAACAAAAAAGAAATATTGCACTTATCATTAGCTTAATTTCAATTATTTATTTTGTTTGTATTACTATGGTAGTTATGCCTTCTTTAGCGTTAAGTGGCAGCTACGCACACATGCATTACAGTATTTTAGGTAATGGTTTTGGCGAAATTTTAAGTAACCTATTTAAACATCCTTTAGCGGCAATTGCTGTACTATTTAAAAATCATTCTTTAAATAGTACATACAATTACTATAAAATTGAAACGCACATTTTTGTGTTGCTTTCAGGAGGTTTTTTATTGTTTTTAAAACCACAGTATTTGTTAATGCTTATACCTATTTATTTTCAAAAAATGTTTCATAACACCCCTACTATTTGGTCGGTGGCAATGCATTATAATATTGAGTTCGCACCTATACTTATACTTTGTTTTATCACCGTTCTTCCTATCATAAAATCAGAAAAAAAGAAATTACTTTTTTCATGTATCTATTTAATTTTAAGTGTGGCCGTAACTATTCGTTTATGCGATCACACCATAGGCTTTGTAGATAAAGCCCGTATACGTTTTTATCAAGTAGATCATTATCAAAGCGATTTTGATACTCAGGTAGTTTATTCCGACCTAAAAAAAATTCCTACAAATGCAGTTGTAAGTGCCGAAAACATGTTTGTACCGCATCTTACCGATAGAAAAATGGTATACCAGTATCCTATTGTAAAAAACGCACAGTATATTTTACTGTCAGACGACGACCATTCATATCCATTAGCTACCGATAAAATGTTAAAACAAATAGACAGTTTGCGCTCATCGGCAAATTGGCATCTTTTGCCGACAAATAACCATGTTTATTTGTTTGAAATAGTTGAAAAACATTAAATTAGCACCAAATCAAACAACTTATGAAAAAGTTACTTTTTCTTTCATTAAACATTCTCATAGGCACATCTTTATTTGCTCAACAAGGCAAAGATGGCGCAGGTAATATAACCACAGCAAATACTATTGTAAATAATGTAAGTACAACGCTTACTTCTAATGCCGCCATAGGCACTACAACTATTGCTGTTGCTTCGGTTGCAGGTTTATCAGCCGGAGATTTACTATTTATTATGCAGGCGCAAGGAGCTACCGTACACGATTCTACCAATTATTGGGGAAACCCGAACGATGCTCTGCCAAACGATACCAGCTCTGGTAAGGTAACAAAATATAACGGAGCAGGAAATAATGAATTCGCTGAAATAAATTCTATTGTAGGAAACGTTATAACCCTAAATTGTACATTAAGCGACAGCTTTAGGGGTGGTAGTGTAACCTTAGGCAGTATTACAACGCAGGTTATACGTGTGCAGCGTTACACTTCATTAACATTATCAGGAGCCGGTTCCATAACTTGTAATACTTGGAATGGTGCAACAGGTGGGGTTGTTGTTATCGAAGTTCAGGGCAACACAACCCTTGCTGCCGGTACATCTATTACTGCAAGCGCAAAAGGTTTTAGAGGGGGCTCTCCTATATGGGCAACGGGTTTTGGTTCTACAAGTACAGGACATAATTACGGAAGTCCCTCTGCTAATAATGGAGCACACAAAGGTGAAAGCATTGTAGGGGACACAAATCAATATAAAAAACAAGTGTTACTTGTCCCATCTGTTGCACCTGCTACACCTACTCTTTCTCCAACCGGTAATATGGACCCTCCTTCTGAGTGGTGGAATTCAACACCACTTGCTATTTGTAAAGCAAATGTGGCTAATGGCGGAGGAGGAGGAGATGCTATGAATTGCGGCGGCGGCGGCGGATCTAACGGCGGCTCAATAGCACTATGGAATGGAATGGGAAACCCAGATATAACCACATCTGCCAGTTATACTACTTGCTGGGCTCTTGAACCAACTACACCCGCAAATGGCACAGTACGCCCAACCTCATCTTCCGGTGGTGGAAGAGGGGGCTATGCTTTTTCTGCTCATTCAACCCCTATATACGCAAGTGCAGACCCCACTATAAGCGGGCCAAACGCTTTTACAGGAACTGTAAGTATTTGGGCTGGTGACGACAGGCATAATGATGGAGGTTGGGGAGGAATTCCATTAGATTATTCTACCGGAAAAATATTTTTAGGTGGCGGTGCCGGTGCCGGAGATGGTAACGATGGTCATGCCAGCCCCGGAGGTAACGGAGGGGGAATTATTTACTTAGTAAGCTATGGTACTGTTACAGGTGCCGGACAAATTATTAGCGATGGGGGCTCTCCGCTACCAACCAGTTCTTTTCATGGTACCAGTGGAGATGATGGCGCGGGCGGCGGCGGCGGCGGCGGAACAATCCTAATTAAATCGGTTGGTACAATTTCTTTAACGGCAGCCACTCCTATTTCGGCACAAGGTGGTAAAGGTGGGAACCAAGATAATAATACTGCTAATAATGATGCTTATGGTCCGGGCGGCGGCGGCGGCGGCGGTTATGTTTCTATATCTAATGCAGTTACCGGTGTAAATATAAACGGTGGGGCAAATGGTTTAGTTACCGGCAGCAACACGTCAAGCATAAAAACTAAATTTCCACCAAATGGTGCTACAGGTGGCGGTGTAGGAAGTTCAATACCATCAATTGCTCCTTTTTATTTAACAGCAAAAAATGATACGGTTTGCCCATCAAGCACGGCTTCTTTATCTGTTACAGTAAATGGTACTACCCCAAGCGGCCTCTCGGTTGAGTGGTACACAGTAGCTACCGGTGGCACTCCGGTTTCAAGCAGTGCTTCTTATACTTTTACATCGCCTGCTACAGCAAATACATATACGTACTATGCAGGTACTTGCCCCGGCACGTATCGCATTCCGGTTATTTTAGTGGTAAATTCTTCCAGCCCTCCAACAGTAACTGTTACCGCAACAAATACAACAGTGTGTTCTGGCACAAATGTTATACTTACTGCAAGTACTACTGCAACATCATACACATGGAGTGCCAATGCAGGAAGTGTTAACACAAGTACTGCCTCGGTTAACCCAACTACTAACCCAACAACCTATACAGTTATAGTTGCTAACACAGGTGCATGTGCCGGTACAAATACAGCCAGCATAAACATAAATGTAATTCCAGCTCCTACAATAACTATTACACTAACAAGTTATAGTATTTGTTCAGGTATAAATGATACACTCAAAGCAAGTGGCGCCACTACATATACCTGGAGTAGTAATGCAGCAAGTGCAACTACAAGTAGCGTTTCTGTATTACCAACAAGTACCGGTGTTATAACCTATTCGGTAATTGGAAGTAACGGTGGTACCTGCTCATCTACACAAACCGCTACTATAAATGTTACAGCAACACCTACCATAACTATATCTCCTGCAAATGCAACTATATGTACAGGCTCAAGTACAACTTTTACCGCAAGCGGTGCAACCACTTCCTATTCTTGGAGTACAAGTGCAACAACAAATACCGTTTCTGTTTCTCCAACAAATAACGCAACTTATACCGTTACAGGTTATAATAACACTTGTTCAAATACACAAACAGTTTCGGTAACAGTTAGTTCTTCGGTTACTCCAACATTAATGATTAATGCAACAAATACTACTATATGTTCAGGTACAAGCGTTACACTTACGGTAAGCGGTGCAACATCTTACACATGGGGTGCCAATGCGGGCAGTGCTACTACAAATACTGTTTTAGTTACTCCAACAAGTAACACAACTTATACTGTAACAGGTGCTAATACAGGTTCATGTGCCGGTACAAATACGGCCAGTATAAGCATAAATGTAAATTCGTCGCCAACCGTAACTATTACACCGAGTGGCAACACCACATTTTGCAATGGGGGTAGTGTAACCTTAACATCAAGTAGTGCAGTAAATAATGTTTGGAATAATACCGGCAGTACCGCACAAACAATTACTGTTACCACATCCGGAGTTTATACGCTCACAACTACTGCATCAGGTTGTCAAGGATTTGATACTATAACGGTTAACGTTAAAAATAATCCGCCAACACCCGTAGTAAGCGATACTACTATTACCGAATGTCAAAACAGCATCCAAACCATTCATTTTAACCATTCAGCTGGTAGTACAGTTATTATCTATAATGCAGCGGGGCAACTTCAACCGCTGCCTTTTAAACCAACAACCGTAGGTACAACTACATACATAGCTCACGATAGTTTAAATAGCTGTGTAAGTGCTACAAAAAATATTACCATAAAAATAAATGCAGCACCAACTACTGCACCTACTGTTACAACACCTGTAACTTATTGTTATGGGCAAACTACTGATACGCTCCAAGCCCTCCCAACAACAGCAGGTGGTTATTTAATTTGGGAAGATGTTAACCATAACGTGCTAACTACACCACCAACTCCATCACCTTCAAGTACTATTCCGGGTACAACAACTTATTACGTATATCAAAGCACCTATTATTGCCCCAGTAATATATACGACTCTATTCAAGTTATAGTTTTAAATAAACCCAACGCCAATTTTACTACAACACCTTCTACCAGCATTTCCTTAGGGCAATCGGTTTCTTTTGCTCCTGTTCAAACAACAACAGCAAACACCTATTATTGGAATTTTGAGGATCCAGCGGCTCCTCAAGCCAATACATCTTCAATTACACTCCCTTCTCACGCCTATAGTGTTGCTGGTTCATACTGCCCTAAATTAATTGTCACCAACTCATTAGGCTGTAAAGATTCTACCACACTTTGCTTAGATATTTCAACCAATGTAAGCTTATCTATACCAAATGTATTTTCGCCTAATGGTGATGGAATAAACGATTTCTTTTCGGTGAAATCAACCGGAATTACTACTTTGAGTTGTGATATTTTTGATCGTTGGGGATTAAAATTATACACCTGGAATGGAGTAAGCGGATACTGGGATGGCACCGAAAAAAGTGGCAAAGCTGTTGATGGCACCTACTTCTATGTAATTCAAACAACCGACGTGCAAGGTGTTAGCCAAACCAATAAAGGCTTTATAGAATTAATACGATAAATAAAAAAGCCCCTAATCAATTGATTAGGGGCTTTTTATTACTACTTAAAAAGGTTTTTTATTTTACTAATAGTTGTTTTACTAAATCTGATACAGCTTTACCATCTGCCTTGCCGGCTAATGCTTTAGTAGCAGCGCCCATTACTTTACCCATATCGGCAGGAGATGTTGCACCAACCTGTGCAATAATTTTTTCTACTTCTGTTTTTAGTTCTTCGGCCGACATTTGTTTCGGTAAATAAGCTTCAATTACATCAGCTTGTGCAATTTCTACTTCAGCTAAATCTGCACGATTTTGTTTGGTATAAATGTCTGCCGTTTCTCTACGTTTTTTTACTTCTTTCTGTAAAGCTTTGGTAGCACTTTCTTCGGTCAATCCTTCTGCCGAAGTTTTTAATAATAACACAACCGATTTCATAGCACGTAAAGCGTCTAATTTTTTAGCATCTTTTGCCAACATAGCTGTTTTTATATCAGCGTTTAATTTTTCTTCTATCATAATTAAATTTTTATTGAAATTAAATTCCTCTTACAATCCCGTCTTTTTCATTATTAATAAAGTCAAGTATTTGTTTGCGCTCCGGTGTATCAGGACAATCAATCTCAACCATCTCAACAGCTTTGGTCATGTTATAACCGCGCACAAAAATTATACGGTAAATGTCTTCGATGTTTTTTATGCTTTCTTTAGAAAAACCACGACGGGTTAAACCAACAATGTTTACACCAATATATTGCAGCGGTTCGCGTGCCACACGAATAAAAGGCGGAACACTTTTGCGTATTTGAGAACAGCCTGCAACGAAGCTATGCGCACCAATAGTTATAAATTGCTGGGCGCCGCTAAGACCTTCAATAATAGCATAGTCTTCAATTACTACGTGTCCTGTAATGCCAACATAACCTGCAACAATAACATTATTACCAATTAAACAATCGTGCGCTATATGTGCGTAAGCCATAATTAAACAACTATCACCAACTCTGGTTGCCATCTTATCGGCTGTGCCTTTGTTTATGGTAACATACTCTCTTATAGTTGTGTTATTGCCAATTATGGTTAAGCTGGGCTCCCCTTTATATTTTAAATCTTGAGGAACACCACTAATAACAGCTCCCGGAAATATTTTGCAATTAGTACCAATGCGCGTGCCATCCATTAAAACAACATTAGGTCCAACCCAAGTGTTGTCTCCAATAACTACATCAGCAGAAATACTGGTAAAAGGCTCAATGGTAACATTGTTACCAATTTGCGCTTTTGGATGTATGTGTGCAAGCGGTGAAATCATATTTTTATCTATAGTGAGATTATGCACTTTGTACTTCAGTTACTTTTTTTTCTACTCCACGCACTTTAACTATTTGCGCCATCATTTCAGCTTCGGCAACAACTTTATTACCTACATACGCTGTACCTTTCATGTGACACATGCCTCTTCTAATGGGTGCTGCTAATTCCATTCTAAACACAACCGTGTCGCCCGGAACCACTTTTTGTTTAAACTTAGCATTATCAATTTTCACAAAATAGGTTTGGTAATTCTCCGGGTCTGGCACCGTTTTTAAACACAACATGCCACCTGTTTGTGCCAAGGCTTCAATAATAAGAACACCCGGCATTACAGGCTCATCAGGGAAATGCCCTTGACACCAAAACTCATTAAACGTAACATTTTTTACACCTATAACATACTCCGGTGTAAGCTCCATAATTTTATCTACCATTAAAAAAGGATAACGGTGTGGCAACACTTTCATTATATCGGTTGTGGTATATAAAGGTGCCGCCGATAAATCTAATCGAGGCAAATTACCTTCACGTTTTTCTTTTTTAATAAGGTCTTTTATTTTTTTTGCAAACTCTACGTTACCTGCATGCCCAGGGCGTGCAGCCAACACATGTATTTTTAACGGACGGCCAACAAGGGCTAAATCTCCCACAATATCTAATAATTTATGGCGAGCAGGTTCGTTATAAAAATGAAGTTTGGTATTATTTAAAACACCACGTCCTTTTACTTCCATGGTTTCTTTATGAAACACTTTACGCAGGTAATCCAATTTTTCTTTAGGAACTTCTTTATCTACTAATACAATAGCATTATCTAAATCACCACCCTTAATTAAATTGTGTTGAAGTAACATTTCAAGCTCGTGCAAAAAAACAAAGGTGCGGCAACGAGCAATTTCTGTTTTAAATTCTTTTAGGCTATACATGCCCGCATGTTGCGTACCAAGCACTTCACTATTATAATCAACCATCACCGTAGCACGAAAAGTATCTTGTGGAACAGCAAGCATTTCTACCTGCTTAACAGGGTCCTCAAAACTTAAATTTTCTTTTAAGGTAAAATATTCACGCTCCGCGTTTTGTTCAACAATTTCAGCAGCTTCTAATGCCTCTATAAATTTAATAGAACTGCCATCCATAATAGGCATTTCGGGTGCATCTACCTGTATCAGGCAATTATCAATTTCTAAACCACGTAGAGCTGCTAACACATGCTCTGTAGTATAAACACGTGCGCCGTTCTGCTCTAAAGTTGTTCCACGAGATGTATCAACTACTAAATCAGCATCAGCCTCAATAATGGGTTGCCCTTCTAAATCGGTACGCTGAAATTTATACCAATGATTTTCAGGGGCAGGGTTAAATGTAATGGTAACTTTTTTTCCGGTATGTAAGCCAACTCCTGTAAGAGATACAGCTTTTTTAATGGTACATTGTTTTTCGGTCATGGTAAATTTATTTACTTACACTTAGTTGTTTTTCTAATTCACTTATTTTTTGAGAAAGTTTTGGCAGCTTGCGGAAGATAACATAACAACGTTGAAAATCGCCAAGTGCCATGGCAGGAGAACCTTGTAATACTTCGCCTTCGTTTTTCACATTATGCCCAACACCTGTTTGTCCGGCAATTTTTACACCATCGGCAATTTTTAAATGCCCAATAAGACCTGCTTGTCCGCCAATCATACAATTTTTACCAACTTTGGTAGAACCTGCAATAGATGCGCTGGCAGCTATAACGGTGTTTTCCCCTATTTCAACATTATGTCCTATTTGAATAAGGTTATCTAATTTAGCTCCTTTACGAATGATGGTTGAACCCAACGTTGCACGGTCGATAGTGGTATTAGAGCCAACTTCAACATGGTCTTCAATAATAACGTTACCTATTTGCGGTATTTTTTTGTAATTATTTTCACTGTTTGGCGCAAAACCAAAACCATCGGCACCAATAACCACACCTGCATGTATGGTGCAATCAGCTCCAATTACACAATCGCTATAAATTTTTGCTCCGGCATAAATGGTAGTGTTATCGGCTATTTTGGTGTTATCGCCCACAAAAGCATGTGGGTAAATTTTTACGTTATTGCCTAAGGTTACATTTTCACCTATGTAGGCAAAAGCTGCCACGTAACAGTCTTTACCAAGTTTTGCACTTTGTGCTATGTATGAGGGTTGCTCAACCCCTTTTTTATCGTTTTTTACTTGATTATACATTTCGAGTAACTGGGCAAAACTTCCGTAAGCATCCTCAACACGAATAAGCGTGCAAGTTGATTTTACAGGCCTGTCGAGTACCAAGCTTTTATTTACAATAACTACCGAGGCATCGGTTTCGTAAATGTAGGGAGTGTATTGGGGATTTGCCAAAAACGATAAAGTCTCAGGTTTTCCCTCTTCAATTTTAGAAAGATTGCTAACAGCAGCATCCGCATTCCCTTCAATCGTCCCGTTTAAAAGTGCCGCAATTTGCGAGGCAGAAAATTTCATATCCTATCAGATTAGTGAGATAACTAATTAAACCTTCAAATTTAGAAAAAATACGGTTATTTACGTTAAAAAAGCGACTTTTGTACCAAAATAAATTAGACTACTATGTTTGGAAAATTTGGAGATATGTTAGGCAAACTTGCCGAAGTAAAGCAAAAAGTTGAAGAGATAAAAGCAAAGCTTGAAACCACTAATATTGATGTTACCGGAGCAAGCGGTGATATTAAAATTACCATAAACGGAAACCGCAAAATAAAAAAATTGGAAGTTGCATCTGCTCTACAAAGTGCCTCTAAACAAGAGTTAGAAGAGCAATTAGTAACTACATTTAACAAAGCAGTTGAAGAGGCTGATAAAGTAAGTGCTGAAGAAATGAAAAAAGTTGCAGGTGGTTTAATTCCTCCCGGGTTACTTTAAGGGTGATATTCAAAATTTTTGTTCCTGAAGTGTTTATCAATAAATTCAACCATGTTTTTTTGCGCCACTTTAACTGCATTGTTTAATGCGGCCATATCGTTTGGAGATTTATTGTACAGTTGCTTTATAGCATCCAGTTGCTCATTTTTTAACGAATAATACTCTTGTAACCTATCCCGAAACACTTTCCTGTCCGAAGAGTATGTTTGCCTAACAAACCTATCATCGTTATAGATTAGTTTACAAAATAAACTAACATAATATCTTTTAGCATAGTACTGTTTTCTATTAAATCCAAAACCAAATTTTAGACCTGCTAAAACATTTATCTGCCCTCCATTTGCCGTGTATGAATAAGGAGATGTTATTTTCATTCCTTGCTTAGTTCCATCATAAGCAGTTATTTTATTATAAGTTGCCTCTGCTCCCAAAGATAAAAACAGCTCTATGTTGTTTCGTTCTGTATTACCTGTAAACCCTAATGTTGGTCCAAACGTAACAGATAGCGTTTGCCTATTTCTTAATTCTTTATCTGGGTTGTATTGATCATACTCAATCCCACTTTCTGCCCATTGTTTTTTATATCCATAATCATAAAAACCTAAATTAAAACCTACGTACATTATTTTTCTAACACCGGGGTAAAATTTTGGAGTGAGTATAAGTCCAGCCCCCGTATTATAAAAATAATCATTGGCCAAAATATTGCTCGCCATAATTCCGTGCGGATAAACAACTCCTATTTTAACATCAGCGGCAAAAAAAGAAGCCGGCCTGTACTCTGCACCTAAACCCACCAAACGCACTACATCCAAAAACACATAGGCATTGTATTTGCTATATGAAACTACATATTTTCCTGCCAGCAGATAATTATTGGGTTTGTTATCGGAATTTGGATTTTTTTCCTTGAACAAAGAATCATTTTGGGCAAGCGCCACAGAAATAAAAAGCAAGAATATGACAGTATGTTTTAACCACATACTCAAAAATAGAAAATAATTACTGCACTGCTCTTTTATCTACAAATTTTATTGGTTTTCTACTTGTTTCAGGAAATAGAAGTTTTTGTAGTTTTTCTGTATCCGCAAAATGTATGCTTGGGGCAACACGTAGTTTAGCTCTAAAAAAATCTTTAATTTCTTTTTTCAGTTTTTCCGAAGGGTTTGTACAACCTATATGTACAAGCAATTCATCGGTACCAATTTCATTCGTAAAAACTTCTATCTGATAGTTTTTTATTTCATCAAGCACATCCAATATTTCATACAAAGCATGTGGATATATTGTTGTGCCTTTGTATTTTATCATTTGCTTTTTACGCCCTAAAATAGGGCTCAGGCGCGGACTCGTTCTCCCACACTTGCATTTTTCATACTGTATCTTACAAATATCACCGGTTTTAAAACGCAATAAAGGCATGGCTTCTACACCTAATGTAGTTATAACCAACTCTCCTGCTTCACCCGCTTTTGCTTCGTTTCCATTTTCATCAATTAGCTCAATATATAATAAATCGGGCTGCAAATGTGAGCCAACACCGTGTTCACATTCTGTAAAAGCAGCTGCCATTTCGCTGGATGCATAGGTTGAAAATAATTGCAAGTTCCAACTTTCGATAATTTTTTTACCGAGGGTGTTTAATGTAAAATCTTCGTTTCTAATTGGTTCGCCTATGCAAATAGCTTTTTGTATGCTTGAGTTTTTATAATCAATGTTATGTTGTTTGGCATATTCAACCAATTTTAAAATAAAAGATGGTACACAAATAATAACATTTGGTTTTACACGATTAATGGTATCCCATTGCAATTGCGGAATGCCATTCCCCACACGAATAATGCCGGCACCTAACTTACGTGCGCCTAAAAAGTAAGCCAAACCCGCCATAAAACGCTTGTCGATAGTAGTCATTAATTGATATACATCTTTCGAAGAACCCCCGGTAATTTTAAACGAGTTGCATTCGTTTAAAGCTAATCGCTCTAAATCGTTTTCTGTAAGGGCAACGGTAACAGGCTCTCCCAGCGTGCCTGATGTGGTAACGTAATCAATTATTTTATCTCTGGTTACACAAAAAAAATCCTCGTTGTGTTTTTGTATATCTTCTTTTGTGGTAAATGGTATTTGTTTGAAATCAGTTATTGATTTTACTTTGTCGGAATGAATATTATTATCTGCAAAAAGCTTTTTATAAAAAATTGAATATTGGTTTACATACTGAACAACCTGAATAAGCTGTTTTTGCTGCTCATTCATTACTTCGGTAGTATCTGCAAAAATAAGTTCAGTCATATTACAGGGTAAGTTTCGCTATTTGTTTTTGTATTTCTTGTTGCTCTTTTTTAGTAGCAATTTCTTTAGTTAACGCCATTTTATAATAGTTTGAAGCTAACTTTTTTGCGCCTTCTTTTTTATAGTAATCGCCAATTATTTGGTAAGTGTAATAGCTATTAGGGTTACTTTGTACAAAGGCTCGCAAAATATCCTCATCTACTTTTAAAGGATACTTGCTATTGGTACAAAAACGTACATAATCTTTTATCTTTTTAAAGAGTACAAAGTTTTTGTATGCTTTTGTTTGCAAAAAAGTATCTGCTGCAATAGTTAAATTACTTTCATTAATTTCTTTATTTGTTTTTAAGTTTGGTGCATCATTAAAAACTTTAGTTAAATCGTAACAAATAAATTGCCCCAACTGAAATGGTTGGGTAGAAACCCACACCAGTCTTTCCTGCGGAGAAAACACTACCGCATGATGCGCTATTAATTGATTAATGGCTTTCTCATTCCCTAAACCAATATCGCGGTTATTTATGCCCCGGGTATCGCGCAAAATAGTAGCGGCGTTTTTATAGTTTATAGTTGTGTAATTGCTTAGTAATTGCTCCATTCTATATTTTCTAAACATAGAAGAGCTTTCTACAATATTTTTATTATTGTTTATATCCTTAGCAAATGCATCGCTTTGATAATGATTAGGACAAACTATCTCATTTCTCTCTTCCTGATACAAATTAATTTTGGTTGGCGTTTTTTCAATAATGTACGCCTTATTATCTTCAGCCGAACCAATTAAAATAGATTCTGAAACAAAGGTTTCTCTTTTTTCAGCAATAACGTAAGCTTCTTTTATGTTTTTTGCATATTGCAAAATTTCTTTTGCTAATAACGATATAGGGGTAGCTACACCCGTTGGTATATCACTTTTAGCAGCATTTAGGGTAACGGTTAAACCTTTGTCATTCATGCCTGACACAACACCTGTAAAACCCGCCCAGGTTACATACATATACTTATAACCGGTAGTTGGTTTTATAAACGCAACAATTTTATTTTTGGCAAACTCATCGCCTGAATAAAAATCGAAGCTTCTGCCAATAAGTAGTTTATTGTTTTCCGATTTATCGTTCCACACACCAAAAGATGTACAGCCTACTGCCATGTTTTTATCTTGCAGGGCATGCCCAATATCATGCGCGGCATGGTAATTTAAAATGCGATAGTACTTAGGCGCAAGTTCATCATACTTATCTGATGCAGATAGCGACACACCATAAATTTCTTGCTGATATTCTTCTGTAACGTGTTTGGTTAAATTACGATTAAAGTATGCTACAAAATATTTTAAAAAGTTTAAATAGGCGTTTGATGGAATAATTTTTCTAATCTGGTTTATAAATGCGGTTTCTTGTTGCTCTGCCAGCTCTTTAGTTAGCTTACCATTAACTACACCTCGTTCAAAACCATCACCTTCTAAATACATCTCCCAAAGCCCACTTTGACTCTTTTTTAACCAATTGCTGCCAATTTTATAACAGTTTGTATCAATCTGTTGACGCTCAAAATTTAAAACTGTTTTGTCTTTTATATCAGGTGTTGCAACATAAATACTTGCCAAAAAATAAATAACAAAAATCAATAGCAGTAACCCTACTACAAGAAAGAATTTTTTAGTAAACCGAAATATGGATTTTACAGTAGACAAGTAAAAAAATTAGTTGTGAGCAAATTTACGCTTTTACCGCCGAATAAATTAAAATACAGGTTGTATATTCGCAATCTATGAGTACAATAAAAATTGGTGCAGAAAAACTTACACTTTCTACTTGCAAGCAAATTTTAATAGACAATCAAGCTATCGAAATTGACGATGCCGCTTTACAAAAAGTTTATGAAAGTCATTATTTTTTAAAAGAGTTTATAAAAGACAAACTTATTTATGGTGTAAACACCGGGTTTGGCCCTATGGCACAATATAAAATCAGCCACGATGACCAAATACAATTACAATATAATTTAATTCGCAGTCATTGCAGTGGCAGTGGGAACCCAATAGCCGAAATTAATGTACGTGCTACCATGTTAGCGCGCCTTAACATGCTTTTATTAGGTTACTCAGGCATACATCCTGAGGCAGTTACTTTATTACAAGAAATGATTAACCGCCACATTACCCCTATTATATTTGAACATGGCGGTTTAGGTGCCAGTGGTGATTTAGTGCAACTTGCACACCTTGCATTGGCTATGATTGGCGAAGGAGATGTACATTATAAAGGAGAAGTTATACCAACCGAAAAAGCTTTTAAAGCCGAAGGCTTAAGTCCTTTAAACATACACATACGCGAAGGTTTGGCTTTAATGAATGGCACATCTGCCATGTGTGGTATGGGCATTATAAATTTACTACATGCCAAAAACATTTTAGATAAAGCTACCCAAGCATCTGCTATGATTATAGAAATGGTAGAATCATACGATGACCATTATTCTAATGAACTTAACAGCGTAAAACTTCATCGTGGGCAAAACCACATTGCACAAAATATAAGAACACATTTGGTTGATAGTAAATTGGTAAAAAAACGTGGCAAACATTTATACGACCAACCAACTACCGAAACCGTTGTAAAAGAAAAAGTACAAGAATATTACTCTATACGCTGCGTACCGCAAATTTTAGGCCCTGTGTATGATACTATTGCCTTTGCCGAAGAAATTATTATTGACGAAATAAACTCAGCCAACGACAATCCTATTGTTGATTATAAAAACAAAAATGTTTTTCATGGAGGTAATTTCCACGGAGATTATCCAGCCATAGAAATGGATAAATTAAAAATTGCCATCACAAAACTTTCTATGTTATCAGAAAGGCAATTAAACTTTTTAATGAATGATAAGTTAAACGGAAAATTACCTCCGTTTGTAAACTTGGGTACACTTGGCCTAAACCTGGGCATGCAGGGCACACAGTTTACGGCAACATCTACCGTGGCCGAAAACCAAACCTTGTCAAATCCTATGTACATACATAGCATTCCATCTAATAACGATAATCAGGATATAGTAAGTATGGGCTCAAATGCTGCGCTAATGGCACAAAAAGTAATCAATAACACCTACGAGGTTTTAGCCATAGAGTTTATGAGCATCATTCAGGCTATCGATCATTTAAAATGCGAGGGTAAATTATCGGCCGTTTCTAAAAAATTATATGCCGATTTACGAGCACTTGTTCCTGTTTTTAATAAGGATACCATACAATATATCCGTCAGCAAAAAATTATAGCTTATTTAAAAAAGTAATTATTTTAAATAAGCCTTAACAAAACCTTTAGCAAATTTCTCGCCCGCTTTTTCGTAACAAGTTGCAATGGGTAATGTTTTATATTGATTAATATTAAGCACGCCTTGCCCAAACATATGTTGTAAAATAGCTCTTGCCAGTACTTTTGAATGGTCTGCCGTTTCTACAAATTTTACAAAATAATCACAATAAGCTCCTGTTTGATTCATGGTAGCTCCACCTCTGGCAGCATAATTAGAAACCCTTAACTTTCCGTAAATAATATTTGTTGTGTATATAACCATAGTATACTTAGCCTGAGGGTTGTTTACCGTAGCATTTATATTTACTTCCTTTAACAATCTATTTTTAAACTCTTCTTCAAATTTCGGTTCAAAATATAAAGCTCTGGCATTATACCAATCTTTTGCCCATTTATCGCCGCTACCAGCTAATTGTACATTAAATTTATCAGTTTGTTTTTTTACAAACTCAGGTTCCGGCATTATAGTAAGATCTAAATCCTTTTCGCTTAGGCTGGTTGTAATTATCATACTATCATACGAAAATTCTAAGTTTAACTCCTTTTGATCTCTCATAAAAGATAAAAAGGGGTCTAAACCCCAGCTTTGGGCATGAAGTGGATTGCTAACTACAAGCACAAAAAAGGTTATTATTAGTTTATTCATTTTTAATTGTAGAAAAAAAGCCTTGCAAAAATTGCAAGGCTTGTAATTAATAATTGAGTATAACTCTGTTTATTTTAAAGCTTTCACCATGCTTTTGCCCGTCATTTTTCCAGCTTTACCGTATGATTCTCCAATGCGTGCAGATGCATCAAAATCAAAACCACCCATTTGAGAACCCGGTATGTTTTTTAAAATAGCAGAAGAAAGCACTACCGAAGGGTTAGCTGTTTCTACCAAGCTTAATTCAAAATCGCAATAAGCAGGTTTTTTCATTACACCAACATTAAAGCCGGGCTCAATAAAAGTTGTATGAACTATTAAAGTATATTTTGCATTTTTTGCATTTTGCGCCGCACTTATACCAATATCATTAAGTTGCTTATTAATTAGCTCTTCAAATTTAGGTTCGTAAGTATTTGCCGGAGCGCTTTTCCACGATTGTTCAAATTTATCGCCTTTACCCGGTTCTTTTTTATTATAATCTGCTTTTTTGCTGCTAATATAGTCAGCTTCTAAACCTGCATTACCAACAACCATTTTATCAAATGAATATTGAATATTCAAGTCTTTTTGACCTTTCATAAAGGATATTTCCTTGTTCCATTTCTGTGCATTTGCGGCTGTTGCAATTAACAGTATTCCGCCCATTAGTAGTGTATTTATTTTTTTCATATATATGGGTTTTTTGTAAAACTATTAAAAAATTAGTTAAAGAGCAATTTTAAAAACACCATTTTCTTTTTAAATTCGCAGATTCCTTTATAATACTATTTATATGAAATTTGCATTAGTTACAGGTGGTTCTCGTGGTATAGGTAAGGCTATCTGTCTTAAACTGGCCGAAATGGGCTATCACATCATTATTAATTTCCAATCTAACGAAGAAGAGGCCAAAAAAACAGCCGCTCTTATTGAAGCAACTGGTGTTACAGCGCAATTATTAAAATTTGATGTATCGAAAGAAGCCGAAGTAAATGCCGCTTTAGGCGCTTGGATGGAGGCTAATAAAGATAAAGCCATAGAAGTACTGGTAAACAACGCAGGCATTCGCAAAGACAATTTGTTGATGTGGATGAGCAACGACGAGTGGCACAAAGTAATGGATATTGCTGTTGACGGATTTTTTTATGTAACGCGTCTTATTATAAAAGATATGTTGGTTAAAAAATACGGCAGGGTAATTAATATAACCTCGCTTTCGGGTTTAAAAGGTTTACCAGGGCAAACTAATTATTCTGCCTCAAAAGCGGCAGTAATTGGTGCTACTAAAGCACTTGCACAAGAAGTTGGCCGACGTGGGGTTACTGTAAACGCTGTAGCTCCAGGCTTCATAAAAACAGAAATGATTGAAGGCATAAACGAAAAAGATTTTAAAGCCCTTATACCTGTTGCACGTTTTGGCGAAGTAAATGAGGTTGCCGATGTGGTTGCGTTTTTAGCATCTCCAAAAGCATCTTACGTTACAGCGCAAGTTATATCGGTAAACGGAGGCTTATATTCATAAAAAGAATGAAACGAGTTGTTATAACAGGTATGGGAATTTGGTCTTGTTTGGGCATTAGCCTGGATGAGGTTACAAACTCACTACGCCAAGGCAAATCAGGAATTATTTTTGATGCCGAACGTAAGCCATTGGGCTATCGTTCTGCCCTTACAGGCACTGTACCTAAAACAGAATTAAAAGGCTTATTAGATAGAAGAGCCCGTGTGCAAATGTCAGAGCAGGCAGAATATGCTTATATGAGCACGCTTCAGGCGCTAAAACAAGCCAACATGGAGCCTGATTGGATTGCAAAAAACGAAGTGGGCATTTTATTTGGCAACGATTCATCGGCCAAAGCCGTTATACAAAGTGCCGATTTAGCACGCTTAAAAAAAGACAATACACTTATAGGCTCAGGTTCAATTTTTCAATCGATGAATTGCACCATCACCATGAATTTATCTACCATTTTTAAATTACGAGGTGTAAACTTTACTATTAGTGCAGCTTGCGCCAGTGGCTCACACGCTGTGGGGATGGCTTATTTAATGGTAAAATGGGGTTTGCAAAAAGCTGTGATATGTGGCGGCGGACAAGAACTCAACCAGTATACATTTGGTAGTTTTGATGCCCTTAGTGCTTTTTCTGTTCGGGAAAATGAGCCGACCAAAGCCTCTCGTCCATTCGATAAAAACCGTGACGGACTTATACCAGGCGGAGGAGCTGCTACCCTTATTTTAGAAGATTATGACGAAGCTGTAAAAAGAGGCGCACCTATTTTGGCCGAAATTGTTGGTTATGGTTTTTCGTCAAACGGCGACCATATTTCAAATTCAAGTCCAGAAGGGCAAATTCGCTCGCTTGAACACGCTTTAAAAGATGCCGCTATGGCTGCAAAAGAAGTAGATTATATTAATGCCCATGCTACCTCTACACAGGGGGGCGATTTTGCAGAGGCCGTTGCTATTGACACCGTTTTTAGCGAAACCAAACCTTTAGTAAGTTCAACCAAATCTATGACCGGACACGAGTGTTGGATGGCCGGCGCCAGCGAAATTGTGTATTCTACCCTTATGATGCACAACGATTTTGTGGCTCCAAATATAAATTTTGAGACCCCTGATGAGGCATCTGCTAAATTAAATATTGCTACAAGTGCTGTAAATAAAAAAATAGATGTATTTTTAAGCAACTCTTTTGGGTTTGGAGGAACTAATTCTACCCTAATAGTTAAGAAAGTTTAACATATATTTGTGCTTAATATGACTAAAGAAGAAATTATAGAAAAAACGAACCAGTTTTTAGTAGACGAATTTGAAGTAGATGCTGCAAAAATTACCCCTGATGCCAATCTTAAAGAAACGCTTGATTTAGATAGCTTGGATTATGTTGATTTAGTGGTGATAATTGAAAGTAATTTTGGTTTTAAAGTAGTTGGCGAAGATTTTATTAATATAACCACTTTCCAGCATTTTTATGATTACTGCTACAACAAAGTAACCGAAAAAGCAAGCGCATAACCTTTTCATGCAACAACAAAAATGGCAAGGCAAAAGCTCTGGCGGTGTACTTGGCTATAAAATTTTTGTTTTTCTATTAAATACATTCGGGCTTTCGTTTTCTTATTTTTTTCTACGGTTTATTGCCCTATTCTATTTTTTCTTTTCCAAATCAAACAAAAAAGTTTATCGGTATTTTAAGTCCGTTCAGCACTACTCCGGCTTCAAGGCGATTATAAGTGTATATAAAAACTATTATATTTTTGGGCAAACCTTGTTAGATAAATTTGCCATTTTATCGGGTGTAAAAACAAATTTTACTGTGCAGCGCGATGGGCAGGAAAATTTGGTGAACATTCACAATCAAAAACAAGGCTGTCTTTTAATAAGCGCTCATATGGGCAACTGGGAAATTGCCGGACAATTACTAAACCTATATGATAATTTAAAATTCAACATGCTGGTTTACGATAACGAAGCCGAGCAGATGAAAAAATATATGGACAGCATTTTAAAAGAAAAACGAATAAACCTGATTGAGATACGTGATAATGATATAAGTTACTTAGTTGAACTGCACCGAGCTTTCGGCAAACAAGAGTGGTTGGTTATGCATGGCGATAGGTTTAGAGATGGCGCGCCATTTATTGAAAAAGAGTTTTTGGGTAAAAAAGCGAAATTTCCTGCCGGACCATTTATTCTTGCAGCAAAATTTGGTGTACCTGTTTTGTTCTCATTTTGCTTTAAAGAGAATAATAAAGTTTACCAGCTGTATGCTAAACCCGGTATTCAATTAAAAAAATCGCGCAGCGAAGAAGAAACTCAAGCAGCTATAAAACTATTATCAGATGCTTATATACAAACTTTAGAAGAAATGGTTAAAAAATATCCGCTACAATGGTTTAATTTTTACGATTTTTGGGAGAATTAACTACAAACCACTTATGAGCTTTTTAGTAGATAAAAAAAATATTACCGATTACATTCCTCAAAAACCACCTATTGTAATGGTAGATGCTATTTTAAGCTGTGATGATACAAGTGTAACAACTCAGTTTGAAGTGCAAGCCGATAACATTTTTGTGAGAGATAATTTTTTGCAAGAGCCCGGTGTTATTGAAAATATGGCACAAACCGCGGCGGCAAAAGCTGGTTACGAAGCGAAAAAACAAAACGCCGAGCCTTTTTTAGGATTTATAGGCGCTATTAAAGATTTAAAAATTCATTCGCTTCCAAAGATTGGAGACATTATTAAAACAACCGTTATCGTTAAAATGGATGTAATGGGTATAACTTTAATAGGAGCAACTTCTACCTGTGGTGATACTCAAATTGCGGAATGTGAAATGAAAATTGTAATTCAAAAAACTGCCGATGTACCAGCCTAAAACCATAACTACTACTACTGAGATTATCGTAAAGTTTAGCGATTGTGATGCTTTACAAATGGTGTGGCATGGCAACTACATAAAATATTTTGAAGATGGCAGAGAAGATTTTGGCAGAAAACATGGTTTAGGCTATTGGGAAATTTATAAGCAATCTAACTTAGCAGTACCATTAATTCATGTTGATTGCGATTACAAAAAGTTTGTTGGCTTGGGAGAAAAAATAACCGTGGAGTCAATTTTTATTGAAACACCAGCCGCCAAAATTATTTTTGAGTACAAAATTTTCAACCAAAAAAAAGAGCTTATGTGTACCGGTAAAACTGTACAGGTTTTTGTTGATGCCGTAACTAAAGAATTACTTATTACAGTTCCACCTTTTTACCAGGCTTGGAAAGAAAAACACCTATAAGCGTTTTGAACAAAGCCTTTTTACATAATGCAAACATCATTAGTCCGCTTGGTTTTACTACCAAACAAAATTTTGATGCTGTATGCGATGGAAAAATTGCTATGCAAAACCATACATTTAATGGTGTAACCTACTGTACTGCAATTATTGAAAATAAGTTGTTGGACGAGGTTTTTATACAACAAACCAAATTAAACCCAAAAGAATTTACCCGATTAGAAAAGATGTGCATCTTATCTATTAAGGATGTACTAAACAATTCAGATATAGATGTAAAGAGTAAACGCACACTTTTTATTTTTTCTACCACAAAAGGCAATATAGATTTACTGGAAAATACTAAATCTGAAATTCCCGAAGAAAGAGTTTATTTACACAAAACAGCAGAAATAATTGCTGCTCATTTTGGTTTTACAAATAAACCCATGGTAGTTTCAAACGCCTGTATTTCCGGGCTTTTAGCTATCATTATTGCAAAAAGGTTATTGGCCGACAACCAATACGACAATATAATTGTAACAGGTGCTGATATAGTTTCTACTTTCACACTATCAGGGTTTAATTCTTTAGGTGCTTTAAGTAGTAATCCTTGCAAACCATTTGATAAAAGCAGAACCGGCATTAACTTAGGAGAAGCCGCAGCAAGTGTTTTAATAAGTAATCAACAAAAAGAAGACGGCGTTGAAATTGTCTCAGGATCTTCCGCCAACGATGCCAACCACATATCAGGTCCATCTCGTACAGGAGAAGGTTTATATAAATGTTTACAGAAAGTATTGGTTCATAATACTGCGCCCGATTTTATAAATGCACACGGTACAGCTACGGAATTTAATGATGAAATGGAATCTATTGCTTTTAATCGTGCAGGGTTACAAAACATACTGATCAATAGTTTAAAAGGGTATTATGGTCACACACTGGGCGCGGCAGGAGTTTTAGAAAGTGTTTTTTGCATAGAGGGTTTACGACAAAATAAAATTATTGCTTCCACTGGTTTTGAAAAACAAGGAACATCTATTGAATTAAATATTGCCACAAAAACAGAAAATAAAAAAAGTATAACTTGTTTAAAAACGGCTTCAGGTTTTGGTGGGTGCAACGCAGCCGTTTTATATAAAATGAACTAATGAGTAATTACATTTTATCATATACAAAAATTAAAAATAATTGCTTGTGGCATAATGATAAGCTCGTTTCTAAAATAGGTGAAACAGATAATTTTTTAGAAGAAACATATAAATCCTTAGACTTGGCTTATCCTAAGTTTTTTAAGATGGATGCCTTATCGAAATTAGGTGTTTTATGCGCTGAGCAAATTTTGACAGATGAAAGCATCAGGCTACTTCCAAAAGAAAAAATAGCTGTTGTATTATCTAACAAAAACTCCAGCCTGCAAACGGATGTAGCTTATGCAAAAACAATGCGTGATTTTCCAAGCCCTTCATTATTTGTATACACTTTACCCAACATTGTTACAGGAGAAATTGCTATCAAGCATAAAATTACAGGCGAGAACGCTTTTTTTATTGAACCTACTTTCAATGCTGATTTACTACACAACTACACTGAGCTCCTTCTCCAAGAAAGCGAAGCAGTACTTTGTGGCTGGCTTAGCATAGATGAAAAAACTTGTGACGGCTTTTTGTATTTTGTTGGAAAACAAACGGAAAGCAACCAAAAAAAAATTAACTTTATAAAACATAATCCTACTAACATAACACAACTTTACACTAATTAATTATGGAGAATTTAATTGAGAATTTAAAAAAGCAAATTATTGAACAGTTAAATTTAGCGGAGGTAAAACCTGACGATATAGATGCTTCTGCACCTTTATTTGGTGAGGGCTTAGGACTTGATTCAATTGATGCTTTAGAGTTAATTGTATTACTGGAAAAAAATTATGGATTAAAAATTCAAGAACCAAAAGACGCTAAAAATATTTTTCAGTCTGTAAAAACCTTGGCAGAATATATTTCATCTCACAAAAAATAATTCCAGTAAATGGTATTTGTAACCGGCATAGGCACTATTTCAGCAATCGGAAAAAATGTAAGTGAAACTCTTTCTTCTTTGCTTGAAAGTCGTACCGGCATAGGTAAAATAAACCATTTACAAACCATCCATAAAGACAATTATGTTGCCGGAGAGGTTAATTACTCGTTACAGGAATTAGAAAACTTAGCCGGATTAAAAAATTCGAATTATAACCGAACAACTTTATTAAGTTTATTAGCAACACAAGAGGCTTTAACAAGTGCAGGCATTAAAGATGCTTCTACATATCGTACAGGATTTATTTCAGCAAGCAGCGTAGGTGGAATGAGCCATTCAGAATTATTATATAAAGATTTTTTAGAACACAACCCCCACGAAAATTTTATTGATACGCATTATACCGGCGCCCATGCAACCGACGTAGCTAAGCATTTTGGAATTACAGATTATGTTACAACCATAAGTACAGCATGCTCTTCAGCAGCTAATGCCATAATGTTAGGTGCACGTTTAATTAATAATAATATACTCGATAGAGTTATTGTTGGCGGCGCGGACGCACTTTGCAAATTTACCTTTAATGGCTTTAACACCTTAATGATTTTAGATAAAGAATGGTGCAAACCTTTCGATAATAACAGGAAAGGGCTAAACTTAGGTGAAGGTGCAGCTTATTTAGTTTTAGAATCTGAGCGGGTTGTAAAAGCAGAAAATAAAAAAATAATAGCCGTACTTAGCGGGTACGGAAATGCAAATGACGCGTTTCATCAAACAGCTTCTTCGCCCGATGGGCAAGGTGCTTACGCTGCCATGCAAAAGGCCTTAGAGGTTGCTAATTTTTTTTCCAATAAAATAGATTATATAAATGCACACGGCACGGGCACAGCTAACAACGATTCATCAGAAGCAGCAGCCATACAAAATATATTTAAAAAAAACATCCCTCCTTTTAGTTCTACCAAATCATTTACCGGGCACACATTAGCTGCCGCAGCAAGTATAGAAGCTGTTATAAGCATACTTTCTATACAGAATAATACTATTTTCCCTAACTTAAATTGTGTTACACCTATGCAAGATACCACGTTGTTTCCGGTGACCAGTCTGCAAAAAAACACAGAAATAAATCACGTACTTTCAAACTCGTTTGGTTTTGGCGGAAATTGTTCATCTTTAATTTTTAGTAGAAATTAGATGGTTATATACATTAACGGCACAGGTTGCATATCACATCAAAATACAATTGATGTAGATACTTTTTTGGGGAATAGCCAAATTACCTGTCAACCTTTACTTTTAGCACAAGAGCCAGATTATAAAGACTACGTGCCTGCTAATATGCTTCGCCGTATGTCACACATAATTAAAATGGGAATTGTTGCCGCCAAAATAAGCTTACAACAAGCCGAACTGGAAAATGTTGATGCCATAATTACCGGAACAGGTTTAGGCTGCTTTGAAGACACCGATAAATTTTTAAAAACTATAATTGAAAACAACGAGCAACTTTTAACGCCAACTTCTTTTATTCAATCTACACACAACACAGTAGCAGGGCAAATTGCATTACTTATAAAATGCCACAATTATAATTTTACTTACACACAGCAAGGCTTATCTTTTGAAAGTGCTTTAATTGATGCTGATATGTTTTTAAACGAAAACAAAAACAGCAATGTTTTAGTTGGAGGTTTGGACGAAGCCATCCAACCTTATTACGATTTACTTGTAAAAGCCGGACACATTAAAAAGCAAGAAGATATTATTACAGAAATAGAAAAAAACAAAACTAAAGGCTTTTGTTTGGGTGAAGGGGCTTCTTTTTTCGTACTAAGTAATCAAAAAAATAAAACTACTAAAGCTCAAATTAAAGGGGTAAAAACTTATGCAGCTATAAAAGGAAGCGATGATTTAAAAAATCAATTAGCCATCTTCTTACAAGAATTAAATTTATCTATCAACGATATAAGTCTTTTGCTACCAGGCAATTCAGGGGACGTAGAAGATGATAAAATTTTGAACGAAAACAATAAACAACTCTTTTCAAAAACCGATATAGTTTATTTTAAAAATTTGTGTGGAGAATTTTTTACAGCAAGTGCTTTTGCTTTATGGCTGGCTTCTACCATAGTAGAAAAACAAAGGATTCCGAAAACTTTAATGCACAACAATAACAAAGAATTGAAAAATATTCTGATAATCAATCAATATCGCAATACAGAATACTCTTTTATGTGTGTTTCATCATGCTAACTCACCGCGTTAACATACTTGTTCTTTTTATTTTTCTTTTAGTCTTCGGGGTTTTAATTTATACTTACAAATGGTCTGTAGCCACTCTAACCTTCCCTGTTCTGTTTTTTGCAATAATTGAAGTTGTAGGTGCATCAAAGCTTTCAGCTAATTTTCATTTTAATTCTATTTGCAAGGCCAAAACAAACGAAAAAATTGTTTCTATAACTTTTGATGATGGTCCGCATGGAGAAGCAACTGAAAAAGTGCTTGCTGTTTTAAAAGAGTACAATGTTCCTGCCACCTTTTTTTGCATCGGAAAAAAAATAAAAAATGAAACCTCATTGCTAAAAAAGATAGAGGATGCAGGACATATTATTGCAAACCATAGCTACACACATAATAATTTATTTGACTTACAATCTACTACTAAATTAATTGAGGAGCTTGAATTAACTAATATAACTATAAAAAAAATTATAGGTAAAACGCCCTTGTTTTTTAGGCCTCCGTACGGAGTTGCAACACCTGCACTTGGCAGGGCTATCCGAAAAAACAACATGGTTTCTGTTGGATGGAATATTCGCTCGTTCGATACTTCTATAAAAAATTCTGAAAAAATATTTGAAAAAATAAAACCACAAATAAAACCCGGCTCTATTGTTTTATTACACGATAGGGTTGAAGGTTGCGATATAGTTGTTAGGCTTTTACTAAATTATTTAAAAGAAAACCACTATACCGTAGTAAATTTAGACAAACTGATAAACCAACCCGCTTATGCTTAAACAAAATTTATATTTACTGTTTTGTTTCGTTTCTATCTCGGTATTTGCACAACCGAGCTTTAAAACAGTAAAAGACACTATTTTATTGAAAGAAAAAATAAACGCTATCTCTAAAGAAACTAACTCGCTTGAAAGTGATTTTACACAGGTAAAAACACTTAGTATGTTGTCTGAAAAAATTACCAGTAAAGGGCATTTTTGCTTTAAAAAAGACAACCTTTTACGTTGGGAGTATGTGAACCCTTATACATATATAATTGTAATAAATAAAGACAAAGTGCTTATAAAAGATGAAACCAAATTAAAGAAGTACGACATGAATTCTAATAAGGTTTTCAAAGAAATCAATGATATTATGATTTCTTGTATTAATGGAAATATATTGGCATCTAATAAATTTAAAATTGCCTATGGAGAAAACGACAAAAGCTATAGACTTGAATTAACGCCACTCGTAAAAGGCATGAAAGAAAGTTTGAAAAAAATTTACATGTATTTTGATAAAGCTGTAACTTCGGTAATTAAACTCGAAATGGTAGAAACAACAGATGATTTTACTATTATCGATTTTACAAACAAAAAAGTAAATGGCAATATTCCGGCTGAAAAATTTATACTTAAGTAGTCTTTTTATTCTACTTACAAGCTGTGCCATTCCGTTAAAATACAAGTTAGCCGACCAAAGAAAAATTACTACAAGTGATGTTAAACCACTTGTTTCGGCTGACAACACAATGCTTTATAAAACGCAAATTTTTCTGTTTAACAAGTATTATACAGGTTTATTACTGCACAAACAAACAGACAGCGCAACATCACACCTTGTTTTTGTAACCGAGCTTGGCATGAAAATGTTTGATATACAGATAAAAAAAGACAGTTTAAAAATGGTTTATTGTTTTGGACCTATGAATAAACCAAAAATTACAAACCTATTAGAAACAGACATGGGTTCGATTTTGTTGTATCAACTAATAAACAAAACAAGTAAAATATATGTAAACAAAAAACAAGAAAATACGCTGTACACAACAAAAGCAAACGGTAAAAAATATTTATATTATACGCAAGCAAATTCAAACAGAATAGCCAAATCTTTAGTAAAGGGGAAATTATTTACTAAACAAAAAACTGTGTATAAATTTGGGCCTGATAATTTGCCCGAAAGTGTATCTTTAAAGCATAAAGGATTGTTACGTTTAAAAATTAAATTAAACAGAATAACCACAACTAAAGCAAATGATTAAACCGCTACTTGAAGATTTTTATACCGAGATTGCCGCTACTGATTTAACTACTGAAAATACATTTACCGCTACAGTAGAGTTAAACCCCGAGCATAAAATATATAAAGGACATTTTCCTGAAATTCCTGTTGCTCCGGGCGTTTCTTTAATTCAATTGATACAAGAAGTTTTAGCAAAAAAAATTAACCAGGAGCTAACTTTAAAGGAAGGCGGCAACATTAAGTTTTTAGCTATGATAAATCCTTTAAAAGAAAATAGAGTGGCTATTTCTTTCAATATTCTATCAACTGGAAAAGAGGTTGATGTTACCGCAAATATTTCAGGCAAAGAAACAATTTATGTAAAATTTAAAGGAAAGTTCAACATCAAGTAAATTCCGTTTCTAACATGAGCTACGCCTGCCGTTTAAATAATTTTTTTGAAGAACAACGTTGCTGCGTACTTATACCCACTTATAATAATCAAAAAACACTTGAAAAAGTAATTACTGATACCCTCGAATACACAAACCATATTGTGGTTGTAAACGACGGGTCAACTGATACAACTCCTCAAATCTTAGAGAAGTTTAAAGGCGTAATTTCTGTTGTAAACTTTCCTGAAAATCATGGTAAAGGCGCCGCTTTACGAGAGGGGTTTAAGTTTGCCTTGGGGAAAAATTATCAATATGCCATCAGTATTGATAGTGATGGGCAACATTATCCAGAGGATTTAGAGGCATTCCTTATTAAAATTAAAGAGCAACCCAATGCACTTATTATTGGTGCCAGAAATATGGAACAGGCAAGCGTGCCCGGCAAAAGCAGTTTCGGAAACAAGTTTTCTAACTTTTGGTTTGAATTAGAAACCGGAATTAAAATGCCTGATACTCAATCAGGGTATCGTTTGTATCCTATAGAAAAATTAAAAAATATTTCTTTTTACACCTCTCGTTTCGAATTTGAAATAGAAGTTATTGTAAAAGCTGCCTGGGCAGGCATAGCGGTTGTTCCATTACCTGTTGGGGTTTTTTACCCAACTAAGGAAGAAAGGGTTTCTCACTTTCGTCCTACTAAAGATTTTTTCAGAATAAGTGTTTTAAACACTTGCTTGGTTCCGTTGGCAATTATTTGGTATCGTCCAAAACTGTTTATTAAAAACCTGACTATAGCAAACATTAAAAAATATTTTAAAAATGCTTTCTTTAATAAAGAAGAATCCGTTTTAAAAAAATCTTTATCGGTTAGTCTGGGTATTTTTTTTGGCATAATTCCCATTTTAGGATTCCAAGTAATTTCAGCCATTGCAACAGCTCACCTCTTAAAACTAAATAAAGCCATTGTATTGGTAGCTATAAACATTAGCCTCCCTCCAATGATTCCACCACTGGTATACGCAAGTTTTAAAATGGGAGAATTAATTACGCAAACAAAAAGTACATTTTCATTTAGCCATATTAGTTCTAAAAACATTGAAACAGACGCTTATCTCTTTATAATAGGCTCTTGTTGTTTGGCTGTGTTACTTGCTATTATAGCAGGATTACTAACGTATATTTCATTAACATTTATAAGAAATAAGAAAAAAAACGCTCAGAGTTCGCTTCAATAAACCATGCTCCTATACCGCATATATCAATTTTTTCATAAACACCTTTTTCTATTGGCGACAACTATTTTAATATGTATTGGAGTAGTAGGTTATTTTGCTTCAAAAATAAAAATTGAAGAAGACATCACTCGTTTTATACCGAAGGATAAAAAAGTAAACAACATAAATGATATACTAAACAGTTTAAAAATTAAAGATAAACTGGTAGTAAATATTTATAATACCGATACAACTATCGTAAATTCTGAAAGTATAAAGACTACCGCCGATGCGCTCGCAGATACTCTACTTAAAAAATTCGGAAACAGCTATATAAAAGAAATAAAATACAAAATAGCTGACGACAATGTAGCTAACCTATATCAAACGTTTTACAATCATCTACCTGTTTTTTTAGATGATAAGGATTATCAGCAAATTGAAAAAAACATTCAAAAAGACTCCATAAAACAGATTCTGCAAAACGATTACAAAACTTTACTATCGCCAACAGGCATGGTGTTTGGCAAGTTCATCAAAAAAGATCCTCTTAACATAGTGCCTCTGGTCTTAAAAAAACTAAAGGGTTTACAGTATGATGAAAACTTTGATTTAAACGATGGTTACATTTTTACTAAGAATAATAAAAATCTCCTCTTTTTAATTACACCTTCAGTTGCCTCTAATGAGTACGCGGCTAATAAAAAGTTTCTTGCTTTTTTAGATAGTATTATTCCTGTATTAGAGAGCAGAAATCAAGTTAAAATAGAATATTTTGGTACGGCAGCAGTTTCTTTAGCAAACTCCGAGCAAATAAAAAAAGACTCTATACTAACCTCTATACTTGCGCTTATACTTATTGCTTTAATCTTAATTTTATATTTCAGGCGCATTCTTATAATGGTTTTCATATTGCTGCCTGTAGCATTTGGAGCCGTTTTTTCATTAGCGCTAATTTATATACTAAAAGGTGAAGTATCTGCCATAGCCTTAGGTGCAGGTTCTATTGTTTTAGGAATTGCCATTAATTACTCTCTACATTTTTTCGCGCATTTTAAACACGAGCAATCGGTTGAACGCGTTCTAAAAGACTTAACTGCCCCTATGTTATTAGGCTGTACTACAACTGTTGCAGCCTTTTTAGCATTGCAGTTTGCAAAATCTGAAGCTATGCATGATTTTGGTTTATTTGCCGGATGCAGCTTAATTGGTGCCGTGTTGTTTTCTATTATTGTGCTGCCGCATCTTCTAAAAAAAGATAAAAACCGAGAGCAAACCACAGAGGAAAATAAATCAGTTTGGATGGAGAAAATTATCTCCTATCAACTTCATAAAAATAAATTCGTGTTGGTTATTTTTGGGCTACTTACTTTGCTGTTTTCATATACTGCCCGTAATGTGAGTTTTGAAAGTGATATGATGAAGGTTAATTATCAACCTGAAAAATTAGTTTTAGCCGAACAACATTTAAACGCACTCAACAAATTCTCACTTCGTTCAGTATATGTTATTTCAAACGGAAGGGATGTTAATGAGGCCTTAAAAGCGCACGAACAAGCTGTTACAAAACTTCAGCAATTAAAAAAAGACAATGTTGTTGCCAAATATTCTTCTGTTACAAGTTTATTAGTATCTGATTCTTTGCAAAGAATTAGAATTTCTAAATGGAATACGTTTTGGTTAGCACATAAAGATTCAACTAAAAAGTATCTCACACTATATGGAACTGATTTAAAATTTAAAGAAAATGCTTTTGCAGATTTTTATGATTTACTTGATAAAAAATTTGAACCGACAGATCTTACAAAAAACGACACACTTAGAGGTTTAGTAGATGATTGGATAACCGAGAAAAACAATAAAACAGCCATTATCTCTCTGTTAAAGGTGCCTGAAGAAATAAAATTAAAAGTATATGATGCCTTTGCTCAAACACCTCACACACTTGTATTCGACAGGCAGTATTTAACTACCAAATATGTAGAGGTTATTAGCTCCGACTTTAACACCATACTAATAATAACAGGCTTATTGGTATTTGGTTTTATGCTGTTATCACATGGCAGAATAGAGCTTGCGCTTATAAATTTTCTGCCTATGTTCATCACCTGGATTTGGATATTGGGCATTATGGGTATACTGGGGTTAAAGTTTAACATTATAAACATAATTATCTCAACTTTTATTTTTGGTCTGGGAGACGACTACAGTATTTTTATTATGGATGGTTTAAGTCACGAATACAAATACAAACGCAAAAATTTAGACTCCTATAAATCTTCTATCTTTTTATCGGCTGTAATTACAACCATAGGCTTTGGTGTTTTATTGTTTTCAAAACACCCTGCCCTTAAATCAATTGCAGCCATTACCATTATTGGCATGGTAACCGTAGTGTTTATTTCATTTATTGTACAACCTATGTTGTATAACGCATTAATTCTTAACCGTGTAAAAAGAAAACTTCCTCCTGTAACCGCCAAAAATTTCTTTTTAATTTGGCTTGGGTTCTCCATTTTCTTTTTGGGGAGTTTTGTTGTAAGGTGGGGCGGTACAATTATTCTCGCCATGTACCCAGGCAACAAATCTAAACGAAGATTGGCATTTCATAAACTCTTTATGAATATGTGTAAGTTTATCATTTACTTTTTTGCCAATGTAAAAAAACGCATCATTAATAATCATAACGAAGATTTTAAAAAACCAGCTATTATAGTTTGTAACCATCAATCGTATATAGATTTGGCTTTACTGCCTACCCTATATCCCAAAATGAATTTGTTTACCAATAAGTTTGCATGGAATTCGTTTTTGTTTGGTAAAATAGTTAAGCTGGCCGATTTTTATCCCGCTAATTTAGGTTACGAACAGTCAATAGATAAAGTAACCGAAAAAATGAAGGATGGTTATTCGGTACTTATTTTCCCTGAAGGTACACGCTCTACTACCGGTAATATTTTACGTTTTCATAAGGGCGCATTTCTTTTAGCAGAAAAGCTGCAAGCCGATATAATCCCCATTGTTTTACACGGTGCCGATTACTGCTTACCCAAAAATGATTTTTATTATAGAGAGAGTACGCTTACTTTAAAAATTCTACCTCGTATAAAACCAACGGATAATTTAGTAAAAAATGGTTATCAGGATACCGCGAAAAATATTTGCAAGCTAATGCGTAATGAGTTTCAGGTAATTAAAAAAGAAGTAGAAACCACCAGATTTTATAGGGCCGAATTAATTAGAAATTATACTTATAAAGGACCCGTATTAGAGTGGTACTGCCGAATAAAAACAAAGCTTGAAAACAACTACCAGCAGTTTGAAGATTTATTACCTAAAAAAGGGAAAATTGTAGACATAGGTTGTGGTTATGGGTTTCTATCTATAATGCTTGGCTTAATGAGCAAAGAGCGCGAAATTTTAGGGGTAGATTACGACGACGAAAAAATACAAATAGCCGAAAACTGCTTATCAAAATCCGATAAACTGCATTTTGTTTGTGCCGATGTAACTACACATAATTTCGAAAAAGCAGATGCTTTTATAATAAATGATGTGTTGCATTATTTTTCAACCGAAAAACAAATTCACTTAATTAAAACCTGTCTTAATCAATTAAACCCTAATGGTACTTTAATAATACGAGATGCCGATGCCAGCATGCAAAAACAACATCGTTATACAAAGCTAACCGAGTTTTTTTCTACTAAATTTGGCTTTAATAAAACCACAGAAGGTAAACTTCATTTCTTCTCCTCATCTTTAGTTATAGATATTTTAAAGGATTTTCCTCAATTTAGCTATCAAAAAATAAGTGACAGTTCTATCACATCAAATAATATATTTGTGATTACAAACAACAGCAACAATGAGCAATAAGTATGATGTAGTTATTATAGGTAGTGGTTTAGGGGGGCTGTGTACTGCTTATATTTTAAGCAAAGAAGGATACAACGTTTGTGTATTAGAAAAAAATAGACAAATAGGTGGCAACCTGCAAATATTTTCGCGTAGTAAATCTATTTTCGATACCGGTGTGCATTACGTTGGGGGCTTGGCCGAGGGACAAAATTTAAACCAATACTTCAAATATTTTGGTTTAATGGATAAACTAAAATTAAAACAGTTAGATTTAGATGGATATGACCACATTACTTTTAAGGGAGACCCAATTACATATAAACACGCACAAGGCTACGATAATTTTGTAGAACAGCTTGCACAGCATTTTCCGCAAGAAAGAGACAACCTTATTAAATATGTAAAGAGAATGGAAGAAATTTGTAACCATTTTCCGTTATACAGAGTTAGCAACGAATTAAAAGATGTTACACATGCCGATTTTTTACAAACAGATACTAAAACTTACTTAGAAACAGTTACTTCAAATAAAAAATTACAAAATATTTTAGGTGCTACAAATGCACTATATGCCGGCGAAGCCGACAAAACGCCTTTATATGTACACGCTCTTGTTATAAACTCTTATATAGAAAGTGCCTGGCGTTGCGTTGATGGTAGCGGGCAAATTGCTAAGCATTTAGGTGATTCTATTAAAGAAATGGGGGGTACTATTCTTAATTATAGCGAAGCAAAAAAATTCAATTTTTTAGGAGATCAAATTAAAGAAGTAGAACTTACCGATGGAAGAATAATTGAAGGCAAAAAATTTATCTGTAATACAGATTTAACAAAAGCCTTAGAAATGGTTGATAGTAAACATTTGAGACCCGCTTATAGAAATCGTATAAATAATTTAGAAACTACTACATCTGTATTTATTTTGTATTTGGTTTTAAAACCGGGTACTTTAAAATATTTTAATTACAATGTTTATCATAATTTTGGAGAAGACTCCTGGGATGTTATAAATTATACTGATGAAACATGGCCTAAAGGGTACGCTATGTTTTCTCAATCTTCTTCAAAATCTCCTGATAGTGCGGATAGTTTAATTGTAATGGGTTATATGCGTTACGACGAAGTTCAGCAATGGGTTAACACAAAAAACATTACTCCAAATCACATTGAAAAAAGAGGCGACGATTACGAAGATTTTAAAAACAAAAAAATAGAAAAGTTGTTAGATGCTGTAGAAGACCGTTTTCCCGGAATTAGAAAAAACATTATTAGTCAGCACACCTCAACTCCTTTAACATACAGAGATTATATTGGTAGCAAAGATGGCAACCTGTATGGCATTGCAAAAGATTATAAAGACCCATTAAAAACATTTATTTCACCAAAAACAAAAGTGCCAAACTTATTGTTAACAGGACAAAACATTAACTTTCACGGGGTTTTGGGTGTTACCATAAGCGCCGTAGTAACTTCGGCCGAATTAGTTGATAAAACCAATCTTGTTAAACAAATACAATCGGCCACTTAATTTAGTTTTTCTGCGTAACTTTATTGTACTTAATTGGAAACATGCAACGCAGAACGTTTGTAAAAAATTCCTTACTCAGTTTATTAGCCATGAATAATTTAACCGATTTAAAAAATCTATCGAATACATTTACATCGCATCAAGGTAAAATGCCATTGCTATTTGTTGGACATGGAAACCCTATGAATGCCATAGAAGATAATGAGTACAGCAAAAAATGGAAAGCTGTAAGTGCCGAATTACCAAAACCACAGGCCATCTTATGTGTTTCAGCTCATTGGGAAACACGCGGTACATTTGTTACCGCCATGCAAAAACCAAAAACTATCCATGATTTTGGCGGGTTTCCTCAACAATTATTTAATGTACAGTATCCTGCAAATGGAAATCCAACATTAGCCAAACAGATAAAAGACGACGTAAAAACTACTGCCGTACAGTTAGATGATGAGTGGGGTTTAGATCATGGTTGCTGGAGTGTTATAAAACAAATGTATCCTAATGCCGATATACCCGTACTTGAACTAAGTTTAGATTATACAAAGCCTGCACAATATCATTACGATTTAGCTAAAGAATTATCATCCTTAAGAAATAAAGGTGTGTTTATTGTTGGAAGCGGAAACATGGTACATAATTTAAGGATGGTAAACTGGCAAAACCCAAACGGCGGCTACGATTGGGCCGAAGAAATGAACACTACTTTTAAACGCTTAATTGAAACCAATAATCATAAAGAATTAATAAACTACTCATCGTTGGGGAAAGCAGCCACATTAGCTATACCAACACCCGAACATTATTTGCCTTTATTATACATAATGGGTATAAAAGAAGAAAAAGAAGCCATAAGTTTTTTTAACGATAAAACTATGATGGGTTCTCTTTCTATGACATCTGTAAAAATTGAAACAGTATAAAAACTAAATACAATAACCATGGAAAACAATCAAACAAATTATTTAGAAAGCGTAACTAAGCAGTTTTTATATTATAAAAAACTGGCAGATAAATCAATAGAACAGCTTGAGGCCAAGCAGTTATTCATTCAACCTAACGAAAACTCAAACAGTATTGCTGTTATTATGAAACACATGGTTGGCAACATGATTTCGCGTTGGACAGATTTTTTAACCACCGATGGAGAAAAGCCTTGGCGCAAACGCGATGATGAATTTGAAAACAACGTTACAGACAAAGAACAATTACTAAAAATTTGGGAACACGGGTGGAAAGTTTTTTTAGACACATTACAGTCTTTACATGCCGAAGATTTACAACGCATTATTTACATCCGTAACGAAGGGCATACAGCAATGGAAGCCATAAATAGGCAGTTAGCGCATTACCCTTATCATGCTGGGCAAATTGTGTATGCGGCTAAATTATTAAAGCAAACGGAGTGGGATAGTTTGTCCATTCCAAAAAATAAGTCTAACGATTATAATGTCGAAAAATTTTCGAAAGAAAAACAACGAAAGCATTTTACTGATGAAAAATAAAAAAGCCACGTATTTTTAGAATACATGGCTTTAGAAATAAATCTTAATTATTATTTACCGCCGAATTTTAAAGAAATTCCAGCTTTTATGATAGAAATATCGTAACCCAATTCTGAATAAACACCAAAGTTTGGCGTAAAATAATATCTAACTGCAGCCAAAATACTTGGACGAATAAAAACACTATTATTATTTGGGTTTACATATACGTTGCCAGCGGGGCCATTATCAGTATATATAGAATTATAAACATTTAATTGAATAATTGGGTAAATATCCAATTTACCTTTATTTAAAATATCAAAGTGATACGTAGCTCTTGGACAAAAACCTAAAGTTGTCCATCTTTCTTTATAAATATTTACTCCGTCGGTATAGTTATAATGAGAGCCTTGATACCCAAACTCTAAACCAGCTCCAATAATGCCAATACCAACATGTATAATACCATACTCATAGCTGGCGGTAAAGGCAGGTGCTATTGAAACAGCTCCACCGTACCCATATAATCCTGTTCCATAAGTAACTGTATTGCCAAAGCCAACCCCTAAATTTATGGCACTTGTGCCTGCTTTAAAACATTGGTCTTGAGCTTGTGATGTAGTAGCTATAGTTAAAAGTGTTGTCGTTACAAATAATATTAGTTTTTTCTTCATGATTTTAGTTTAAATTATTTTGCGCAAATATAATTGGTTTAAATTATTTCAAGAAAAACATTTTACAGGTTATAGTTTGTATAAAATTAATTCTTAAAATTATAATAGTAGCTACGCATAATGGCTTCAAACATCATATCGCCGAAAATATGGTAGCCTTTTGCAGTAAAATGCACTTTATCTTTCCGTGCTAAACCAGCTTGCTGCCATTTAAAAATACTTTTGTAACCCCCCATTACAGCAAATATATCCCATAGAGCAGCATTGTGTTTTTCAGTAAGTTTATAAATACATTCTTCTACGGTTGCACTTTTTTTATTGGGTGTTTTTCTTCGCACATAATTATCTGTAATCGTATTAAATAAAATAGCGCAAGTTGGAGATGCCTTTCTTATAAGCGATACTATAGAATCATAATGCGCAATATAATCTTCGGATGAAAAAACTTTTCCCTGTACATCATTTACACCTAACGATAGTATAACCAAATCGGGTTGCAAGGTTTTTAATTGCTCTGCAAACTGTTGGCAACGCAAAACAGACTGTGTTGATGCTCCGTTAGCGCCTAAAGCCGCATAATAAATACCGGGCTCGCTTGTATTACGCACATCAAAACCATACAAAATAAAATCTTTTTGCGAAGTATCTTTTCTCACCATTATAAAAGTTATAGAATCAACAGGTGCTTTTAATATAAATAAAGAATAGCCTTTGTCTTCAAAGTCTTTCCGCGTAAATTCTACTTGTTCTTTTATGGTAAAGAAAAAACTTTTATTAAAGTTATGATACACTCTTATAGCGTTAAAGTTTTTATGGTGAGGATTCTCAAGAATTTTCATTCCAAAATAATTGGCACTGTCATTGGTAGTAGCCGTAATTTGTGCCATGCCCACATTTTCGCATGAGTTTTTCACCAACGCAGTACGGCAACCTTTCCATTTACCATTAGAGAAACTGGTAAAGTAAGGGGGTGAATTTGTTTTTATGATTTTAAACGGAAAAGCAAAAAAACCACCACCTTTAGTCTGTTTTAGGTTTTGAAAATTTGTAGTCAGTTCATCTCCCCACATGCCACCTTGTATATGACTTCCGCCAATTTGTATAATTCTAATCTCATCTTCTTTTCCCTTCATAAAGGCACTTAGCTTTTTATAAAAAGAAAGCATCGAACTGCTATCCTTTGCGTACACAATTTTGTTCGCCGCATAATTTATAAACGGATATTTAGCTTGTTCCGGTTGGGCAAACAAAAAAACAGAAACAGAAAAAAACAGCAATAGCAAACACTTCTTAATCATCATAAATTTTTATTGTTTTTCTTCTGGATAAAATTATTGTAATCATTCATTAAAGCGCCGTATAAAAGCACAGCGATTTTGCGAGCACCTGCCGGAGAGAAATGTATATAATCAGTGGCCGCAATACCTTGGTCTACCCAACTAACCATACTGTTTTTACCACCCATGCAATCATACATGTCGAAAAAAGCGCAATTAGTTTGAAAGGCCGCTAAACGTATGGCATCCCTAACATCTTCTAACAAAGGGTAGGTAACGTATGTGTCTCCATCTTTTATGCTCATATCTGCCGGACCAATAACCAAAATACTAACATTGGGTGCAATTTTTCGTATGGCATTTATTTGCGCACGTAAAAAATCACCAAAATTAGCCGCCATAGTTTTATCTAATATGTTAGGCATGGTGTTACCTCCAAATTGGAGAATAATAAATTTTGTATTCAGGTAATCGTAAAATAATTTAAGGTGCTGCAAATTCAGTTGATTAAAAAATGTACCCGAACTGCCACGCAAACCAAAATTATCAACCATTACACCACCATCTCCTTCTAATGATAAGCCAAAAATATCCGGACTATCTTTTCCTTGAAATTTTATTTCAAAGGTGTTTGGTGCTTGCGATAAATCAAATTGTTTTATATTAAAGTTTCCTTTTGTCAAAAGTGTATCTGTATTTTTTAGCACATCATTTTCAAGAAACTGTATTTGCGTTTTTTTGCGTGTACTTGCATAAAACAGTTTTACTTTGTTGTACGATGCAACTAAACTCCCCGCACCTTGTGTGGTTTTTATTTTAAGCCAGGCATTTTTTACAGCAACCGTATCGTTATAATTACAATATCTGCAAAAACCTGCGGCTATGCCATAACTATTGTGCGGCACACGTGTATCTTTAGCTGTAAAAATAGAATATCGGTCCCATGTATCACTCCAACTTTGCCGGGTGCCAACGCTTTGGGTAACAGGCACAGCGGCAATAAATCCACAACCTTTTCCACCAAAATGGGTTTGTAGTTTCTGGCGTAAATAATCTGTAATTCTATCTCCTTCAATTTGCGAATCGCCGTAGTGCAAAATGCGTATACTTTTATTATCAGACTGTACAGCAGCTAACGATTCAAAAAAATTATACAAGGCACTTTTCGCAGAATCTTTATACTGAATGCTTGTAATAAGTTTAATAGCCGGGTCATTTACTTCGGTATAATTAATTTCTTTTTTAATTAATGAATCTGCCGATGGCTTTAAAGTATCATTATCCGTAATTTTATCTTCTGCATCTGCCAATGCCACAATTTTAGAAATATCTGTTTTTTCATTCCCCTTCGCTGAAAAATAGGTTTCTAAATTTGGAAAAGAAATTTTTTGACCAAAAACCATTACCCCATCTGTAGGAAAAACAGAAGAAACACCAGCTAAAGCAAGCAGTACCAATAAGATAAATAATAAAATATGAAGTGGTTTTATCGTTTTCAAAGCTTAAACATCAAATCTAAATTTTATTTTCTATGTACGGGGGGCCTTTTGTTGATTATTGATCATTTAAAGCATAATATATTCTTAACAATAAATCAACATTAAACTAATGCCGCTATTGTTTTTTTGCAGGTAAAGAATTGTTTTGTTGAAAGAAAAAATACATTTTTTATTAATAATTGATAATAAGGCCGATGCTTTGTTTGTAGAAGGTGCCATAAAAAAAGTAGCTGAAGGTGATTTTTTTACTGTAAACACGTTTAAAAAAGCAGAAGAATATATTGTAGAAAATAAAGTTGATATAATTATTTCTACGTTGCAGTTGCAAGATAGAGATGCTATTGATTTTATATATGCTATAAAAGCTCAGGGTAAAAAACACTACTACATTATTATCAGTGAAGACTCATCAACTTATATCGAAAAAGAAGCCTATAAGGCAGGAGCTAACGATTACCTGATAAAAAATAATTTAGATACCATTGGGTTTAAACTAAAAAACCTGGTTACTTATTTATACGGCACAAACAAGGCAAATATGCCATTGGCAAACATTATTATTGACGAAGAAAAATATTTAATATTAAAACAAAACTTGCCCTATTTTTTACCCGCCAAAGAATTTGAAATAGTAAAACTATTTTGTGCATCGCCCGAAAAAATATTTAGCCGAAACGAAATAGCTACAAGTGTTTGGAAAGACCCCTTGGTTGCAAAATCTCGCATAATTGATGTACACATTACACACATTAGAAAAGTGTTAGGTAAAGAAATTATTCGTTCGGTAAAAAAAATTGGCTACGGCCTAAGAGCTTAGTAGCTAAAATTTGTAAGAAAATCCTACACCAAGTACTTGCTTAAACTGTACGCGTGGACCAATTAAAGTCCCATCGGGTTGTTTAATTTTTACAGCCGGGTCGTAAATTAACTGGGTACTAAAAGTAGCACTAATAAACTTGTTAACTTTCATGCTTAAAAGGGTAGTCCAGTTTACATACAGGTTTTCAGGATGGTTTAAGTAATCGCTAAAAGCCTCCACCATAGTTCCGAAAGAAACATTTTGCATAATGTTTTTTTGAAACTGCACTTTAGCGTAACCACCAAATTGATAGCGTATGTTTTTGTAAGGTGTAACAACAACTCCATTAGCATCTAACACTTGCGCCTGCACACCATAAGCACCTTCTTTAGCTAAGGTGTTATCACCCACGTAAGTTACACGGGCAGTAGCAGGCGATACAAAAAATGAAAGGCTTGGTGTTGCTTCAAAATCCATCCCCAAGGCTAATAAGCCATAGGCCGGAGCCAAAAAATTTGAAATTTTAGTAGAATCATTTGGATAATTATACCCCGGTGCAAACTGTGTTTTAAAATCAAACAAGGCAGAATAGTAAGCATTTTTAAAAGCCTCTCTTCCGACTTTTGATGTAAGCTGAATTCTATCATCTGTTTTTAACCAATTTTTATTCGACCCATTTTTAATTACACCATAGGCCAAATTGATATTCGTATTCCAAATGATTTTGTTTTTATGATAGTTAAAAAATACGTTTACTAATCCACCAACCGATATAGCTCCCTGTCCTCCTGCTGCCCAATTAGTAAGCGATACTTCTTGTCCGTTAAGTGATATCGTTCCACCGTGTTTCCAATGTTTAGCTGATGTGTCGGCATTAGCTTTTAATTTATCTGCCTCATCTTTTAAGGCATTAGCATCCGTTTTTGTATCTTGTGCTTTAAGGTTTGTAATGCTGGCTAATGCTGTTAATGCAAAACAAAAAATAGTTGTAGTTATTTTTTTCATTTTGGTATATGGTGAGTAGTTTATTTTTTTGTTTTTGGTTGAATTTGTTTTTGTTTAGACATCTCTTCTAAACGTTGCTGAAAGGCCGATTTTTTAACCGGCTTTTTCATATGCGTTTCTATTTCAGCACGAATTTTTTTGTCGTCAATAAATTTGCGCATAACCATTGTTTGTGCAAACGTAATTACGTTAGCTAAAAAATAGTACCAGCTCAAGCCTGATGAGTATGAATTCATAAAACTTAAAAATATAACAGGCATTAAATACATCATCACCTTCATACCCGGCATTTGTGTTTGCGTATCAGGCGTTAAGTATTTTGCATTCATCCAGGTATAAGCTATGGTAGATACAAACATGAGCAGCGCAAATAAACTAACGTGGTCTCCATAAATAGAATTTATAATCGGTATATGACCAAAAGTCCAAATAGAATCGTAGGTAGATAAATCAGCTGCCCATAAAAATGCTTTTTGACGCAATTCAATAGATGCCGGAAAGAAATTTAACAAGGCAATTAATATTGGGAATTGTATTAATGCAGGAATGCAACCTGAAAACGGGCTGGCACCTGCTCGTTTATAAAGCGCCATGTTTTCCTGATTTTTTTTCATGGCATCAGCTGGGTCAGAAAACTTTTTATTTATCACATCTAATTCGGGTTTTAACAACCTCATTTTAGTAGATGACATGTACGTTTTATACGCAATAGGAAATAGTAACGTTTTTAAAATAATGGTCAACATTAAAATAATCAATCCAAAATTAACTGCCGATTTAGTGTTATCAAACGCGTTAAACACCGGTATAACCAACCATTTGTTTATCAGGTTAAAAACAGGCCAACCAATGTTTATCATTTTCTCTAAACCCAAATCATATTGTTTTAAAACATTATATTGGTTTGGTCCAAAAAAATAACGCATTTCAAACGTTTCATTAGCACCGTGGTTGTATGGTAAATTCAACTCCGTTTTCATACGCTTTACGTGCGTTAACGAACTTTTATCAGCCTGTGTTTTTACAAAGGCACCATCTTTTAAAAAGCCTTTATCGCAAATAATAGCCGATGTAAAAAATTGTTGCTTAAAAGCTACCCATTTAACAGGAGCATCGGCAATGCTTTTTTCATCATCTTTTCCGGGGTTAATGTAATCGGCATCTTCATCGTTAAACTTCCAATATACGGTAGAGTTTTGTTTTTCTTTTTCAATATGCTCTTCTTGCGATGGCGTTAAAACATTCCAGTTAAAAGTTACCTGGTCAGTATTTTGAGAAACGATACTTTGCATGTTAACCATCTTAACCTGGTAGTTAAGTGTGTAAGCATCATTTTTTAATGTATAAATGTATTCAATGTAACTTGCAGGATTAGCAGTTGGTAAGCGTAAACTAATTACTTGCTCGTCAGCCGTTTTCTTCACATCGCTTGCCGTAAAATAAAGACTATCTGTATGAACCTGCAATGTGTTGTTGTAAGCCAAAAACACTAAAGACTGCGATGATGAATCTGCATTATCAAAAAGTTCAACCTTTGTTGTTTTATCAGGTCGGGTATATTCTTTCAATTCAACCGAAGCCACATTACCGCCTTTGGATTGGAGCACAACTTTTATTTTACTGTTTTCTAAAACTACTTGTTTGTTTTCTCCTTTAGCGGCAACAGCAAAATCTTTGTAGGTGCTTTTAAGGTTTAAATCGGCAATAGAATCTTTATTTATATGAACCTCAGCCGTATCAACTGCTTTATATGAAGCTGCTGCTGCCTGAGCTTCTGCTTTAGATCTTTCTACAGCATCAACCTGCGCCAGTGAGTCTTGTCTTTGCTTTTGTTTTTTTATTTCCGCATCCGATGGTTTATTTAAATAAAGCCATCCTATTAAAATACCGCCAATAAGTAACAATCCTAAAAGGGAGTTCCTGTCCATGTTTTCAAAAATTAAAGCGGCAAAGATATACATTACAATGGTTTTTTAACAAGGCTTTTCGGCGAGTTATTTAGCCAGTAAATTACCGCCACCAACCGACATATTTTCTACATTTACCGAAATTTTACACATGAACTTAGATTTTAAAAATAAACGAGCACTTGTAGCCGGAAGCACACAGGGCATTGGCAAAGCAGTTGCAATAGAATTAGCTTTACTTGGCGCCAACGTTACTTTATTGGCTCGTAACGAAGATGCTTTAAAAAAAACAAAAGCCGAGCTTAATACAGATAAAGGTCAGCAACACTCCTATATAGTAGCTGATTTTAGCAACCCGGAAGAGGTCAGCAAAAACGTAAATCACTACATACAACGTCAGGGTGCAGTAAATATTTTAGTAAATAACACAGGCGGGCCACCGGCAGGACCGGCTAATTCTGCCAAAACAGAAGAGTTTATTTCTGCCTTTAACAATCACTTAATATGTAATCATATTTTAGCGCAGGCCTGTTTAGATGGCATGAAACACTCTCGTTACGGGCGCATTATCAATATTATTTCCACATCGGTAAAACAGCCTTTGCATAATTTAGGTGTATCAAACACCGTACGTGCAGCGGTAGCCAATTGGTCAAAAACATTGGCTAACGAGCTTGGTCAGTTTGGTATAACAGTAAACAACGTGTTGCCCGGCGCAACAGCCACACAACGCTTACAGGGCATTATAGAAACCAATGCTACCAAAAACCAAAAACCGTTAGACGAAGTAAAAAACGATATGCTAAAAGAAATTCCGATGAAACGTTTTGCTGAAGCTGCTGAAATTGCTAACGCAGTAGCGTTTTTGGCAAGTCCGGCGGCGGCCTATATTAATGGCATTAATTTGCCGGTTGATGGTGGCAGAACAGCCTGTCTATAAAGAAGTAATTTTTTAAGAAGCGTGCAAAAATGCTTCCACCTTCTCATTTAGCCAAACAAGAGCCTTATCTTTACTGTTAAACAACTTTGTTTCAGCATCGGGTTTGTCGTAATTTATATAGTGTGATGACTCTAACCCACTAACTATGTTTTGCGAAACCATGGCACGAGAAATAAGGTGTGCGTTATTATAATTACGCCTTCCTGATAGTTTTCGGGCTATATCGGGTATAATTACGTTTCTTTTATTAAAATTATACAATAAAGCATGGGGTTGCCCTTCTGAAAGAGTATATAATTTATCTAAAAGCTCAATAGACATCCGTTCGTCTATCTCAGCATCTTTACTAAAAAAAATCTCTATTATATGCTCGTTTATTTTGGTTACTGTACCTGCCGAAAACTCCATAATGATAGATTAGTTGTCATATTAGATAGATAAAACTACTAATTTATTTTAAAGAATAAAACATTTTTATCCTTTTGAGGTGCTTACATTAAGTATATCTTTGTTTGATTTTTTAAAAATGGAAAACCTTTCTGTTACACTTATTCAAACATCATTAGCTTGGGAAAACACCGAAGCTAACATTGCCAACTTCGATAAATTGGTTAATTCCATTCAAAAAACAGATGTTATTGTTTTACCCGAAATGTTTACTACCGGCTTTACTATGCAGCCTGCAAAAAATGCCGAACCTGTTGCTGGTAAAGGTTTGCAATGGATGAAACAAAAAGCCGCAGAAAAAAATTGCACCCTTACCGGAAGTATTTGTGTAGAAGAAAATAAAAAATTCTACAACCGTTTATATTGGGTTGAACCAACTAAACAACTACAATACAATAAACGCCATTTATTTAGAATGGGTACCGAAGACCAACATTATACTATGGGTACCGAAAAAATTATCCCTACCGTAAAAGGTTGGAAAATTTTGCCTTTAGTATGTTACGATTTACGTTTCCCGGTATGGAGCAGAAATAAATGGCAACAAAAAAACAATGAATTAATTGCCGACTATGATGTACTTATTTATGTTGCCAATTGGCCTGAAGTACGTAACCATCCTTGGAAACAATTGTTAATTGCCCGTGCTATTGAAAACCAATGTTATGTAATAGGTGTTAACCGCATTGGAGTTGATGGAAATGGGTTTGCTCACACAGGCGATAGTTTGGTTATTAATCCGTTAGGGCAAATAATTAGTCACACTAAAGCAAACGAAGAAAGTACTGAAACTGTTGAGTTAGATTATACCTTTTTAACCGAGCTAAGAAAAAAATTTCCGGTTGGTTTAGATGCCGATTATTTTGAAATTAATTAAATAAAAAATCTCATGAAAATATTTATTGGTAGCGACCACGCGGGCTTTCTGCTAAAAGAAAAACTCAGAAAATATTTAGCAAACAAAAAATATGAAGTAATTGATTGCGGTTGCTACAGTGAAGAACGAGCCGATTATCCTGATTATGCACACAAAGTTGCCGAAAATGTGTTGGCCGATAAAAGCACTTTAGGTATTTTGCTTTGTGGAAGCGGCAACGGCATAAACATTACGGCTAATAAACACAGTGGCATTCGTTCAGCACTTTGTTGGATACCTGAAATTGCCAGCATGGCACGTCAGCACAATAACGCCAACATTATGGCGTTACCTGCCAGATACATAGCTGATGATGTTGCTTTTGCTTGTGCAGATGCTTTTTTAAACGCCAGTTTTGAGGGCGGTCGCCATCAAGATCGCATAAACAAAATAGAAGTGTGTTAATAAGCGGGTGTTAAAAAACTTTGCATAACTAATAAATCGTGGCATCTTAATTGCTGTATATTCGTTGCATAAAAACAATCACATGCTAACTATGACAACCCTTGAAAACGTTTTAACTGAGTTACAAAACAAAGTTTTAACCATTACCGTTAATCGCCCCGATAAATTAAATGCACTTAATGCTAAAACAATTGAGGAGCTTCACGAAACCTTAATTGAAGCGGAAAACAATAAAGAAATTCGCGCTATTATTCTAACAGGTTCAGGTACAAAATCATTTGTAGCCGGTGCCGATATTGCTGAGTTTGCCAATTACAACATCGAACAAGGTAAATTGCTAAGTGCAACCGGCCATTTTAAACTTTTTAATTTTATTGAAAATTACTCTAAACCTATTATAGCAGCCGTTAATGGTTTTGCGCTTGGTGGGGGTTTAGAACTTGCTATGGCTTGCCACATACGTGTTGCCAGCGATAACGCAAAAATGGGCTTACCCGAAACATCCTTAGGAGTTATACCGGGCTACGGCGGAACACAGCGTTTAGCACAGCTTGTAGGTAAAGGCAAAGCTTTCGAAATGATTACAACTGCCGATATGATTAACGCGCAGGATGCTTACAAATGGGGGCTTGTAAACTACGTTGTAACACCTGAAGAATTGCTTAACAAGTGTAATGAAATTGCAGCCAAAATAACCAGTCGTTCGCCGGTAGCCGTTAAAACAGCTATTAAAGTAATTAATGCAGGCTTTAACAATAAGTACAACGGGTATGATGTTGAAATAGAAGAGTTTGGTAAAATGTTCGGCACTGCCGATTTTAAAGAAGGTGTAAAAGCATTTTTAGAAAAACGCAAACCAACATTTAATGGCAATTAAAAAAGGCAATGTTTATTATTGCTTATTAGTGCTTGTTTGTTTTTTCCTTTTACCTAATTGCGCTTTTAAGAAAGAGATTAAACCTCCTGCCGACTTAATTGGCGCAGATAGTATGGAGCTCATTCTCACTAATTTAACGATTACCGAAGCTGCTTTAAACAACGGCGTTGCAAATGATACGTTAAAAAAAATAAACGTTTTGGCTAATTATAATATTAGCGGACCAAGGTTTGATTCAAGTTTTGCTTATTACACCAAAAATCCTAAAAAACTGAAGGAAATCTATGCCAAGGTTTTAGAGGATTTAAATAAGAAATAAGCTGCCAATCTTACGTTATTTTCCTTCAAAAAGTACTACCTTTGGGCTTCTTTTAAAGCCAATTTAATTATGGATAAATTTTCATACGTGGGTACCAGTGATGTTAACGCAATAGAAGAGCTTTTTCAGCAATATTTAAAAGATCCTAACAGCGTTGATGCATCTTGGAAAGATTTTTTTAAAGGTTTTGAATTTGCCCAAACCTCATATAACGAAAAAAGTGGAGGTGCCATTCCAGAAAACGTTAGTAAAGAATTTAAAGTAATTAACTTAATAAATGGCTACCGTCAACGCGGACATTTATTTACCAAAACAAACCCTGTTAGAGAACGTAGACAGTATACACCAACCTTAGATTTAGAAAATTTTGGCTTGTCTTCATCCGATTTAGAAACTGTTTTTCATTCCGGTAGCGAAATTGGCATCGGTTCAGCCAAATTAAAAGACATTATTGTTCATCTTGAGTTAACTTATTGCCAAAGCATTGGTGTAGAATATACATTTGTACGCGATCCTAAAGTTGTAAAATGGCTACAGGAGCGTATGGAGAAAAGCAAAAACACGCCTTCATTCAGTAATGCTGAAAAGAAAACTATTTTAAATAAACTTACCCAGGCGGTTGTTTTCGAAAATTATTTAGCTACAAAATTTGTAGGTCAAAAACGTTTTTCGTTAGAAGGTGGCGAAGCTCTTATTCCTGCTATGAACACCTTGATGGAGCATGGTGCTGAATTAGGCATACAAGATTATGTTATTGGCATGCCTCACCGTGGGCGCTTAAATGTGCTTACAAACATCATGAACAAAACATATAAAGATGTTTTTACCGAGTTTGAAGGAAGACCGAGTGAAGATAGTTTGTTTGATGGCGATGTAAAATACCACATGGGTTACTCATCAGACCAAACAAGTGATAAAGGGAAAAAAGTACACGTAAGTTTAACGCCAAACCCTTCTCACTTAGAAACTGTAAATCCGGTTGTAGAAGGAATTGCTCGTGCAAAAATCGATAACCTTTATGGTGGAGATAATAGCAAAATTTGTCCTATTTTATTACATGGCGATGCAGCTATGGCCGGGCAAGGCATTGTGTATGAAGTAATACAAATGAGCCAACTGGAGGGTTACAAAACAGGAGGAACTGTTCACTTTATTGTAAATAATCAGGTTGGGTTTACTACCAATTTTATTGATGGGCGCTCTTCAACGTATTGTACCGATGTAGCAAAAGTTGTTTTATCACCTGTGTTTCATGTAAACGGAGATGATATAGAGGCGGTTTGTTTTGTTGCTCAATTAGCAATGGATTTCCGTCAGACTTTTCACCGCGATGTTTTTGTAGATATCTTATGTTATAGAAAATATGGACATAACGAAGGTGACGAGCCTCGCTTTACACAACCTTTGTTGTATAAAATAATTGCTACGCATCCTAACCCGAAAGACATCTATGTGAAAAAATTACAAGATGAAGGAAATCCGTTAGCAGAAGAAGCAAAAGAAATAGAGCAAAAATTTAAAGCCGAGTTAGATGCAAATTTAGATGAGGCTAAAAAAATAGAAAAAGCTAAAGTAACTTCTTTTTTAGAAGGAAATTGGAAAGGAATTAAAATGGCTACTGCTAAAGATTTTGAGCAATCGCCTGAAACAGCCGTTAGCGATAAATTGTTTTTAGACCTTGCTAAACGTACTACTGAGTTACCAAAAGATAAAAAATTCTTTAATAAAATTCAGAAAGTATTTGATGATAGAAAAGCCATGATTGCCAATGATAATTATGATTGGGCCATGGGCGAACTATTAGCTTATGCATCTTTAATGAGTGAAGGGCATCATGTACGTTTTAGCGGACAAGATGTTGAACGTGGAACTTTTTCTCATCGCCATGCAGTAGTAAAAGTAGAAGATAGCGAAGAAGAATATGTGCCATTAAACAAACTTGATACTAAAGGGCAGCTTCGTATTTTCAATTCTTTACTTAGTGAGTATGCTGTACTTGGTTTTGAATATGGTTACGCCTTTGCATCACCAAACATACTTACTATTTGGGAAGCACAGTTTGGCGATTTCTTTAATGGTGCTCAAATTATTATAGACCAATATCTTTCTGCGGCCGAATATAAATGGCGCCGTATGAATGGTTTAGTTCTCCTATTACCACATGGTTACGAAGGTCAGGGACCAGAACACTCGTCTGCCCGTATGGAGCGTTTCTTACAAATGGGTGCCGAAAATAATTTGCAAATTATTAATGCAACAACTCCGGCACAACAATTTCACGCTATTCGTCGTCAGTTAAAACGCGATTTCAGAAAACCACTGATTTGCTTTACACCTAAAAAATTATTGCGCTACCCAACTTGCGTTAGTACGCTAAAAGATTTTACAACCGATCGTTTCCACGAAGTATTAGATGATACTGCGGTCGATGCAAAAAATGTAAAACGTGTTGCATTTTGCAGCGGAAAAATTTATTACGATTTAATTGAGCGTCGTGAAAAAGAAGGCGTGAACGATATTGCTTTTGTTCGTATAGAGCAGTTATATCCTTTCCCTGATACACAAATTGATGCGGTTGTAAAAAAATATAACAAAGCAAAAGAGTATTTGTGGATTCAGGAAGAATCAGAAAACGCCGGCGCATGGAGGCACGTAGCGCTTACGCTAAAATCATTAAACTTAGCTTACATTGGTAGAAACGAAATGGCTGCACCTGCAACCGGTTTCTCAAAAAGACATGCGGCAGAGTTTGAAGAAATAATGAACAAAGTATTTTCAAAAGTTTTAGTAACAAAATAAATTTTTATGGCAATTGTAGAATTAAAAGTACCAAGTCCGGGAGAATCAATTACAGAAGTAACCATTGCACGTTGGTTAAAAAAAACTGGCGATGTAGTTGAAAAAGATGAAGCTTTGGCAGAAATCGATTCTGACAAAGCAACCTTAACGCTTAATGCCGAAGATAGTGGGAAGATTGAGATACTTGCTGCAGAAGGCGATACGGTAAAAATCGGGCAGGTAGTTGTAAAGATTGATAACTCCTTTAAACCCGAAGCTAAAGCTGCGGCTCCTAAAAAAGAAGAAGCTAAGGTTGAAACAAAGAAAGAAGAGAAAAAAGAAGTTGCTGTTGCAGCTCCAGTTGAAAAAGCTGCTGCTACATATGCAAGTGGTACACCAAGTGTTGCCGCATCAAAAATAATGTCGGAAAACGGCGTTAAATCATCTCAAATAAATGGTTCGGGTAAAGATGGTCGTATTACTAAGCAAGATGTTTTAGCGGCACTCTCTAACGGCTTACCAAACGCACAAGAAGTTCTAGCAAACTCCTGGAAAGGTGGCAGAGATAAAGACCGGCAAAAAATATCGGCACTTCGTAAAACAGTTGCTAAACGTTTAGTTGCCGTTAAAAACGAAACTGCCATGCTTACAACTTTTAATGAGGTTGATATGAGTGGCATTTACGCTATACGCGCAAAATATAAAGATAAGTTTAAAGAAGTTTATGGCACCAACATTGGCTTTATGAGCTTCTTTACTAAAGCTGTATGTGAGGCCTTATACCACTACCCCGCAGTTAACGGAATGATTGATGGCGAAGAGTTAGTGTACAACAAATACTGTGATATTGGCATTGCAGTTAGTGCGCCAAAAGGTTTAATGGTGCCTGTATTACGTAATGCAGAGCTAATGAGCCTTGCTCAAATTGAAAGCGGCATTAAAGATTTAGCGATAAAAGCCAGGGATGGTAAATTAACTATTCCGGAAATGGAAGGCGGAACATTTACTATTACAAACGGCGGTGTATTTGGTTCTATGATGAGTACACCCATCATCAATCCTCCGCAAAGTGCCATTTTAGGCATGCACAATGTAGTTGACAGACCAATGGCTGTAAATGGCAAAGTAGAAATTCGCCCAATGATGTATGTGGCTCTTAGTTACGATCACCGTATTATTGATGGTCGCGAAAGCGTTGGTTTTTTAGTGAAAGTAAAAGAAATGTTAGAAAACCCAACACGCATTTTATTTGGCGGAAAAAATCCGGAAGAAGTTTTATTAGGCTTATAACAAATATAAACTGGAAATTAATTTATGAAACCAGTAATATATTTTGAAAAACTTGATGCTCTAAGGTTTTTTGCATTTTTTCTTGTTATTTGGCAGCATGCCTTTTCAGAAATATTTCATAATATCACTGAAGACACGGCCCTTCAAATGACCATTGATACTTTTACCGTAACCGGAGGAATAGGTGTCCAAATTTTCTTTGTTATAAGTGGGTTTCTTATTACTTTTTTATTGATAGGTGAAGATAAAATAAATGGTCGAGTTAATTTATCTTTCTTTTATTTAAGACGAATATTACGAATATGGCCCCTTTATTATTTAATCATGATTTTAGGCATATTCATACTCCCACATGTTGATAGCGCTTTTAATTTTACAGGAGATAAGTTTATGAACTTATTTTTTCTTAATAATATGGCTACAACCGGAACTTCATCTAACGTAAATATAGCATGGAGTGTAGCAATCGAAGAACAGTTTTATTTGTTTTGGCCTCTATTGTTTATTCTGTTTCGCAACAACAAAAAATTACTTTCTTTTTGTTGTGTAGTCTTATTTATTCAAACGTCTATTTATGCCATAGAAACGCCAGGCGATGTGGTATATCCCAGTACATTCGGAAATTTAAAATATTTAATGGCCGGATGTTGGGGCGCTTTTTTTTATTCTAATTATAAAGAGCGTATTTCTGCAAGTTACTTGCTAAAATCAAATAGTTTTTACCTTATTTGTTTCTTAGCAGTATTTTTACTTACATTCAGTAATTTATCAATGTCGTATAATTATCTTGCAAAGTGGTTATTAGCTATATTTTATCTATACTTGGTTATTTATTGTGTAGACAAAAGCACTGGAAAGTCTCACTCAATATTTAGCACATTAGGTAAATATACGTATGGCATGTATTTATATCATCCTTTAATCTTGTTGTCGTCATATATAATTGTTACTAAATTAGGATACGATTATAATAAAGGTGATTTATTAAAACTTATTATTGCAGTAGTGACCCTGTTGGTAAGTATAGGCATATCAATTCTATCTTATGAGTATTTCGAGAAATCCATACTAAAACTTAAAAACAAAATTTCCACCATTCAAACCAGAGTTTAAAATCATGAGAATTTTTTTAACGAGCTTATTGCTTATAATTAGTTTTGTTTCATTTTCGCAAAAAAAATATCTATCAGCTGAGCCCCATTCTATTTACGATTCAACTTTAGCAAGAAAGTTAAAAGCCGATGATTATGGCATGCATAAATATGTGATGTGTTTTTTAAAAACGGGGCCTAACAAAAGTTTATCAGCAGATTCTTCAAAAAAAATACAGGCAGCTCATTTACAAAACATAAAAAAACTTGCTGACGAAGGTAAACTTGTTGTCGCCGGTCCGTTTATGGATGAAACTGAATTAGAAGGTATATTTATTTTTAACGTACCAACTATTGAAGAGGCGCAGGCACTAACAAATACAGATCCTGCCGTAAAAGCAGGTTTACTTATTATGGAATTGCACCCATGGTACTGCTCTGCTGCTTTAATAGAAGTACCAGAAGTCCACAAAAAAATTCAGAAAAAGACTTTTTAATTGCCTAACTTAAAATTATTTTATACATTAGCTTAATGCAAAATTTAAACAATACTTATTATTACTATTATCTAATGCCCAACATTGGAATGGTAGCGTATTGTAAATAACAGAAGAAACTAAAAAACAATATACACAGCCTGTTCCAAAAGAACGGGCTTTTTTTATGCGCCAATTTTTAACCTTAAACCATATAAAATGAAAACAAAAAGACCAACAACACAAGTTTACAGCAATTACACCGCACAAGATTTTTTAGTTTGGAAAACGCTATTTAATCGGCAAATGGAAATTTTAAGCTCAATCGTTTCTACGGAGTATTTAAAGGCTTTAGGGATTGTAAAATTTACTTCCGACAAAATACCCGATTTTGCCGAGGTAAATAAACTGCTAAACCCCATAACAGGCTGGGGTTTGGAGGTGGTTCCAAATATTAGTCCGCAAAAAGAGTTTTTTGAGTTTTTATCTCAAAAAAAATTTACAGCTACTTGCTGGTTACGCAGCATGGAGCAGTTAGATTACTTAGAAGAGCCCGATATGTTTCATGATGTATTTGCACACGTTCCTTTACTAAGTAATGATGCTTATGTAGGCTTTTTTAAAGGCATAAGTGATATTGCCTTAAAGTATATTGATAACCCAAGAGCCATTGAATTATTAGGGAAGATTTACTGGTTTACCATTGAGTTTGGTTTGATTAACGAAAACAATCAATTAAAAATTTACGGCGCAGGCATTATTTCATCAAAAGGAGAAACCAAATGTTGTTTAAGTAACGAGGTTGTTCACCACCTATTTGATGTACAAGCTATTTTTAATACAGATTTTAGAACGGATATACTGCAAGAAAACTATTTTATTATCAATTCGTTTGAGCAGCTATATAATTCATTGCCTGAAATTGAAATCTTATTAGGGAAGAACTTAGAGTTAGTTTCTTAAATTTGGTATGGATATATAATTTTACTACTATGTGGATAGAAGAAAATAATCAATTAAAACGCAACTTTGTGTTTACAGATTTTAAAGCTGCTTTTGCTTTTATGACAAAGGTTGCTACAATTGCAGAAGAAATGAACCATCATCCTCTTTGGACAAACGAGTATAACAAAGTCGAAATTCGTTTGTCTACACACGATGCAGGTAACATTGTAACAGATAAAGACCGTAAACTAGCCGTAGCTATAGATAAGGCATTTGAAAAATAATAGAAACGAATTACTTTATATTAAAGTAATTCGTTTGCCAAGTTAGCTAACTCACTACGCTCTCCTTTTTGAAGGGTAACGTGTGCGTATAGTTTATTATCTTTTATTTTATCAATAATGTATGATAAGCCATTACTTTGTGCATCTAAGTATGGTGTATCAATTTGATAAATGTCTCCGGTAAAAATTATTTTAGTGTTTTCTCCGGCACGTGTAATAATGGTTTTCACTTCATGTGGCGTTAAATTTTGTGCTTCATCTACAATAAAAAACACATTACTTAAACTGCGCCCACGTATGTAGGCAAGCGGACAAACAATAATTTTTTCTTTCTCCACCATCTCCTCAATTTGTTTGTACTCTTTTTCCTTTTCGCCAAACAAACTTTTAATAAATTTCAAATTATCCCATAATGGCTCCATATACGGGTTTAATTTTGATTTTATATCTCCGGGAAGATACCCAATATCTTTATTGCTTAAAGGCACAATAGGGCGGGCAATGTATATTTGATGAAAGTTTCGGCGTTGCTCTAAAGCACCTGCAATAGATAATAATGTTTTACCTGTACCTGCAACCCCCTGTATAGATACTAATTTAATATTAGGATTTAGAATAGCATCAATAGCAAAAGCCTGTTCAGCATTTTTAGGAACTACATTAAATGCTACTGTTTTATTTACACGACGTAACACTTTAGTCTCTTGCTCATAAGCCGCCAGCACAGATTTTTGTCCGTTTTTCAGAACAAAAAAATGGTTAGCCATTGGCGAGTCTCTTTTAAGCGTACCGGAAACATCCACTTCGTTTTTTTGATATAGTGTATCAATGGCGGTAATAGGAACTTTCTCAACAGTTGTTATACCTGTATAAAGCTCGTCAACATGTTTTATTTTTCCTGTTTCATAGTCTTCAGCCGTTAAATTTAACGCCTTAGCCTTAAGCCTAAGGTTAATGTCTTTTGAGATTAATACAACTTTTTTATCAAGATTTTCCTCTGCTACTTTTAAGGCACAGTTAAGTATTTTATGGTCGGCCTTACGTTCGCCAAAAACATACTCAGCGTCGGTGTTTTTCGCTTTTTGTGCAAACTCTATTTTAAAGTTGCCGTGTGTTTTTCCATTTATCGGAGTCCATGTTTGTAAAGAATGGTTCCCCGAAAGTTTATCTAAATATCTTGAAAATTCGCGTGCCGCAAAGTTTTTAGTATCGTTGCCTTTTTTAAACTGATCTAATTCTTCTAAAACAGTAATTGGTATAACCACATCATGTTCTTTAAAATGCTTTATAGCTGTGTGGTCGTATATAATTACCGAAGTATCTAAAACAAAGATTTTCTTTACTTTAACTTGTTTGCTACTTGTACTTGCTTTCTTAGCCATACCTTATTTTTTCTTAAAGCTATTTTTAATATGCCAATATGCCAAATAAACCTTTTAATATTTTCAACAAGGTTTTGTTTAAATAGGTTTTAAACAGTTTCCAGGTACTTTACAACTTGTTGCAGGTAAAAATCTAAGCCTTGTTGTGGAGTAGTGGCAATTAAAACATCATGTATAGGCTCATTTTCAGGTAAATGTATGCCAACCTTGCACTTTGCTTTTGAGGAGGCCGCAATAAACTGCAAGGGTAATTTATTATTGAAATTAATATCTATAAGTAAATCTTTTTCATCCTCCATAAATGTTTTTATGTACGGGCTTTGCGGTTGATAAAAACTCTTTAGCTCTTTTTTATTAAACAAATCAATGTCTGTTTTTATGTATGAATAATTAGGTGTTATTTTTTCATCTACATAACCAATGGCGTGTACATTTTTAGTGTACTCTTTTAATCGCTCAATAAGCTTCTTTACCGTTTCAAAAGTATTACTATCAGTAGCATCAAATAATATACCTATTGTTTTTGCATCGTTTAGCTTAACAAACTGTTTGTTACGTGGCAAAGCACATAGTTTTTTAATTTGATAGGCGGCAATATATTTTATCAGGAAATTCATTTATGCAATCATCGTTAAAAAGTCATCTTCAGTAATTATAGTAACACCAAGTTTTTCGGCTTTCTTTAGTTTTTCAGGACCCATATTATCACCTGCTAATAAGTAGTTTGTTTTTCCTGAAATAGAGCCTGTGTTTTTTCCTCCGTTTTTTTCAATTAAATCTTTCAACTCATCTCTGCTGTGTTTTTGAAACACACCTGATATCACGAATGTTTTTCCACCCAGCTTATCGGTAGTGCTTTGCAGTTGTTCCTCACTTAATTCAAATTGCAAACCAAATCTTTTTAATCGTTCCACCATCAATCTGTTTTCACTATTAGAAAAATAAGCCGCTACGCTTTTTGCAATCACCCCTCCTACTTCATCAATGTTTACTAACTCTTCTTCGGTAGCGTTTATTAAAGCGTCTATATTTCTAACTTTTCGTGCAACTTTCTTTGCGGTAGTTTCTCCAACATGCCTAATTCCAATTCCATACAGCACTCTTTCAAACGGAATTTGTTTTGATGCTTCAATGCCTTCCAGTAAATTATTTACCGATTTCTCCGCCATTCTTTCTAAAGGAAGCAACTGTTCTTTTTTCAATTCATAAATATCAGCTATGTTATGAATGAGCTTTTCGTTATATAATTGTTCAATCGTCTCTCCACCTAAACTATCAATGTTCATAGCCTTACGACTAACAAAATGTTCTATTTTCCCTTTTATTTGCGGAGCACATCCATTTTCGTTTACACAATAATGGTTCGCTTCTTCTTCTCTTCGTTCGAGCAGAGATCCACACTCAGGACAATGGGTAATATATTTTACAATCTCGGCATCAGGTTTTCTTTTTGATAAATCAACTCCAACAATCTTCGGAATAATTTCTCCGCCTTTTTCTACAAAAACATGATCTCCAATACGGACATCTAACTTTGCTATGATATCTGCATTGTGCAAAGAAGCACGTTTTACAGTTGTTCCGGCAAGTAGCACAGGCTTTAAATTAGCAACCGGAGTGATAGAGCCTGTACGGCCAACCTGATACGTAATTTCTTCTAACACAGTTGAAACCTGCTCTGCCTTAAATTTATAAGCGATTGCCCAACGTGGCGATTTGGCTGTGAAACCAAGTTGCTGCTGTTGTATGTAACTATTTACTTTTATTACAATTCCATCAATGTCGAAAGGTAAATCATTTCTTTTTTTATCCCACTCATCAATAAAATTAAATACCTCATCAATGTTAGCACAAAGCTTTGTGTAGGGAGAAATTTTAAAGCCCCAGGCTTTTGCTTTCTCTAAATTTTCGTAATGCGTTTTTGCCGGAAGGTTATCTCCCATCATATAATATAAAAAGCAATCGAGCTTACGCTTGGCAACCACGCTTGAGTCTTGCATTTTCATAGTGCCCGATGCCGCATTTCGTGGGTTTGCTAAAGGAGCATCACCAATTTCTTCACGTTCTTTATTTATATCATTAAATACATTTAGTGGTAAAAAAATCTCACCGCGTATTTCAAAAAAATCAATGTAATCGCCTTTTAATGTAAGCGGAATACTACGAATTGTTTTCACATTGGTTGTTACATCATCACCCTGCACACCGTCTCCACGAGTTACGGCTTGCGTAAGTTTTCCGTGCTCATAAGTTAAACTGATAGACAAGCCATCAAATTTTAATTCGCACACATACTCTATATCACTACCAAATAAATCAGTTGATGTAATGCCCAGCCCTTTTTTTACACGCTCATCAAAATCTTTTAAATCATCTTTGCTATAACTATTGGCAAGCGATAGCATAGCATATTTGTGTTTAACCGTTTTAAACTCTTTGGTAATTTGTCCGCCCACACGTTGCGAAGGTGAGTTAGAAAATAAAAATTCAGGATGCTGTTTCTCCAATTTAATTAATTCCTCCAGCAACATATCAAAATCATAATCTTTTATGGTGGGGTTATCCAACACATAATAATTATAATTATGCTGTTCAATTTCTTTCGAAAGATGCTCTATACGTTCTTTAGCTTGTTCCGCAGTCATTGCAAATGTTTGTTCTTTTTATCTACCAAAGTTAATTTAATATCATTAAAAAATTTCTTTCAATATTCTCCATTCGGCAGGATAGTAATTGTTTATTCGGTTGCCTAAGTTTTTAAACCAACCCAAATTAAAATCTTTATATGTAAGCAAAGCAAAACCCTTGGTTGCGTCAGGCAATAAAAAAGGTTGTTTACGTAGATATTGCAATGCTACTGAAGCATCTATATCTACTTTTGTTACGCCGTTGTTTATTCTATTTTGGTAAGCAAGATAAGGGTGCGGGATAAAATCTTTGCCCTTTAATTGCCCAATGTGCAAAGGCAGTTTTTTAATTTTTAATGCCGAGGTTATTTTGTTTACAGCATATGTACTTCCTTTATGAAAACCACATATATCGTCATAAAACTTAACAAAATCAAGATTATAGGCGTTGATAAATTTTTTCACGGCCGCATCTTCATCGGCAGAAATTTTAGTAAACAATTTATGTTGGTTGCGGTTTACAGTATTTTCCTCAGCAGTTATTTTTTTAAAACAAGCTAAGAAAAACCCTTCGCCTTGTGTAAGGTGTGGGAAAAACCGGTAACCAAAAGTCTTATGTTTTTCTGACTGGGTTTCTGTAATTCCCCATTCAGGTGAGGTTTTTAGTTTGATTGGTTCTAACGAAAACTTTTCGCATAAATAATCGCACATGTTTTCATTCTCTTCAACTGAATATGAGCAGGTGCTATAAATTAAAATGCCATCTTGTTTTAATGCCGGAAGTAAATCGGTTAAAATTCGTTGCTGACGAAGGCTACAATGGTTTACATTTTCTTCGCTCCAATGTTCAATAGCATCATCTTGTTTTCTGAATAAGCCCGAACCACTACAAGGAGCATCAACCACCATAACATCAAAAAAATTCGGCAAGCGCGAAAAATCTTGCGGGTCGTTATTGGTTATCATGCTGTTTATGGAGCCCCACTTAGCCATATTATGCGTTAGTACAGGCACACGTGTACTTATAACCTCGTTACTAACCAATAAACTTTCTTCATTTAATAACGATGCAAGCAGCGTACTTTTGCCACCCGGTGCCGCACAGGCATCCAATACAATTAATGGTTTTGACGCATCAACGGTTTGCGTAAAAGCTTGTTCTACAAACATTGATGAGGCCTCTTGCACATAATAACACCCTGCATGAAACAATGGGTCGTTTGTAAAAATAGGTCTTTCAGGTAAATAATATGCATTGCTTGTCCAAGGCACTTGTTTATCAAAACCAAAACCGCAAGCAGGCTTTAAAGGATTTAATCTGACTGAAACAGGAACAATTTGTGTATGAGATAATTCAAAAGCAGAAACATCTACACTAAAATTTTCTTTAAGCTGATTTATAATTTGGGTAGGGATTTTCATTTACTCTTCCAAATTAAATAATCGGTTGGAAAATTAAACTCTTTTACGTCCACGTCTTCTTTAAAAACACCATATACCGCGCTACCACTACCACTCATAGATGCGTACAAAGCTCCCTTAGTATAAAAAGCATTTTTTACGTTTTGCAATTCAGGGTGTTGTAAGAAAATAGTTTTTTCAAAATCGTTCACCAAGTCCTCTTTCCAGTTTTCGATTTCACTTGTAATTATCGATTGAATGTTTTTTTGTGGCTTAGCCGGCACAACTCCTTTATAAGCTAAAGCCGTGTTACTGTGCACTGCAGGATAGACAACTACGATACAATACTGACTTAAATCAACCTCAACTTTAGAAAAAACATCTCCCTTTTCGCTCGCGTAAACGGGTTTATTTTTCATAAAAAAAGCACAGTCGCTACCGAGTTGTTTGGCTAAACTTAGTTGTTCAATAGCCGACAGGTTTAATGAAAATTTATCATTTAGTAGTTTAATAAAAAAAGCTGCGTCGCTGGAGCCTCCTCCCAATCCGGCACCCATAGGGATAACTTTATGCAGATGCGCTTTTACAGGAGGTAAATTATAGGCAGTATCTACTAACTTATACGCCTTTGTAATTAAGTTATCCTGTGTGTTTCCTTCTACTACAATGCCAGAAAGAGACAGATTTATTTTTTCATCGCCTTTTTTAAATTCTTTGTTTTCAATTACTTCAAGCGCATCACACCATTGTATAGGATAAAAAATCGTTTCAATATTGTGAAACCCATCTGAACGTTTTTCTACAATATTCAAACCAAGGTTTATCTTTGCATTTGGAAAACAAATCATTGCTAAAATTTACATGTCGAAAATCGGTATAGATATTGAGAAAGCCAAACAAATCTTACAACAAGGGGGTTTAGTAGCTATTCCTACCGAAACAGTTTATGGTTTGGCGGCAAACGGTTTAGATAAAAATGCGGTTCTTAAAATTTTTGAAGCCAAAAACCGACCTCATTTCGACCCACTTATTATTCATACAAATTCTATTGATAAAATTAAACAGTGGGTTACTGATTTTCCACAATGGGCAAAACAATTAGCTGATGTTTTTTGGCCGGGACCGCTTACACTCCTGCTTCCTAAAAAAAATATAGTTCCAGATTTAGTTACTTCAGGTTTGCCACAAGTGGCTGTTCGCATTCCTAATCATAAACTTACTTTACAGTTGCTTGAAAGCCTTGATTTTCCATTAGCAGCCCCAAGCGCCAATCCTTTTGGCTACATTAGTCCAACTACCGCTGCACACGTTACTGCACAATTACAAAACAAAGTAGATTATATTTTAGATGGCGGTACTTGCGATGTGGGCATAGAATCCACCATTGTGGGGTTTGAGAATAATAGCGTTACTGTTTATCGTTTAGGCGGTTTAGCCATTGAAGATATCGAACAAGTTGTTGGCAAGGTTAATGTGCAGTTAAATCAATCTTCAAACCCTACTGCACCCGGCATGTTAAAAAGCCATTATGCTCCAACAAAGCCTTTATTTATTGGCAATGTAGTTGATTTCATAAAAAATAATTCATTAAAAAAAATTGGCATTATTTCTTTTTGTAAAGATTACAACGCAGAAAAAAGCTATTCAAAAATATTATCTCCTACCAAAGATTTAAAAGAAGCTGCACATAATTTGTTTGCCGCTATTAGAGAATTAGATGCAAGTGATGTTGACCTAATTGTTGCGGAAAAATTTCCGGATACTTTTTTAGGAAGAGCCATAAACGACAGGTTGCAAAGAGCTTCAGCCAAATAAAAAAGGGAGCAATGCTCCCTTTACAAATTATTTCGATAAAATTAATCGTTTAAAACTCATCTTCGTTAAAGAAGAAGTCGTCTTTTGAAGGGTAATCTGGCCAAATTTCTTCGATAGTCTCATACGACTCCCCTTCGTCTTCAATTTCTTGAAGGTTTTCGATAACTTCCATAGGCGCACCCGAGCGCATGGCAAAGTCAATCAATTCGTCTTTTGTAGCTGGCCAGGGCGCATCTTCAAGCCACGATGCTAATTCAAGTGTCCAATACATAATCTATAATTTTACTAAATAAATACTCTGCGTTAATACAAAATTAAAGGGAAAAACTTAGTTCACTCTAATTTGGTGCAAAGCAATAAAAAAAATCATGTTTTCAAAAATTATTTGAAAATTTTAAAACATTATAAATCAATTGATTAACGTAAATTGAGGGTTTTATTTTTAGAAATGCGAAAGGGTTTTATGAACGTTCCACCCAATCTCCACCTTCTTTAATAAGACTTATCAATTCCTGCACTGCGTTTTCAGAGGCTACATTCTTCTTAATCACCTCTTTACCTTTGTATAGAGATATTTTGCCCACACCCGTGCCCACATAGCCATAATCGGCATCTGCCATCTCACCGGGACCATTAACAATGCAGCCCATAATGCCAATTTTTATGCCTTTTAAATGGTCGGTAACGGTACGTATTTTTGAGGTTGTTTCTTGTAAATCAAACAATGTTCGACCACAACTCGGGCAAGAAATATATTCAGTTTTAGAAATGCGTGTGCGTGCTGCCTGCAAAATACCAAAAGCGGTTGAGTTACAAACCTGTGGCGATGTGCAGTTTTGTTGTTTAATCCAAACGCCATCGCCCATTCCATCAATTAGCAACGCACCTATATCGGTTGAAGAAAAAAGCTGAAAATCTTGTTCAGATATATCTTTAAAATTCCGTTTTATAATAACAGGAATATCGCATTTTTTTTCTTGTAGATACACTATCATGCTTCGCAGTTCGGGCATAGCAAGTTCTTTAAAACTATCTAAAACTAAAACTACATTTTTATTTAAAAGATTAAACTCTGCATCAGATACTTTCAATAAAGCATCTTTATCAAAAGACACAAAATTTAATGTATTCGATTTTTTTTCGGCTTTAAAAAATTCATCCGCACAAAATAACGGGTAGCATTGTTTTTGGCTTGCATTATTCATCCATGTGTCCGAATTGTAAATAATGCCAAGTGTTCCGGGTAATTCAAAATCAACTACGTTGTTGCCTGCAAATACAAAATCAGCCGCCTGTTCGGTTAAATTCCATTTATCTAAGGGTACCGAGTAATTATAGCCACAGGCAAATAAACTTGCCGCGGTAATTTTTTCTTTGGTACTAAAATCAGCTATAACGCGCGGAACATTTTTTCCTCCAATATTTAAAACTGTATTTGTATGTCTGCGTTCATGCTCATAAGGGTTATAAGGCAAATTGCAATCTTGAGGCGTAACAGTTGAACTTCTGATTTTTTGGTACCTATCTGCCAACGATTTTGCAACCGGAATTTCAAATTCAGGTTCTTCGGTAAGCGATACTCGGATAGTATCTCCCAAGCCATCTTCTAATAAAGTACCTATGCCTACGGCAGATTTTATACGTCCGTCTTCGCCATCACCCGCCTCAGTAACCCCTAAATGCAATGGATAGTTACGGTTTGTTTCAATCATTTTTTGTACTAATAACCGGTAGGCCTCAACCATTACCTGTGTGTTACTGGCTTTCATGCTTAAAACAATATCGTAGTAATTATTGTCTTCGCAAATACGTAAAAACTCCAAAGCGCTTTCTACCATGCCAAGTGGCGTATCACCATAGCGCGATAAAATACGGTCGCTTAACGAACCATGATTTGTACCAATGCGCATGGCAGTACCATACTCTTTACAAATATTTACAAGCGGTGTAAAGCGTTTGCGAATGCGGTCTAGTTCCGCTTCATAAGCATTATCAGTATAATCAATTTCTTCAAACTTTTTCTTGTCGGCATAGTTGCCCGGGTTCACTCTTACTTTTTCAATAACACGGGCAGCAAACTCGGCAGCATTAGGTGTAAAATGTATATCGGCACAAATGGGTGTATGGTAACCTTTTGCAACCAGTTGTTTTTTTATTTCTTCTAAGTTTTTAGCTTCATTTATGCTTGGCGCCGTAATGCGCACTAATTCGCAACCGGCTTCAATCATACGGATGCTTTGTGCCACGGTAGCTGCTGTATCCATCGTATCAGTAGTTGTCATTGATTGTAAACGTATAGGGTTATTACCACCAATGCCCAATGTTCCTATTTTTACCTCGCGGGTTAAAAAACGACTATACTCGGTAAGACTATTGCAATAAGGTTTTACAAGCATGTTGCAAAGGTAGCAAAAGTGTTTTTAATCGGCAGATTTTACCACCACCGAATCGGTATAAAAAAGAAAGTAATTCTCCTTTTCAACACGCACATCTGTTACATTTTTAAACGGAAGTTCTTTTTGTGTTAAATCTTTTATGTTGTACGATTTTAATACGCCATCTTTAAAATAAAACATGTTATTATCTTTTACCTGAAAACGCTGAAGATTTTTAATAGGAATGGTTTTATAATAGGTACCATATATATCAAAAGCATACACTCCATCAGTTGGGTTATTTAAGTATAAATAACCATTATGTTCGAGCATAAAATTTGGCTTAAAATCTGCGCCCAATAAGCGGTTTAAATTACCTGTGTTTACAACCGGTTTAAAGGTTTCATCTAAACGCACAAGTTCCATGTTTTCTCTGTTAAAAAACCAAATTCCGTTATTAAACGAGGTGCAAATTACATCGCTTTGTTCTAAACTATAATCAAGCAAATTCATGGGGTCACCATTCTGACTCAATAAATCATCTATAATAAGTATGGTGGCAAAATCTTTGTAAAACACCAGTATTCTAAGCGGGTTAGTAGCATCTAACGACGTTATTTTACCCGTTGTTTTATTACTGAATATTTTAAGTAAATCGCCCGTTTGGCTATACTTTTTTACTTCCTCGCCTTTAATAAGATAGGTGTTGCCTAAATTATCGGTTGTAAAAAAATCAGCATTTGATTTTATAGTAAAAAGAACCTTCAACTCATCATCTGCCGAAAATGAAAACGTAATAAAAACGAAAAGTAAAAACGCTGCTACTTTATATAACTTACTCATTGGTTAACTTGTAAGCAATAATAAGCAATTTCTATTAATTAACGTATAACCAATTTACCTGTTTGTATAGCTGATATGGTTTGCGAGTTAATTTGATAAAAATACATGCCGCTTGCGTATTTTGATACATCAAAATTTTCAGCGGTGTTACATTTTTTAGTCAAAATTAATTTACCCGTAACATCGTATAAAGTAAAAGTAAAATCACCTTCGCTTTTTACCATAATTAAGTTGTCAGCAGGGTTTGGGTATACGCTTGTTTCTGCTTCTATTTTACTATAACTGCTAATGCCCGTAATTGTTCCATCATGCGTTGGCCCGACTACTTGGTTTATAACCCAATTTGCCGAGTCAACAATAATGCCTGTTACCGTACCTGCAACACTAAAATTATACCATGCCGTATCGGTTTGGTGCATTACACGTATAGTGGTGTCACCAATGCTGCGTTGTAATGTATATTGTATGGGCGTAATAAATAAAGGTGTAACGCTTGCATCACTAACGGTTTGTATACTACGCATTATAAAATTATTGCCTACCTGATTCCACCGTACATTAAAGGTTGGGTACCCTTCGCCATAAAACCACTGAGTAAAAAACTGTCCTAAATTTAACCCGGTTGTATTTTGCACCGATGTTTCAAAATCAGCAACAGTAGCTGTTGAGTATGCAAACTGTTGCAGGTAGTTTCTGTAGGCACGAAAAAACATACTGTCGTTATTTATAACAAAACGTAATGTGTGTAACACTGCCGAACCTTTATCATAACTTAAACGAGAGTCGAAAATTCGGTTTTCATTCGTAGTATCCGGGTTATAAACACTACCATTATATATGCTCATAATGTTATTGTGTGCCGCTAACATATATGGCGCAGCTTGGTTAGGCTCTAAATGCTCGTAAGCTAAATATTGGGTGTAGGTAGCAAAACCTTCATTCATGGCAATATCGTGCCAGGTGCCACAAGTAACTTTATCGCCAAACCATTGGTGCCCTAATTCATGTGCTACGGTAGTAAAATCAAACCCTCCAATAGTAGTCATTGTTTGATGTTCCATTCCTCCGCCAAGTACGGTTTCGCAGTGTCCGTATTTTTGATCAGCCCATGGGTATAAACCATACAACTGACTAAACAATTCTACCAGGTTTTTAGTTGAATCTAATATGCCTTTAACATAAGGAAGTGTTGCCGGATTATTATAAACGTAGTTTTGAATTAAAATAGAGTCTGAGTAGCCTTGTGGATGTGCATAAATGCTATAATCTATATATTGCGCCAAGGCAACTGATATTAAATAATAATCTATAGGGTGGTTGTTTTTCCATTCAAAACGCTTTTGGTTTCCTACAACAACTACATTAGTAAGTAGTCCATTTGAGCCAACCTTATTAGTGGAATCGGTTGTAACAAAAACCCAGGTAGAATCTATTTTATCGTGTAATTGCTGTTTACTTGGAAACCACTCGTATGCGTGGTAACACTCACTAAGTGTATAGGCTGATTTATTATTCCAAGTTGGCGATGTGCCGTTGTTGTATCCGTCACCGGCTTGCGGGCCATTTATAGTGGGTGCTGTACCGTGGTAGTAAACTGTTGCATCAATCAATGAGCCTTGTGTAAGTGCCGTTGTAAAAGGTACACGTGCCTCATCTCCATTACGACTAACAGCGGTGTTAACTCCATTTAACAAAACAGAATCGATGGTGTATGTATTATAAAGTTCAAACGCGAAACTATCTAACGACGCTGATGTTACAGTAGCCAACGATCTAACATTGCCGCTAACATCTTTATTATTTATACTTAAGTTTAAATTAAGGTGGTAAAATTTCAAATCATATTGATCTTCCAAGCTTACTAAAAACGGCGAGGCCAACATAGAGGTTGTTCTGTTAGCATTGTTAGCGTGGCTTTTTATTTTAGTTTCGGCACAAGCGTACTTATGTTGAGCTTGCATCGAAGCAGATATTATTGATAGAGCAACTATTATTTTTTTCATGATTGTTGTTTGTTGTTCGACAATGTAGTTTCCCATTACAGCTTTCTACTGTTAAAAGTTACCGATGGCAATATAGTTGGATAAACGGGGTAGCACAAAATTTTGTACCTTTGAAAAAGCATTATTCGCCTACAAAATATGACTACTAATCGAGTATGGGTTTATTTAAGCAACAAGCCTTTTGATGAACAAACTGAAAACAGTTTGAAAACCGACGTGCAAAATTTTCTGTTAGGTTGGAATGCACACGGAAAAGCTTTAACAGCCAGTTCAGAAATTTTGCACCATCACTTCATTATCATAAAAGCAGATGAAGAACAATACAGTGCCAGTGGTTGTAGCATTGACAAGCAATTTCAGTTTATAAAAGAAACCGAAAAAAAACACAACTTTAGTCTATTAGATAGATTAGTAATTGCTTACAAAAAAGAAAATTCGGTTTTTGTAACGCATTCATCTAAAATACCGCAGCTTTTAAAAGATGGGGTTGTAAATGAGAATACAATTATTTTTAACACAACCCTATCAAACGAAAGTGAATTTAAAACAATGTTTGAAATTCCTTTAAAAGAAAGCTGGTTAAATAAATTTTTAGTAGTCGCTAAATAATTAAGCTGTTACTGCAATTTCTTTAGCATTAGCCATAGCAATGGTTTGTGCCAGTTTTTTCGCTGCATCCATAAATATAATAGCTTGCAGCGTATCGTTTTGTAACGCTGCCGGACTACCTGCATCTCCCGATTCGCAAATGCTTTGTATAATGGGTACTTGTGCTAATAACGGAACGTTAAACTCTTCTGATAATTGTTGCGCACCGCCTTTACCAAAAATATAATATTTGTTGTTGGGTAATTCTGCCGGAGTAAACCAAGCCATGTTTTCTACAATGCCCAGTAACGGAATATTTATGTTTTCGTTTTTAAACATAGCAGCACCTTTTCTTGCATCACTTAATGCCACTTGTTGTGGTGTAGTAACAATAACAGCACCTGTAATAGGAACAGAAGCTGCTAAACTCATAGGTATATCACCTGTACCAGGAGGTAAATCAATAAACAAATAATCTAAATCGCCCCAATGAGCATCAAAACATAATTGGTTAAGTGCTTTGGTAGCCATAGGTCCGCGCCATATAATAGCCTGCGATGGGTCGGCAAAAAAACCGATAGATAATATTTTTACACCATAACTTTCAACCGGAAGCATTTTGTTTTTTCCATCAATTTGTGTCATGGCCGGTTTTTCGTTCAGTACATCAAACATAATGGGCATAGATGGGCCATATATATCAGCATCAATTAAACCAACTTTTGCACCTTGCTTAGCAAGCGATACAGCTAAGTTGCTTGCCACGGTAGATTTACCCACCCCACCTTTACCTGATGCAATAGCAATAATATTTTTTACCCCCGCAAGGCTATCTTTATTTTGTTTTGCTTGGGTAACGTTCGATGTCATGGTAACATCAACCAGCGCTTCCTTATCAACATAATGTTTAATGGCGTTTACACAGGCATTATGTATCATATCTTTCATTGGGCAAGCCGGTGTTGTAAGCACAACCGTAAACGATACGTTTTTCCCTTCAACCTTCACATCCTTAATCATGTTAAGAGTTACCAAATCCTTTTTCAAATCTGGGTCGTCAACATATTTTAGGGCTTCTATAACTTGTTCTGTTGTAATCATGGTTTTAAAATAATGGGCAAATTTACAGCTAAACAAGGCCAATTAAAAATGATTTGGCTTATTTCTTTATTTATATTTGCGTTTACTATGCAGTTTTTTACCCGAATTTTGATTTTTTGTGCAGCAGTAGCTTTTCTGTCCTCATGTGTAGGAGAGTTTAAAGAGATTTCTATTAACAGCATAAACAATTTTAAGATTACCAAAATAGACTTAAAAAGCGTAGAAGGCGAAATAAGCGTTAGCATAAATAACCCCAACAACAAAAGTTTTAACGTATATAAATCTAAAGCAACGGTTTTTGTGGGTGGTTCTAAATTGGGCGAGGCACGCATTATAAAAAAAGTAAAAATTCCAGCTAACTCAAGTGTTGATAACACTTTTGTTTTACGCGGAGATTTTAAAGAGTTAAACCTTGGTACCATAGCTAACATAACCATGGGCAAACCCGTAGTAGAAATTAAAGGTTATTTAAAAGCAGGCAAATGGTTTTATAAAAAGAAATTCCCGATAGAGCAGAAACAAAAAATATCAGGGCAAGATTTTAAAGGCTTACTGCCCGGTTTTTAGCATGAACAAAAAAGAAATCATCAATCATATTGTTAATTGGCTTAACGCTTATTCTACCCAATCCTATACGCAAGGTTTTGTTGTTGGCATATCGGGTGGAATAGATTCTGCACTTACTTCTACCCTTTGTGCATTAACTAAAAAACCTGTTATTGTACTTAACATGCCCATAAGGCAACACAAAGCAGAATTTGACAGAGGGGCTGAACACATTGAATGGTTAAAGAAAAACTTTTCTAATGTTACTTCGGAGCTTGTAAACCTTACCGGCATTTTTGAAAAAGTTGAACATGATTTCCCTGCTCCCATTCAGGATTTTTTAACTATGGCAAATACGCGTGCGCGTTTACGCATGCTTACATTGTATGCGTTTGCAGGGCATCACAAAATGTTAGTAGCAGGCACAGGTAATAAAATAGAAGATTTTGGTGTGGGCTTCTTTACCAAGTATGGCGATGGCGGTGTTGATGTTAGCCCCATTGCTGATTTATTAAAAAGTCAGGTTTACGCATTGGCTAAAGAATTAAATGTAGTAGAAAGCATTTTAAAAGCTAAACCTACCGATGGTTTATTTGCCGATGAGCGCAGCGATGAAGACCAAATAGGTGCTACCTATGATGAACTTGAGTGGGCAATGACGGCCATAGAAAATAAAACAGACAACAAAACTTTTACCGCGCGCGAAAAACACGTAATGGAAATTTACCTAAGCAGAAACCGTGCTAACAAACATAAAATGGAAGTCATCCCTGTTTGTAAAATTCCTAAAGAGTTGTTTTAAGTTTGCATAAAATTCTTTACGCTTTCTTCTGAAATATTTTTTTGTTCTAAATAAGTACAACTAAAGTTTTCTTGCCAATAGTTAGCTAAATATTCTTGCTCGCTTTGCCCGGGTGTTGATATTAGTAAAGCCTTTAAGCTAAGTGCATGTAAATCCATTAAAGTAGAATAACCCGAACGACAAATTACTTTAGCCGACAAATTAAAAAGCTCTTGCAACTGTTTTGAAGAAGCCACATTAACCACATAAAAATTTGGTGGTAGCTGTTGTACCCTTTCATTAAAACTGCCTCTTACCAAAGCAATTTTATAGTTTGCGTTTGCAAAAGCTAAAACCAGTTTTTCTTCCAACAAGGTTCTTTGTGGTTCGGGGCCTGATAATAAAATTAAAACATCGTACTTTTTTTGTCGTACTTCTTTTTTCTTAAACCGACTTAAAGGTCCAATAAAAACGAGGTTATCTATGTTGTTTCCATTCGATAAAATTCCACTCAAGCGTTTTTCTTCTTCAGCATAATCGGGCACCCAGCATGTGTTATATTTTTTAATAAAAGATTGATTGATTCTATTAATTATTTTTTCAAAAAATGGAGCCTGCACATTTAACTGATGGGTTATAAATATACTTTCCACACTTTTGTTGTAAAACCCAAAGCGATTATCACTTATTACAACATCTGTTTTATTTTTTTTAAGATAAGCCGCTAACCACTTATTTTCTTTTCGTACAACAAAAAACAATTTTGGCAACTGCATTAAAATCTTCATCCACAAAGGCAAAAACTTTGCGTAGCTCATATTGTAGCCAAATAAAGTAACAAACTCAACTCCGTTTATTTCTTGCTCTAAAAACTTTTGTTGTTGTTTTGTGCATGCAATTACTAAACTGTTTTGCTGTAGGTGTAATTGTTTTAGCAAAGGCACACATCGTGCTGCGTGTCCCAAACCCCAATCGAGCGGAGCAAGCAGTATTTTTTTATTGTGTAAGTCTGTTGGAAAAATTGGCACTTACTACTTTATAAGCTGAACAAAACCTTTTAGCTTAATTTCTTTTACTCCATAAAAATGGCGTTCGTAAACAGTACACGTATAAAAATACGTTCCATCGGGTACCAACTGCTTCATCTGTGTCGATTTTCCATCCCAACCCAAGGCAGGGTTTGTGTTTTCATACACCACTTCACCCCAACGGTTATACATTACAAAATCAACACTTTGTATATATCTGTTTTTTACCGGAATATACAAGTCGTTTGTATTATCTCCATTAGGTGTGAAAATATTAGGCAGTTCGTATTCCGGGCAATTATCTGTACACGTTTCATTATTTAACGGACTTTGGTTTCCGGCCGAATCTACTGCCACAATTATGTAGCAACCTGCTATGTTTTGCGTGTTTACATTGGTTGTGTAAGTTGTATCGTTCACATTTAAAATAGAATCTATTTTAGTAAGTATACTGTCTTGGCGAGGAGTATAATAAATATAATATTTAAGCACATCGTTTATGTTGCAAATATGGTCGGGGTTTACCCAGGTAAGTTTATTAAAAGATGCATTACAATCTCCAACAACGTTTAAAGTAGGCTGACATGGTGGTGAATCATCTATAGGTGTTACGCATATTTTTTCCGAAAAATTATACAGCGGACTAATAATATAAGGGTTTTCGTAAGTGCCCACGCTTTGTATTTTAAAACAGTAATTGTATCTATCTCTTAAGCCTGTTACAGTATATGTTGTTTGGTGTGTGCTGTCAATTAGGCTATAGCCACTATCGCCATAATGTTGCTTAAAAATATAATACAAAGTGTCTTTCCACGGTGTTTGCGAGGTCCAGCTAAGTATGGCTTTTTTATCGTGCCCTACACCTGTAGCAAATATTGAACTTGCCGGCGCACTACTTCCCTTATCGCTTCCGGCAGCATAAAAATATATTTTATATTTATATTGTTGGTCTTGAGTATCTATTAGTGTGTCTATAAAAGTTGTGTCTAACAAACTGGTTAATTGCGAAAAATAGGTTTTAGGGCTCGTGCTATGTATCGTGTTTGTATATGTGCCTGCGGCATCTGCCCTTTGTACCGAAAAATAATATGGCCCCCCATTGCCCGCTTTTGTAGTATCAAAGTTTACACCACCTACAACAGGTTTTTGCCATCTTACAAAAATACTTCCGGCTTGTGTATCTGTAGTATCAACACTTACGTTAGTAATAATAGGTACGCCAAAATGCAGGGTTACACACATACCGCTGTTATATGCTGGAGCCATACTTAAAGAGCCATCGGCAAATTTAGCTATAACTATATATGAGTAGCTGTTGCCCGGCGGAAGCCCCTGCCCATTATTGGTATCATAATAAGGGCTTGCTGTACAAGTACCAATTTGCTGAAAACCCGAATTTGCCGGAACACCTGTTTGACAGTTGCCCGGCGAATAAGACCCACAATTATCTATTCGGTATATCAAATACTCGGCTATAGGATTATTACTACTGCTTATATTGCTTGAACAGTTTAAAGGTGGAAGCCAGGTTAGTTGAACGTTATTGCCCACAACCGTAGCAGCTAAATTTTTTACTGACGGCGAAACCACTTTTACCGTAACAGTAGTAAAAGTAGTATTTGCAAGTGGAGTGTTACTATCATGTGCCTCTATAGTAAAATAATAAGGGCTTAAACTAACAGCCTGGCAAGACGGTGTCCAATGTAGAGTACTTGTAACAGAAGAAACACCATTGCTTGACGGAAATGTAGCATCAGTGCCAATATTGGTGGCAGTAAGTCCTAAACCTGAAGCAGAGAGATATAATTCGCCATTAGAGCTGCTGGCAGTAGCCGTAGCTACAATAGGGGGCTGTAAGCTGTTGCCCGCTTCAACACACTCATTAATGGGCGATGCCACTAAAGAAAGCGTTGGGGGAAGACAATCCTGTACTACATATAGTTGCACAGCAAAAATCATAGACCCAACTTCAAAAACCGTGTTGCCAATTCGCCTGTACTCCCGTATAAGCACATCAATATCGTACTCCCCTGTTGCTTGATTATCCCAAGGAGCACTCCAGCATAGGTTACCATATTTATCTACTGTAATCTGCGGAGGAATAGAAGAGCCATTGGCATTATAAAAGTGTCCGGTAGTATCTCCGGTAGTAAAAGCAATTAATGAGTAGGCAAGGCTATCATTATTAGGGTCTGTCATACCCGGATTATAACAAAATTGCTGATGGTAACAAACATTATCAATAGGTGGGTTAGATACTAAAGGAGTGCTGTTACTTCCTGTGTAATTGCCAATACGCAACGTATCTATTAAAGCAAAGGCAACATTTTGCGAATTTCCGCCGCCTACATTATTTACATTTGCATCTAAATTAGGGTCAACCATACCAAAAACATAGGTGCCTGGCCCGTTAAAAACATAAGTACCTTCATAAATATTTACCTTAACACCTCCGTAGTTTCCATAAGGCGCTACCAATAATAAGCCTTCGCCTTGTCCGGGAAATGTAGGATTTTGGGGGCAATTTGCTAAACTCTGCCCAATAAGATCTCCTGCAGAATTATTATTTACCCGTTCGCAATTAATATTAACATTTTGCCCGGTACCATTTATGTTAGTAAACATAAGGGTTTCTTCACACCTGTCTGCCCCAACACTTAAAGGGTTAGTATAGGTGTAAATTCTAAAAGTGTACGTATAGCCTCCTGCCCAAGTATAACTAATATAACCCGCGCGATTGTGAGTGGCAAAACTTTTAAAAGCAATAAACAGTATAAAAACAAATAGCCTGAAACGCATTACACAAATATAGGCAATTTGCCTGGTACCAATACTTTTTATGCTTTTTTAATATTTGTTTTTGTATGATATAATAAAATTATTGTGCTTTTTTAAAATGTACTACGCAGTGCAGTACCATAAACAAGTTTTGAGGCTTTTTTAGTAATTTCGGCAAAAACAAAGCCATGCTTTTTAAAACCACCGATAATCTTAGTTTATATTACGAAGTAACAGGCAACACCCAAAGCTTAAAAACAATTGTGTTTTTAAATGGCTTGTCTCAATCAACTCTTGCTTGGTTTTTTATGCTGCCTCATTTTAAAGAAACCCATAAAATTATTCTGGTAGATTTTGTTTTTCAAGGGCAATCATCTAAAGAAGCCGAGTGGCGCACCTTCGACCAACATGCCCAAGATATAAAAGAGCTTTTAGATAGCTTAAAAATTGAAAAGCCCATCATCGCGGGTTTATCATACGGCAGTTTAGTAGCACAGCATTTTGCTTTGCTTTATCCGCAAAAATTAAGCAAGCTAATTTTAATGAGCACTTTTGCGCACAAAACCCCCTATTATAATGCTATTGAAACCGCCTGGTGGAACGCCCTACAAATAGGTGGCTACCCGCTTATGCTCGATGTTATGCTGCCCAGCGTACTGGGCGAAAATTATTTTAAAAACCCGCTTATTCCAATTGATTTACTGAAACAAACACGTGCCGATTCCAATATCGATAGTACGTCTTTATTTAAACTAATGCGTGCCACCAAAGAGCGTCCCGATTACCGACCAATGCTAAAAAACATTACCACTCCAACCCTCATTATTCATGGCGAAAAAGATTTACTATTGTCTGTACACTTAGCAGAAGAAGTCCACAAAGCCATTCCTAATTCTGTATTACAAATTATACCGGGCGTTGGGCACACACTTAATTTAGAAGCCGTTGCGCAAACAGCCCAATTAATTCTTAACTTTTAGGTGGATGAAAAAAATATTGTTAGCCGAAGACGAAGAGCATTTACAAGATACCATAAAACTTAATTTAGAGTTAGAAGGGTATCAGGTAACTGCCTGCAATAACGGAGCTGATGCTATACAAGCGGCTAAACAGCAAAATTTTCATTTAGCCTTGTTAGACGTAATGATGCCACAGGTAGATGGTTTTGAAGCTTGTAGTCAGCTAAAAAAATTACAACCCGATTTGCCCGTTTTGTTTTTAACGGCACGCGCCGATGGCAACAGCAGAATTACCGGCTTAAAACTGGCCGACGATTACTTAACCAAGCCTTTTAATTTAGAAGAACTGATTTTACGGGTAAAAAATTTATTGAAAAGATATGATGTTGCTACTACAACTGTTTTCACGTTTGATGAATTTGAAATTAATTTTTCATCGCTCTATATAAAAACAAAAACCGAAACCATTACATCGCTATCGCAACGAGAGTGGCAATTGCTAAATCTTTTAATCAGTAAAAAAAATCTGATTATATCTCGCGACGAGATTTTAGAAAAACTTTGGTCACCAACCGAAAACCCTTCTTCGCGCACTATTGATAATTACATTTTAAATTTTCGTAAAATTTTTGAAAAAAACCAACGCGAGCCAAAATACATACAATCTGTACGTGGGGTAGGTTATAAATTCTCCGTATAAAAACAGTAAACTAAAACTATGTTTAAACTACTTTTTAAATTAGGTAAATGGGAAATAGTAAGCTACCTGCCAAGCACCATAAAAAAATGCGTAATTGTTGGCGCCCCACATACCAGTAACTGGGATTTTGTGTATGGCATGGGTGCATTACAAGTTATGAAATTAAGAACCCGTTTCACCATTAAAAAAGAGTGGATACGGTTTCCTTTTAAACGAATTATGAATGCTTTAGGTGCTTTACCCATTGATAGAACAGCTATTAAAACAGGTGAAAAAAGAGGAAGTGTAGATGCCATTGCCGATCTATTTACCACCCGAGACGAACTCCTTTTATTGGTTACACCCGAGGGCACACGCGCTAAAATGGAAAAATGGAAAACCGGTTTTTATTACATAGCGCTTAAAGCAAAAGTGCCTATTGCTTTAGGTTTTGTAGATTATAAAAAACGCACGTGTGGCATAGATAAAATAATTTACCCTACCGGAGACTTTAAAGCTGACATGAAACTTGTTATGGATTTTTACAAAACCATTACACCAAAAAATCCTCAAAATTTTAGCGTTGATGTTGAATTAGCTTAAACAATTATGGTAGTTAAAAACATTATACTTGATTTCGGTGGGGTTTTGTTAGACATTGATTACCAACGTACCGAACAGGCTTTTATTAAATTGGGTTGTACAAACTTTAGAGCGATTTACTCGCAAGCAGCGCAAACTACCTTATTTAATGATTTTGAAACAGGAAAAATTAGCGAAACTGTTTTTTTTGAAGAATTAAAGAAACTATCGGGGATAGAAAATCTAAGCAACGATGACATAAGGAATGCCTGGAACGCTATGCTGATTGGTTTCCCCGTGGAAAATTACCTGATGATTAAAGAACTCAAAAAAAATTACAAAGTTTTTTTACTGAGCAACACGAACGAAACACATATAACTGAATTTGAAAAACTGGTTGAAAAAACCTGCTCGGTAAAAGAGTTTGAAAACTTATTTGAGAAAGTTTATTACTCGTGTCGAATACATATCAGAAAACCCGATACTGCCTGTTTCCTACATGTGCTTAATGATAGCAGCTTAAAATTAGAAGAAACCATTTTTGTAGACGATTCTATTCAGCATATAGAGGGGGCAAGAAAGGCAGGCTTAACCGCTTACTTTTTAGAAAAAAATGCGCGCACTCCAGCGCTACTAAAAAGCCTTAATTTGCTTTAGTAATTAAAATGCGTACTATAATAATGACTGTGTATAATAGCGTCTGTTTTGTCAAACACTACTTTTTTATCATCTTGTGTCATAATAAGATAATCGGCATTTCTGCTTAAAAAATCTATATCGTGCGATGATACAATGGCGATTAAATTTTGGATAACAACATTCTCCTTTATAGTTTTAAAGAATTGTTTTTTCGATGTATAATCTAAAAAAGCGGTTGGTTCATCCAACAACAAAACAGGTGTTTGCTGCGCTAAAGCTTTTGCTATATAAGCTTTTTGCCGCTCTCCTTCACTTATAGCTGTTATTAATTTATCTTGTAAGTGTTGTATGCCAAGCGCATTTATTGCTCCCAAAATAATTACATGGTCTGCCTCACTAAGTGTTGCCATATTATTTATATAGGGGTAACGCCCCATGCTTACAAGCTCATACACGCTAATAGGAAACGTGCTGCTGTTAAACGCAAAACCAAAAGTTATAATTTTAGAAAGTTCTTTATTGGTAAGCGTGGTTACTTCTTGCTCTTTATAAAAAATAGCTCCCGTTATTTTTTTTTGTAAACCCGCAATGGTTTTTAACAGGGTCGTTTTTCCGCAACCATTATTGCCAATTAACCCTACCAAACAAGGAGCTTGTATTTGTAACGAAATATTTTCAATCAACGGACTATTTGCATGGCCAATTGAAAGGTTCTGCAACTCAAGTGTATTTGTAGTTTGATCCAAGTATTAAAAGTAGTTTTTCTTTTTATACTCCTCATACAATAAATGTATAATGCCATCCGAAAGTCCTATTTGCGGTACATATACTTTTTCTATATCAGCATGTTTCATGGCTGTTAAAAATATTTTACTGGCCGGTATAATTACATCAGCTCTATCAGGTTTTAAACCCAAAATAGTAACGCGCTCTTCATATGTATATGAGTTAAGCATATCATGCATGGCTTTTATTCTTTCGTAGCTTAAACTCTTGCTATCTTTTTTGCCAATCATTTTATACAGTTTGTTTATGTTTCCTCCCGAGCCTATAGCATGTAAAGGTTTTATGCCTTGTGTGTTTTTCTTAATCCATTGTTTATAGTCATCCCATTCATCTTTATCTATTTTATCAAACAACATGCGTAACGTCCCAACATTAAAGGATTTTTGCGCAATAGTTTTTCTATCCGAAATTAAAGTAAGTTCCACACTTCCACCACCCACATCAATATATAAGTAAGATTTCATGGGGTCTAAAAACTCTTCGGCATGGTTAGAAAAAATAGTGGCAGCTTCTGTTTTTCCATCAATAATCTCAATAATTACATCCGCCTCTTTTTTTACACGCTCAATAATTTCTTGCCCGTTTTTAGCATCGCGCATGGCAGATGTTGCACAAGCCTTATACGCAACAATATCAAAAACTTTCATTAGTTCTTTAAACCCGCGCATGGCAGCAACTAATTTATCAGCTTTCGCTTTGCTTATTTCTCCACGCAAAAATGTGTCTTCGCCCAAGCGCACAGGCATGCGTATCAATTCTTCTTTCTCAAAAAACGTTTTTGTTTTTGTTTCATACACATGGCTCAATAAAAGACGTACGGCATTAGAGCCTATATCAATAGCAGCGAAAATCATAGTTTAACAGGTGTTAGTTTCGTTTTCTTCACAGGACTTTCAACACCTGTTTCCTTTAATAAATAATTATATACTTCATCCTGTGCACGCACTTTACGTTCGTGGGCGGCAGGCTTTTTATATGTGTTTGTTAAATGCTGATCTAAAATTCGGGCTTTAGTATTGCCCGATAATTGTATTTTCAAAATATTCTTTAAAATACTTTGCACTTTTTTGTCGCTCACTTCTACAGCTACCTCACAACGATGGTCAAGGTTTCTGGTCATCCAATCTGCCGAAGAAATAAAATATTTTTCATCGCCACCATTGGCAAAAACAAAAATACGCATGTGTTCTAAAAACTTATCTACAATACTAACTCCGGTAATGTTTTCACTTATATCCCTAACACCACAAACCAAGGAGCAAATTCCTCTAACAATTAAAGTTATTTTAACTCCTGCTTGCGATGCTTTGTATAAATGGTTAATCATTTTTCTGTCAACCAAATTATTCATTTTTAAAATAATATACGCAGGCTTTTTTGCTTTGGCATTTGCTATTTCTTTATTTATAAGTTGTGTAAATGTGCGACGCATGTTGAAAGGAGATACAGCTAAATGTTTATAGCTGCCAGTTTTAAAGTTGTCGCTAAAAAAATCAAAAACACGATTTACTTCTACACATGTTTTTTTGTCAGAGGTAAGCAAGCTACAATCGGTATATATTTTTGCCGTTTTTTCATTAAAGTTTCCGGTACCAATGTGGGCATATTGCACAAGCTTCCCATTCTCCCTCGCAGTAATTAAAAACAATTTTGAATGCACTTTTAAATTTGGCACTCCATATATTATAGTAGCACCTTCTTCATGCAATTTATTTGCCCAGTATAAATTATTCTCCTCATCAAAACGCGCCTGTAACTCAACAACAAGGGTTACTTTTTTTCCATTTTTAAGTGCGTTAATTAATGCATTTGCAACTTTAGATGAATCGGCTAAACGGTATACCGTAATTTTTATTTCTTCAACCGACTTGCTCATAGAAGCCTCACGCAGTACAGAAATTATATGGTCATACGTATGGTAAGGGTAAACTAATAACACATCTTCCTTCCGAATTGCCTGTAACAAACTGGTACGGTAGTTGGCAAATAATTTATGTTCAATTGTTTTTAAACTCGGGTTAAGCAAATCTTTTCTACCCAAATCAGGAAAAGCAATAAAATCTTTAAAGTTATGATAACGTCCACCAGGGATAGGGGCATCTTTTTTGGTGAGATTAATTTTTTTCAGCAAAAAGTTTTTCATGTCATCGGGTAAAGCACCATCAAAAACTAAGCGGACAGGTAGCCCTTTTTTACGTTGTTTTAACCCTTTAGAAATTTTTTCAACCATGCTATGAGATACAACATCATTGTCTATATCAAGCTCCGCATCTCTTGTCAGCTTTATATTATAAGCATCTAAGGCATTTAAACCAAGTACCGAAAAAACCTCATCAACGCAAAAACGTATTACATCATCTAATAAAATAATATAATTTTTGTCGCCTTCTTTTGGTAAAACAAAAAAGCGCGACATGCTTTTTGTTGGCACTTCAACCAAAGCATAACTGTATGATTTTGTTTGCTTGGCTTGCAGACGAATAAATAAATAGCTCGATTTATCACGCAAAGAGGGAAATGGTTTTGCTTCGTCTAACAAAATAGGAAATAAATTTGAAATAACTTTCTCGTGAAAATAAGAGCGAACTACTTTCTGTTGTTCAATATTTAAAAGTTTTTCATTTAGAATGAATATTTTTTGTTGCTTCAATTCTTTTAAAAGGTGCTGATAAATTTCTTCGAAACGATTTTGCTGTGTCAGCACCCGTTTCAAAATTGTATCTAATAAATCGTTGGGGAGCGCCCCAATTAACGGAATTGCGCGTCTCCCTAAAGGTAACATGCGTTTTACGGTTGCTACACGTACACGGTAAAACTCATCTCTGTTATTAGAAAAAATTGCCAAAAATTTTATTCTTTCAAGTAAAGGTGTATTAGAGTCTGCGGCCTCTTGTAGCACCCTTTCATTAAAAGATAGCCAAGCTATCTCTCTATTTACATAGGGCAAATATTTTTTAGACATGTTTATTGTTTAAATTCTTTTGGGTAAAGATAAAAATCGTTTTTGAGAGGTTCGCTTAAAAAATCTTTCCATTTTTTCACGCCGGATGTGAGATACATCGTGCCACAGGTAGGAATGTTATCCGCATAAGCATCCGATATTTCATTAAAAAAATTAGTTAGTTCAGGATTATGTCCAAATAATATAGCGTTATTATAATTATCAGGAATCGAGTTTACAATTTGCTTTAAATTTTTAATAGAAGTCGCGTAAATTTTTTTATTAATTATCATTTTTTCAACATCAACTTTAAACGCACTTGCAAAAATTAATGCGGTAGAATAAGCCCTAATTGCAGGACTTGTTATCCAATAATCAGGGGTTTGAATTTTTTTTTGAACCTGAGTAGATATAATACGAGCATCCGAATATCCACGCTCACTTAATGGGCGTAACATGTCGTCTATTCCGTCATTTCCCCAATCCGATTTTGCGTGCCGAACTATAGTAAGCGTTTTCATGTGAAAATATTTATTTAAAATTACGTAATTCTTTTTTTAAAAACTTAGCCGTAAAGCTTTCCTTATTTTTAACTATTTCTTCGGGTGTACCGGTACAAAGTATCTGCCCACCCCTAGCTCCGCCTTCGGGGCCTATATCAATAATATAATCAGCCATTTTAATAATATCTAAATTATGCTCAATTACCAAAACTGTATTTCCATTTTCTACCAAACGATTAAGCACATCCAATAAAATACGGATATCTTCAAAATGCAATCCGGTTGTAGGCTCATCTAAAATATAAAAAGTTTTTCCGGTATCTTTTTTGCTAAGTTCAGTAGCCAACTTAACACGTTGCGCCTCCCCTCCACTAAGGGTTGTAGCTTGCTGCCCAAGTGTAATGTAACCTAAGCCCACATCATACAGCGTTTTTATTCTTTGGTTAATGTATGGTATATGCTCAAAAAACTCAACCGCTTGGTCTATCGTCATGTTCAGCACATCATTAATTGATTTTCCTTTGTAGCGAATTTCCAATGTCTCACGATTATATCGTTTACCATGACACTCATCACACAACACATACACATCAGGTAAAAAATTCATTTCAATGGTTTTCATTCCAGCTCCACCACAGGTTTCACACCTACCGCCTTTTACGTTAAAAGAAAATCTGCCTGGCTTATACCCTCTAATATTTGCCTCGGGCAAAGCAGCAAACAAGTTTCGTATATCATCAAAAACCTTTGTATAAGTAGCCGGATTACTCCGTGGTGTTCTGCCAATAGGCGATTGGTCTATTTCTATTATTTTATCGATGTGCTCCAATCCCGTAATTGATTTATAAGGAAGTGGCTTGGTTTCTGATTTATAAAAATAATGATTAAGTATTGGGTACAGCGTTTCATTAATAAGCGTTGATTTACCACTACCCGAAACACCCGTTACACCAATAAAACATCCCAATGGAAATTCTGCCGATATGTTTTTCAAATTATTTCCGGTGGCACCTTTCAAAACTATTTTTTTCCCACTTCCTTTTCTACGTTGTTTAGGAACTGAAATTTCTTTTTTACCCGTTACGTATTGCGAAGTAACGGTAGCACTTTTAACCAATTCTTTTGGGGTCGATGCAGCCACAATGTTACCACCATGCACGCCAGCTCCCGGACCAATATCAATAACATAATCCGCGGCAAGCATAATGTCTTTATCATGCTCAACCACTAAAACAGAGTTGCCTGCATCACGTAAATTTTTTAATGCAGTAATTAATCGTTCATTATCCCGTTGATGCAAACCAATACTTGGCTCATCTAAAATATACAACACTCCTACTAACTGAGACCCAATTTGTGTGGCAAGTCTTATACGTTGTGCCTCGCCACCTGATAAAGAACGTGAGCTTAAATTAAGCGAAACGTAATCTAAACCCACCTCTAATAAAAAACCAATACGAGCACGTATTTCTTTTAAAATCTCTTTCGAAATTATTTGTTGCGATTTGGTTAATCGTTTTTCTATGTCTTTAAAAAATAAATTAAGCGAAGCTGTATCTAATTGAGATAATTCTGCAATGTTTTTTTTATCAATTTTAAAATAAAGCGCTTCTTTTTTTAAGCGAGTTCCATTACACTCGGGGCAGTTAATTTTATTGGTAAAGCCTTGCACCCATCTCTGCATGGCAGGCGAAGGGTTTTCTTCAGCTTGTTTACTTATAAAATTCGCAATGCCCTCAAATGCTACAGAATAACCTTCGTCGTTTCCTTCGGTTTTTACTTTAAATAACTGGTCGCTTCCATATAAAATAATATTTACGGCAGCTTCATCAATGTCTTCAAAAGGTGTATCAAGCGTAAAACCATATGTGTATCCAATAGCTTCAAGCTGATTAAAAATCCATCCTTTTTTATAATCACCTAAAATAGTAATAGCTCCTTTTTTAAGCGATAGTTTTGGGTTAGCAACAATTTTATGAATGTCAATTTCCGAAATAACTCCCAATCCATTACACTTAGGGCAAGCACCATAAGGCGAGTTAAACGAAAACATATTAGGTGCCGGTTCGTCATAAGAGATACCACTTGTGGGGCACATTAAAAAGCGGCTAAAAAATTGTGGTTTAAGTTTTGAGGTTTTCTTTTCGTCATGTTCCAAAACCATTATTGTGCCTTTGGCTTGTTTCATACCGGTTTGCAAAGATTGCGCTAAACGCGGACGAATGTTTGCTGCAACCTCAATACGGTCAATTACAATTTCTATATCATGTATCTTGTACCTATCAACCTGCATTTTAGCAACAAGGTCTTTTATCTCACCATCTATCCTAACTTTGGTAAAGCCCGATTTCCTTATCTGTTCAAATAACTCCCTATAATGTCCTTTTCGCCCTTTTACAACCGGAGCAAGAATATTGATTTTCTTTTTATTGTATTTTTCAATTATCAAATCAATAATTTGCTCATCGGTATAACGCACCATTTTTTCTCCGGTAACATAAGAAAATGCTTCGCCAGCACGCGCAAATAGCAAGCGCATAAAATCATAAATCTCCGTAATAGTACCAACTGTTGAACGTGGATTTTTACTTACTGTTTTTTGCTCAATAGCAATTACAGGCGATAGCCCTGTTATTTTATCTACATCGGGGCGCTCCAAGTTCCCTAAAAACTGACGAGCGTACGAGTTAAATGTTTCAATATATCTACGTTGCCCCTCAGCATAAATAGTATCAAAGGCTAACGAAGATTTTCCGCTACCGCTAAGCCCGGTTATAACAACCAATTTATTGCGCGGAATGCTAACATCTATATTTTTTAAATTGTGCGCCCGAGCGCCAATTACTTCAATAAAATCTTCTTCATTAATGAGGTTGCTCATTTTTTTCTGTATCCTTTTTTAAGTTTTTTATTTCTTTTTCCGAATCAATTGCAGGAAAGGTAGAGTCAAGTTTTATACTTTTTTGAAGCATTGTATCAGGACTCTCCCTAACCAAATCTCCTTCAAAATACGTAAATCCGTTTTTCAAATATTCCTTTTTAGGGAAATTTATTATGTAGGTTTTTTTATTCGGGTTAGGCAATGTGTTTTTTCTCAACCAAGGGTTAAAAATCTTCAACAAGTTATACGTATAACCCAAAGAAGTTGCAAAAGCGGATAAATCTGTAACTGCCGTATCTACTTTATAAGGAACTAAAGGTACACCATAAAAACTCCGTGATATTTTTGATTTGTGCTTAGCAGAATTTTCAACTAAAGTTTTCAATGCCAACACACGGTACAAATATCTGGCGGTTTCCTTATTCAACATTAAATCATAATAATTATCCGATTTTTGTTTTTTTAGTTGTTGTTCAATTCCTCCACTACCAAGGTTATAGGCAGCAGCGGCAATTGTCCAGCTTCCAAATTTTTTATACGCTTCTTTAAAAAATTTACAGGCAGCTTCAGTGCTTTTTTCCACACTAAAACGTTCATCTACTTCATCATTTATTTCTAAACCATAGTTAGCGCCCGTACTTGCTACAAACTGCCAAAACCCGGCTGCACCTTGCGATGATTGAGAATTAGTAAGGTTACTCTCTTCTAAGGCAATATATTTTATATCGTCAGGAATATTGTTGCGTTTTAAAACTGCCTCAATAGGGGGAAACCAAAGAGCACAACGTTTGAGCAAAACATAAGCAGATGCCGAGTTACTCAAAAATTCCTTATCTAAATTTTCTTTTATGCTATAATCGTTTTGAGGAACAGCCTCGCCCGCAAAATGAATGTCTTTCGGAATGCTTAATCCAAAAAGACTTTGAGCCGGGTTTATATAATCTGTATTTATTTCTATTTGTTTAAAAACAACTTTTGATATAAAATATCCGAAAGAAATAAGTACAAAAAGCGCAAGCGACAAAACAAAATAATTTATTTTTTTACTGAAACTAAGCATGGCGTTTTCGCCTTGTAAGATACAGCAAAAACAAAAATAAAAAAAGCGGATAAATAGCAAACAATAGCGACCGCTGTAAGCTAAAATTTGACTGATTAATTAAAGTTAAGGCCAAATACCCTCCAATTATGTTTATTATAAAAAACATAATAGCTATTTTCTTTTCACTAATTCCATAATAAAACAAATTATGTGTAGTATGGTCTTTACCTCCAATAAAAGGAGAAGAGCCTTTTGCTATTCGGTTAATTACCACAATAGCAGTATCTGTAAGTGGCATAATAAAAACCAAGGCAACTAAAATTAAATTATTAATGGGGTAAATAATCGGAAAATTATTTTTGTCTATAACGGGTGTGTTCCAGCAAAACTCTATACCACAAAAAGCCAAAAAAATTCCGAGAAATTGGCTACCACTATCCCCCATAAAAACTTTAGAAGGATGCCAGTTATAAGCTAAAAAACCACAGAGTGTTCCTACAACAGCAATTATAATAAGTGTTAGGGGTTGAGTTGCTAAATTGTTTTGCGCACTAAAAACTACTGAAAACATACATATGGCAATAGTTGTAATTGAGGACACACCATCCATATTATCAAGCATATTAATAGAATTCATAACAGCTACAACCCATAATACAGTAAGTGAATAGTTTAAAAACTCACTTTCAAATGTGTTTATTTTTGTACCCGTACTAATAAGTATAATGCCACACAAACACTGAACAATAAATTTTACAAGGGGTTTTGTGTCATAAGCATCATCAGCCATGCCCATTAAAAAAGCCGCCGTAACCGAGCATAAAAGTCCTACTATTTTTAGGGTAGAAAAAAACCCTTGTTTACCCTGTGTTATAATTTCTAAGGTAATAAAAGCAAACAAAAAAACAATGTAGAATGATAAACCACCTAAAGCTGGTTTTGCTGTAGAATTCCACCTAATTTGCACACTGTTATTTCTTCGTGTGCCAAGGTTTTTAGAAAAATTTAAAAGCAATTCATTTATTAGAATAGAAAAAATAAGCGTTCCACAAAATAGAAAAGTGTATAATAACGGTATATTCGCTAAAAAATTCATTATAACTAAAAAGGAGAAACAAAGTCTTTAAAAGGCATGCCCACAACATCTTTTGCCGAAAGAAGTGGATTTTCTACATCCCAGTTTATATTAATGTCTTTATCATTCCATAAAATGCAAGCTTCCGATTCTTTATTATAATACTCGGTACACTTGTAGTGAAAAATAGTGTTGTCTTGTAACGTCAAAAATCCATGTGCAAACCCCGTAGGAACCCAAAACATGGTTTTATTTTGCTCATTTAGCACAATAGAAAAATATTGTCCATAGGTCGGTGATTTTTTTCTAACATCTACTACTACATCAAGTACCGCCCCTTTAATAACACGAACTAATTTGCCTTGTGCATGCGGAGGTGCTTGCATATGCAAACCACGTAAAACTCCTTTTTGCGAGAGCGATTGATTATCTTGCACAAAATTTTCTTTTAACCCCGCCTCTTCTAAAATTTTCTGATTAAAACTTTCAAAAAAATAACCACGTGAGTCTTCAAATACTTTTGGTTTTAACACCAATAATCCTTCAATAAACGTTTTTTCAATAATCATTAGCTTACACTTATTTTCTTTTTAAATATTCCCTTTTTCTTTTTTACATCGCCTCTATCTTCATAGTAACCATATTTATTTCCATAGCCGTAACCATAACCGTAGCCATAACCGTAATTATAGCCGTAAGTATTTCGGTTAATGTCTACACCATTTAAAACAACAGAAAGGTGTTCTACTTTATTTTCGTTTTGCAATCTATCTAATATTTGAATATAATTTCGTTTAGAATAATCTGATCTGAAAACATAAATAGGATAATCTGCCTTTGATATCATCGCCACGCCATCGGTTACCAATCCAATAGGCGGGTTGTCGATTACAATAATATCATACATAGTCTTAAGCTTATTTAATATTTCGTCCATTTTCGGGCTAATAATTAATTCAGAAGGGTTAGGGGGAATTGGCCCCGCGGTAATAAAATCTAAACCAGTTAACGAGCTTTTATTTATCGATTCCTCCAATGTATTTTTCTCAATCAAAATTGTACTCATCCCTTTTTCATTGCTAACACTAAACCCTTTGTGTATCTTAGGTTTTCGCATATCTAAATCTAAAATAATTACTTTTTTGTTCGAAAACGCAATTATACCTGCCAAATTAATGGCAACAAATGTTTTTCCTTCACCCGAAACTGTTGATGTAAGTGCTATTATTTTTGTACCCTCGGTATGCGAAATGTATTGCAGATTACTCCGCAATGTTCTAAATGATTCGGCTATTAATGATTTCGGATTCTTATCCACTACTAACTGCGATACAGGAATTTCTTTATCATAACTTGGTACAATTCCCAAAATATTTACATTAGCACTCATTTGTCTGGTTATTTCGTTTAATGAGTTTATATCGTTATGCATTAAATATCTAACAATAATAATTATCAGCCCTATTAAAACAGAGGTCAATATCGCTACAGACATAATGTTTTGTTTATTAGGTGAAATTGGGTTCATATTAGGAAGGCCTTTTTCTAACACAACTGTTTGCGATACAAAGCCTGCCTTCGAAATAGAGAATTCCGTTTTTTTCTCCAACAAAAGGGTATAATATTTTTCGTTAATATTAAAAAAACGCATCAGGCGCGCATATTCAAGTTCTTTTTCTGGTTGAGAAGAATATTTGATTTCATATTCGTCTGATTTTAGTTTCAGATTTTGGTATTTAGTTTGCATTTTTTGACGCAACGAAAAAATACTTTGCATCAATAAATTTTTTTGATTTTCAATTTGAAAATTTAAGCGTTTAATCTCTTCGCTACTTGGTTTTACCTGAAATAACAGATTCTCTTTATCTATCAATAATCTTTGTAAATTACTCACAATTTCTTTTATCCCACCCTCTTCCTGACTACCAGCAATGGTAGAAATAAGCTGATACGAATCAATACTTTTGTTCTTTTGTATATCTGTTTGTATATTATCTAATATTTTTTCCTCTAACTCTGTTTTTAGTAACTGATCTTCAAGCGTTGATATTCTTGTCATGTCAGATTGAATCTTGCGTTCATTTGTATTAAAATTTTTTTCTTTTCGGTAGGTTTCCAATGTGTCTTCCGATAGTTTTAACTGAGCATATACATTACTGAGTTGGTCATTAATAAACGTAATAACTTTTTCAGAACTTTTACTTTCTTTTTCTATATCGTATTTCTGAAACTCAGTAGTTATCATATTTACAATATCTGCTGCCTTTACAGGATTAAAATCTCGAAGACTTATACTAACTGTTTTAGCTTGCTCATTTTGTAATTTTACTTCCAAACGTTTTTGAATATCAGATGTAACAGCATTCTCATCTTGCTTAACAAAGTATATCGGATATAATTCTTGGCAATTTTTTAAACATTGTATTTTTTCAAGTGCAGGATTACAACTTATCTTAAAATCGAAGGCTTCAGTACTTATCCGCTTATCAGTTACGAAGCGTATTTTTTCTTTTTTATCCTTGTTTTCTTTTAACTCTATATATCCCGCAGACGAGTTAACAAAAGTTACGTAAAATTTTCTACCATAAAAAGATGGATCTTTAATATTTATATCTGCAATAAATGGCGTTGAAGTATATAATTCGCTCGATTTAAAAGTTCCTTCATTAAAATAACTAATATATAAATCTAATGAGTTTACTACCCGGTGCAAAAAAACTTTAGACTTTATTATTTCTATTGCTCCTGCCAACGGGTCTTGCTCCTCATACATTTGGTTTATGTTTAAAACCCTGTTGGCTTGATTGTTTGTGTTTATTTGTATGCTTGTTTTAGATTGAAAAACAGGTTGTGCATAGCGTAAGTATAAAAATGCTAAGGATAGAGAAATGCTTAACAACAAAAATACCCAAAGTAAGCTACGTTTAGCAATATGTAAAAATAAACCTAACTCAAATTCACTACTAAATTTGGTTATACGCTCTTGGTACTGGTTTATATTACTATTATTGTCATGTAAGCCCCCACTAATCATATAATTTGTGTGTTAGGGATGTTTCACTAATTGAATATAGGTAAATATCAATATCACAGATGAAAGTACTGATATGTAAGGAGCCAATTCCCCAACAGCCCTACTTATAAAGCGAGGACGAGGTTCTACATATATTACGTCATTAGCCTGTACAACAGTATTACCACCTTTTAATCCTTCAATGGTTGATAAATCTATTAAATAAACCCTCGGTTTAGGTTTAGCATTACGCACTAATTTTATACGATACGCTTTTCCATCCTCCGTTATCCCTCCCGCGTAGGCTAACGCTTCTAATACAGTTGTGTTTAGGTTAGTAATCGGAATTACCCTACCCGCACCACCTGCACCAGGAAAAACAGATACCCGCTTATTAGTTACCCTCAATATAACATAAGGTCCCACATAAAATTCCGAAAATTTGGTTTCTATCAATTGCTCTGCCTCACGCATGGTTAATCCTTGAACTTTTACCCTGCCAATAAGGGGTACCTTTATGGTTCCATCATGCTCAACTAATGTTTGTATGGTCGATGCATTAGTTGTTGTAGTCGCACCGCCAGCTCCACCACCGTTTGAAAAATCAACTAACTTAAATCCTTCATTTGATAATATTCTAAGCGATATATCATCCGTTATAGATATGCGGTACTCTTCATCGCTCATTGTATCGCTTAATTGATCAAACACATAATCTTTAGGAGTTTTAAGCATCAAATTAGGACGCAATATTCTACAAGACGATAAGCTTGCTAAAGCTATAAATAACAATAAAAATTTTCTCATAAAATTAAAATACCCTGTAAATATACAAATTTTATTGTTCTATTAGGGTTTTAATAACGAGCTGTATAGGCTCTTAACATCTTGTATCAAACGGGTATAATGAAACTGTTTAAATACAAAATCTTTCCCTTCTATGGCCATCTTTTCTCTTAATTGGTCGTCATTACAAAGCATTAGTAATTTTTCGTAAAACAGGTTTTCATCTGCAACATCAATTAAAAAAGCTGCGTTACTATTTACAGCATTTTCTATTCCCCCCACCTTTGTTGTAAGTATAGCTTTTGATGCCGCCTGTGCCTCAATTAAACTAACCGGAGTGCCTTCGTTAAAGGAGGTTAAACAAACTACTTCGCAACCAGCCAAGGGATAAGAAACATCTTGTATCCACGAAGTAAAAATAACAGTTGTTTTTTTCGGCTCGGTAGGATAATAACAATAATCCAGATTTAAATCACGGCATTGCTGCATTAAATTCTCTCGCAAGTTTCCATCGCCAACAATTATGGCGCGGATTTTTTTAGTAGAATTGCTTTTAACAAACTTAATTGCTTTTAAAAATAAAGGGTGGTTTTTTACAGGGGCTAACCTACCAACAATTAAAATACAAATTTCACCATCTTCTATTTGATATTTATCTCTAAATATTTTTCGTTTTTCTGTTTGATTATCTGTAAATTTTGTCAAATCAAACCCCAGGGGAATAACTTTTGTTTTTTCTATTGGAGCAATTTTATGTTCAACACATAATTCATGTTTTTGTTTTTCGCTTATAGCAATAATAACGGATGATTTTTTAGTAAGAAACCTTTCTATGTTTTTGTAAATAGTTGTTTTAAATTTTCCAAAATATGAATGAAAAACATGCCCATGAAATGTATGTATAACTACAGGTACATTACTATTATATGCCGCTAAGCGCCCCAAGGCACCTGCTTTTGCAGCATGTGTATGTACAATATCCGGCTTAAATTCTTTAATAATTTTTTTAATGCGATAGTATGCTTTTATATCTTGCAAGAAATTTACCGAGCGACTCATCTCGTTTACAACAAGCGGTTCTATGCCCATTTGTTTAAAAATAAATAAAGAACTTTCTTCATCCGGTTCTTTTTCTCCGCCAATTAAAAGTGTTTCGTATTCGGGTACCAAGTATTTTGTAAGAAAAGCCACATTATATGCCGGACCACCTAAATTAAATCTGTTTATAATTCTTAATACACGAGGCATTACAATATGTTTTGTTTACACCAATAATTAAAAATTAAAATGCTCCACACTACAGCAGTAGCATCGCCCGCATCAGCACTTAAAGCTTGCTCAACTACTTGTTTAAGTCCATCGTAATTAAATATATTTTGCTGCTCAATAAACTCTTTATCCAAACAATATTCTTTTACTTTACTGCTTAAAATATTCTTTAACCACTCCTGAACAGGGGTTTCAAAACCGTGTTTTTTTCTATTTAATATTTCCGTAGGCAACAAATGTGCGCAACTTTCCTTTACAATTTTTTTCTGAATATGGACATCTATTTTATTTTCTTCTCGTAACGAAAAAGCAAATTCAACCATTCTATAATCTAAAAATGGGTTACGCACTTCAAGCGCATTTGCCATGCTCATTCTATCAACCTTAGTAAGCATATCACTTGGTAATACTAAGTTTACATCAGCTAATAAAGTACTATTGTAATCGTTATTAATAACAGATGTATATGAGCTTTTTAATTCATTAAAACCCTTTTTCTCTGCTGACGATAGGGTAATTAAAGATGCCGCTTTACCCTCCTCATAAAAACAAGCCCAACGCCAGTAACGTTCCTGTGCAGTTAGTTTTGCACCATTGGCAAAACGTTCAAGTTGGCGTATTCTGTTTGATAATTTACCACTACGCGAAGCAGGAAATAATTTTGTAAATGATGAAGCACTTTTAAGTGCCGATGTTTTTAACACCTGATGGCGAATCATCCACTCGGCACGATGTTTATTGTATCCGGCAAAAAGCTCATCAGCCCCATCGCCAGATAGCACAACCTTTACATGCTGTTTTGTTTTTTTCGAAAGTATAAAAACATTAAATGCCGATGAGTCTGCAAAGGGCTCATCAATAGCATTTAAAAAATTATCTATCTCCGCTTCCGCTTCGTTTTCACTTAAATAAAATGTTTGATGGTGCGTGTTATATTTTTTAGCAACAACCTCAGCATACACCGACTCATCAAAATAAGTGTTGTTTTTAAATCCTATAGAAAAAGTTTGCAGGTGTTTGTTTTGTTGCGAAGCAATAGCTGTAATAACACTACTATCAATTCCTCCGCTTAAAAAACAGCCTACTGGCACATCAGCTGTTAAACGCGCTTCCACCGCACTTTCCAATAGGGTAAGAAATTTTTTATTTACATCTTTTCCTTCTTTATAGGTAGATGAAAGTTTTACCGAATAGTATTTTTCTTTGGTTATTTTATTGTTTTCTATAAACAAAAACTCTCCTGGTTCAAGTTTGTAAATGTTTTCTATAAGGCTTATTTTCTCAGGCACATAGGTAAGCTGTAAATAAGCATATAGCGCTGTTTTATTAATAGTGTTACACTCGGTAATATGTTTTACAACTTTTAATTCCGATGAGCAGGCAAAGTAATTTTCATCAGCATAATAATAAAATGGTTTTATACCAAGTCGATCGCGAGCAGCAAAAAAAGTATTGGTTTGTTTGTCGTATAAAACAAAGGCAAAAAATCCGTTTATTTTTTGCAGACAATCTTTACCAAACTCTTTATATAAATTAATTAAAACCTCAACATCCCCTTCAGTATAAAAGATGTGTCCTTTCTGTTGCAATTCAATTTTTAACTGCTTGTAATTAAAAATCTCGCCATTATAAACTATGGTAAATCTACCGTCATGTGTGGTAAATGGCTGATTACTGGCTTCCGATAAATCAATAATGCTTAGGCGGGCATGCGCCATAGCAAAATTAGGTTCAATAATATATTTTTGATTATCGGGTCCACGATGTTTTAGCAAGTTTGCACATTGCCCTATTTTACCAAAGCGCTCTCTTCCTTTATCAGTAAATCCAATTATAGCTGCAATACCGCACATTTCTTATACAAAGATGCTGAAAAGGTTTAACAGATAAAAAACGAAAAATAGAAAAAGAGGGTGATTTTTCTCTTCAATAAACTATTGCCAAGCGCATACAATTCCGCCCATTATAGCGAAGCATACAATCCAAAAACCAGCGTTAATAGCAATGTATTTAAAGCCTTTGCGTTCAAACAAAGCATTAACTCCTATTATAGGTAAAGCTAACATAAAGCCGCTTATAGTTCCGTGAAGTACTCCATGTTTAAACGTACGAAAGTTATTTCCGTATTTCGCCATAAAATTAGCGAAATCAAGCCCTATACCTGTTGTTACATCATTAAAGGCATTAGGGTTTGCCATATCCATCATTGCTGACTTAGCCCCAAATTGGTGAATAGTTACAAAATTCATTGTCATAGCAACAAAAAAGCTAAATACAAACGTTAAACCAAATATTAATGCCATGTTAGCCCCTTTCATTTTCTCTTCGGTTATATCGGCTGCTTTCATCCAAGCGTTACCAAATGTTTTAGGATTATACCAAATAAATCCCATTACTAAAGGCACTAATGCCGCTACTAAAACAGCTATAAAGTTAATTTGTATCATATTGTTGTTTTTTTAATTTAATTCAAAGATAAAAAAATAGTTAACATAAAAAAGCCCCACATTTCTGTGAGGCTTTTTTCTTTAATTATTTGTCACCACCTGGTGCATCTTCAATTTTATCTGCATCTTCTTCATTTAACACTTTAGGGTGATAAGTAGGAATAGTAGTTTTTGGTGCTTTAGGATCTATATAATCCCACGAAAGAATTTTAAATACTGTACGACGGTTCATCGCATGTAAAGCTTCTTTCTCTTCTTTCGTTTTTGCTTTAGCAATTTGTGCGTCGGTTATTTTTAATTTTCTTTTTCCGTAACCTTTTGCAATCAAACGCTCTTTTGGAATGCCTTTAGAAATCAAATAATCAACACAGGCTTGAGCACGTGCCTGAGATAGTTTTTCGTTTAAGGCTGCATTACCACGACTATCCGTATGTGCACTTAACTCAATAATAATTGTTGGGTTATCATTTAGTGTTTTAACTAATGAATTTAATGAGTCTTGAGAGTTTAATGGTCTTTTTGTGTCGTTGCCTTTAGCTGTACCACTTAAATCAACCAATAACTCAGATTTACCTAAAGCATATAATACTGCAGGGAAACGAATTTCACCCTCAGGTACAGGGCTTAGTTGGAAATCTTTTTTAAAGTTTGTAGAAGCATCAATGTCGATAGTACTGAATTTGCCTTTATCATCCGACGCAAAAAAACCTTGTTTAGCTGTTGGCGTTTTTAAATCTTTGTTAGTCTGAGTATAAATTTCGTAAGAAACTTGTGGCTTTAAAGGAATAGTAAAGTTACCATCTTTATCAGTAGTAACTTGTGCTAAAGTACCATCAGAACCTTTGATGATAATAGGACAATTAGGTATTGGGCTCTTATCATCTGCATTTGTTACAGTACCACCTGCATTAAATACTAATGGTGGTAAGTAGAATGAATAAATATCATCTTCGCCTTTACCACCTTCACGATCAGATGATAAATAACCACGGTCTTTATTTCCGTCATAAATAATACCAAAATCATCATGCGGAGAGTTCATCGGATATTTTAAGTTTTCAGCTTGCCCGGTAAATGCACCGCTTTTATCAGCTGTAATTTTATAAATATCAAGTCCACCTAAACCAAGCATAGCATCTGATGAGAAATACAATGTTTTTGCATCACTGTGTATATAAGGATAACCTTCATTTCCCATTGTGTTAACAGATGCTCCTAAATTTTCAGGGGTGCCCCAGTTTTTAGCTTTTTTATCAAAAGTACTTTTCCAAATATCATAGTGTCCTTTTCCACCTGTCATATTAGAAGAGAAGTATAGTGTGTTACCATCTGGTGAAAGTGATGGTTGGTTAAATTGAAAACTATCTATATCAAAAGGAAGAAGCTCAGGCGCTGCCCAGCTTGGGCCTTGTTTTTTCGACATATAAAGCTGGCATTTAAGTTGTTTCTTTTTTGCTTCTCCGCAACGGCTAAAAATCAAAAACGTTCCTTTACGGTCAACTGCCACGTTTCCTTCGTTATCAGGCGTGTTAATTGGGTCAGCAAGTGGTGTAGGTGTACTCCATTTACCATCTTTACCAAGTTTGGTTTCAAAAATATCTGAGTGTAAGTCACCGGTAGTTCCATCGGCTTTAGCACCTGTAGATCCTTCTCTGGTTGAAGTAAAATATAAAGTCGTATTTTTTTTGTCTGCAAAAGCAGGGCTATAATCCTCTTCTTTAGTGTTTATCATCGCCATGTTTTCTAATTTGTGGCGGGTAGGGCTATCAACCCATTTTTGAGCTAATTCGCAAGATTTAATTTCATTTTCAGCACGTACATCCGAAGGAACTTCTTTTTTATAATTTTCAAATGCACTAATAGCTTCATTATAAAGTTTTTGCTCTTTTTTAATTTCTCCGATATAGAAATTAGCCATAGGGTCTGGGTACTTTGCTGCAATGGCTTTTGTGTAATAAGTTATAGCCTCATTAAGGTCGTTTATATGACGATAGCTTTCTGCTGTACGAAAAAGAATTCTCGCCTTTTTTTCCGCCTTTTTTTCTTTTACATAGGCTTTTTTATACCAATCTACTGCGGTAAAATATTCTTGTGCGGCAAAGGCATTATCCCCTTCTTTCATAGGGTTTTTTTGCGCAAACCCACTAACAAAAATTGCTGCTGTAAGTACGAGAGCTAAAGTAATTTTCTTCATCATAAATTAGATTTTTAAAATATAAACGACCGCTAATATATATAATATATGTTAATTCAAAAATATTTTTTGTTTTTTAAAGAAATGGGCTGAATTTTAACCAAATAAATGCTGAAATACGTCTTCCATTTTTGAAACACTGATTACTTTTATTTTATACTTATTCATGTCTACCCCTTTCATATTGTAGGCAGAAATAAACATACGTTTAAAACCCAGTTTTTCTGCTTCAGCAATGCGTTGTTCTATACGGTTTACAGGTCGTATCTCACCTGTAAGACCCACTTCGGCAGCAAAACAGATATCTTGCGGTATACATAAGTCTTCATTTGATGATAGTACGGCGCAAACCACTGCTAAATCAATGCCAGGGTCTTCTACTTTAATGCCTCCGGCTATGTTTAAAAATACATCTTTAACTCCCAGTCTAAAGCCACAACGTTTTTCAAGCACCGCCAAAAGCATGTTTAACCTACGTAAATCAAACCCGGTTGAAGCCCGCTGAGGTGTACCATAGGCTGCACTACTCACTAATGATTGTATCTCAATTAACATAGGTCGTAAACCCTCCATGCTGGCTGCAATAGCAACACCACTGGTGGGTTCATCTCGGTGGGTAATTAAAATTTCTGATGGGTTGCTAACTGCACGTAAACCCGTACCTCGCATTTCATAAATTCCAAGCTCATTGGTGCTCCCAAAACGATTTTTGGTGGTACGCAGTAAGCGATACACATAGTTTCTATCTCCCTCAAATTGAAGGACAGTGTCAACCATGTGTTCTAACACTTTTGGTCCTGCCAAGCTACCATCTTTCGTAATATGACCTATAATAAAAACTGGTGTAGCACTTTCTTTGGCAAAACGCATTAACTCGGCAGCGCACTCACGTACCTGCGAAACACTCCCGGGGCTCGATTCTATAAAAGAAGTATGCAGTGTTTGTATAGAATCTATAATAACCAAATTGGGTTCGTTTTGTTCAATTTGCTTAAAAATATTCTGTGTATTGGTTTCAGCCAAAATAAAACACGAATCGTTCTTAATGCCCACACGTTCGGCACGCATACGAATTTGCTGCTCGCTCTCCTCACCCGAAACATATAATATTTTAATGCCTTTTGCCTGAAGGGCTACTTGAAGCATAAGGGTAGATTTTCCTATTCCGGGTTCTCCGCCAAATAAAACCAACGACCCCGGAACAATGCCTCCACCTAAAATCCTATCCAATTCACTATCGTTGGTAGAAAAACGTTGCTCGTTTTCAACCTCAATCTCATTTATTAATAAAGGCTTACGTGCTCGGTTTAAAGATGTTGAACCACTATTGTTTTTAGTTTCTTTTACTACAATTTCTTCAACAATTGTGTTCCACGCTTCACAAGAAGGGCATTTACCAAGCCACTTAGCCGATTGGTAGCCACAACTCTGACAAAAATAAGATGTTTTGGTTTTAGCCATAAGGAGGTGTAAAAGTAAATAAAAGAAAAGCTAAATTCTAATTACTTTTGCAACCCATATGCCAAATAAGCTTGAAAAATTTGCGGAGTTTGATACATTTAAAAATTGTACGTTTCTACCCTTCGAAAAAATAAAAGAACGACATCCTTTATCGGGTAAATGGAAACAGGAGTTTTTTAAAAATGAAAACCCTATTGTGCTTGAATTAGGTTGTGGTAAAGGGGAGTATACGGTAGGACTTGCTAAAAATAACCTTACAAAAAATTATATTGGGGTTGATATTAAGGGTAACCGTATTTGGGCCGGCGCAAAATTTGCGACTGAAAATAAAATGCTGAATGTGGCATTTGTCCGCACACGAATTGACTTTATAGAATATTGTTTTGCTGAAAACGAAGTGGATGAAATTTGGATTACTTTTCCCGACCCCCAACCAAACAAAACTCGTGTACGTAAACGGTTAACCAACCCCATGTTTTTAAACCGCTATAAAAAGCTTTTAAAGCAAAGTGGCTTGGTTCATTTAAAAACAGATAGCACAAGTTTTTACGAATATACGTTAGAAGTAATTACTGAAAATAAACTGGAGTTACTTTATTCAACTAATGATTTATATAGCAACAACCCATCTGGTAAAGAAGAGCTAACCAATATACAAACGTACTACGAACAACTTTTTTCGGCCAAAGGCGAAAAAATAAAATACTGTTGTTTTAAACTAAACTAAATTTACACCATGCAATTACTAACACCCGAAAATTGGAAAGACTATGAATTGCTTGATGTTGGCGATTTTGAAAAATTAGAACGCTTTGGTCAATATATTACTATTCGTCCGGAACCACAAGCAGTATGGCCTAAAACATGGAGCAATGCCGACTGGGAAAAACAAGCGCATGTAAAATTTATTCCACGTTCAAGCTCCGCCGGCGATTGGAAAAAATTGAAACAAATGCCCGACCAATGGAAGTTAGGTTATGATTTTAAAAACAAAACTGAATATAAAAAAATACAATTCCGGCTTGGTTTAACTTCCTTTAAACACGTGGGTGTTTTTCCTGAACAGGCGGTTAACTGGGATGCTATTTTTTCGTTTCTATCTGAAATTGAAAAACCAAAATTTTTGAATTTATTTGCTTATACAGGGGGGGCATCTTTGGCTGCACGCGCAGCAGGTGCCGATGTTACACATGTAGATAGTATTAAACAAGTGGTTACCTGGGCAAACGAAAACATGCAACTATCGGGCTTAGATAATATACGCTGGATGGTTGATGACGCTTTAAAGTTTATTAAGAAAGAAGCGCGTCGTGGTAATTTTTATCACGGCATTATTTTAGACCCACCCGCTTATGGGCATGGACCTAATGGAGAGAAATGGCAATTAGAAGATAACATTGCTGAAATGATGAGTGAGGTTTTAAAGGTTTTAAACCCCGATAAACATTTGCTGGTTTTAAACGCATACTCCCTTGGTTTTAGTAGTATAATAATTGAGAATTTTTTACGTTCTTATGCTAAACAACATCAGTCTGCTTTACAAACCGGCGAATTATTTTTACAGGCAAAAAGTGGCGTAAAACTTCCGTTGGGTGTTTGGGGCAGACTTACTAAATAAGTGCATGCAGATAAAAAGCTATTTAACGCATAAAAATATTTTTGTTTTTGGGTTAATTCTGTTAGTAGCAGGCATGCCGCTTTCTCGTTTTTTAGTAAGCGTTTCTCAGTTTGTTTTATTAGGTAATTGGCTGATTGAAAGAAATTTTGTTGGTAAATGGAACATACTAAAAATATCGAAAATTTTCTGGGCATTTATTGGCATTTATCTTTTTTATATAATAGGCTTATTGTGGACAAGCGATTATGCTTATGGTTTAAAAGACCTACGCATTAAACTGCCTATGCTTTGGTTACCTCTTTTATTTTTTACTTCTCCTACATTAAACAAAAAAGAGTACCATATTGTAATGCATTTTTTTGTACTGGCTTGCATAATAGCTTCTTTTTGTAGCATGTGTGTTTATTTTGGTGTTATGCACAAACAAATTCATAACGTACGCGATATTTCTATTTTCGAATCACATATACGTTTCTCTTTAATGCTTGTGCTTTCTATTTGTTATTTATTCTTCTGCTTTTTGGCCCCTCCTCTTACCGAACAAAAAATTGTATACTTACTGGTTGGTGTATGGCTTTTATCTTTCTTGGTTTTTTTACAATCATTCACAGGGCTCACTATACTTGGTATTTTAGCTTGTATAGGCATAGTTATTTTTCTGTTTTCAAAACAATCCTTTCTATTTAAAGCTTCATTTTTAATTATAGTTATTGGTAGCTTGTTATACACCATTTATATTGTAAGAGATGAGTACAAAAAAATGTACACCATAAATAAAATAGATTTTAAAACACTTCCCAAAACTACCAGTAGCGGGCATCTTTATCTCAACGATACGGTTTATAAATTTACCGAAAATGGTAACTATGTATATATTTTAATTTGCGATGACGAATTAAAGCCTGCTTGGGAAAGAAAAAGTCATTTAGATTATTATGGTTTAGATAATCAGAAAAATCTTTTACGTTATACGCTTATACGTTATATGGCATCTAAAGGGCTTACGCGCGATTTAGCCGGATTTTTAAAGTTAAGCGACACCGACATTCATTTTATTGAAAATGGGTATGCTAATTATTTATATACCAATTCAACAAATATCCGCACGCGCGTGCATGAAATATTGTGGGAAACAAACGATTTTGTGCGCGAGCACGGCACAAGCGGTCACTCACTTACCATGCGCTTAGAATTTTGGAAAACAGCTTTATGTATTATTAAAGAACACGTTTTATTTGGTGTTGGTACAGGCGATGTTGAAAATGCATTTAAAAACCAATATCAAAAAGATAGAACAAATTTGCATAAAGAGTGGCAGCTTCGATCTCATAATCAATATTTAGAAACTACAGTTGCATTGGGTGTTGTTGGGTTGTTATTGTTTATTATTCGTTTATTAGCCCCTTTCTTTTCAGGAAAAAAAATGTCTGTGCTATTTATTCTGTTTATTTTAATTGAAGTACTTTCTTTTATAAATGAAGATACGTTAGAAACTCAAGCCGGTGTAACTTTTTGCATATTCTTTACCCAACTATTTTTTCATAACGATGAGCATAATGTGTAATTTTATCGGGTGAAAATTATACAAGTAAATATGGAGAAAACCTGGCGTGGCGGCGAGCGACAAACATTCTATAACATACAAGGATTTTTACAACAAGGGCACGAAGTAGAGTTGCTTTGCAGAAAAAATTTTCCGTTACACCAAAAAGCAAAAGAATTAGATATACCCATACATCCGGTTAACAATGGGTTACAAGCTATTTTATACCTAATAAAACACGCTCGCTACGCTACTATTATTCATGCGCAAACCTCATCCGCACAAATGTATGGTGTTATTTCTTCATTGTTTCATAAAACAAAAGTAGTGTACACACGTCGAGTTGATTTTGTGCCCAAAGGTTTTTTTACCAAGCTAAAATATAAGCGTACACATAAGCTGGTTGCTATTTCTTCAGCCATAAAAACTATTTTAGAAAAATTTGGTTTAAAAAACATAACCGTAATTCCTGATATTGCTTGTGCTAAAAAATTGAATGACGAACGCGCCAAAAAATTAATTCATTTTAGAGGGTGGCATAACAAAAAAATAATTGCCAGCGTTTCTGCTCTCGTTCCGCACAAAGACCCACTAACTATGGTGCAAACAATTTATCATCTTTCGCAAATGCGAGACGATTTTATGTTTCTGCATTTTGGCGAAGGCAATTTGCAACATGAGGTTGAAAAAGAAATTGCACATTTAAACGTTAGCAGATTATATCATCTAATGGGCCATATAGAGGATGTAGAAGATTTTTTTTCAATTTTTGATGTGTTTGTTATGAGTTCGCAAGAAGAAGGGTTGGGCAGCAGTGTACTTGATGCTTTTTTATATAAAGTGCCTGTAGTATCTACAAACGCGGGTGGTTTAAACGAAGTTGTAACTGATAACGGCTTAGTATGTGACATAAAAGATGCTAAAGCCCTTGCACTAAGTATAAACGAACTTTTAAATAATCCCGATTTACGGAATGATATTGTTGAAGTTGCTTACGAAAATGCAATAAATAAATATTCTTTAAAAACTATTACAAAACAGTACGAAGAAGTATTTGAGCAAGTGGTAAAATAGCTCTATAAACTCCTTTAAAAACGCCACAACAATGTGGTGTTTTTGCTAATAAACCATTCTACTTTATTCAGATTTTATAAAGGTTTTCTTTAATAATTCACTTCCTGTATCTATCTTAATAAAATAAAACCCGGCATTTAATTGGCTTAAATCAATTTTATAATTTTGATTACCGTCAACTAAATTAATTGTTTCTGTTTTTAATAAAACACCTTGCGCACTATATAATTCATAATCAATAGTAGGAGTAGAAAAATTCTTTAAACTTAAGGTAATATTATTTTGAGCCGGATTGGGATATAAACTAAACACAGGCAATGATGCGTTGTTACTTATAGCAGTGTATCCCAAAAAGGTTTCTTTACCATTTTTATCTGCCCCACTAAGTTTATAATAATTAAGCCCTTTTGCCGGAGAATTATCGTATAACGTATAACTGGCTTGACTGTAACCGTTTCCTTTAGCCTGCATTGTTCCAATTTCTGTATAATCAATTCCGTCGAGACTTCTTTCTATCACATAATGGTCTGCATTTTCTTCGGTTGCCGAAGCCCAGTCTAATTTCACTCTTATATCATCAGTTAAAATACTTTTAAAGTATAACATTTCAACAGGCAACACGCAAGTAGGTGTCATGTTAACAGTAAGGTTGTAATTGCAATTAGTGCCCGCAAACCCATCTACTTCTATATAAGAACATTGGTTAGCTGTCATAACATAAGTAGAATTAAATGTGCCGGTTACATCCATTCCGGTAAACCCACCGTCAACTTTTGTAAGGTTTGCAGATGTGCCGGTAAATATGGCCATTTGTAATCCATTACTTCCACCCTGACTCGCTGAAGGCAAACAGCTTGAAGCCACCGGCGCAAAAGCCACACTAACAGTAGCTGTAGTTGTTACACAAAATTGATACCAGCTATCATTTTCAACCGAATAACCCACATCTCCTCCGCTCACTTGTTCGTAAGGATTAGTATAGTTACCCGCTGTACCTGTACCATATAAATATCCTCCAGATATATATCCGTCACCACAACTTGCTCCATTACTGCCATTACAATCAGTAGCAGTATTACAATCTAAATTATTATTATAACCTGCCCCTGTACAATCGCCACAATTAGTAGCACCAATTGTACTACTGTTAAATACAGAACCGCAATTAGCAACAACAACTCCATTTGGTATAGCATCGTTTGTTAACGTAGCTACTGTTAAAGTAAAAGTTCCTGCGGTTTCGTAATCATCAACCATAATATATGCAGTTTGACCCGCAGTTAAATTACAAATACCCGCCTCAGCATAATATTTTGTATAAAGGGAAAAAGGACTATAGCCATTTACAGGTTGTTTATCATCCGAATCCCAAATAGTACCCGAATTATCTCTTCCCGCACAACTTTTCTCTGTAACACTGGCACAAGTGCCGGTTCTCATAGATATTTCAGGATACTTCATGGTACCACACTGTATAATCGCATTATAACTACCCGCCGCAGGAGCAGTGAAAGTATACCAAACACTTTTATTAGCCGAAAAGCATTGCGAAGTGCCGTCAGCTGTAGCGCACGTGTTATTTCCTACTATCGTAGCAATATAATCGCCTAAATTAATCCCCGGTGCAAAAGTTAAAGCAGTAGCCGAGGCACAAACATCATTGGCAATACTGTAAGAACAGTACACACTACTTGAAGTACCGGTAGCTCCACCATTTGAACAAGTAAGTATACATTCGTAATATGTATTTGCACTAACTGTTGCCGGATAACTTGATGAAGTTGCTCCACCAATGGCAGTCCAGGTTGTTCCGTTTGTTGACGAGTACCATTGGTAAGAAATTCCGCAACCAACTGTGCTACCTGTTAAACTTATTGTTGATGTGTAAACTGAACCACAACCGCTTGATTGAGAAGCTATAGCTGTTCCGGCTGTTGGAATTCCTGAGCATCCGGTTGTTATGGTAACCGCGTATGTTACGTTAACTGTACCGCAAACATTTGTTACTGCATAATTAACCGTTACCAATCCAGCTGAAACACCTGTTAAAACACCACCTGCTGTTATTGTTGCAGAACCTGTACCATTTATTATAGACCATGTGCCTCCTGCTGTAGCATCTGTAAAGGCTGGTGTTGAATTGCCAACGCAAACAGTAGGTGCACCTCCGCCAATTGCTGCAACAAACAACACATCGCTTACGGTAAGTGCATCTGTTACAGTAGTTGTACAACCACTACTTGTTACGGCATAACTAAGTGTTACAGTTCCCACCGATATACCTGTTACAACACCAACAGTTGATGTAGCTGCAGAACCTGTACCATTTGTTATAGACCATGTACCGCCCGCTGTAGCATCTGTAAAGGCTGGTGATGGGTTTCCAACGCATACTGTACTGGCACCACCTGCAATTGCTGCAACAGTAGGAGAAGCTGTTACCACAACTTTTACTGCTGTTGATGTAGCTGTAGGCGCACAAGCCCCACTAACAATACAATAATAGTACAAAGTACCTGCCGCTGTAGTTGGTGGGGTATAGGTATTTGTTTGACCACCATTACCGGCACCAACACTGGTACCACCAATAGTTAAATTTAATGTATTTGAGTACCATTGATACGTTAAACTTGTACCTGAAGCACTTAAAGTTATATTAGTTGGCGTAGCATTTTGACATATGGTTTGTGTTGTAGGTGCTGCTGCCGTTGTAATGGTAGGTGAACTGCAAGTATTATAACATATAACTACTTGTCCTGCACCACCTACAGCACCAGCAGCATTTGAACCATACGAACAAGAACCAGCAGCGCCACCACCTGGTGCATTACCAGCAACCCCCGGAAGAGTACCGGTTGAATTAGTTGCACCTGCACCTGCACCACCTGCGTAAGTTCCTGTACCACCTGCACCGCCTGTTGAATTTGCACCTCCCGTAGTACCAGCTGTTCCATTAGCACCTGCACTGGTAGTCCCGCCGCCGCCGCCGCCGGCACCACCAACTTCTAACGAAGAGTTTCTTACTCCAACAGTTCCATTTCCACCATTATTAATTGTAGTACCTGTTCCTGTTGTAGCCCCGGCTCCGGCTGTTCCGGCCGTTCCATTAGAAGAACCGCCGCCGCCGCCGCCGCCATTGGCAACTACCGTGCCACCTGCACCGGTAACTGTTGTAGTACCGCCATTACCACCATTACCACCGCCTGATGTTCCGGCCGTACCACCTGCACCTTGAGTAATTGTATAAACTTGACCAGATGAAACTGTTAAAACACTTATAGCACACGCACCACCACCACCACCACCTGCAGCTTGACCATTTCCACCCGAAGCGTTATTACTACCGCCACTACCACCGCCGCCGCCCCAGCATTGCACAGTAGCTGAAGTAACGCCCGAAGGCACAGTCCAAGAAGCACCCGGATTAGTTACACAGCTTGATGTTGCAACTGGCGCACTATTATCATAACAAATTACTACTTGCCCCGCACCTCCTGCACCTCCTGTATATGAACCAGTC
>Ga0206997_10002_pt1 | contig 113858 bp, 96 predicted proteins | sample Alteio_BWMinCont_3_FD_153478 | JGI IMG/M metagenome (GOLD analysis project Ga0206997, IMG submission 153478) | Enriched cells from forest soil in Barre Woods Harvard Forest LTER site, Petersham, Massachusetts, United States -... | ecosystem: Environmental > Terrestrial > Soil > Temperate forest >...
AACCAGAAAAAGCAGCAAATGCTGATGGAACTATTAATGGGCAAGAATTTTATAAAGCCAACTGTGCAACTTGCCACGGTGCAGATGGGAAATTAAAAATGGCAGGCGCATTTGATTTGTCTATAACTCAACTGAGCAACGATAGCATTTCAAGCATTATACAAAACGGACGAAATACCATGAGTAAAATAAATGGCTTAACCCCTGAACAAGCTAAAGCAATTGCTGAGTACGTTGGCAAAAATATTAAGGGCAAGTAATTTTAATGAGCAAAAAACCCGAATCGACAGCGCCTAAACAGCGTAAGGCCATATTAGTTGGTTTAATAACTAAACATCAGGATGTAGACAAAGCGCAGGAGTATTTAGATGAACTTGCCTTTTTAGTTGAAACTGATGGTTTACTGCCTACCAAACAGTTTTTACAGCGCTTAGAAAAACCCGATAAATCAACCTTTGTAGGTAAAGGCAAGCTAAACGAAATTAAAACCTATATAAAAGAAAACGATATTGATGTGGTGGTGTTTGATGATGAACTAAGTCCATCGCAACAACGTAATTTAGAGAAAGAACTTGAACGTAAAATTTTAGACAGAACCTATCTGATTCTCGAAATATTTGCTGCACGGGCACGTACTGCCCATGCCAGCACACAAGTTAAATTAGCGCAGTATCAATATTTATTACCCCGCTTAACCGGTATGTGGACTCACTTAGAACGTCAGCGTGGTGGTACGGGAACCCGTGGCGGAGCAGGTGAGAAGGAGATTGAAACCGACAGACGTAACGTTCGCGATAGAATATCGGTACTTAAAAAAGAGCTTTTAGACATAGACCAGCAAATGGCCACGCAGCGTAAAAACCGTGGCGAAATGATACGGGTTGCTTTGGTGGGTTACACCAACGTAGGTAAATCAACCTTAATGAACTTACTTAGCAAAAGTACCGTGTTTGCTGAAAACAAATTATTTGCCACCTTAGATACCACAGTACGTAAAGTGGTAATAGATAACCTGTTTTTTTTATTGAGCGATACGGTAGGTTTTATACGCAAACTACCTACCCAGTTGGTAGAATCGTTTAAATCAACTTTAGATGAGGTGCGCGAGGCTGACGTGTTGTTACATGTAGTAGATATTTCGCACCCCGCTTTTGCCAACCAAATGGAAACCGTAACCAACACCCTTACCGAAATTGGCGCAGGCGATAAGCTGATAATAACTATTTTTAATAAAACAGATGCCTATCATTTTACCGAAAAAGAGGAAGATGATTTAACACCTGAAACGAAGGATAATGTGAGCCTTGAACAGCTTAAACAAACTTGGATGAGCAAAGGCAACGGCTTAAATGTATTTATTTCTGCCACCGAAAAAAATAACATTGATGAACTGCGGACTATGGTTTACAATGAGGTTAAAAAACTACACGTAAAGCGTTATCCGTATCATAACTTACTGTACTAAATTTTAGATAAATGATTACAACCGAAATAAAGGAAAAAGTAAAAAAAATACTTACCGATCATTTAGAAGTAAAGCAATTGCGCAAAACTGCCGAGCGTTTTGCTATATTAGATGAAGTGTACAGCATACAAGGGCATTTTGATATTGAAACCCTGTTTGTACATATGAAAAACAAAAAGTACCAGGTTAGCAGGGCTACTTTATACAATACGGTTGAGGTTTTATTAGAGTGTAATTTAATTATTAAGCATCAGTTTGGTAAAAACCAGGCTATGTACGAAAAGGCTTATATGTATCGTCAGCACGACCATCTTATTTGTCAGGATTGTGAGCATGTATTTGAGTTTTGTGACCCACGCCTGCAACAAATACAGCAAATGGCAGGTGAAATTTTAAAGTTTGATATAGATAGACATTCGCTTACTTTATACGGCAAATGCCAAGGACTTACCAAAAACGGGAAATGTGCACACGGGTTTAAACCTGTAAAATAGGTTATCTGCTGCTGTATTTTAAACTTACCCTTGTCATTTCGAAGGAGGTACGACTGAGAAATCTGTATTTGGGATTAGATTGTTTGCAAATACAGATTTCTCCCTGCGGTCGAAATGACAACGTAGCATTAATTTATATCCTTATCTAAAACAGTTATTTTGATTAACTCAACGCTTTGTTTTTTGCGTTTTAAAATAGTTATTTCATAACCATTGGTATACCTTTTTTCATTAACAGCCGGTATACGGCCAAAAATATAATTTACGTAACCCGAAATGGTATCGTAATGCGGGCTTTCGGGCAACGCAATGGGTAACGATTCGTTTAAGTCTACCAAGGTTGTTTGCGCTTTTACAATATATTCGGTATCGTTTATTTTTTCAATTTCAGGTTTTTCGTCATCATGCTCATCACGTATCTCGCCCACTAATTCTTCAATAATGTCCTCCATTGTAATAACGCCTGCGGTAGCGCCAAACTCATTGGTCACAATGGCTATTTGGGCATGTAAGCGCTGAAAATCACGCAGTAAATCATTTACCTTCATATTTTCAGGCACAAAATGTGCCGGGCGCATAATTTCTTTAATGCTTTTAAAACGATTATCAATTACTGCTTTCAATAAATCTTTACTATGTATAATGCCCACAACATTATCTATATCGCCTAAGTAAACAGGTAAGCGAGAGTAACCTTCTTCAATAATTTTTTTAATAATCTGCTCGTGCCCCATTTCTATATTTATAGCAGAAACACGATTTTGAGGCACCATTATTTGTTTTATAATACGGTCATCAAAATCAAATACATTTTGTATCAGTTCGTTTTCAGATTGTTTTATTGCACCCGATTCCTCACTTTCAGTAAGTATCATTCTAAGCTCCTCTTCGCTATGCGCATCAGATTCGTTGGTGTTTTTTATACCAAATATTCGTAATATAAAAGAAGACAGCTTATTTAAAAACCACACAAACGGATTAAACACTACATAAAAAATGCGCATGGGCACTGCTATAAACAAGGCAATTTTTAGAGGGTCTTTAATTGCGGTCATTTTAGGGGCTTGCTCTCCAAACACAATATGAGCTATGGTTATTAAAGTAAAGCCAACCGGTATAGAAATTTTATGAACTAAGTCAGCGCTAATATCGGTATTAAAAAAATGTACTGTTTTTGTAATAAGGTCAGCCATTACATTTTCTCCCACCCAGCCAAGTGCAAGGCTGGCAAGCGTAATGCCTAATTGGGTAGCAGATAAGTAACTATCTAAATTCTCTACCATGTGCAAAGCAATTTTTGCACGTTTACCACCTTTATTAGCTTTTAATTCTACCTGCGAGGCACGAACCTTAACCATAGAAAACTCAGCGGCTACAAAAAAACCATTCAGTAAAACCAATAGTATGGTAATTAAAACGTCTATCGTCATACCGTAATTAGTTTTTTAAGCAGAAAGAAAGGGTGAGAAAGGAATTGTTAGCTTTTTTTTGTAGAATAATGATGACTCGACCGTCCATTTTAAGTAATTATGTGCAAACAAAAATAAGCAATATTTTTAACTTCGATTATAGACCTTAAAAATGACCCTGTCACTCCGCCTAAAGAGTTTATTTAATATAAAAAATCCCAATAGTATCTATATTTACTCGGTAGTAGTGGGTGTTTTGTGCGGTTTAGTATCTATGGCTTTTTCCTTTTTGTTAAATCTTTTAGAAACCTTTTATCTATCTACTCATACACAAACCGCCGAAAAAACCGAAACATTAATTCAAAAAGTAAACTTTGCGGCCCATCACCCAAGCACTTCTTTAATAGTTTTATTGCTACCGGCTTTTGGTGGTTTGGCAGCCGGGTTAATTATACATTTTTTCTGTAAAGATGCTTCAGGTACAGGTACCGATGAAATGATTTACGCCTTTCATAACAACGAAGGGAAAATAGATACCCGTATACCTTTTTTTAAAGCCGTAGCTACTTTATTTACTTTACCTACAGGTGGAAGCGGCGGTAAAGAGGGGCCCATATCTTTAATAGGAGCGGGGATTGGTGTATGGTTTTCAAATATTTTAAAAACGGGTGCCCGTGCCAGACGAACTTTATTGTTGGCAGGTACCGCAGCAGGTTTAGGTTCTGCCTTCCGATCGCCTTTAGGTGGTGCTTTAACAGCTGCCGAAATGGTTTATAAACATGACATAGAAAGTGATGCTTTAATTCCTTGTTTTATATCATCGGTTACGGCGTATTTGGTTTATATAGCTTATGCAGGCGCCGAATCGGCATTTCATATAACTACACCTCAGGCCTTTCATGCAAACGAAATTGTGTTTTACCTTTTATTAGGAGGCCTGTGTTTTGGGTTTGGTTACTTACTTATTAAGGGGTTCAAAGACACCCGTACTTTTTTTGATAAAATACCCGTGCCAAAATGGTTAAAGCCTGCCATTGGCGGTTTACTTACAGGTGCATTGGCTACCATATTTTTTAGCATATCGGGTACCGGGACCGATTATTTAACCTATGTAATTGATGGACATTTCCCTGATTATTTTCCCATACAAGGAGCCATTGCTGTTGCACTTAGTTGTTTGGCTATAGCTTTTTTAAAAATTGTAGCCAGTACTCTAACTATTGGTAGTGGAGGGTCGGCGGGTATATTTGGCCCTTCGTTATTTATAGGAGCCATGTTAGGCGCTGCAGTGGGCACATTTGCAAGTATAATTTTACCAAACCAGCATGTAAGTGTAGCTTCTTTTATGGTAATTGGCATGGGAGCTTTTTATGCAGGTGTGGCGCAAGCTCCTGTTGCGGGTATCGTTATGATTATTGAAATGAGTGGTAATTACTCGCTTCTTCCTCCTATTATTATAGTATCTGTATTTACATTCCTACTTTCAAGGCGAATATCATTTTATAAAAACCAGGTTGATAACAGATTTAAAAGTCCGGCACATAGTTACAATATGCGTACCGATGTGCTTGATCACACCAGTTTAAAAGACTTTTTTCCTGAATTTAGAATTTTAGCTACTGCAAATAAAGATTGGACTTTTACCGAATTACGTCATCATGCTGCAAACACACATGCCAGTGATTTTGCCGTAATTGACAATGACTGGAATTATTTAGGCATTGTTTCTTTAAGAAATATAAGTGTTAAAAAAGAAGATCAGGAAAATCACATCGGTAGTTATATAGAAAAAATACCGACGGTAAACAGTAGTGAAAATTTAAGCAAAGCACTTAATATTATACTTGAACATGATGTAGATAAAGTAGCTGTAATTGAGGAAGATAAGTATGTGGGCTATATCCGTTACCGCGATATTTTTGAAGCCTATAACATTAAATCAAAACAGCTTTAGCGTTAAGATCTCCCTATTAATTCATCAACTGCCATTTGCCCAACCAGGCTGCCAATGGCAACACCCATGCCACCCATTCTAACTGCACAAACAACATTTTTACTGGTGTGTTTTATAATTGGCTTTTTTTCAGACCCAACCCCCATAATGCCGCTCCAGCGTTGGTCTATTTTAAACTTTTGTTTAGGTAGTATTTTCTCTTTTAAAATTTCTTCCAGCTTATTTTGAATAGTTTTAGTAAGCAGCATTTCTGTGGTTTCTTCACCCTTTAAATCGAGGTTTCTGCCTCCACCAAATAAAATACGGTTATCAATGTTTCTAAAATAGTAGTAACCTTCTTGGTAATGAAAGGCTCCTTCTACTTTTAAGTTTTTAATAGGCTCGGTTACTAAAACCTGTGCCCTGGCTGGTTTAACATCTAATGTAGGTAATAGTTGTTTGGCAAAGCCATTGGTAGCTATAATAACTTTTTTGCTTTTTATACTAAGGTTATTTTTAAAAGATATTTCTACATTGGTTTTATGGTCGGTTATTTTATCAACCTCCATATTATTTAAAATAATTATGCCTTTTTTGTAGGCGATGCTTAATAAGGCTTGCATCATTTGTCCGGTGTTTATTTGCCCTTCGTATTTGTTTTTTATACAATATTTAAAACCCGAAAAACCACTTTTAACAATTTTGGTTTTATCAATTTCGTATACATTTTTTAAGCCAATAACATCTTTCATTTTTTTGTTAAAAGAGGAGATAACATCAGCACAGGCTTCAAACTCTTTTTTTGAGTCAAAAACCTCAAAACCACCCAGTTGCTTGTAATCAATAGTAGTATCACCCAATATATTTCGCAGTTTTTTTAAGCCTTTTAAACGAAGCGAAACCGTTTGAAAAACAACATCTTCCTCAATATGTGTTAAATCATCTGCCAGCTCCGATACACTGCCAAAGCAGCAAAAGCCTGCATTTTTTGTACTTGCACCATTAGGCAGAATGCCTCGTTCGGCCACTAAAACCTTAGCTTTTGGGAATTTTGTTTTGTAGCTAATAGCTGCGTTTAACCCAACAATGCCACTACCAATTACCAACAAATCAATATTGTTGAAATATGTTTGTTTTTCCCAATAGCTTAATGTCATTTAGTTTTTTAAATTTGTGCGAAATTACGTAAATTTAGAGTTGTTATCCATTTAATGAGGCATTTTACCCGGTCGATATTTTTAGTTTTTCTACTAATTACATCTCTCTCTATAAAAGCACAAGCACCACCTGCACAGGCACCGGTGCTACTTAACGTACAAGGTAAAATTTATGATGATAACGACGCACTTAATGGAGCCATTATTACAGTTACTCAAGGTGGCAGAACGGTTTCAACCATAACCACAGGTAGCGATGGTAAATATAGTTTTCAGCTTCCTTTAGGGGGAGATTATTTGGTAACAGTATCAAAATCAGAAATGATTACCAAAAAATTTTCCATTTCAACCCGTGGCATTCCACCGGAAAGAGCACTTGAGCCTTTTGGCGTTGTAGACGCTCAAATTTCGCTTTGGAAAAAGGTAGAGGGGGTAGATTATTCGGCACTAAACCAACCTGCAAATAAATATACCTACTTTGGCGATAAGCAAAATTTTGATTACGATAAAGCTTACCTGGAGCAAATGTTAGGAGTAATTGAGGGAATTAGAGAACAAGAAAAAGCCATAGAAAAGAAAAATAAAGATTTAGAAAAAAATTATCAGGCAGCTATAAAAGAGGGCGACAAAAATTTTAGTAAAAAAGATTATCAGGGAGCTCTTGCAAAATACAACGAAGCTTTAGGTTTAAAAAAAGAAGATGCTGTTGCAAAACAAAAAATAGAACAAACTAATCAGGCAATGAAAGCCGATGCTGATGCCAAAGCAAAGTTAGAAGCAGAAGCTGCAGCTAAGAAAAAAGCTGAAGAAGATGCAAAAGCCAAAGCTGCCGCCGATGCTGCTGCTAAGGCAAAAGCAGATGCTGACGCAAAAGCAAAATTAGATGCAGAAGCCGCTGCCAAGAAGAAAGCTGAGGAAGAAGCTAAAGCTAAATCTGCTGCAGAAGCAAAGGCAAAAGCGGACGCCGATGCGAAAGCAAAGTTAGAAGCAGATGCTGCAGCTAAGAAAAAAGCTGAGGAAGAAGCTAAAGCTAAATCTGCCGCAGAAGCAAAGGCAAAAGCGGACGCTGATGCGAAAGCAAAGTTAGAAGCCGATGCTGCAGCTAAAAAGAAAGCAGAAGAGGATGCAAAGGCAAAAGCGGATGCAGATGCAAAAGCTAAGTTAGAAGCAGATAATGCTGCGAAGAAAAAAGCCGAAGAAGAAGCTAAAAATAAAGCTGCCGCTGAAGCAAAGGCAAAAGCGGACGCCGACGCGAAAGCAAAGTTAGAAGCCGATGCTGCTGCCAAGAAGAAAGCTGAGGAAGAAGCTAAAAATAAAGCTGCTGCGGAAGCAAAGGCAAAAGCGGACGCAGATGCGAAAGCAAAGTTAGAAGCAGAAGCTAAGAAAAAAGCTGCTGCGGAAGCAAAGGCAAAAGCGGATGCAGATGCGAAAGCAAAATTAGAGGCTGATGCTGCTGCAAAGAAGAAAGCTGAAGAAGATGCTAAGGCAAAAGCTATTGCAGATACAAAATCTGCCGAGGATAACAAAGGACAAGCTAAGGCTACTATACGTGGTACTTTAGGCGGTGGTGGAACTACTGATGTACAATATCGTGCTGCTATTGTACGTGGAGATAATAATTTAAAGTTTAAACAATATAAAGATGCAGTTTCTGCTTATACAGAAGCTCTTACCTACAAAGCAAACGATGCCTATGCTACTAAACAATTAGCTTTAGCTCAAAAAAATTTAGTAAGTGATGTTGATACGGCTCAAGCAGTAACTAAAAAAGAAGTCAACCCTTTAACCTTAAAATACCAGCAAGGTGTTACTGAAGAAACACTTCCCGGAAAAGGTTTTGTTGAAATACGACGTATTTTAGTAAAAGGAAATGATGCTTGGGTTTATAGAAAAAGAATATTTAATTTTGGACAAGTACAGTGCTATAAGGATGATGTGTCTATTTCGCCAAGTGCTTGGGAAAACGAAACTAAATAAACCTTAATTTTTTACTTTGAGAAGTTTTTTTTGTTTCATACTGTTTTTGTCTATTTATGTACCTGCTTTTGCCCAAAAAAGCACCGATGAGCAATTAGCTAATCAGTTTTTTCAGAATAAAGAATACGATAAAGCTTCTGTTTATTTTGAAAAATTGTACGATAAAAATTCAGATGCCTTTTACACCCCTTACTTTAAATGTTTACTTGCAATTAGCAACTTTAAAAAAGCTGAAAAAATAGCTAAGCACCAGCTTAAATTATATCCTGCTGATTTATTTTATTGTGTCGATTTAGGACAGGTTTACCAAGCAGATAGCAATATTGCAAAGGCAAAAGAACAGTATGCAAAAGCTGTTCAAGAGTCGGGTAAGGATGTTTCACAAACACTTGATTTGGGTAAAGCTTTTGTAAGTGTTAAAGAGTTTGATTATGCTATAGAAACTTATAAAAAAGGAAGAAAATACAATGGTTACACATATCCTTTTTTTTACGAAATGGCTGATGTATATAAAGCAAAAGGCGATATACGTGCTATGATAAATGAGTACTTAGATGCCATTAGTTTTAAAGAAACAGAATTATCGAACGTGCAAATGCAATTACAAAATAGCTTGGGCTATGATGATGAAAAAGGAGGATTTAATAACCCAATACTAAAACAAGAATTACAGAGAAGAATACAACAGCATCCTGACCAAATTGTTTATTCTGATTTTTTGATTTACATCTTAGTTCAACAGAAAGATTTTTCAAGTGCTTTTATTCAATCAAAAGCGCTTGATAAGCGCTTGAAAGAAGAAGGCTTTCGTATAATGGATTTAGGAAAGCTTTGTGTGCTTAACGAAGATTTTGAAACCGCACAACAATGTTATGATTATGTTATTGCTAAAGGACCGGAAAATTTTAATTATGCACAAGCTTGTATAGAATCTGCCAATGCTCAATTCGAAAGAATAGTAAAACAAAAAAACTATACGCAAGCCGATTTAACAGATGTAGAACAAAAGCTTAAAAACACAATCAAACAATTTGGCTACAATCAGCTTAGTGTAAGCGTTATACATAAGTTGGCTGTATTGCAAGGTTTCTATTTAAATAAAGTGCAAGAGGCAATTGACATGCTTAATTTAGTACTTAACACACCGGGAATTGATAAGGCATCGGCAGCCGAATTAAAATTAGATTTAGGCGATTTGCTTTTAATAGCAGGAAATGTATGGGATGCTTCTTTATCATACTCTCAGGTTGAAAAAGCCTATAAATATGACCCCATCGGGCAAGAAGCTAAATTTAGAAACGCTAAAATTGCTTTTTACACCGGAGATTTTAAGTGGGCAAAAGCACAATTAGATGTACTTAAAGGAGCTACTTCAAAATTAATATCAAACGATGCAATGGATTTGTCTCTTGTAATTTCTGATGCCATTGGCATTGATACAAATGAGGTTCCGTTACAAATGTTTGCTTCAGCCAATTTATTATTATTACAGCATAAAACCGTTGAGGGTTTGCAGCGCATGGATTCTATCAATATTTTGTTTGATAACCATTCGTTGGCAGATGATATTTATTTTAAAAAAGGACAGGTGTTTGCTCAAGAAGGAAAATATAAAGAGGCTTTGGAAGCTTATCAGCGTGTAGTAGATAATTATGGCGATAAAATTTATGGTGATGATGCATTATTTAAAATGGCAGAAATTTATCAATATAATTTAAAGGACATTGAAAAAGCAAAAACGTTGTATCAGGAATTTTTAACTAAGTATCCCGGAAGTGTTTACACGGTTGAAGCCCGTAAACGCTTTAGAAAATTGCGTGGTGATGTGATTAATTAATATAAAATAGAATGTCGAGTAAACTAAAAAATTTATCGCAGGTAGAAGGAACAAAAGTACCATCTGCAAAAAAAATGAAATTTGCAGTAGTGTATGCTGAATGGAATAGCGAAGTAACAAATGCTTTGAGAGATGGTGCTGTTAAATCATTACTTAAACATGGCGCCGATAAAAAAAATATTAGTGTGCATGCCGTACCTGGCAGTTTTGAATTAACGATGGGAGCACAATATATGGCAGAGCATACTAAAGCAGATGCTATTATTTGCTTAGGCTGTGTTATACAAGGTGAAACAAGGCACTTTGATTTTATTTGCGATGCGGTAGCTAATGGTGTTACCCAGCTAAATATAAAATATAATAAGCCTTTTATTTTTGGTGTACTAACTACTGATAATCAAAAACAAGCTGTTGATAGAGCAGGAGGGAAGCATGGCAATAAAGGAGATGAAGCAGCCGTTACAGCTATAAAAATGCTGCATCTTAAAGAGATACTTAAATCTAACTAATAATTAAAATCAGGGCAGTTAGCTACTTTTCTTGAGCTGGCACCTTTATCATCATCACCTCCACCCGGACGGAAACTTAACATTACCTCTAAAGAATTAGCGGCGGCTGTGTGTAGTTTACCTATTGTATAATCGTACCCAAAACCGGCAACCATATTTTTTAATATTCTTACTTGAAAAATGGCAGAAACAAATGAGTTGCCTCGCAACGATGCTCCAATGCCTACCCGGCTATCATAAAATAACATAACGTTTGCATCAATTAATGGAATAGCTTTATATACTGATTGTGCTTTAATAGCCGGAGTTAACATCCAAATGTTATTGCCTAAAGGAATTTTTCGTTTAATAACAATAGTATAGGTTGGTTCTAACTTAGTAGGCGGGTTACCAATTTGTTGTGTCGAACCTTGTAGCCACGAAGTTTGTTGTAAATCGTTTTTATATAATTGGCGAACACTTACATCAATAAAAAGTTTTTTATTATAAAAACGCATCCCGGGAATTATATCAGGATATATAGTAAGTAAACTGGTGTTTGTTTTTAAATCATTTAATGCTGGGTCGTTAGGGTCGTACAATAGATTAGATACGCCAACTTGCCTTATACCTGCAAATATACCGGCAGCTATATTTAAACCTGTAAATATTTTAATGTGTATAGAATAAGATACATATGCTGCTTTTGAAGAAAACATACCGGCTCTATCATCTTCTACATACATGCCTACCGCATGTTTGGCTTTGTAGTTATAATTTTTTCTCCAGGCATAGGTAAAACTGCCAAAGGTGGTTACAGGGGCATTATCAAAACCAAGCCACTGCATTCGTCGCCCGGTAACAGCTTCCATACCAAGATTAGTGCCGGCATATGCCGGGTTTGCCCCATATTGGTTAAACACAAATTGTGTATAACTTGGAGTTTGTTGCGCAAAAGAACCAATAGTAATTACACTTAAAAAAATAAAATATGTAAATGCCTTAATTTTCATTTATCGTACAATAGTTACACTACCTTTTTCGTAGCGCGATTTTATTTTTTCGTCGTAAAAAAATATATAATAATAAGTTGCTTCTGATAATTTAATTCCAAACTGAGTTCCGTCCCACGGAAAATATTCGTGTCTTTGTGTATGAACTAATTGCCCAGATCTGTCAAACACTTCCAATAAAAAATCAGGATAATAAATAGTGTTTGATATACCCCATGTATCATTATAACCATCGCTATTAGGGGTGAAATGATTAGAAAAACCTACCCTGCAAGGAGGAGAAATAAGTGAAAAAGATACACTGGTATCTCGTGTGGTTGTATCGTTATCAGAAATATGAACTGAAAAATCTCCACCGTTTAAATTAGATACGGTATCACCTACGGAGCCATTGCTCCAGATAAGTTTATAAGGCGGTGTGTTGCCTGTTACTTTTATTTTTACCGAATTAAAAAAGCAAGTTTCGTAGATTTTTACTGATATGATAAAACCATGCTGAGCATTTGCTAAGCATACTGAGATAGAAAAAATAAATATGTATAATTTTTTTAAACTCATTTACACATTACATTCATTAATTCTTCGGCGGTAGTAGAGCCTTTTGATTTTGCTTCATTTAAAAGTACACAGGCTTGTTCTTTTTGATGAAGCTTGTATGTAGTAATGGCTAACGAAAGGTAAATTTCTTTGTCGTTTGGATTTAGCTTGGATGCTTTGGTAAGGTCTGCTAAAGAACCCTGTAAATCACCTCCAAGTTCTCTCCAGTAGCCACGCTGAAACCAGATATTGGTGTAGGTAGAATCTAACTCGATAACTTTCGAAAAATCTTTATCACATAATTTAAACTCATCTAAATAAGCGTGCGCTAAACCTCGGTTATAATATGCTTTTGTACTATTGGGATTTAGTTTAAGGCTTTTTGTAAAATCGTGTACAGCACCTTCGTAGTTACCCGATTTTGCTTTAATAATACCGCGCAATAAATAGGCTTCGAAATAGTTATTATTGTGTTTAATTACCTCATTAATTTCGGCATAAGCTTCTTTAAAATTATAGCTTTCTGCTTCTATTTTTGCATGAAGTATATGAAGAGAATCATTGTCTTTAGCAACGCTTAGAGCTTTATCTAAATCGTTTAAAGCACCTGAATAGTCTTTAACAGAATCTTTAGCTAAGGCAGATAAATAAAGGCTATGAGCAGTTTGTGAATTACATATGCAAACGTGTAGAATGAATAAAATATGTAAAACATACTTCATTTATGCTCCTACTATTTTCTCGATAGAAGTGTCGTATAAATTTTTAAACTCGCTAATTGAACCAAAAGATTGCCCATCTATTTTAACTTCGTTACCTTTTGTAAAACCAAGTTTACTGAATTTTACATTCAGTTTCTTTAGCTCATCAACTAAAGCAATTTCATTATCTTTTTTAACGGTAACAACTACACGCCCTTGTGCTTCGCCAAACAAAAAGGCATCTTTACGTATGTTTTTATCGGTAGCAATATCAAAACCTAAATCGCGCTGAAAAGCACTTTCTGCAAGGCAAACGAACAACCCTCCATCAGAACAATCGTGTGCGCTTTCAATTAATTTATGTTTGATAACCGTTTTTACTGCATGTTGTATATCAAACTCTTCATCTAAATTGAAATAGGGTGCAGGAGTGTTTTTTATTTTGTGATACGAGTAAACATATTCTGAAGAAGAAATATCATTTTTACACTCGCCAATGATATAAATACAATCGCCTTCGGTTTTAAAACTTAACGATGTTTGAGTTGATTTATCTTGCAATAGGCCTAACATGCCAATAGTTGGCGTTGGAAATACAGGGCCTTCAAACGAAGATTGGTTATAAAAACTTACGTTACCACCAGTAACCGGGGTTTGAAATTTTAAACAAGCAGCACTCATGCCTTTAATAGAGCTAACAAACTGCCAGTAAACTTCAGGATTATAAGGGTTACCAAAATTTAAGCAATTGGTAACTGCACTGGCTTCACCACCGCTGCAAACAATGTTACGAGATGCTTCGCTTACCGCAATGGCACAACCAACTTCAGGGTCGGCATTAACATAACGGCTGTTACAATCAACCGACAACGCTAATGCTTTTGTGGTTTCTTTAATGTTTACAATAGCAGCATCACTTGGGTTATTTGTGCTTTGGTTAACCGTACCAACCATGCTGTCGTACTGGTTATAAACCCAACGTTTTGATGCTATGTTTGGATGAGAAATAAGATGAATCATCGCCTGTTTGTAATCGGTAGGCTCTTTTACATCTTCTATTTTAAATTTTTTAGATTCCGCGTAATAAGCGGGCTCTTTATATTCTCTTTTATAAACCGGAGCTCCGCCGCCAAGTACAAGCGTTTCGGCAGGTACATCGGCAACTAAATCTTCATACATATAGTATTTTAATCTGCCACCTTTGGTAACAACACCAATTTGTTCGCAGTTTAAATCCCATTTTTCAAATACTTTTTTAATGGCATCTTCTTTTCCTTTCTCTACTACAATAAGCATACGCTCTTGCGATTCTGACAATAAAATTTCAAAAGGTTTCATGCCCTGTTGACGTGTTGGTACTTTGTGTAACCACACATCCATGCCATGCTCACCTTTAGCACTCATTTCAGAAGTAGAGCAGGTTATTCCTGCCGCACCCATATCTTGCATTCCAATAACGGCACCCGTTTTTATAACTTCTAACGATGCTTCTAATAATAATTTCTCTTGAAAAGGATCGCCCACTTGTACCGCAGGTAAATCATCAGCACTATTTTCTGTAATATCGGTACTGGCAAAAGTTGCACCATGTATGCCATCTTTACCGGTGGCAGAACCCACAATAAATACAGGGTTTCCGGCACCATAAGATGTAGCTGAAACAGTTTCTCCAGCTTTTACTATACCAACACTCATAGCATTTACCAATGGGTTTGTATTATAGCATTCATCAAAAAACACTTCGCCACCAACTGTTGGTATACCAAATGCGTTACCATAATTGCCAATGCCTTTTACAACTCCTTTCATAATCCACTGTGTTTTTGGCGAGTTTATATCACCAAAACGAAGCGAATTTAATTGTGCAATCGGGCGGGCCCCCATAGTAAAAATATCGCGATTAATGCCACCCACACCTGTTGCAGCTCCTTGATAAGGCTCAATAGCACTTGGGTGATTATGAGATTCTATTTTAAAAGCACAGCTTAAGCCACCTCCAATATCAACCAAGCCAGCATTTTCTTCTCCGGCTTTTGCCAGCATATGCGGACCATCTTTTGGAAGGGTTTTTAACCAGGTAATAGAGTTTTTATATGAACAATGTTCGCTCCACATAACTGAATAGATAGATAACTCAGTAAAGTTGGGTGTGCGGCCTAATATTTCTTTTATTTTTTCGAATTCTTCAGGCAGAAGCCCTAATTTTTTAGCTGTATCTACAGTTGGTAGGGCTTCTTGTTGTGTGTTATGCATGAGGTTTGATATTTTGCCCGAAAATAAGACATTTTACGAGGATACAAAAGGTAGGTTTTGAACAAAAAATAAAGCTTTACACTTAATAATTCTCGTATATTTTAAGGAAAATCTGTTCCATTTTCTTTTTGGTATCGGTAGGTGTTCCGTTAAAGTTATTTATAATAAGGCTAAGGCAAATTTCTTTTCCGCTTTTTGTTTTCATATAACCAGCATAGGAACGTACACGGGTAATGTAGCCACTTTTGGCTTTTAAATTATTTTCTAAAACAGTACCTTTTCCTAAATTTCTTAAAGAGCCACTAACACCCGCAACCGGTAATGAAGTTTGAAAAGGCAGTTTGGTAATACTATCACTACACATCATATACAATATTTTGGTAAGGTGTTCGGCTGTTACAGCATTACTACGAGATAGCCCGTTACCATCATTAATAAATAAACCATTAGTATCAAATCCTTTTGTTTTTAAGTGATTGATTATAGTTTGTATGCCTTGCGCTGTGCTGCCAAAACCTCCTTTACTTTTTAAAGCCATTGTTCTGAAAATGCTTTCGGCATATTGGTTATTGCTATGCAGGTTGGTAAAGAAAATTATTTTTTCGAGCGAAGGAGATTTATAGGTGTAAAGTGTAGTAAGCGGTTTAGTATATTGCTTTTTAGTGTAAGCTGTAATTTTTAAAACGGTTTTATTGCCTAATTCAATATTTTGAGTCGCAAAAGCCTTTTGTAAATGTTTAGCTAAAAGTTGTTCGGGGTAGGGTAAAGAGCCTTCAATAGAAAGTGGTTTTGTGCTTACAGGCAGGGTGCCGCTGATTTTTATATCTGTGCCAAAAGGTGCTCTGTACACCATAGCATTATCTTCGGTACCGCCTGCTTTTACATAGTTGCTAATGGTGATATTGTCTATTTGCGGAACAAGTTTACTAATTACCATACTATCGCCATTTTTGGCAGCAGGTTTATAAACAATGTAAAACTTATTATCATTATATGATAAGCCACTGGGTCCGGCGCCAAAATAGTTACCCATATCGCCCCACACCCAATTAGTGGGAATGTCTTCTTCAAAACAACTAACATCCATAACTAACTGACCTGTAATTTTTTTTACCCCTTTTTCTTTAAGAACAGCGGCCCATTTATTAGCTACATAGAAAGTGTCTTCCGGTTTTCTAAAATATTCTGAATTTAGTGACGGGTCTCCGCTTCCTTTAATATATAAATCGCCATTTATAATGCCACTTGCTTTATCAAATGTGCCAGAATATTGTAATAAGGTTTCGTACTTAAAGTCTTTTCCTAATAATTGTAGTGCTGCGCTGGTTGTAATAATTTTCATAGTACTTGCAGGTGTTAGGCTAAGTTTACTGTTATACTCGCATACTTGTAAACCTGTTTGAGCATCAACCACACATAAACTTATAGATGCATTTTGTAGCTCATTATCTTTTTTTAATTCGCTAATGAGTTCGTTTACTGTTTGTTGTGAAAATGCTATTTGGGCAATAAAAAATAAGCTGAATAAAAAGTATAATTTAATTTTCATGGTCTTGTACGAGTGATTAAATTTACCACATTATATTACCGGAATAATTTATATGGAAATAAAAGCTAACAACCCTGCGTTAAAATCGTGGATAGATATAAAACCTGATTCTGATTTTTCTATTCAAAACCTGCCTTTTGGAGTTTATTCAGATAAACAGGTTACGCACCATGCTTGCATAGCCATTGGTGAGCAAATAATGGATTTGCACATGGTGCACCATTTACATTACTTTAAAGGGTTAAGTTTGCCTGAAAATATTTTTGCTAACCAATATTTAAACGAATTTATTGCTTTAGGTAAAGAGGTTACCCGTAAACTGAGAGATAGAGTTTCTGAACTTTTAAGTAACACTAATACTGAATTGCAAAACTCGCCTAATAAAGACCAAATATTTAAAAAGCAAAGCGCTGTACAAATGCTAATGCCGGTGCGCATTGGTGATTATACCGATTTTTATTCGAGCATAGATCATGCAACTAACGTAGGTAAAATGTTTCGCGATCCGGAAAACGCTTTACTCCCTAACTGGAAACATTTACCGGTAGGTTATCATGGCAGGGCTTCCTCTATATGTGTTTCTGGGCATAGTTTTCATCGACCGAAAGGACAAATGAAACCAAACGATGCACCTCCCGTTTTTGGCCCTTGTAAATTATTAGATTTTGAATTAGAAACTGCGTTTATAATTGGTAAACAAACACAAATGGGTGAAACCATTTCTACCGAAAAAGCTGATGATTATATTTTTGGCATGGTGTTGTTTAATGATTGGTCGGCCCGCGATATACAAACTTGGGAGTATGTGCCATTAGGGCCTTTTTTAGCCAAAAACTTTGCATCAACCATGTCGCCTTGGATTGTTACACTTGATGCCTTAGAACCTTTTAGAGTAGCAGGTTACAAACAAGAACCTAAAGTGCTTCCGTATTTAGAGTACACCGGAAATAAAAATATAGACATAAACTTAGAAGTTTTAATTCAGCCTGAAAATTCGGAAGCTACTACTGTTTCGGAAAGCAATTACAAATATATGTACTGGACAGCCGAGCAACAATTAACGCACCATACGGTAAATGGTTGTAACGTTAATGTGGGCGATATGATGGCATCGGGTACTATTAGCGGACCTGAGAAACATCAGTTTGGTTCTATGTTAGAACTTACCTGGCGCGGAGCAAACCCTATAAAAATGAAAGATGGCAGCGAACGTAAATTTATTAACGATAACGATACTGTTATAATGAAAGGTTATTGCCAAAAAAATAATGTACGTGTTGGTTTTGGCGAGTGTAAAGCAAAATTATTATCGGCTACTTAATAAAAACTCAATTAAACTTAACTTATTAAAAAATGGAATTATTACAAAAACTTAACTGGCGCTATGCGGCGAAACGCATGAATGGTAAAAAAGTAGATGAAGTTAAAGTGAATAATATTTTAGAAGCCACTCGTTTAGCGGCATCTTCAATGGGTTTACAACCTTATAACATTATAGTTATTAAGGATGAAGCACTGCTTAAAAAAATACACGAAAATGCTTGTAAGCAACCTCAAATGGTAGAATGCTCTCATTTATTAGTTTTCGCAGCTTGGAACTCTATGACTGAAAAACACATGGATGACTATTTAGCTGATATAGTTGAACAACGTGGCGTTACCTTAGAATCATTGGCGGCATTTAAAGGTAATTATATGAATGGAATTATGTCTCGTTCTGTTGAACAGAATTTAAATTGGGCTGCTCGTCAAACATATATTGCATTAGGTTTTGCCTTAGTGGCTGCTGCTGCCGAAGGAGTTGATAGTACACCCATGGAAGGCTTTAATGCGCCTGCTTTAGATGAACTTTTAAAATTAAAAGAAAGAGGTTTACAAAGCATATCACTATTACCTTTAGGATATAGAGATGAAGCAAACGATTATTTAGTGAAAGCTAAAAAAGTTCGTAGAGCAAAAGAAAAACTTTTTATTGAAATTACTAATCAATCACTTAATTAGTGATTGATTAAGTCAATACTTTTTTAATTACCCGCAGGTGATGCGAGTATCTTTTAGTATCTACATTAAAAATGCCGTAATGGTCTAATTTATCCACGCGTACTTTACCCGATGCGTGGATAACTTTATTATCATCCAATATAATGCCTACGTGAATTATTTTGCCTTCTTCATTATCAAAAAAAGCTAAATCACCCGCTTGTGCTTCTTCGACAAAAGATAAAGGAGTGCCTAAAAGTGCTTGCTGAGAAGCATCTCGAGGCAATTTAAATCCATTTAGTTTAAAGGTAATTTGAGTAAAGCCAGAACAATCTATTCCGAAAAAACTTCTTCCACCCCATAAGTAGGGACTATTTAAATAATTAAACCCGGTAGAAACTATTTTGGCACGTGTTATTTTTTTTTCATCTGGCAAAATATACTCGCCCGAAAATTCGTAGGTGTAGTTTTCTACTTGAATAGAATTTTTGGTTAGGAATGGGAGGGTGCTTCCGGCAACAATAGGAAAAAAACTACTGGTATTTTTATCTTGTATAAGCTGCATAGGTTCAGCACACATAGGTTGTAGCTGGCTTTGCAGTTTTTTAAATGTTTCTTCTTTTATAGGCAGATACTGCTTATTGCTTATCCAACAATCATAATTATCGTAAGCAGTAAGTATATGCACCCATTCTTCGGTTTCTTCAAGTATGGTAAAATGTTCTCCAAATAAAAGCTGCGTAACCATTTCGCTGCGATGAGCAGCTTCACTTCGGCAAGGCACTATACTTTGGTTACAAATTCCGAACATAATATTAATTCAAAAATTAAGAATAAGAGTTTATAAAGCTCTTACCCTTAACTGATAACTTTATAATCTTTCAATAACTAAAGCACTTCCGCCGCCGCCGCCATTACAGATACCTGCCGCACCATAACGTGCATTTTGTTGTTTTAATACATTAAGTAAAGTAACCAAAATACGAGCACCAGAACATCCTAAAGGGTGCCCAATTGCAACGGCGCCACCGTTAATGTTTACTTTAGCAGGGTCTAAATTCATTAACTGGTTATTAGCAATAGACACTACGGAAAATGCTTCGTTAATTTCGAAATACTGAATATCGCTCATTTTTAAACCTGCTTTTTGCACAGCAGCCGGTATAGCTTTAGATGGAGTAGTAGTAAACCACTCAGGTGCTTGTTCAGCATCGGCATAACCAATAATTTTTGCTAAAGGTTTTAAACCTAATTTTTCAGCTTTTTCTTTACTCATTAAAATTAAAGCAGCAGCACCATCATTTAATGTTGACGCATTAGCTGCAGTAACGGTACCTGCTTTATCAAATACAGGTTTTAGTTGCGGTATTTTTTCGAAGTTTACTTGTTTGTATTCCTCATCTTCGCTTACAACGATATCTCCTTTTTTAGAACTTACAGTAACAGGTACAACCTCTTCAGTAAAATTGCCTGCTTTCCATGCTTTGGCAGCACGTGTATATGATTCGATAGCATAAGCATCTTGTGCTTCTCTTGTAATATTATATTCTTTAGCGCAAAGTTCTGCCGAATTACCCATGTGGTTTTGATGATACACATCTGTTAAACCATCTTTTACTACACCATCAATAACAGTACCGTTACCTAAACGGTAACCTGTGCGGGCTTGGTCTAAATAATAAGGTGTAGCACTCATGTTTTCCATTCCACCTGCAACAACTACATCAGCATCTCCTAACATAATGTTTTGAGCACCTATTACAACTGATTTTAAGCCCGATGCACAAACTTTGTTAATAGTAGTACACTGAGTTTCGTTTGGTAAACCTGCAAATTTGGCTGCCTGACGGGCAGGTGCCTGACCTAAATTACCTTGTAAAACACAACCCATATAAGCTTGTTGTACTTCGCCTGGGCTAAGTTTTATCTTGTCTAAAGCGCCTTTTATAGCTGCTGCGCCTAATTTAGTGGCTGATACACTTGATAATGCACCGTTAAACGAACCAATTGGTGTTCTTACGGCTGATACGATATATACTTCTTTCATGATTTTATTTTTTATTTGCGGCTGCCAAATTAACCATTTGGGTTAATTAACAAAACAAATTTAGACTAACAAGTTATAAGCAATTATTAAGCCAAAAAGCCCGTAGTTACAATGACTTAACGTTGCCAGATTTGGAAAGTAAAAGGATATTTGTTTTTTTCATCAGCAGAAATATTTTCTTGATGAACCAATTTCCAATCGGTAGTTAATTCAGGGAAAAAGGCATCGCCTTCAAAACTATGGTGTATACGGGTTAAATAAATTTTATCACAAAGATTAATTGTTTGCTTGTAGATTTCTGCCCCGCCAATAATAAAAACTTCCTCATTAGCATGATGTTGTTTTACATATTGTATAGCAGCTTCGATAGAAGCAACCACAATAGCCCCCGGTGCTTTGTAATCTGTTTGGCGTGTAATTACAATATTCGTTCTATCGGGTAAGGGTCTGAATTTTTCAGGAATTGATTCGTAATTTTTTCTGCCGGTAATTATAACGTGACCTTTGGTTTTTTCTTTAAAAAACTTCATGTCGGCAGGTAAGTTCCAAATTAATGTATTGTCTTTACCAATTACATCATTTTCAGCAACGGCAACTATAATAGATAAAATCATAAAATATTGAAAAGACTGTAAAAATTACTCCAACTTTAAATCGTGACCTAATTTTTCTTTTTTAGTTTTTAAGTACAAGCTGTTATGCTTATTGCTTTTAATTTCTAAAGCTACATTATCTACTATTTCTAATCCGTAGCCAATTAATCCGGCACGTTTTTTAGGATTGTTGGTCATTAATTTTAATTTGCTTACACCTAAATCTCGTAATATTTGTGCACCCACACCGTAATCACGCTCATCAGGCTGAAAGCCTAATTCTGCATTGGCTTCAACGGTATCTCTGCCTTGTTCTTGCAATTTATAAGCTTTTAATTTGTTTAGTAAGCCAATCCCGCGCCCTTCCTGGTTCATATAAACTAAAACACCTTTACCTTCTTTTTCAATCATTTCGAGTGCTTTATGTAATTGTGGTCCACAATCGCAACGGCACGATCCAAAAATATCGCCTGTAACACACGATGAGTGTACGCGAGTTAAAACAGGTTCGTCTTTTTTCCAAGTGCCTTTGTAGATAGCTAAATGTTCTTGTCCGGTTGTAGTTTGTTTGTAAGCTGCTAATTTAAATGTACCCCATTGTGTAGGTAATTCAATTTCAACTTCTTTTTCAATAATGCTTTCTTTTTCTAAACGATAAGCAATTAAATCTTTAATGCTTATAATTTTAAGATTGAATTTTTCTCTAACTTTTACCAAATCAGGTAAACGAGCCATAGTACCGTCTTCATTCATAATTTCAACCAACACACCACAAGGTTCAAAACCTGCCAATATGGCTAAATCAACAGTTGCTTCGGTATGACCAATACGGCGTAATACGCCACCTTTTTTTGCTTTTAAAGGAAAAATATGACCTGGTTTTCCAAATTCCTCAGGTTTTATAGTTGGTTCAATTAAGGCTTGTACTGTTTTTGCTCTGTCGGATGCGGAGATACCGGTAGTACAACCATGCCCCAACAAATCGATAGAAACGGTAAAAGGAGTTTCATGCAATGATGAGTTACTGGTAACCATCATTTCTAAATTCAGTTTATGAGCAAGCTCTCCGCTAATAGGGGCACATATTAGACCTCTGCCATGAGTGGCCATAAAGTTTATAATTTCGGGGGTAACGTTGCGTGCTGCGGTAATAAAATCGCCTTCGTTTTCACGATCTTCATCATCAACCACAATAACCAGTTTGCCGGCTTTTATATCGGCAATGGCAGACTCAATAGTATCTAATTTAATTTCCATGCCGCAAAGGTACAAAAACCTTATTTTATGGTAGAATTAAAGTAATAAATGATTTTAACCTAAATTCAATAAAAAAGCCCCTGTTTATTGAAAAACAAGGGCTTTAAACTAAGATTATAAATGCTTATTTCACTTCAAGCCCCATATTATAGAATATAAAAGAGTAAACATCGGTTAACTCCTCAATAGTTTTAGATAAAGGTTTGCCTGCACCATGTCCGGCTTGTTTTTCAATATACAATAAAGTAGGGTTTGATTTATCAGCGGCAGCCTGTAAGCGTGCACCGAATTTGAAAGAGTGTGCAGGCACAACTCTATCATCATGGTCTCCGGTAGTTATTAAAGTGGCCGGATATTTTACCCCATCTTTTATGTTGTGATAAGGAGAGTAGGCGTGAATGTATTTAGTAAACTTAGCATCGTCTGGGTTTCCGTAATCATCTATCCATCCAAAACCAACCGTGAATTTATGAAAACGCATCATATCCATTACACCAACCATTGGTATGGCAACCTTAAATAAATTAGGACGTTGAGTAAGACAAGCACCTACTAATAAACCTCCATTAGACCCGCCTTGTATGGCTAAATAATCAGATGAAGTGTATTTCTCTTTAATTAAATATTCTCCTCCGGCAATAAAATCATCGAATACGTTTTGCTTGTTAAGTAGCATGCCACCTTCGTGCCATTTTTCACCATACTCTTGTCCGCCACGTAAATTAACTAAGGCATAAACTCCACCTTGCTCTAAAAAGGCAATTCTACTTGGGCTAAAAGAAGGATTAATTACAACCGAAAAACCACCATAACCATACATTAGGGTTGGATTTTTACTATTTAACTCAGTACCTTTTTTGCAGATAATAAACATAGGCACTTTTGTACCATCTTTACTTGCAAAAAACACTTGCTTGGTTTCAAAATCGTTTTTATTGAATTTTACATCAGCCGTTCTAAACACTTCTGATTTTCCGCTTGCTATATCATAACGGAAAATTGTTGGAGGATACAAGAAAGACGTGAAAGAGTAAAATACTTCTGTAACATCTTTTTCTCCGCCGAAGCCATTAGCAGTACCAATATCAGGCAAAGCAATTTTCCTGATAAGTTTGCCGGTATAATCATACTGCTCTACTTGCGAGCAAACATCTTTTAAAGAAGTAATAAAAATGTTTTTTCCTGCTGCTGTTGCATTTTCAATAAACTCGGGTCTTTCAGCAACTATGGTTTTCCAATTTGCTTTTTCAGGATGCTTTATATCAACGTTAACTAATTTATTGTTCGGTGCACCATCGTTTGTTATAAGTATAAGATTATCTCCATCATTATCCACAATACTTGTGTGACTGCTATAATTAAAAGTAAGTTGTTTCCAATCTTTTTGCGCGGCATTATTTTTATCCCAAAAATATAAATCGCTATTTCCTGTTCCTTTTGATTTATCTAAAAACCAATAACGCTCATCTTCCGAAGAATAAACACCATAGTACATTTGTTTTACGCTTTTATCTTCGTAAATTAATTTGTCATTAGACTGTGCATCGCCTAACTTGTGATAATAAACTTTTTGATACTCATTTGCAGCAGCCAATGCACTACCGGTAGGTTTATCAAAGCTATTATAAAAGAAACCATCTTTATACCACGATGCACCTGAAAATTTTACCCACTCAAGCTTATCGCTCATTTGTTTTTTGTTGGCAACATCCATTACATATAATTCTTGCCAGTCACTTCCGGCACGTTGTAATATGTAAGCGATATATTTGTGGTCTTTTGAACTTCCTGCTAATTCTATACTTACAGTACCGTCTTTCGACATGGTGTTAGGATCTAAAAAAACTTCTTCTTTACCATCTAAACCTTTTTGAATGTAATACACATACTGGTTTTGTAAACCATCGTTTTTAGCAAAAATATAATAGTCACCCAGTTTAAAAGGTGAGCCATATTTAGGATAGTTAACTAACTCGGTTATGCGTTTTTTTAGTTTATCTCTAAACGGAATTTTCTCTAAATAACTTTGTGTGGTTTTAATTTGCTCATCAACCCAGGCAACCGTTTCGGCAGATGTATCGTTTTCAAGCCAACGATAATCATCTTTTACTGCCACGCCATTAATAGTATCAGTATGGGCTACCATTTTTGTTTGAGGATAGTTTATTGGAGTAGAACTCATTTCTTTTTTTTCTTGATTTTGGTTATTGCAAGCAGCTAAAAAAGCCAGCGGTGATAACGCAATTAATTTTTTTATATTCATGGTAATAGTTTAATAATATGCTTATTGCGGTCAAATATAGAGTAAAAAGTAAACATAGAAAATGCTTACTTTTTAACGCAAGTAGCCTCTATGTTAATGGTTACATTATCTGAAAGGATGAAACTTGATGAACCAACTGTGTAATCCAATCTATTGATGGTAAATGAACCTGCAAATTTTGCTTTGCCATCTTGCTCGGTAACCGTAAATAAAACTGGAACTATTTTATTTATACCTTTTATAGTTAATGTAAAAAGGCCTTTAAATTGCCCATTAGCTTCTTTTGTAATAGCAGTTGCAGACATGTTTATTTTAGGGAATTTATCTACCGAAAAGTATTCTTCTTTTTTTAAATGCCCATCTCTGGTTGAGTTATCTGTATTTATGGTGTTAGCATCTATGCTTGTTTCTATTTTATTGCCGGATGTTTTAGTCACATCAAATTGAATAGAGCCGATTACATTGCCAAATTTTCCATTTACTGTAAAACCCGCGTTTTTAATTTTAAAAGTTACGTTAGATGAAATTATTGCCCATTGCTGGTTTTGAGCAACAACAATTATTGTAAGAAACAGACATAGAATTATAAGGCTTATTCTTTTCATTTAGTCTAATTTAAAACGGTTGCCCGTGTGTTAAAGAGATTATTTTTTTAGTTAACGAAGGTAATTTATCTAACGTTTTTAGTGTGTAATGCGTAGTATATTTTTTACCAAATAAATGCTGCAAATAGTAGCCTGATTTAATTCGGGTGTTAAAATTTTCGGCCCATGCCTTGTTATACTTTTTTATTAATTTTTCTTTTGTAATAGATTGATTAAAGTAACCGATAAGCAATTGTGCTAATATTTTAGATGCTCGCATAGCCATACTCATACCATTGCCACAAAGTGGAGTTATAGAACCTGCTGCATCTCCGGCTAAAAAGAATGAATTTTTATACGTGCCTTTTTTTTGAAAAGAAATATTGCTGATTACCAAAGGAGCATTAAATAAAAATTCGGATTCGCTGAAATATCTTTTTAAGAAAGGGTTTTTATATAAAATGGTTTCTTCCATCTTTTTTATATCATTGCCACAATCTTGTAAGTTTTTAGAAGTAGATAAATAACATAAGCAATAAACATCGTTATCAACCTTAGATACACCACAATAGCCATCTTTAAAATTGTGTAACTCTATTCGATTAGGTTTTAAATTTGTTTTTATATGGTACTTTACACCAATGTAATTTAATTTATTAGGTTTTGTATCTACATCTTCTTTTACAAAGGTTGGGGTATACTTGCCATATGTGCCACAAACAATAGTTGAGTTAAATAGGCCTAATGATGTATTTATTTGATGAGTATCTTCAGATAGAGTTTGTACATCAAATACTTTGCAGTTATCAAGTACGGTTACGTTTTTTTTGCGCGCTAACTCAACTAAATAACCATCTAAACTATATCTGCTTATGCCAAAACCTCCAAGTTGAAGTGTGCTATTAAGCATAAAGCCATTTTCTGATGAAATGCCTAATTCATTAATACGGGGAAGATTTAAACTGGTTAAGGGTAAACCTAATTCAGTTAAAAAATCCCAACTTTCCATTGATATATACTCGCCACAAACTTTATGAAAGGGGTACTTATTTTTTTCAAATAACACAACCGATACTCCTTTATCAGCTAATTGTATAGCCAAACATAAGCCCGCCAAACCACCGCCAATAATGGCACACTGATATGTTTTAGTATTGGTTTCCATACACAATTACTTCGTGTCTAAAAGCCCACTTGTTTGTTACCGAATATTTTTTTGCGCCCGATTTTGCAAGTATAGCTAACCATTCTTTCTTTTTAAACCCACGTGCTACCGACAGAGGAGCGTCATTTTTTACTAAATAGGATTTAGAAAATAATTTAGTCAACACTTTTATTGCATAGTAAGCAACTATATTGCGTTCTAAATCGTTTATAATTAAAGTTGTTTTATTCTTCTCTGCAAACTGTACTAACTCAATTAATTCTGCTTCGGTTAAATGGTGACAAAACAGACAGGCATGTATAACATCTATTTGCTTAATGTGATTAAACACGTTTCTATAATCATCGCAGATGTAAGTTATATTTTCGTGTGTGGTGTTTTTACTTGCGTACTCAATACAAACAGGTTTTATATCTACGCCAAATAAATTAATGGTTTGCTTGTTTTGCTTTGCCCACTTATTTATATGCTTTAAAGTATCGCCCCCTCCGCAGCCAATATCAACTAATGAATAAGTTGTTTCAGGTTTTAGTACTTTCTTTAATGCAGAGAATGTAATGTTATAACCACCCAATAAAGTGTTTATAGTATTGAGTTCTTTTAGGTTTTGAAATAAATCTTCTTTAGGAATGTTATCCTCATCCAATAATTCTTTTTTTGTGCTTCTGTGCTTAAGCATAGCTTGCTTGCATAGTTTCTATACTTAGTCCGGGACCAAATGCTGCAGAAAAAATGGTTTCTCTTTTTTTGTGTAATTTGTTTTTTTCTATCACTTGTTTTAAAACAAACAATACGGTAGGAGATGACATATTTCCGTAGTTTTTCAACACATCATATGATTCGGAAGCTTTGTCGGCATCAATTTTCAGAACATCAAAAAAATCGGTTACAATTTTTTTTCCACCTGGATGTATAGCCCAATAATTTATCGTTTTTGAATTGATGTTTAAAGAATCGAGCATAGCTTGGATATTCTCTTTTATTAAAGTAGAAACATAAGATGTTAGGTTCATAATAAACCCGGTTTCTGATAGCTGCCAGGCCATGTCATTATATCCGTTATGAAGTATCAACGAATTAAAAGAGTCTATTTTTATTGTTGTATTTTCAGTAATTTCATTTGGCTTAGCACCTATTAAAACAGCAGCGCAGCCATCGCCAAATAACATATTAGAAAGCAAATAATCGTCGTTGTATTTTTTTTGAAAATGAAGTGTACATAATTCTGTACACACAATTAAAACGTTTGCATCAGGGTTACTTTTGCAAATGGTATCAGCATTTTTAAGGGCAAGTATGGCTGCATTACAACCCATAAAATTTATACTGCTTCTGTTTATGCTGGGCGACAAATCTAAATGCCTAATCAATTCTATATCTAAACCTGGGGCAAATAACCCGGTACAAGTAACAGTAATTAAATGAGTAATAGATTTTTTTGTTTTTTCGAACCTTTTAATTTTTTTTACTGCATTAACAGAAAGTAAAATAGCTTCTTTTTGATAAACTTCCATTCTTTTTGATAAAGATGGCTCAGGTAACAGTGTTTTATCTTTTTTGTAAAATTCGAATTTATTCGGAGATAGACTATAATCTTTTAAAACGGAATAACGAGTACTTATGCCTGTTTTTTTAGATATAATTTTTATTTTCCTTTTATATGTGGCATTATCAGTAGCATTCGAAAAAAAATCTGTAAAATCCTCTTGCTTGTGTTTGTACTTAGGTACTGCTGTTTCTATGGCTACTATATAACTCACTACTTATTTATAAAATATAACGTAATAAAACACACGTTCATGCAAATAGCTGCAATGCTATTCATGCGCATCGTATTTTTAAAATTGGCTTTACTATTGTCGGTATAAACTTGGTAAAACCAATATGCAAAGTAAGCAACTATTGGAAAGAAAAAGACTTGAATAATATAAAAATTCATGGATTTATTTATTAAATTAAAGTATATGAAGTAGCATACATTGCATATAAAAAACATAAGAGCCGTAAAAACAAATGTGCCAATGTAGCCAAGTTTGTAACTAAGTGTTACAACACCGTCATCATAATCCTGTTTATGCTGATAAACCTGAGTTAGGGGGTAAGCTCCTGCAATTTGAAAAGAACAACCCAATAGTAAAAACAAAGTAGCCTTATTTATAATTAATCGAGTGCCTGTAATGCCTAAGTAAGCCATATAAAAAGTAAACGCACCTTGAAAGAATACTACGACTAAAAATCCCCATATTGGGTATTTTTTTATACGAATTTGCTTTGAACTATAAGCTCTTGAAGCTAAAATGTAAAGTAAAATACACAAAGCAAATAAAGAATTAATGAATATAAATGACAACACCATCGATAAAAAATCCATAGCCAAAGTCGTATAAAACAGTTTCTTGGTTGGCATGGGTGGTTTTTCTAAACCACCTATGGGACTTTCATCTTTATCTATATAGCTATTGTAACCGTTACTGGCAGGATAAACTAAAAAATGAATTAGTAAGAAAGATATAACAGTTTTTAAAACTATAATATTGGATGATTGACTTAAAGCAAACAAAAACAAAGGCATTAAAAAAAATGAAAAGGGCAACCTCAAGAGCTTTAATGTGTTTTTGTCAATCATATTAATAGACCTGTTAAGCAAGCAGACTAAAGTAAGTTTTATTCCTTTTGAAAGAAGATATAATTTGTTACTTTATACGAACTATAACTTCAGTTTTTAAAACCATTTTACCAATTGGTTTAGCAAAATCAGTTAGCTTATGTTCTAATAAAAATTGTTCAAATTCTTTTTGATGCTCGGCTGAAACTGTTACTATTAATCCACCGTTAGTTTGGGGATCGCAAAGGGTAAAAAACGATTCTGCACCAATACCGCTTACTTTTTTCTCGAAACTATTCCAGTTTCGGTAAGCGTTATCAGGTACAATGGTTTTTGATATATATTCTTGTAAACCATCAATTACAGAAACATCAGAATAATTTAGTTCAGCAGATAAGCCAGCTCCTTCAGCCATTTCAATCAAATGGCCTAATAAGCCAAAACCAGTTATATCTGTCATGGCTGTTACATAAGGTAAATCACCAAAACTTTCTCCAATTTTGTTTAATTGGGTTAATTGACTAATTAAAATCTCTTTATGTTCTTCTTTTAAAACATCGCGTTTGAGGGCCGTAGCCAAAATACCAACGCCAATTTTTTTTGTAATATAAATAAGGTCACCATTTTTAGCAGTAGAATTTTGCTTTAGGTTTTTTATATCAATTAATCCGTTTACTGATAAACCGAACATAGGTTCTAAAGTATCTATGCTATGCCCACCCGCTAAAGGAATTCCAGCTTCATTACATATAGTTTTGGCCCCATCTAAAACCTTTTGAGCTAACTCAATTGGCAATTTATCTACAGGCCAGCCAAGTATAGCGGTGGCTAAAATAGGTTTTCCGCCCATGGCGTAAACATCACTAATGGCGTTAGCAGCGGCTATTTTACCAAAATCAAAGGCATCATCTACAATAGGCATAAAAAAGTCAACGGTACTAATAAGTGCTTTTCCGTTACCAATATCATAAACTGCGGCGTCATCTTTGGTATTATTTCCTACCAAAAGGTTTTTGGTTGAAATGCTGTTTATATTGGATTTTAAAATATTTTCTAATACTGCAGGAGCAATTTTGCATCCGCAACCTGCACCATGACTATATTGAGTAAGTTTAGTTTTCTCCATTTTTCTATAATTGCTTTTGTAATTCATGTGCAATTAAATCTATATCTAATTTGTCAAATTCAATATGCTTAACACTCAATTTATCTCTTTGCTCTATACCGTGGCTATATGATTTATCATAATAACTTAGGCATATTCTGCAAGTAGTTTTTAAATCATTTTCATCTAAGGCATTTAAGGCATTTTTTGCCTGCAGATGCCCTAAACGCTTAGTTATTTTTATGACAGATTCTTTTAACTGTTCTGTTGAGAATTTACCATATTCTTTAGTGAGATACTCAACCCTGTCTTCAAAAGATACATCTATGCAAATTGTTTTGGCTGTGCGCATTTGCTCCCACAATCTTTCAGGAATAACCTTATTCCCAATCAACCTGCTTTCATCTTCTATCCATAATGGTGTTGTACTATTAATATTTCGCATAAAATAAGCAAGTTCGTTTTCAAACTGCTCTTGACTTGGTTGATTTTTTTCGCCTAAAGCACCAAAAGCGGAGCCTTTATGCGAGGCAATTTTTTCTAAATCTATAACTTGTTCACCCAGTTCAGTAAGTTTGTTAAGTATATCTGTTTTACCTGATCCGGTTTTTCCACCAAGTACACGCAAATTAAATGTTTTATCAAAACTACTTAATGTAAAATTTCTAAATGATTTGTAACCTCCTTTTAGGCTAAACACTTTTAATCCATACAATTCTAATAACCAGGCAACACTACCGCTGCGCATTCCGCCACGCCAGCAATGCACATATATAATATTGTCTTTAGCCAGTAATTGTGCTTTGGTAACTATATCTGCCATTTTCGGACCCACAAATTCTAAGCCTTTTAGTATAGCAGCTTGTTTGCCTTGTTGTTTATATAAAGTACCTACAATTACCCTTTCTTCATTACTAAATAAAGGGAAATTTGCAGCACCCGGAATATGTCCTTGTTCAAATTCTTTTGGCGTACGAACATCAATAATAGAATTAGTAATAGATGATTGCTCTATAAATTTTTGTATGTCGATTGCGGTTGGCAAGGATTAATTTTATATGCAAATCTATTTATTATCTTTAGGGTTGACATTTTAAATTATTAATTTAATAGTTTTAGAAAATATATTGCAAATAGCTTTAGCTCAATTCGTAAAAAAATAATAGATTTAAACTATGGATACAGGATTAAACGATACAAAGAATTTTTTTATTCTTTACAAACCCAAAGATATTGTAAGTGGAGATTTTTATTGGGCGCATGAGATAAATAATAAGTTTTATATATGCACGGCAGATTGTACCGGACATGGAGTTCCAGGTGCGTTTATGAGCATGCTTAATATATCTTACCTAAATGAGTCTATTATAGAAAAAAATATTTCTAAGCCTGATAAGGTGCTTAACCACATTCGTAATGAAATTATCCATTCCCTTAATCCTGAAGGAAGTGAAGAGGAGTCAAAAGATGGGATGGATTGCATTTTGGCTTGTTTTGATTTTGCAACCTATACACTTGAGTACGCTGCTGCTAATAATAGTTTTTATATTATAAGAGATAAAGAAATAATTAATTGCCCGGCAGATAAAATGCCAGTTGGCAAATCTCCTAAAGACCACGAGCCTTTTACGTTACATACTGTCCCACTTAAAAAAGGAGATACCGTTTATATGCTTACCGATGGTTTGCCCGATCAGTTTGGAGGGCCAAAAGGGAAGAAATTTAAATACAAACAGTTAGAGGATATTCTTTTAGAAAACAATCATAAATCTCTGCAAGAACAGAAAGAAATATTAAGTACAAGATTTGAAGATTGGAAAGGCAACTTAGAGCAGGTTGATGATGTTTGTTTGATAGGTGTTAGAGTATAATTTATTATTTATATGCTGCGTGTAATTGTTATTGGTGGAGGAGCTGCCGGATTTTTTGCAGCCATTAATGCAGCAGAAATAAACCCTGATGCTGAAATAATTATAGTAGAAAAGAGTAATAAACTTCTGAGTAAAGTTTTAGTATCGGGTGGTGGCAGGTGCAATGTTACACATGCCTGTTTCGAGAATAGTTTATTAGTGAAAAATTACCCTCGCGGCGAAAAAGAGTTACGCGGTGCTTTTAACAGATTTACTACCGAAGATACCATTGCCTGGTTTAAACAGCATGGTGTTACGCTAAAAACAGAAGATGACGGAAGGATGTTTCCCATCACTGATAACTCTGAGACAATTGCCAATTGCTTATTACAAACCGCTCACGATTTAAACATTAAAATTAAAATCAGCGTATCTGTAAAAGAGATTACCATACAAGCCGATAAAACCTTTTCCCTAAAAACAGATACAGAGTATAATCCAAAGTGCGATAAACTAATAATTGCCAGTGGCGGAAACCCTAAAAACGAAAATTATAATTGGCTTAGTAAGGTGGGGCATAGCATTGTATCACCTGTTCCATCTTTATTTACATTTAATATTCCTACTAATGATATAACTAAACTAATGGGTATCTCAGTTCCGCACGCTAAAATAAAAGTTGCCAATACAAAATTGGAAACCGAAGGACCATTGCTTATAACCCATTGGGGTTTAAGTGGTCCGGCTATACTTAAAGCCTCTGCCTGGGGTGCTCGTATTTTGCATGATATGAATTACGATTTTACTGTCTTGGTAAACTGGCTACCTGCATATAAAGAAGAAGGCTTAAGAGATTTATTAACTGAACAAAAAAACAATAATCCATCTAAAAATGTTGGCGGTAACAGTTCATTAGATTTACCCAAACGTTTATGGGAGTTCTTTTTAGATAAAGCAGCTATACTTGAAACTAACCGTTGGGCAGATATAAATAAAAAACAAATAAACACCTTAGTAAATATTTTATTAAACGATGCCTATCAGGTAAAGGGTAAAACAACCTTTAAAGAAGAGTTTGTTACTTGCGGGGGCATTAGTTTAAAAGAAGTTGACTTTGGCACCATGCAAAGTAAATTAGTTCCTAACCTTTATTTTGCAGGCGAAGTATTGGATATAGATGGTGTAACGGGTGGCTTTAACTTTCAAAATGCATGGACAACTGGGTGGATAGCTGCTAATGGAGTAGGGCAGAATTAATTTATTGGTATCTTTATATATAAATCAACCAAATGAAATCTGTTTTAGATAAAATACTAAGCTATAATGCTAAACGAAATAAGAATTTTGTACATCTTAAATATAAAGCCTTAGTTGAAAGCCCGCATAGGTTTTTTAGGGGTACCAACCATCTTTTTGTTGAACAGATAGCTAAAGAAGCTGTGTTAAAGAATGTACCATTTACATGGGCTTGCGGAGATTTACACTTAGAAAATTTTGGCAGCTATAGAGGAGCTAACCGCCTTGTTTATTTTGATATCAATGATTTTGACGAAGCTGCTATTGCTCCTTGTACGGTAGATTTAGTGAAGCTTTGTACCAGTATTTTTTTAGTGGGTGAAGAGTTAAAATTCTCTGAAAAAGAAAGTATAAGTATTTGCAATTCATTTCTTCAGTCATACAAGCAAGCTGTTTTAGGTGGGCATTCATCTCGAATTGAAAGTCCGACAGCAACAGGCGTTATAAAAACTTTTTTTGATAAAGTGAAAAAGCGTAAGCGTAAGCAGTTTTTAAAAAATAGGTTAATTAAACAAAATAAAGATGTACTGATAAAAACAGATTTCAGACGCTATTATCCCTTGGCAAAATCAGAGAAACAATTAATTAAAACAACGCTTAACAAGTGGGTTAAAGAAAATAAACGCGATAAAGATTTTTTTACTTTTATAGATGCTGCTTTTCGTATAGCGGGTACGGGTAGTTTAGGTCTTAACCGATACTGTATTTTAATTAAAGGCAACGATAAAACCAATTATTGTATGCTTGATATGAAACAAGCAGAGGATACGCCTTTAGGAAAAACATTTTCTACAAAGCAAGTAAAACTTAAAAGTGCGGCACACAAAATTATTCGGGCACAAAAAAGAATGAATGATACGGCACCGGCGGGCATTTCAACTATAGAGCTAAAGAAAGAATATTATATATTTAAAGAACACCAACCACAGGAAGATAAATTTAACCTACCTACTTTTAAAAATGAAAAAACAGATTTTACTAAACTGTTAAAAGAACTTGGCGGACTTGTTGCGTGGGCACAGCTTCGCAGTTCGGGGCTTGATGGTACAGCTAATGGCGACGATTTAATTGAGTTTGCTGCTACCAATAAGATAGATTTAGTAGTTCCTTGTGCTAAAAAAATGTACAAGCAGATTTTAATTGATTATAAGAGTTATCTGCAAGATTACGCTAAAATGAAAAAAGTAAAAGCATAATTTTTTTGCAGAATTAAAAAATCGGATTACATTTGCATTATTCAAATGAAAAAACAAATCTTAAATAATAGCTGGTGGTGGTTCTCAACTAATGTTGTGAACAGCTAAGTTATTATATAAGTTACATATAAATTTCAAAGCCCGTTGTTCACAAACAACGGGCTTTTTGTTTTATGTTAATTTAAAAAAGATGAAAAAAATTAAAATGTATAGTCTCACAAAAAAAATAAGTGGCGATTTATTAACGCCTGTGGGTGTTTATTTAAAAATAAGAGATAAGTATCGTGAACCCTTGCTTTTAGAAAGCTCCGATTACCACTCAGATAAAAATAGCAAATCGTTTATTTGCTTTGAACCTTTGGCAAGTATCATCATTAAGCCTAATGAAGTAGTATTAAAAGACTCAAATACTATTGAGAAAAAATCAGCTCCGCACTCTTTAAATGAAGAAATAAATATTTTTTTACAAGGTTTTGAAACTAAAGATAAACATCAGTCTGTTTTTGGCTATACTTCATACGAGGCTGTGCAATTAATGGAGGATATCAAGTTAAAGCAAACTTCACCTGAAACAGAAATTCCTTTAGCCATATACTCGCTCTATAAAAATAGTATTGTTATTAATCACTTTAACGATGAAGTTGAAATTACTTGCAATTCAGAAAACGAAAATGAGTTAAGGGTGCAGTTATTAGAGATTGAAAATCTCTTAATAAACAAAACAGTTGCCGAATTCGCTTTTACTGCAACAGGAGAAGAAATTTCTGATAACACAAATACCAGTTATCTGGATATGATTAGAGAAGCAAAAAAGCATTGCAAACGCGGTGATGTTTTTCAATTGGTGTTATCTCGCAGATTTAGCAGGGCTTTTAAGGGAGATGAGTTTAATGTATATCGTCAGTTGCGCCGTGTAAATCCATCACCTTATTTGTTTTATTTTGATTATGGTAATTTTAAATTATTTGGCTCTTCGCCCGAAGCTCAATTAATTGTAGAGAATAACAGGGCAGAAATTCACCCCATAGCAGGCACTTATAAACAAACTGATAATGATGCGGAAGATCTTAAAGCTGTAGAGCGATTATTAAATGATAAAAAAGAAAATGCCGAACACATGATGTTGGTTGATTTAGCTCGTAACGATTTAAGCAGGCATTGCAACAATGTAAAAGTTGAAACACTTAAAGAAGTACAAATTTATTCGCATGTTATACATTTAGTTTCAAAAGTTACGGGCATGCTTAAAGAAAAATCAACTGCTTTTAAAGTGTTGTGCGATTCTTTTCCTGCGGGTACTTTATCGGGCGCACCTAAACATAAATCCATGCAATTAATTGATACGTATGAAAAAACTACACGTAGTTTTTACGGAGGTGCAGTTGGGTTAATTGGCTTAGGTGGTTCACTTAACCACGCTATTATGATACGTACATTTTTAAGTAAAGACAATACACTTTTTTATCGTGCCGGAGCAGGAATTGTTGATTCATCTATAGAAGATAACGAATTACAAGAAGTGTTTAATAAAATTGGCGCATTACAAAAAGCGGTTGAATTAGCTTCTACAAAAGAAATTTTAAAACAAGAAAAACAACATATATGAAAATTTTAGTTTTTGATAACTACGATAGTTTTACTTACAACCTGGTTCATTTAGTTGAAAAGGTTTGTGATTATAAAATTGATGTCATTCGTAATGATAAAATTGAATTGAAGGGTATAAATGGCTACGATAAAATACTTTTATCGCCCGGACCGGGTTTACCGAATGAAGCCGGTATTTTATTAGATGTTATAAAAACATACGCCCCTACAAAAAGCATTTTAGGTGTGTGTTTGGGTTTACAGGCCATAGGGGAAACTTTTGGCGGAAAGCTTAAAAACTTAGATAGTGTTTATCATGGTATAGCAACTCCCGTTCAATTACTCAAAGACGATAGTTTGTTTAAAGATTGCCCTAAGCAATTTAAAGCGGGGCGTTACCACTCGTGGGTAGTAGATACAAATGGGTTGCCAGAGTGTTTTGATATTACAGCAACAGATAGTGAGGGAAACATTATGGCGATGAAGCATAAAACCTATAATACAAAAGGAGTGCAATTCCACCCGGAATCTATTTTATCAGAATATGGCGAGCAAATTATTCGCAACTGGATTTTTAGTTAGATATAGAAATGAAAAAGTATTTAAAAAAACTATACGATAGTCAGGATCTTACAAAAGAAGAGGCTCGAGAGGTGTTGCTTTTAATCTCTGAAGGAAAAGCAAACCCGTCAGAGATGTCTTCTTTACTTACCGTGTATCTAATGCGCCCCATTAGCGTAGAAGAATTGGGCGGCTATAGAGATATATTGTTAGAGTTATGTCTGCCGGTTGACATTGATATAGAAACCATTGATGTATGTGGCACAGGTGGGGATAGTAAAAACACATTTAATATATCTACACTCTCTGCCATTATCGCAGCTGCTTGTGGTGTAAAAGTAGCTAAACATGGCAACTACGGTGTTTCTTCCGTTAGCGGTTCATCTAATGTGTTACAGCATTTAGGTTATAAATTCACTAATAAAGTTGATTCATTAAAAAGGCAATTAGACGCTTATAACATGTGTTTTATGCACGCACCTTTGTTTCACCCGGCTTTAAAAAGTGTTGCTCCCATTCGTCAAGAAATGGGCGTGAAAACATTTTTTAATATGCTTGGTCCCTTAGTAAACCCGGCTAAAACATCGCATAAAATGGTGGGTGTTTATAATCTCGAATTGGCGCGTGTTTATCACTATTTGTTACAGCAAGAAAATCAAAAGTATTGCATCGTTCATTCATTAGATGGGTACGATGAAATATCGGGCACCGGAGATTTTAAAGTGTATATGCCCCAAGGAGAAAAAGTGGTAAGTCCGCAGCAATTTAATTTACCCTTTATTAAAGAAGAACATTTGTTTGGCGGATACACCGTTGAAGATGCTGCTATAATATTTTCTAACGTGCTACAAAACAAAGCTACTAAAGAGCAAACAGAAGTTGTGGCGCTTAACGCAGCGTATGCGATTAACTGTTACACAAATAAACCAATAACCGATTGTTTGCAACAAACAAGAGAAGTTATACAATCAAAAAAAGCCTACCAACTTTTTACAAACCTTATTAATAACCAATAATATGAACACATTACAAAACATAGTAGAGTATAAAAAGAAAGAAGTACAAGAAAAGAAAGATTTATATCCGGCTAAGCTGTTGGAAAAATCTATTTATTTCAATTCGCCTTGTGTGTCGTTTAAAAAATATTTGCTACGTAGTGATTTAAGTGGCATTATTGCCGAGTTCAAGAAAAAATCGCCATCAAAAGGGTTTATAAACAAATATGCTGATGTAGAGAAAACAACATTGGGTTATATGCAGGCAGGTGCAAGTGCATTATCTGTTTTAACCGATGGTAATTTTTTCGGCGGAAAAAATGAAGACCTTACAACAGCCAGAAAATATAATTTTTGCCCCATTTTGCGTAAAGATTTTACGGTAGATGAGTATCAAATTATTGAAGCAAAAAGTATAGGTGCCGATGCTATTCTATTAATAGCTGCTGTACTCGAAAAAGAACAAATCAAAAATTTAACCAAACTGGCCACTGATTTAGGCTTGGAAGTTTTGCTTGAAATTCATGGCGAAGAAGAGCTTGATAAAGTAATTCCGGAGATACAACTTGTAGGGGTTAACAACCGCAACTTAAAAACCATGGAAATTTCGTTGCAAACATCTTTCGATATTTTTTCAAAATTACCTAAAGAAGCCGTTAAAATATCTGAAAGCGGTATAAACAAAGCATCTCAATTAGTAGAGTTAAGAGGAGCCGGTTATAATGGTTTTTTAATGGGCGAGTTTTTTATGAAACACGGCAGACCCGAAGAGGCTTGTATGAATTTTATAAAAGAGGTAAATAAATCTCGTACCGAAAAATTACAATCTGTAAAATAAATGAAACTAAAAGTATGCGGACTGAAAAACCGCGAAAATATTATAGAGGTACTTGCTTGCGAGCCTGATTTTATTGGATTCATTTTTTATGAAAAATCACCTCGTTATATAAGTGAGGAATTAGAACCAAGCTTCATTCAAACTATAACTACTTCAAAAAAAGTGGGTGTGTTTGTTAACGAAAGCGAAATAAAAATGTTAGATATAGCTTCTCGTTATGGTTTAGATTATTTGCAACTGCACGGCAACGAAACAGCAGAGTTTTGCAAAGAACTTCAAAAATCCATTCCTATTATAAAGGCTTTTCAGGTAGATGATGATTTTGATTTCTCAACATTAAAAGAATATGAAGATGGTTGCACTTATTTTTTATTCGATGCCAAAAGCACGCAATATGGTGGCAGTGGTGAAACATTTAACTGGAAGAAATTAACTGAATACAACTTGCAAAAACCTTTCTTTTTGAGTGGAGGTGTTGGGTTAGACAATATAGAACAAGTGCTGCTACTTAAATCTAAATATCCAAACCTTTACGCAGTAGATGTAAACAGCAAATTTGAAATAAAACCTGGAATAAAAGATATTTCTAAAATTAAATTAGTAAGTAATAAAATATACAAATGAATTACCAAGTTGATGAACACGGTTATTACGGAAATTTTGGCGGAGCTTTTATTCCGGAACTTTTACATGAAAACGTAAAAGAGCTTCAAGAAAATTATTTAAAGATAATTTATGAAGAAGAGTTTCAAAAAGAGTTTACCAATTTATTGCATGACTATGTAGGCAGACCAACGCCTTTATACTTTGCTAAACGATTATCAGAAAAATATAAAACTAATATTTATTTAAAGCGCGAAGACCTTAATCATACAGGGGCTCATAAAATAAACAACACCATAGGGCAAATAATATTAGCCAAGCGCTTGGGAAAAACGCGCATAATTGCTGAAACAGGTGCCGGCCAACACGGCGTAGCGACCGCAACAGTTTGTGCCTTAATGAATTTAGAGTGTGTAGTGTATATGGGCGAGGTTGATATAAAACGTCAAGCACCCAACGTTGCACGTATGAAATTGTTAGGCGCAAAAGTTGTACCTGCTACTTGCGGAAGTAAAACACTTAAAGATGCAACCAACGAAGCCATCCGCGATTGGATTAATAACCCACACAACACACATTACATAATTGGTTCTGTGGTTGGTCCACATCCGTATCCCGATATGGTGGCTCGTTTTCAATCCGTAATAAGTGAGGAGATAAAAAAACAACTGAAAGAAAAAACCGGCAAGGAAACCCCCGATGCAATAATTGCCTGTGTGGGTGGTGGCAGTAATGCGGCAGGTGCATTTTATCATTTCTTAAATGAAGAAAATATACGGCTTATAGGAGCAGAAGCAGCAGGGCAAGGAATTGCTACAGGTCATACAGCAGCTACGCTTGCTATTGGCACACCGGGTGTTATACACGCTTGTAAAACCATGTTAATGCAAGATGCTTACGGACAGATTACCGAACCTTACAGCATTTCTGCCGGATTAGATTATCCCGGTATTGGTCCGTTACATGCACATTTATACGAAAGTAAACGTGGAGAATTTTTAAGCATTATGGATGATGAAGCTGTACAGGCTGCTTTTTTATTATGTGAGTTAGAAGGCATTATTCCCGCTTTAGAAAGTTCGCATGCTTTAGCTGTACTGGAAAAAATGAAATTTAAATCAAACGAAACTATTGTAGTAAATCTTAGTGGGCGTGGCGATAAAGATTTGGAAACCTATATGAAAAAAATGAAATAGCATGAACCGCATTAAAGATTTATTTAAAGGAAAGAACAAAAATATATTATCTATTTATTTCACAGCAGGTTTTCCTGAGCTTGATAGCACCATGAAAATTTTAAAGCAGCTTGAAGCAAATGGAGTAGATATGGTAGAGCTTGGCATGCCTTTTTCTGACCCATTAGCAGATGGCCCTGTTATACAGCATAGCAGCGAAGTAGCTTTACAAAACGGAATGAACTTGGATTTGCTTTTTGAACAAACCAAAGAGTTTCGTAAACAGGTTTCTATTCCTGTTACTCTAATGGGTTATTTAAATCCTTTGCTACAATACGGTGTAGAGAAATTTTTACAACGTGCTGCGCAAAATGGTTTTGATGGCTTGATAATTCCTGATTTACCCATTAGAGAATATGAATTGCATTACAAGCAATTATTCGAAAAATATAACCTGAAAAATATATTCCTGATTATACCAAACACAATTGAGGAACGTATCAGAAAAATAGATGCCATATCTGATGGGTTTATTTATTTGGTTTCCACAGCAGGCACAACCGGTGCAAGAGATAGTTTTAGCACAGAGCAACAAAATTATTTTAAACGCATTGCCTCATACAAATTAAACAACCCCTTATTAGCAGGTTTTGGTATAAGCAATAGTAAAACCTTTGAGCAAGCTTGCAAATATACAAATGGAGCTATAATTGGGAGTGCTTTTATTAAAGCATTACAAGTTGGAGATTACAACTTACAAATCGAAAAATTTATAGGCTCTATAAAACTAAAAGAACCCCAAAAGAATTAATTATGATAGTACAATTAAAAAACAACATTGGCGAAGCACAAAAGCAGCATATAGTTGAAGCTATAAAAAGCATTAACTATAAGCATATCGAAGTAAAAACACAATATGCCAATTATTTGGTGTGTATTGGTAAAAATGATTTTGATATCAGGTTAATTGGTAGTTTACCCGGCGTAAGAGATGTACACCGTGTAAGCGATAGCTATAAATTAGTATCGCGTAAATGGAAAGTAAATTACAGCAGCATTGATTTAGGTGATGGTGTTGTAATAGGAGGGGATGAATTATCCGTTATGGCTGGACCCTGTTCTATTGAAAATGAAAATCAAGTCAGGAAAATTGTAGCGCACTTAAAAGAAAATAACATTCGCATTATGCGTGGTGGAGTTTTTAAACCTCGTAGTTCACCCTATGCATTTAGAGGTTTGGGAATAGATGGGTTAAAAATGTTTTCTTCAATCTGTAGAGAAAACGGAATAAAAATTATTACAGAAGTAATGCAAGTATCTCAGATTAGAGAAATGCATGATTATGTAGATGTATTTCAAGTTGGAGCGCGTAACTCGCAAAATTTTAATTTATTGGATTCTTTAGGTGAGATTGATAAACCTGTTTTAATAAAACGTGGCATGAGTGGAACCATTGATGAGCTTTTGCAAAGTGCAGAATATATTTTTAGTGCGGGTAATGAAAAACTGATGTTGTGCGAAAGGGGTATCCGTACATTTGAAACTGCTTATAGAAATACTTTTGATATTAATGCTATTCAGGTTTTAAAAGATAAAACACATTTACCTGTTATTGCTGACCCATCTCATGGAGTTGGCATTAGAGATTATGTAAGTAAAATTGCTTTGGCAAGTGCCGTAGCAGGTGCCGATGGGATAATTTATGAAGTACACGAAATTCCGGAAGAAGCTGCCAGCGATGGGCAACAAACACTAAACTTTGAAGAAAGTAGTTTACTATGCAGACAGTTAGACGCTTTAAAGCAAATGGTTTTATAATTAAACAAGTACCAAAGGCACAGAAATATTGTGTCTTACATCTTCAACGGTTGTACCTAAAAGTAAGTCTTTAAAACCTTTATGTCCGTGCGTCCCCATAACTAACATATCGGCTTTGTATTCGTTTACTAATTCCGGTATAGCTTTTTTTGGGTTTCCATAACCAATTAAATAGTCTACTTTAATGCCTTGTTCTATTAATTGGTTTACATGTTTTTCAATAATTTCAACGTCTTTGCGTGTTTCAAAATCTTCAGTTTCGGCACCGTAAATAATGGCACCTGGTGTTTCAACAATATGTAGTAGTTTGTAGTCGGCTCCTTTTCCTCCTAATGTTAGGGCATAGTTTAGAGCTTTACTATCTGCTGATGAAAAATCTAAAGAGATAAAAATATTTTTAGGGGCATCGACTTCTTTTAAATGAAGTTTGTGTTGTTGGTGTAAGGTAAATGATTTTTGTTTTTTACTTTTCTTTAAAATGGGGTAGATAATTACAAATAACAGCACAGCAAATACAAGTACACAAGCCATAGCTAAGAAAAACTTAGCTATAAAAGAAATACTATCATCGTGTACCCACTCATTCGTTTGAATTAGTACGAAGTAAAAGTTTAATCCTGTTATTAGTGAGGTTGCTATCCAAGCTAAAGTTCTGTAAAGATTGGTTACTGCAAAATCACCCATCATTTTTTTACTTCCGGCAAAATAGATTAATGGTATAATGGCAAAGGGTAATTGCAGACTTAATATAAATTGAGATAGCACTAAAAGTTTGCCAGTGGCGGCTTCGCCCATTAATAAAACGGTTAGCAATGCAGGAATTATAGCTAACATACGCGTAATTAATCTTCTTAGCCAAGGCTGAATGCGAAGCTGTAAATGCCCTTCCATTATGATTTGTCCGGCAAGTGTACCTGTAATAGTACTGCTTTGCCCTGATGCAATTAAGGCAACCGCAAATAAAATAGGAGCGAGGGATGTTCCTAAAAGTGGCTGCAAAAACTTGTAGGCATCTTCTATTTGAGTTACCCCAAATAAGCCATTATTAAAAAAAGCGGAGGCAGATAAAATTAAAATAGATGCATTTACAAATAAGGCTAAGTTTAAAGCAATGGCAGAATCTATAATATTAAAACGAATGGCCTTTTTTATACCAGTAGGAGTTCGTTCAAATTTACGAGTTTGCACTAATGAACTATGTAAGTATAAGTTATGAGGCATTATGGTGGCACCCAATATGGCAAGCGCTACATAAATAGCTTCGTTTGATTTAAAAGATGGAATTAACCCGCCTGCAATTTCCTTTACGTTTGGCTGAGCAAAAAATAATTCAATTAAAAAAGAAATAGCTATAACAGAAATTAAACCTATAATGAAAGCTTCTACTTTTCGGATGCCAATTTTCAGTAAAAAGAGCAATAAAAAAGTATCAAAAATTGTAATGCTAATTCCTAACCATAAGGGTAAATGAAACAATAATTCTAAACCAATTGCCATTCCCAATACTTCTGCTAAATCGCAAGCAGCAATTGCTATCTCAGCAAAAATGTATAAACAAAAATTAATTAATGGGGGATACATGTCTCGAGATGCCTGTGCCAAATCCTTGCCGGTAACAATTCCTAATCGAGCTGAAAAACTTTGCAATAATAAAGCAATAGCATTAGATATAACCAGTATCCATAATAAAGAGTAACCAAACTTGCTTCCACCTATAATATCGGTTGCCCAATTACCGGGGTCCATATAACCTACACTTATTAAATAGGCAGGCCCTGCAAATGCCAAAAATTTTTTAAATGGAGATTTAATAGTGCTTACATCAACGCTTTCGTGTACTTCACTTAATGATTTTTTAGGTGCGCTATGTTCACTCATACATGTATTCTTTAAACCTTTCTTTAAAAAAGTTTATAGTACAAATATATAAAAGTTATACTGGTCTAACAAATTTATTTAGTGATGTATATTCAAATGTGTTTCTATAACGAAATTGCTTTTAATGCTTTACTAACTTCGTTTAGCATATCATCTGTAAAATCTAAATGAGTAACCATGCGCATGGTGTTTTTACCAAAAGCTACTGCTTTTATATTGTGTTGCTGTAAGGCTTGCACAAACTTTTGACTACCAACTTTTTCGTTTACATTAAATATAACAATATTGGTGTCTACAGGTAGTATGTTCTCTATAAAAGGCAGAGTTTGCAGCATTTTTTCTAATTGCTTAGCTCTTGTATGGTCGTCTTTTAGCCTGGTAATATTATTTTCAATGGCATATAAACCAGCAGCAGCCAGTATACCACCTTGGCGCATGCCTCCACCAAATACTTTTCTAATTCGACGTGCCTTTTTAATAAACCCCTTATCTCCTAAAAGTACTGAACCAACTGGTGTACCTAAGCTTTTTGATAAACAAACCGAAACACTGCTAAACAAACTACCATGTTGTTGCGAAGTTTCGTTACTTGCCACAAGTGCGTTAAAAATACGCGCACCATCTAAATGCAGGGGTAAGTTTTTTTGCTTGCATAATTGAGTAATGGGTTCAATTTCTTTTGCTGTATAAAAACTTCCACCGGCTTTGTTTATCGTATTTTCAAGACTTACTAAGGCTGTATTAGGTAACCAGTCAAAATCTCCATTAATGTTTTCTTCTACTTGTTTGGCATTAATTCGCCCTCTGTCTCCGGTTAACAAACGTACTTGAGCACCACTATTAGAAGCTACACCACCGCCTTCATTAACATATATATGTGAGTTTACATCACAAATAACTTCATCTCCCGATTGTGTATGTGCTTTAATAGCAATTTGGTTAGTCATGGTACCACTTGGGCAAAACAAACCAGCCTGCATGTTAAACATAGATGCCAACTTTTCTTCTAACTGAATAATAGTTGGGTCTTCATTAAATACATCATCACCCACAGGTGCGCTTAACATAGCCTGCAACATGGGGGCAGATGGTTTTGTAACTGTATCGCTTCTTAAATCAATAATCATAGTACATTTGTTTCTACAAGTTTAAAGGTTTTTTGCGTTTGAAAAAAATAGATTTTATAATAGTAGGTCAGGGGCTTGCAGGTAGCATTTTAGCTTTGGAGTTGTTAAAGCAAAACAAAACTGTTTTAGTAATTGATAATGCTGATATGAGTCAATGCTCCAAAGTAGCAGCAGGCATATATAACCCAATTGTGTTTAAACGACTTACCCAAAGCTGGATGGCAGATAAAACCCTACCTGCCATGTTTGATTTTTTTAGTGCTGCCGAAAAATTATTTGATACAAAACTTATATATCAAACTCAAATAGCACGTGCATTTGTCAGTGAGCAAGAGGAAACGTTGTGGAAGAAAAAAGCCGTAAATGAACTTAGTGAGTTTGTTGATGCTAAAATCCATCCGGCAAAAAACGAATACGAATTTTTAAATAGTGATTACGGTTTTGTAACCGAAGCCGGTTTTGTAGATGTGCCAAAATTTTTACAGCATACAAAAGAATATTTAGTGCAAAGAAATTCTTTATTAAATGAAACTTTTACGTATGAGGGAGTGATTATAAAGGAAGATAAAATTCAATATCAAAATATCCTTTGCGATAAACTGATTTTTTGCGAAGGACATTTAGCAACTCAAAATCCTTTTTTTCAAAACCTGAAATTTAAACCTGCTAAAGGCGAAGTGCTTACTATTTATTGCGAAGAGTTAAAAGTAGACTCTATTATTAATAAGGATTTTTTTATTCTCCCTTTACCAGAGCCTCATTGTTTTAAAGTTGGTGCAACCTATAATTGGCTTGATTTAACAGATGATATAACTGATAAAGCAAAAAACATATTGGTGGAAAAAATCAATTCAGTTATACCATTTTCATATAAAATAATTAACCAGCAAGCAGGGGTACGACCTGCTACTATTGATAGAAGGCCGTTTGTAGGCACGCATCCTGTGCATAAAAATGTGGGCGTGTTTAACGGTTTTGGAACCAAATCGGTTATGTTAGCACCTTATTTTGCCAAACATTTTTGTAACTTCATATTTTTAAACCAAGAATTGTTTTTAGACGTTGATGTAAAAAGACTTTATGCCTAATACAAAAAAAATAAAATTAATTGGCAGACGCGAGTATGTTGATTTTCCTGAACTCAACATCTTTAAAGTAGAAGCAAAAATTGATACAGGGGCTTACACTTCGGCCTTACATTGTCACGATATTGGTGTGAAAGAAATAGGAGGGAAGCAAGTTTTATGTTTTAAATTATTAGATGAAACGCATCCTGAATATAACGAGCAAGAATATTACTTCGGAGATTTTATACAAAAAAATATTAGGAGCTCATCCGGCGAAGCCGAGCTTCGCTATATTATTAAAACGTTATTAATTATAGGGCGTAAAAAAATAAGGACTGCAGTATCCCTTACTGATCGAGGAAATATGCGCTATCCGGTACTAATTGGTCGAAAAATGATAAAGAATAAATTTATCATAGATGTAGCTAAAATACATACAGGCGGAATTTTAGTTGAAAAAAAATAGCTACTTTTAAGGAAACAATTATTTACGTATGAAGCTTGCCATTCTTTCTCGCGGAAAAACGATATACTCTACCAAGCGTTTGGTAGAAGCTGCTGAAAAGCGCGGACATGAAGTGTTGCAGCTCGATCACATGAAATGTGTATTGGGTATAGAAAAAGCCAGGCCGCATATTTATTATGGCGGGAAAGAGGTCACAGGTGTAAATGCGGTAATTCCTCGCATAGGTGCTTCGGTTACATTTTACGGTGCGGCTGTTTTGCGTCAGTTTGAGATGATGAAAATTTTTACTGCCGTAGAGTCTCAAGCATTAGTTCGTTCTCGCGATAAACTACGTAGTCTTCAACTACTGGCACGTGCCGGTATGGGCATGCCTAAAACAACGTTTGCCAACAAAACAAAAGATATCGATCAAATGATTGAATCGGTTGGTGGTGCACCATGCATTATAAAACTTTTAGAAGGCACACAGGGTATTGGAGTTATATTGGCTGAAAACCATAAAGCAGCAAAATCTGTAATAGAAGCTTTCATGAAATTAAATGCGGCTATGCTGGTACAGGAATTTATTAAAGAAGCTAAAGGTGCTGATATTAGAGCTTTTGTGGTTGACGGGCAAGTAGTAGGAGCTATGAAGCGTCAGGCTAAAGAAGGTGAGTTTCGTTCTAACTTACATCAGGGAGGATCAGCTACTGTTATTAATTTAACATCCGAAGAACGCTCTACAGCCATTAAAGCTGCTAAAAAATTAGGTTTAGGCATTGCCGGTGTAGATATGTTGCAAAGTGAAAGAGGTCCTTTAGTAATGGAAGTAAATTCTTCTCCTGGCTTAGAAGGCATTGAAAATGCTACCGGTTTGGATATTGCAGGAAAAATAATTGAGTACGTAGAACGTAACGAATTTAATGGAAATGAAGGTTAGTGCTGTATGAGTTCTATAAAAATACATGAAGAAACTATTGCGCTCGGAGAAAATAAAATTGTATCATTAAACACCTACGAGCTTCCTACCAAAACAAAAATAGAAATTCCAATTTACGTATTTCGCTCTCAGCAACCCGGGCCAACCATTTTACTTAGTGCAGGCATGCATGGTGATGAAATAAATGGCATAGAGGTTATTCGTAAAATAATTATCCGTAAAGAAATTCAGAATTTATTGTGCGGTACACTCATTGCCATTCCGGTAATGAATACAGTTTCATTTTTGTATCAAAGCAGAGATTTGCCCGATGGCAGAGACCTTAACCGTTGTTTCCCCGGCACTAAAAATGGCTCTTTGGGTAGCCGAATTGCTTACGATTTAATGAAAGAAATTATTCCCTTAATTGATATGGGAATAGATTTTCATACAGGTGGCGCTAAAATCAGTAACTATCCGCAACTGCGTTGCATGTTTGAAGATCAAGCAAGTTTACGCATTGCGCATTTATTTTCTCCGCCATTAATTATTAATAGTGTTTATAGGGAAGGCACACTACGTAAAGAGGCCTCTAAAAAAAACAAACCTATTTTAGTTTTTGAAGGTGGTGAGAGCCTGCGTTTCGATTATCAGGCTATCAATGAGGGTATAAATGGATGTTTACGTTTGCTACATCATCATAAAATGATTAAAGAAGAAGTTCCTCCAAATCCTTTTGTGAAGCTTAAAAAAAGTGCTTGGGTACGAGCTAAACTTTCGGGTTTATTCCATATTTCAAAACCAAATGGTGCTTACGTAAATAAAGACGAAATTTTAGGGGCTATTTGTAACCCATTTGGACAAGTAGAAGCCCGTATTATATCGCCATTTGATGGCTATATTGTGGGTGTTAACAATCAACCTGTGGTAAATCAGGGCGATGCCCTTATACATATCGGAACAGAAGACTAACTTTGTTCTGTAATTAAAGACAAATGAAGAAAGAAAAAAATGCCAATGATTTTAAAATGATTGCCACTACCACTTTAGGCTTAGAGGAAGTATTGGCATTAGAACTTTTAAAATTAGGAGCAAAAAATATAGAGCAGCATAACCGTGCAGTTAGTTTTTATGGCGATGAGGGCTTTATGTATAAAGCCAATTTATGCTTACGCACTGCCATACGCATATTAAAACCTCTTACAAGCGGTAAAGCACAAAACGAACATCAACTCTACGATTTGATTGATTCCATTAGTTGGGATAAATTTTTAAGTCTAAACCAAACACTTGCTGTTACGGCGGCTTTAAACACTGAGTATTTTAATCACAACCAATATGTAGCGCAAAAATGCAAGGATGCTATTGTTGACCAATTCAGGGCTAAAACAGGTAAACGTCCGTCGGTTGACAGGGAGAATCCCGATTTTAGTTTATACATTTATATTTTTAACGATGAAGTAAATATTATGCTGGATAGTTCCGGCATTCCTTTATACAAACGTGGTTACCGTATCGATACCAATTTAGCCCCTTTAAATGAGTCTTTAGCAGCAGGACTTATTTTATTAAGTGGCTGGGATGGCCGTTTACCTTTATACGACCCAATGTGTGGCTCGGGTACTATTTTAATAGAAGCTGCTTTGATTTCGGCTAATGTACCTCCTGGGTATTTTAGAAATAGTTATGGCTTTAAAAACTGGCCCGATTTTGACCAAGAGTTATTCGAAAAAATTTACGAAAATGCTATTAGTAAAATAAATGATAATAAGCCTGTTTTATTAGGAACGGATATCTCGCCCCATGTACTTAAAAAAGCCAAAGAAAATGCGGCTTCTGCCAATGTAAATGAAATGATAACCTTTCAAAAAGCAGATTTTTTGGAAACAACTTATGGTGAAGAAAAAAAATATACCATCATTATGAACCCGCCTTATGGAGAGCGCATGAATAAAGATGATATAAAAGTTTTATACAAAACCATTGGCGATACCTTAAAACATAAATACAAAGGTTCTTCGGCTTGGATTATTAGTTCAAACATGGAGGCTTTTAAAAGTGTAGGCTTAAAAACTTCGCGTAAAATAAGTTTGTATAACGGTGGCTTACCTTGTAAATATTGTAAGTACGAAATGTATTAGTTACTAAAAACAAAAATATCTACTCCGGTATAATTAGTGTTAGATGTTTGAGTTTTATAATGGGCAGCTATTGTTTTTAAAAGGGCCTCATTTTCTGGTCCGGCCTTTACAAAAGTTTGTGTAAGTATAACTTTACTGTATTTAGTAAAATCAATTCCATTCAAATCTTCAATAGTTGAAATAACATAAATAGAGTTTTCGCTCATTTTTGTATTCATGTTCTTTAAATCAGAGAAAATAGTTCTGTCGTAATAATAATTAAATAATTCTCGCATATCTCTGTTTTCAACTAAAACAACTGTGTTAGCTGTTTTTTCATTTTTAATAAACACCATCGCATCTTTATAATTCATGGGTTTGGGTGTATGAAAATCTATTTTACTGAAAGAGTATACGCTCAGCATACAAATTACCTCGGTAACTATATATTTTAATTTATGGTTAGCTATTTGACTAACAATAAACCCTATTAAAATGCACATAAAAGGAATAGCATAAACTACATATCTTTTAGTAAACAAAGGTGTTATACTGCTTGCACCATAACAAATAACAACAACACCTATACTGCAAAACAGTATATATAAAGGCTTTATACTCGTAAACTCTTTTAATTCTACACGTTGGCTGCTTTTATAAATTACAAATAGTAGTGTAATAATTAGAATTGCATAAACAAAGAAAATTTCTTTACCGTTAAAAAAATCATAAACTGTAGTCTTTAAATCATAAAAAGTAGGTTTAGACAACCAAAAGCTTTTTTTATGACTGAAAATAAGCAGAATTGTTTTTTTTGTAAATCGCCAAAAGGCTAATATAATAGTTATTGCAAACGCTATACCAACCTGCTTGGCAAACTGTTTATTGAAAAACACTAATAATAACAACACTTGAAAAACTAAAATTAATCCGGTTAAATAATGTGTATATATTAAAAGAAAATTAATGAGGCCTAATAAAATAATGGAGCTAATACTTTTTTTATTTAATAAATTAAAGTAAAAATAAGAAGAGTATAAGGTTAGAAAAAATAACATAGAGTAACATCGGGCCTCGTGAGCGTAAAAAAAAATCTCATTAGATGATGTATAAATAAGCAATGCAATAATTGCTGTGGTTTTATTAAAGTGTTTTAAAGAGAAAACATAAATCATGCCAGCAGCTAATGCGCTAAAAAGTACACTCGAAAACCGAATAGCAAACTCGCTTATACCAAATAGGTTTCTCCAAATCCATAAAAAGTAATAGTATAGGGGAGGATTCATGTCCCATTCAGATGTGTGTTTAATTAAGCCCCAATCTTGCTGAGAATAAAATAACCCAAAAGTTTCGTCGTACCAAAAACCAGAGTAAGTAAGTAGGTAGGATTTAAAAATTATATGAAGTAAAACAATCAGCAAAAAAATGCCAACAAGTTTTATTTGCTGAGATATGTTTTTAAAAAAGACCAATTACCTGCTTATGATAAATTTTAAAACAGATACATTTTGCCCATTCTCATCCTGAATTTTAAGAAAATAACTTCCTTCAGAAAGTACTGAAAAATCTAATTTTTTCAAATTATTTGAAGGCATTTTGTCACTCATTACCTCACTTCCTAAAATAGAATATACTTTAGCGGTAAATTTTTTTTGTTCATTACACGTAATTTCTAGTTGAGCATAAGCGCTTGTTGGATTAGGAAAAAGTTTAGCGTTAAAATTACTTACATAATTTTTAATAGATGCTTGCCATAAAAAAAGAGTATCGGCAAAACAACTTGTTTTGGTATCAACAATAGTATTTGTAATCGAGTCGCTATCAAACCGTACTAAAAATACATCTTCTAACCCCAAATTATTGTCTGTACAATAATTAGCTGGCATTCCTGAAAACCCTTGAGTGCTTCCAACACCAATAACTTTTCCTCCAGAAGTTAGTATGCCGCTATAACCATAATCATTTAATAGACCACCCTCATGCCGGGAACTCACATAGTACCAACCAAAAGAAGAATTTAAGAGCTCAAAAAATAGATTAATGCCTCCATTACCCCCAAAAGCGGAGCCGACAATACATATATTAGTATAACTTATATTTATTACTTTACTAAATGCAACAAAATATCCATTTGTTGTATCCATTTGTTGAGTTTGTAGTTGGGTTCTAATAGTAATAGAATCTATAATTGTTAAAGTGGTATCGTATCTTTCTATTAAACCAGTTGTTGCGCTACTGTCTATAAAATTATGATTGGTTAATCCACATACGATAAATGAATTACCAGTATATGGCGTAATTCCATTTAATATTTCTTGCCGCAAGTGATGTGAATTGTGGCCGTAAGAAAGAAAAGCCTCTTGTAATTTATTCCCATTTGTATCTAATTTTACAACCCAACCGTCTGCTACAGTATCAGTAGGGTGTGTGGCATTACTACCAACAGCATAAATTTTATTATTGATTAAGCAAACGCTATTAAAAATTTCATCTTGTATGCCTCCATAATGATTAGTCCATAAAGTATCTCCACTTTTATTTATACGCATTAAATAACCATCAGAACTTCCATTGGGAGTTGCATAGTAGGTTTGCCCACATAATATAAAACCGCCATCTGGAAGTGGACAGCTGCCATAAATAAAACTCCATGACCCCACATCTATACTTTTTTGCCAAATTAAATTTCCATTTTTATTTGTTTTAAAATAATAAGGAGAGGAATACAGTTGATTATTAGCGTTAAATGAATTACTATATCCGGCTACAAAAAAGCCACTATCAGGTGTAAGTTGCAATGTGTAAGCCCAATCATTTTGTGCTCCACCTTGTACCGAACTCCATAAGTGATTCCCTAAAGAATCTGTTTTTATCATATAAACAGATGTGTTACCTTGTCCAAAACTGCTTGTAGTACCTGCCAAAATGTAACCTTTATCTGGTGTTTCTTTTATATCGCGGGCTTCATCAAAATTGGTACCGCCATACGTATAAAAAAACTCTGTATCAGCAGGCATTTTAGCTATTTGTGCCTGTGCACTAAGGGTAAATAAAATAAGTATGTAAAGTAATTTTTTCATGACTTATATTTTTTTACTTAAACTAAAAAATAAACCTTGCCCTAACGATTGTTTAGGTAACAGATAACCCTGTATGGCATTACTACCAAGACGTAGAAAAACTGTTTTCATTTTAACTTCTATATTGAGTCCACCACTAAGTTTTCCGTAACCTCCATAACCAATATTTGCTGTTGCAGTAATATTTTTATGTAAGGCGAACTGCCCTTCGGCATATACATATGGTTTATAGTTTGCATTAAAAAAATATCTAAAACCTGTATTAAGTGCAAACAACTTGGTAAATTTTATAGTATGTAAAATGTATAGAGACATAGGTAAATTGGTTGTTACACTTTGCCTGTTATTTTTGGTGAGCTTTTTAACTAAAGAATCTTTAGTGAGATTTTTTACGGATGCATCATTTAACTGAAACACATTATTTACAGTAACTCCTTTAAATATATAATTTGTATCCGCATTATAGTTTACGGTGTTTTTATTCCATTTTATAAAACCTAAATTATTTACCGATACAAAAAATTTGCTTGCACCTAATACAGATGTATAGGGCATAGATGCAAAAAACTCAGCTGCCACACCATTGCCATTAAAATTACCAATACCATTTTTTCCTTTGCTGGTGTCGCTCATTGCAAGAGATGAACCGTGCATGTTAAAATTTATTTGTGAGGCATCTGGAGCAGTGTATATAGATGCGGCTCCAGTATTTAATTCAAAAAATGATTGCCCTTTAAGATAGGATAACGATCCTCCAAATTTAGCTGTAGTATCGCTGTTATCCCATATAAGCCCCAGTTTTATTTCCTGATAATTAAACTGGTTAACGTTTGTATTACCAATATTAGCCGTTTGCCCTTCGTACATTTTGTTGCCATAAAAACCTAAGTTATAAACATCGCTACTAAAAGAGGCGTTAGCTAATTCTACCTGCTTTAGACCTGCCATAAATTTATATTTACTGTTTTTTGGACCAAAAAATGCGGTAGCTCCGGCATACGCATTCCCTCCAATACGGTTTTGCGCTTGCAATTTTTTTTGCGAATGAGCCTTTGTAGCACTATCTATATTTCCACCGTAAATAAATTTATTTATCAGGCCGTTTTGTATAGCGGTTGAGTTTAAATCATATTCAGCATGTAAAGTAACACTCGTGCCATATTTTTCGTAGTATAAAAAATCGTTATTAAACTGAGCTTTCAACACATCAGCAGTTAGTAGCAAGCATAGTAAAAGTAAGCCTTTACGCATCATTTTCCAATGGTATAATTTATGTCGGCAGTAAGTAATAAATCAAGCGTATAATTGCTATAAAATTTTACCTGCATGGGCTGGTTAACTGTATTAAAAGTAGCTGAGTACGATATATATCTAGCTTTTTGCAGATTAGCCATTCTTTGCGGACTTAGCGGTATATATAACCTGCTTTTTATTGGAGCAATAACTTTTCCATTAGCGTCTAAAGAGGGAGCTTCTATTAAACTCGGACTGCTAAATAAATTATCTATGGGGCGTTTATTTCCATCCAATAAAATCGCACTTAAATAAATACTGAAAGGATATTGGTTTGTTGCTGTTAAAATTAGGTTACCTTTATTAATGTTTTGTAACTGACTAACGTTTGATACATTTAAACTAATAGTATCTGCCAGCATTAAATTACTTGCCGAAAAATACAAAGGTACATCCATGCTTAAATAGGCACTAAAGCTGGTGCCATAATAACCAAACTCATTATTGCCACTTTGGTTACCCCCTCCTTGACCAAATGGAGGATTAATTTGTGCCGTAAGCTTGTACGATAACTTGTTTGGTAAATTACCTATAAAATCTTTTACGTTGCTGTTGTTATTGTTTAGATTAATGGGTGACGGTAAAGTACCCGGTGTTATATTAACAACGGGGTTATTAGGGCCATTATTATCTCTCGCAGCAGGTACAATTAAGTTATTAAGTATAACACTACTGTTATATGTTAATGGTACCGAGCTTGGGTTATTTGTATTTATTGATGTTAGCTGGCTAAGGTTAGCTTTCATATCAACCCCAAACTGATTCACTACGTTTAAACTTACATTAGCACTATTTAAATTTAATAAGCCCTTTTTAATAGAACTAAATGCTGAAAAACTAGCCGTATCTGGCCCAACTGTGATATTTTGGTTACCAAAATAACCCAAAGCATACTGAGGTACGATGCCCTCAAAAGTAAATTGGGCATTAAAGCCTTGGTTGTATTGTAAGTAGGCAGTTTTGGCATTAGGGGCAATGTGTACCGAATCTATCTCATCTGTAGTGTTAAAACTGCTATGGTTTAATCCGCTAAAATCAATAGTGTAACCTGCTAAATTTATATAGCCTGATATTGGAGTAACTATATTATGCAATGAGTCAGCTGCCGGTAAAATAAATGTGGTATCTAATATGTGTCCATTTTTGGTGGCAGATAATAATTGGTAATGGTAAACAAGTGGCTGGTATACTGTGTTTGTCATTACATAATTTATTTTACCCTGCTTTACAATGGCTTTTTTTAATAAAATACCTGACGGTAAATTATATACATTTTCTGTGGAGTATGTACCAACTGGAACAAGTGACCCTGGTGGAAAAGCGGGAGCAGAAGAGAGTGTTAACGTTAAAGTAAAAGCCGTAGTAATAGTTGTATCCGGTATTTTAAGCAGGCTATCAAGCTGATAATTAATAAGAGCGGTTTCAAAAGCAATTTTTAAGCTGCTATCGGCATTTACTTTTATAGTGGTATCGGGAAACAAGTTGGCTAATGATAAACTCCCATTTGCCAGCGGGGCTACTACATCATCATCCCAAGTAGTGGGGCTACGTTTGCAAAAACTAAGTAAGCATGCACAAAGTATGGCAAAGGCTATGTTTTTTGCTTTAGGCATTGCAACAAATATAGTTTTTATTTTATCATTACTATACTTGTTTTAAAGTACGAAAACAGAGGTTATTTCGTTTCAAAAAACGAATTAGATTTATCTATAAGGTTGAACTTCCTGTTTTAATGATACTTAAATTTACGCTACAGAAATTACCGCAATAATTTTTTAATATTATTGAAACAATTGTGTTTAAATTCTTACTTTTAGTCTTTTAAAACTTATAATTTATGAAGAAACTAATATTTGTTTTATTCTTAGCATCTGTATTCTCTGCATCTTATGCAGGTAGTTTATTAGAAGATGATGAGCAGCTTAGCGTAAAAGCTAAAGCAAAAGTAGAGCTGGCAAAGCAAAAAATGTATGGCGGCAAAGTACGTGAGGCACTTGTAATGTTTAAAGAGGTGCTTACCGAAAGTCCTAAAAATGGGACTGTTTTGTATTTAGCTGCCGATTGCAGCTACAAATTAGGCGAAGTAGATGATGCAGTTAAATATTTAGAAACCGGTAAAACCGTTGTAAGCGTCAAACCGCAAAATTTTTATTTATTAGGTCTAATCTATCTTAATAATGATAAGGTAAATGAGGCCTTAGCCGAATTTACAAGCTATAAAAGTAAAGCAACCTCATCTGATATAAAGGAACACGATCCTGATGTATATTTGAGTCAATGCAACAATGCTAAAAAATTAGAAGCTAATCCTATTCAGGTAAAAATTGAAAACTTAGGACAGAACGTAAACTCTAAGTTTGATGATAAAGGTCCTGCTATAACCGCCGATGGAAAAAAAATATTTTTTAATTCTCGCCGTCCTGTAACTGAGGATGCTCCAAAAGATGTGGAAGGTGATGGTAAATATTTTGAAAGTATTTATGTTACAAACTGGGATAGTGCGAAGCAACAATGGGCTGCTGCCGATGAAATTCCCGGACAAATTAACCAAAAAGCATCACATGTGGCTTGTACTGGTATTTCGGCAGATGGTAAGCAAATTTTTATTTACAAAAACGATATGACAGATGCTGAGTCAAGAGGTGGTGATATTTTTGTATCAAAAGTATCAAACAATAAATGGAGAACCCCTGAGCCTTTTGGTAAACCAATAAATACAACTTATTGGGAAGGCGGTGCTTGTATATCGCCTGATGGGAAGACACTTTATTTTACATCTGAACGAAAAGGTGGTTTTGGAAACAGTGATATATGGATGTCTGTTCGTAAAACAAAAACTGAATGGGATACTCCTGTAAACCTTGGTGCCGAAATAAATTCGCCTTATGATGAAGCCGGTTTATTTTTAGCACCCGATGGTAAAACACTTTTCTTTTGTAGTAATGGCGCAAACAGTATGGGTAGCTACGATATTTTTAGAACAGTTTGTACGGATGGAAAATGGAGCAAACCCGAAAATTTAGGTTATCCAATTAACACTACAAAAAGAGATGGACCATTAGTATTAGGTGCCGATACACGTTATGCCTATTTTTCTTCTGATAGATTAGGAGGCTTTGGCGAAAACGACATTTACAAAATAGATTTACAAGACTATGCCCTTTTAGAAAAAGATTTTAAAAAACAAACTGCTAATTCATTAAGTATTGTAAAGGGCTTGGTACGGGATGGCATTGAAGGCAGATCGGTTGAGGGAGCTGAAATTTCTTTTACAAACGATGCCGGAGAAAAAGTAAGTTTATTAACCAATGAAAATGGCGAGTACTTAATTACCCTTAAAGGCGGTGCCGCTTATCAAGTAAAAGTAACCAAAGAAGGCTTTAAACCTACCGAAGAAAAAATAAATCTAAATCTCAATAAAACAGGCAGTACATTTACTGTAGAAAAACAATTTTTATTGAATAAATAGTAAATATTGTTTCTGTGTACGAATTTGAGGGTTCAATCTTGTAATTAAAACGTAGTATGAAGAATTTTTATCTGTTTATTGCATGTTGCATTACTTTTTTTGCAAATGCAGGTAGCGATTACAACTATTTTGTTGATTTAACCAAAGTTGAAAATGATAAAGTACAGGTAAAACTTATTCCGCCAGATATGGTAGATGGTGATGTTACATTTATGTTTCCCTCTATTGTACCCGGTACCTATGCCATTTACAACTTTGGCAGGTTTATTTCTGATTTAAAAGTTATTGATAAAAGCGGAAAAGAAATTGTTTACACAAAGCCCGATATAAACACCTATAATATTCCTACTTCAACAAATATAGCTTACATAACTTATTTGGTAGAAGATAGCTGGGATTGTGAGTTAAAAAAACATGAAACTAAAGATGATATAGTTTTTGAACCGGCAGGTACCGATATTGAAGCTGAAAAAGCATTTGTACTAAACACACACGGTTTTTTTGGATATTTTAAAAATAATTTGGATAAAAAATTTACTATCGAAGTAAAAAAGCCCAAAGGTTTTTATGCGTCAAGTGGTTTAACTACTATTAAAAATGGAGCTGAAAGTGATGTTATAGAAGTGTTTGATTACCATCGTTTAGTTGATTCTCCTATTATGTATAACCTGCCTGATACTACATTTGTTGAAGTAGGAGGGGCTCGTGTACTGGTATCGGTTTATTCGCCTAATAAAAAAATTACATCAGCTTACATTGCCCGTAATATTTCCGAAGTTTTAGATGCACAACGCAAATATTTAGGAGGCACGCTTCCGGTAAATAAATATGCATTTATCATTTATTTAAACGATAAACCAACTTTATCAGGTTCAAATGGAGCTTTAGAACATTGTTACTCTTCTTTTTATGTGATGCCCGAAATAGATTCAACTTACATCGCACAGGAAATGCGTAATGTAGCGGCGCATGAGTTTTTTCATATAGTTACTCCGCTTAGCATTCATAGTGAAGAAATAGGAAATTTCGATTTTAATAAACCTAAAATGAGCAAGCATTTGTGGTTGTACGAAGGTTTAACTGAATACAACGCTCATCATATGCAGGTGCTTTACGGTTTAATAGATATTGATAAGTTTATAGAAGTAATGCAAGGTAAAATGAATGAATCGCAAGGAAAACCTTATAACGATACGCTTCCTTTTACATTTATGAGTTCACACGTTTTAGAAGCTAAATATCATGAGCAATATAATAACGTATACGCAAAAGGCGCTCTTATAAATATGTGTTTAGATATTTTATTACGCTATAATAGTAATGGTGCTTATGGCACTCAAAATTTAATGGCAGATTTATCTAAACTATATGGGAAAGATAAATCATTTAAAGACGATGATTTGTTTAATGATATAGAAAAATTAACATCGCCAGAAGCAAGAAGATTTTTAGACCTGTATGTTGCCGGAAATAAAAAACTTCCTTATAAAGAAGTAATGGCTATGGTAGGATTAAATTATGAAGAAAAAACAGAGAGAGAAGAAATAAGCCTGGGTGGTTTTAACATGGGTTTTAACCCTAAAACAAATCGGGCTATAATTTTTGATTTAGATAAAGATAATGCTTTTGGCAAAAAAATGAAATATAAAGAGTACGATGAAATTGTTTCTTTTAACGGTAGCCCCGTTACACTTGATAATTATAAGGATGTTCTTATAGGTTATCTGCATACTGCAAAAACCGGCGATAAATTAGTTGTGCAGGTAGCTCGCAAAAAAGGAAAAGATAAACCTGAAAAAATAAAAACACTTTCGGCTAAAGTTGTTCCGGTAAAAATTAGTATACCTAATAATATAAGTGTTAATAAAACCCCCAGTGATAAACAAGTAATTGCTCGCAATGCATGGTTAGGGCTTAAAGAGAAATAGTAATGCAAAAAAGCCGCATTTATTGGATTACGCAACTAATAGGCTGGCTTACTTATTTTACTGTAAACTTTTTCTTTTTTTATGTTGTATCTGCAAAAGATATATTATTCCATCTACTATTAATTCCCTCGGCTATACTACTCACACATGCTTTCAGGTATTTTATAATTAAAAATAACTGGTTACAAAAACCTGTTTTTATTCAAATAACCATTGCGGTAGCAGCAAGTTTGCTTCTATCGCCTGTTTTTATAGCTATTCAATTTGTTTTAAACACGCTAATTTTTGAAACGGCTCAAAAGCTTACCATTTTTAGCTTTTCGCAGTCGCTTATAAATTTTTGGTTTGTATTTTTTGTATGGAGTGTACTATACTTTTCATTTCATTATATACGTAACTATCGTAAAGCAGAAATACAGCAGTTAAAAATGCAGGGCTCTTTAAAAGAAGCTGAACTTAATAAACTAAAATCGCAGCTTAACCCACATTTTATGTTTAATGCCATGAACAGTATTCGCGCTCTTATTGATGAAAATCCTCAAAAAGCAAAGGAAGCTGTAACACAACTATCAAATATATTAAGACAAACACTTACGCTCGAAAAAAACAAACTCATATCTTTTGATGATGAAATGACATTGGTAAAAGACTATCTCGCTTTAGAAAAAATTCGTTTCGAAGAACGATTAAATTATTCCTTCCATCTCGATGAATCATCTTCTCAATACAAAATCCCACCTATGCTTTTACAAACTTTGGTTGAAAATGCTATAAAACATGGTATATCAAAGTTAACCGAAGGTGGTATAGTTGATATAACTACCAAACAAATTGAAAATAAAAAACTTCAAATAGAAATAATTAACACAGGTGATTATAATCCCGATGCAAATCCTCAATCGGGTTATGGGTTAGAAAATACAAGGAACCGTTTAGCGTTTGTTTTTGCCGATGATGCGAGTTTTTTAATCGCTAATGAAAATCATACTGTAAAAACTCAAATAGTGGTACCTTTACTTTATAATTGAAAAACAGGAATAACGATTTAACATATAAATAATATGAAAGCAATTATAGTAGATGATGAACGACTTGCCCGTCAGGAATTAAAAACAATGTTAGCAGAGCATAAGGATATTGAAGTAATTGCCGAATGTGCCAATGCCAACGAGGCTAAAGAAAAAATTAACTTGCTAAAGCCAGATGTGGTTTTTTTAGATATACAAATGCCCGGTAAAAATGGTTTAGAGCTTGCACAAGAACTACACCCTTTACCTGAACTTATTTTTATTACTGCGCATGACGAATATGCGTTACGCGCTTTTGAAGTAAATGCACTTGATTATTTGTTAAAACCGGTGCAACCTCAGCGCTTGGCAGAAACATTAAAAAAACTTTATTTAAAAGAAGAAGAAGCTCCACAGGATTTCAGAACTATTTTAACAGATGAAGACCAAGTGTTTTTAAAAGATGGAGAACGTTGCTGGTTTGTAAAATTATCAAATGTGCGCCTTTTTGAAAGTGAAGGAAATTATGTGCGTGTTATTTTTGAAAACAACCGACCACTTATACTTAGAAGTTTAAATAACTTAGAACATAGGCTAAGTCCGGCAAGTTTTTTTAGAGCAAGCCGTAAGCATATTATTAACCTTAAGTGGGTAGAAAATATAGAACCCTGGTTTAATGGTGGTTTAATGGTAAAACTGCGTGGTGGTGAACAAATTGAAATTTCTCGTCGTCAATCGGTGAAGCTTAAAGATATGATGAGTCTGTAAGTTGTTAAATTACTACAGATTTTTTTACCTTAAATTATATGAGATTTACCTATAAACGGGTATAATAATTTGTTCTTTAACGAACTTTAGTATATTTGCCTTCGTTAAAAAATAAATTATGAGTTTAGTATTATCTTTTCGTAAAGTTTTTAAAGTAAATTTTAAACTGATTGCAATAATTTTGATTGCATTACCAATATTTGGTTATGCCCAAAATAAACCGGCAGTAAAACGTATGAAACCGGTTAGTTATCCGGCACCTGCTTCATGGAGTAATTTAAAAACAGCAGCCACATCTACTTGCCCAACTAACCCTGTAAGCATGGTAGGTCAAGATACTTTAACCGGTAATGCACTTGCAAACGGGCATATATTTGAGTGTAGCAAAGCTCCTTTTTATATACTTCCTGATACAGTGATTGGAAACACGCCATGTATCACAACTGATTATACAAATTTTCATAATAGTTTAGCTGGAAATGGCATTGAAACTTTTTATGAAGGAGGAACAGATATTGCTTGTTTAGGGCCGGCAGGTTGTGCATTCCCTATAGGGGCTCCTGGTACTATTAATGCAGGTGTACCGGGTGCACCATGGTTAATTTCTTTATATTTTTTAGATCCTACTAAACAACATGATTTTGTTTTTTGCAGACAAGGCCCTATAACTACAACTACAATTACTTTAACAGACTGCTGGACCGGTAATACACTTTTAACTGTACCAACAACACCAATTAATTTTGGCAATACTAACCCTCCTAATACAGCAACTTGTTTTACAGTAACTACTCCTGCTAATACAGATATTGGTACAGCTATGTATTCTATTTCACCTTCTTCAGCATCTTCTGCTCTTATAGATTATCATAATGGGCAAGCGCTTGTAAACCCTTCATCATTAGCTACAGGTTCTTATGTAGTAACGTATAGTTTTACACCTTCTATAGCCTCGGCTTGTACAATGGTTACCGGAACTTATAGCTTTAGTGTAGTTCCTTCTGCAACTGTAACTGTAAACAGTGCAACGGTTTGCCCGGGCAACACGGCCACTTTAACTGTAAATGCAAGTGGTGGTACAACACCTTATACTTATTCATGGACACCTTCTACAGGTTTAAGCTCTACTACAAATACTATGGTAACAGTTAATAACCCTACGGTTACCACTGTTTATACAGTTACAATTTCAGATCCATCAGGTTGTGCTTATGTAGATACATCGGTTGTAACGGTTAGATCATTTACTGTAAATAAAGCAACCATTTGTTCTGGAGATTCGGCAACTTTAATAGCATCAGATAATACATTTACATATAGTTGGTCTCCTGCAACGGGTTTAAATAAAACTACCGGTGATACTGTTAAAGCAAGTCCGGCAACAAATACTGCATATACTATAGTTGGAACCAGCACAGTATGTCCATCACTTACAGTAACTGTAACAGATTCGGTTATTGTGAAATTAAGCCCAACTATTTCGGTTCTTAGTCCAACTGTATGTTCCAGCACAACAGCTACTATAACAGCCAAAGGGGCAACGAGTTATACTTGGACGCCATTAACAAATTTAACAGCTTCTGTTACAAAAGATACTGTTTATGTAAGTAACCCAACAGTAAATGAAACCTATACCGTTTATGGCACAGCCGCAAATGGTTGTAAGGATAGCGCAGTTTCTACCATAGTTGTCAGTAATCATTTAGGCATTATATCAGGAACACCTGTTGTAAGATGTGTCGGCACGTCTTTTGGACTAACTGCTATAGGGGCAAGTACATATACTTGGACATCAAACGACCCGACTAATTTAGATTTTGGACATGATACTACTTGGGCTGTTCAATCAAGTGTGGCTAATGTAGGCAGTTACACAGTTACTATTTCTGGTACATCTCTTTCAGGACTCTCTGCTTGTACCGGAACTGATGTAGTACAAGTACAAATACTTCCAGCACCTACAATAACAGTAGCGCCAACTACCGCTATTTGTGTAGGTAATACAGCCACATTAAGTGCTTCAGCAACCGGAAGTGTAACTGTAAGTTCCTATAACTGGAGCCCGGCTACAACTCCTACAAACTCTGCAGTAGTAACTGCTTCTCCTTCTTCAACAACAATTTACACGGTAACCGCTTTAAGCACTATAGGCAGTTGTGCCTCTACAGCAACAGTTACACAAATAGTAAATAGTCTTCCATCGTTTACAATAGGTGGTAATAATATGGTTTGTACAGGAGGTAGTTCTACTTTAACAGTTGCCCCTCAATCAACAGTAGCAGCAACTTACACTTGGACAGGAGGCGGGCTTAATACCAGCACCACCAGTATAGTAGTAACACCAACTGCTACAACTGTTTATACGGTTAACGCTACGGCTACCACAACTGGTTGTCATTCAGCACCTCAAACAACTACAGTTACAGTTAATCTTTTACCAACTGTAACAGTAACACCAACCAATACTACTGTATGTTCAGGTAACCCAGCTCTTTTAACGGCCGGTGGAAGCGGAGCTACACCGGTTACATCTTATACTTGGGGTTCTACTTCTACAACCTATACAGCAAATGCAAATGCACTGGTAGATTTTCCTGCAACAACAACAATTTATACAGTAACTGGTCAAAGTGCTTTTGGTTGTTATGCTACTAATGTTGCAAGTGCTACCATTACAGTAAATACTGTTACGGTTACAGCAAGCTCTAATAGCCCGGTTTGTAAAGGCAAACCAATTGATTTAACTGCTAACACAAATGGAACAAGTTATACTTGGACTGCTTCAAACGGGTATACTTCAACCGGAATTAAAGACCCAACAATAAGTAGTTCTACTTATTCTAATAATGTGGAAGTATATACTGTAATTGTTTCTTCGGGTACATGTAATGCTTCAAGCTCAATAACAGTAATAGTAGATAACCCTGTAATAAATGTATCATCTAATGCAACTGTTTGCCCTAATCAAATGACAACTTTAACGGCATCATCTACTGTGGGTACTAATTACGATTGGTTACCAACTGCTGCTATAAGTGGTTCTACAAACGTAGCTACCGTTAATGCAAATCCTGCCTCAACTACAGTTTATACAGTTACCGGTACAGATGCTGCGGGTTGTCCTGCCAGTAAAACAGTAACAGTAACTGTAGATTCAATAGCGGCAAATATGACTGCAAGCCCGGAAATGGGTGATGCGCCATTAGATGTGAATTTTATAAACACATCTGTAAATGCAAATAGTTATGTATGGAATTTCGGTAACGGCAGCAGCAACTTTACAACCAGTAATTTAAGCGATACTGCAAAAACAATTTACCCAACAGTAGGCACTTATACGGCAACATTAACTGTAAGTGGTACAACAGGCGGCTTAACTTGCCAAGACCAAATTACTGTTCTTATAGTTGTTACAGAACATTATTCTTTAGTTGTGCCTAATATATTTACGCCTAACGGAGATGGCATTAATGATAACTTTATGGTTAAGAGCGAAGGTGTTTCTACCTTTAGTATGGAAATTTTTGATCGTTGGGGATTAAAAATGTTTTCAACTACATCTGTAACTGGAGAATGGGATGGTAAAAACATGGGAGGTAACGCAGTACCGGCTGATACTTATTTTTACATCGTTAATGCTACCAGTAGTAAAACAGGTGCCAGTCAATCATATAAAGGATCTTTATCTTTAATAAGATAAACAAAAGGTTTTAACCTGAAACAAAAAAGGAATCTCAAACGAGATTCCTTTTTTGTTTTTAAATAATGCCTAACTAATTACCAATAGCATCTGTAATTTGTTGTGTGGTTTGCATAGTAAGATAGGCATCAGCTAAAGTGATAACCGATTTTGTTTTATTTTGTATTGCTTCTGCAAAAAGTTCAAGTTCATATTTAATAGCGTTTACCGGCTTCACTTCAATGTTTTCTTTTACAATACTGGCATCATCGCGTAGGGCAACAATAGTTTCCGTTTCTGTAGGAATATATTTTTTCTTTATTTCAGCTTTGGTTAGTGTTTTGTTTAATAGGTCGATATTTAAAAAACTTTCTTTCTGAAAAATATGTAAACTTCTTTTATTAATTAATGCAACCCTGCTAACTGATAAGTTGGCAATGGTTCCGTTATCAAACTCTATGCGGGCATGGGCAATATCGGCAGTAGGACAAATTATAGGAGAACCGCTTGCTTGTATTTTTTTTACGTTAGAATTTACCATGCTCATTACCAAATCAATATCATGTATCATTAAATCTAATACCACCGAAACATCTGTTCCTCGTGGGTTGTACATAGCTAAGCGCTCAGCACTAATATAAAGCGGGCGATTAATAAAAGGCTTTGCGGCTAAAATGGCTGGGTTAAATTGTTCTACATGTCCCACTTGGGCTACTATACCGGCTTCATGACACAACTGAACCAGTATTTTTGTTTCTTCAGGGTGTATGGTAACAGGTTTCTCTATAAACACATGTTTGCCCGCTTTAATTGCTTTTTGGGCATACTCAAAATGAAATGGGGTAGGGCAAACAATATCAATAGCATTGCAATTTTTTGAAAGTTCTTCGAAAGTTGGGTATGATTTTATGCAAGATTCTTTTTCTACACGAGCAGAAACTTCTTTATCTGCATCGTAAAACCCCACAATTTCAAATTCTTTTATCTCTTTTAGTAAAGAAATATGAACTTTCCCTAAATGACCTGCGCCTAAAATACCAATCTTTATCATGCTTGCAGACAAACATACCGCATAATTAAAAACCAAGTGTTAGTAAACTTCTAAAGATATCCATATTGAAGTGTTAGTTTTAAATAGATTTGCTTTTATATGATTGATAGGACAGATACTTTCTTGCACAAAGGAAAAAGAAAAAAATTAATTGAATTACTTCGCCAAAAAGGTTGTACCGACGAAAATGTTTTAGCGGCCATAGATAAAGTACCCCGTCACGCATTTTTAGATAGTGCTTTTTTAAACTTTGCCTACGATGATGAAGCTTTTCCGATAGGTGAGGGGCAAACTATATCACACCCAAGTACGGTTGCTTACCAAACCGAGCTCTTAAAATTAAAGAAAACTGATAAAGTACTCGAAATTGGTACAGGTTGTGGTTACCAAACTGCCGTTTTGTTAGAAATGGGAGTTAAAGTGTTTACTATTGAGCGTCAGCAAAAACTTTACGAAAAAACCCGTGTGCTTTTGCCTAAATTAGGTTACACTACTCGTTTTTTTTATGGAGATGGGTATGAGGGCTTGCCAAGTCATGCTCCATTTGATAAGATAATAGTAACCGCCGGCGCACCCTATCCACCTGATGACTTATTAAAGCAAATGGCTATAGGTGGTATAATGGTTATACCTATAGGTAGAGGCTCTGAACAAATAATGAATATAATTGTTAAAAAATCTGGTACACTGTTTGAGAGAACCGAGCTCGGCAAATACAAATTTGTACCTATGGTTAAAAATAAAAACGGATACTAACAAAAAACTGTTGATAACTATGCTAATTGTTAATAACTATGAATTTAACAAGTATGTAAATTTGCTCTTAAATAACTTAAACAGTTAAACTAAAAAAACAAAAACATGAAAAAATCAGTATTAGCTTTAGCAATGGCTTTCGGTGTAACATCGGCCTTTGCACAAGACTTAACATCAAAAAAAGGTGAACCTATTTTACCTGAAGCAGGAGATTGGGCAATTTCAGCAGATGCTACTCCATTTTTAAACTACTTAGGTAAAGCTTTCAGTGGTTCAAATAGTGCCCCTACAATGAATTTCTTAGGAAATAATTCAGTTATTATGGGTAAGTACTTTAAAGACGAGAAAACAGCTTATCGCGTGGGTCTTAACATTGGGTTTAACTCACAATCAGCAAGTAACTTAGTTAATCAAGATCAGCAAGTTGTTGCCGCAGGTGCAGCGCCAGTTAAAGTAACAGATAAAACTTCTGTTGGTACAACTGGTATTGGTTTAACTGCAGGTATCGAAAAACGTAAAGGTAAAACTCGTTTACAAGGGTATTATGGTGCAGAAGCTGGTATTTATTTAGGTAGCCAACACCAAAAAAACACTTATGGTAACTCATTTGCAGGTACAGGTACAGCTGCGGGTACTGATGTAACTCCTACTTCTACAACTTGGGGTACAGGTAGCACTAGTGTTTCATCAACTGGTGCAGTATCAAGCCGTACTACTGATTGGAAATCAGGTACAACTTTTCAATTTGGTGTACGTGGTTTTGTAGGTGTTGAGTATTTTATTTTACCAAAAATGTCGTTAGGTGGTGAATTTGGTTGGGGTATCGGTATCTCCACTACTGGCGCTGGTCAAACAACTACTGAAGCAATTTACACAGGTACATCTCCAAGCACTCAAACTGCTAAAACTGGAACATCTTCTACCTTTAACATTGGTACAGATAATAAAAACTCTATGTTTGGCCCAACAGGTTCAATCCGTGCTAATTTTTATTTCTAAACTAAATAATTGTGCTAATAAAAAGCCCTGCAGAAATGGGGGGTAACTACGAAAAAACACCCAAAAGGTGTAAAAAAGCAAAAAGGAGTGTTTAAAAGACACTCCTTTTTTATTTTCATCATTATATAATTGTATCGAAGCTTAGGTTTGTTACAGTATTATTACTTTTCAATATGTGTGATAATTTCTCTAACGACTTTTAATTTAACTACTTTTTTCTCTTTTTTATCCTCGCTTTTTGTTGTCCAAAACTCTTTTCTTTGATTTTCTGGAATTCTATTGTATAACATCTCGATTGTTGAGTTTGTCCTCATTTGGCTTCTGGCGCATAGAACATAGAAATCTATTTTAGTACTAATATTATTTGTGAGCCTTCTAATTAGAGCTTTATCAAATAATTTATCTAAGATTTCTTGAAGCCATTCTGCAACATCTCCTTGGCTTATTATTATTATAACTTTCCCGTTAAGAATTATTACCGCAATAAAATCCATTAAATTTCCTTCATTGTTATATTTCAAACTATCAATTTCCTCAAACTTATAATTATATAATTTCGAAAATTCAGCTTTTTTACTCAATTCTTCGTAAAGAACCCCACAGGTGGTCGTTTTGCCACCATTAACTCCGGCTCTGATTATTATATGATTTTCCATAATTGTTGCTATTTTTTTCTTTTCGCAGATGCTTTTTTATTTTTAGTCTTTTTGTCAACAGGATTACCTCGATTTTTCTTTACTAAAGAAAATAATTTTTCAAGTTGCTGAGGTGTAGGACCTTGTTGTCTTAATTTCTTTGCTTCTTCTGCGCCATTTTTAAACATTTCAAGAAACATCTTTTGCATTGCTTTTCCGTTTTCTTGCTTGCTAAGTGTATTCGTAAGTTGTTCTGATTTTCCTTCAGTCATTGCATGAACGATTTCTTCTTCTGCAATTGCATCAGCAACTCTTTTATCCAACTTCGCGTTCCCCTTGTAATAATTTTGGATGTATAATACAAATTTAGCTAGAGTTTGCTCATCCGATACAATTTCAAAAGTATCTTTGTCTACTTGTTTTAACTCAATAGTTTTAGATTTTTCAGTTAAACGTATTTTTATTTGTTTGGCGACATGTTTGATAGTGTCGTAAACTAGATTGCCAGCTACGCCACTTAAAGCTGCTGCTGCCAGCCATTGAACTTCATTTTGAGGGTCAAGTAAAGAATATTTTTCATTTATTTTCCCTTTACTTTTAACTTGCCTCTCGTAATTTGTTCTATAATTGTATCCGTAGCGTATTGCACGTAGAGAGTAATTTATAAGTAAATCATAAAACGTTTTGTCGAGAGGTGTTTGGCAAGGCTGGCATATTAGCTCAGAGTTGTTTTCGTTTATGTGTCCACATTCCAAGCAAAGAAAGTCCGTATTTTGATTATTTTCTACCGTCATAAATCTTCTCATTAAATAATTTATAACCTCGAAATACTTCGGGTTATCCAAAGATATGCAATTCCAACGAAGTGTTTTTCAATAAAGTTACGCTGCCAGCTTATTTTTCTTCCTGCTTGCTATTTCTATATATGTGATTTTTTTATTATTCACTAAAGGAAAGAAAGAATCAAATTGATACTTTATAGAATCATTTCGTCTGTTCCATCTAAACGAATTTTCATTTAAGTAAGTATCAAAATGTGGGTACGAGAGATGGAAATAAGTTCCAGCTATAACTCTCTTAAAATGGTTCCATGCGTTTTCGATATTATTAATATGTACCCCATATTTTGTAACATAGCTTTTTTTATGGCTTACTGTTAAATGAGGCAGAAAAGTTACACCTGTATAAACATTTAGTTCGTCTGTGATTAAGGCAGATGAATTAATATCGACATGATTATTTATAAGCGGGTATATATTGTTTTTTGTAATAGTTTTCGAGCTAGTGCCCAATGTTTTCATTACAATCCTACCTTTCTTTTCTGCCATCCCAAATACAACGGTACATCTTTCAAAAGTAGTTCGTTCTCCTTTAACCTCTCTTTCCATTTTTTTCTGTTGAAGAACTTTCTTTGTTGAACCTTTTTTTCTGCCGACTTTTCTTGGCCCTAGCCGCTTTCTTTTTTTATTGTCAGATATCCCATGAATAGCTTCTTGTTTTGCTTCATATCTTTTTTTTGCTATTCTTAATCTTAAATCTCTATTAATTTTAGGTCCAACAAATGTTTCATCTGCTTCAATTATTCCTTTCAAAATAATATCATTCTCTTCTTTTATTGCTTCTCGTATTTTATGTAATAAAAACCAAGCAGTCTTTTGAGAAACCCCAATCCATTTTGCCATCTGGTAAGAAGAAAAACCACGCTTTGATGTTGTAAAAAAATAAATGGCCTTGAACCATTTCGTTAAAGGTATTTTGCTACTTTCAAAAATAGTTCCTTTTGTGGGGCTGAATTGCATTCTACATGATGAGCATTTATAAATACTTCTTTTTGCCAAATAGTAATTCATGTTGTCATTGTTACAATAAGGGCATTGAGGTTTTCCCTTCCATCTTGCCTGTACAAGAAAGTCAATACAATTCTGTTTAGAAGAAAACCTTCTATCGTGAATATCTATTGAATATTTTTCTTTTACGTCCAATTATTACTTATGTACTATACAGTTTTTAAAAAAATTAGATTACACATGACAAATTATCCGAAATCATTTTTTGATGATGATTTCCTATATGAACAATACAAGTTTTGCTGAGATTAGATTACACTTTGAAGAATTGAAGTGCGATTTTTAACTAAAAAACCAAAAAAAATTTCTGCAACAATTTTTGTTTGAATTACATTACACCAAAAAGGTTTTTTTCGTTTTATTTTTCAACAAATCGAAATCGTTCATTTCGGATTTTTTGTCAGGTATTTTGAGTTCGAAATTTTTCGATAAGCACAAACCTTTTTGTTATACCGATTAATTCATAGAGTCCTTGGGCAACATCTTTTGGAGCCGAATTCCGATGAAGAGGCGAACCTTTATATCCGTATGGAAGAAAGTATTTGCAAAACTGTTGTGGCGTAATTCCAAAAAACGATATGATAGCATCTTCGGTATTACGAAACAAGCTTGGGTCTGTGTATCGTATTATGCCGCATTCAGGAACCCAATCCCATTCGGCAAATATGGCCAACTCATGGTATATATAAGGAAAACTAATAAAGCCCAATATTCCGTCATTTAGTATATACGGCATACGTTCGTTATCACAATAATATTCCATAGCCGGATAATCCTCCAACCGGCACCTTGAAAGGTGCTCGGCGAAGAGGAATATTCGTAGGAAATGGCACTTTTCAACTTTACGCTTACGCGTCATTACTTGTATCCTTAGGTTGAGCTAATTCCAATAGCGGAACATTGGCAAGATTATTTCCAACAATTGCTTTAATGGAGCTAAACATATGCGTGGCATGCAACAGAGCCTTTCTTATGTTTTGGTCGCGGCGCTTCCACTGAGCTTCATACGACCTTCTTTCGGTTTCTATTTGCATTTGCATCTCAACAAAGCTTTCTACTATACCTTCTGTCTGGCCACGAAATTCCTGGCCGATAATATAATCGAGCAAAAGGTTAGCTTTATCGCTTCGATTGCTTCTCCAACGATTATAATATAGGCTCGAACAACATAACATAAACTTTTAAACTCATCTAATGTACAGACCCAAATATTATCGACCTGAAATAAACGCTCTTTATCCTTTGGAAAAGCATCCGTAACAAGTATACCTGCCGTTGCATTCTTGGCTCGCATATCTTCCTTAAATTTTTCAATCCAACCTTGCTGAAAAACCTTCGTTGATTTTGACTCGTAATAAATGGAGCCGACATTGATGTTTGTCCGCGTATTTATTTGCTGAAGGCAATCTGCACCTTTAGCTGTTCTTTTAGATTTTAGAAAACATAAAACACCAGTTCAATTTACTGTTGATGGTCATATTAAAAATACTTCACAATTAAGTTGGAAATCCATTGACAACAATACAGGTTATGAAGATTTAGAAGATACTGCTGGATTTGCAGGATATGGAATGGGTTTATTAATTGTAACTACTCTTGCTGATTTAAAACCTGTAAGTAGGAGAGCAAAAGGTGATGGCGTTGATATTGTTTGTTCTAAAGAAATTAAAGACGATGATAACTTCTTAAATTCAACAAATGAAGATTTTTATATTGAATGTAAAGGTTCAAGAAGTAATGCTTATGTAAAAAGATATTTAACAGCAGGAATTAAACAAAGTGAAAATGCACCTGGAAATGTATACGTTGTGTCAACAGAATTTGAAACACCTTCTGCATTAACACATTTTAGAAAATGAAGACGGCAAAAGAATTACACGAAAGTGCTATGTCTCTTTATGAGGAGTCTTTGGCTGCTAAATATATTGGAGCAGAAGAAAAAAGAATAACTCTTTTAAAAGAAGCATTTAAGTTTGAAAAAGAGGCAGCTTGTCTTTTAAAAGATAAATATGATTTAGAACCAACTCGAAGTAAATTATTTGCAAGTTCTGCTACTATGGCCTACCAACTTTCCGACTTTAGAGAAAGTGAAAAAATGGTAGCATGGGGATTAGCTGGTAATCCTCCATTAGATGTATTGGAAGAATTAAGGGATTTATTTGATAAAGTAAATTTTTATAGACACCTTACTACTAAAGGAATTGAGTTATCAGAAGATGAATTCAGATTTACTTTAGGAAGTGGTAATGATATGATGAAAGGGATTGCGAGAGGTGATGAAGTTATGGCAAGAATTATAGGAATTGAAGCTTTATATTCTCGTACAGTACAAAGGATGAATAAAAAACCATATCAATCAGCCGGCAGAGTATCAGAAGAAGAAAATAATATTATTCAATTATATTATAAAGTTCCAGAAGCTGCAAGTTTTGCTCTTACTTTTAAAATTCCTCAACCAAAACAACAACCTTTGTTTCCAGAACTTACGGCAATGGGTCCGTATGTTGATGAAATGCTACAATGTATTGATTTAATTAATGAAGGTAAAATGGCAGAATTAAAAGCCAAAATTCCAGATGAGTCATATTTTCAAAGTTTTATTATCAATGCAAGAAAAATTGCTCCTGATGGAAACAACATCAAACAAGTTGGATTTACGATTTACCGAAACAATGAAGAGAAAGTCCACTCCTTTAGTAAAATACAAGCAGAGATTGTGTTAGATAGTATTACTATTAATACTAAACCAGAAGAAGAAAAAGAAAAAGAGGCAAAAAGAAAAAAAGAAACTGTATCGGGAAAATTATTGGCTTCAGACTCTCCTAAAAAATTTATTACTGTTGTAGAAGAAATAAAGCTGTATAAATTAAATGGGACACCCAAAAAATCTAAATTTAAAAGGCATAAGATTAAATTTATTACTGAAGCTCAAAAAGAACTGGTAAGGGACCATTATGAAGGAGACGTTTCTGTCGAAGTTTGGCAATACCATGATAATAGTTTAGAATTTATTGACTTGAAACGCAGTTAATTTATTTACCTGAAAATCAATAAATTAAAAGGGTCAGAATGTTTCTGACCCTTTTTTTACCCTTTGGGTGTTTTTTCGTAGTTACACCCCAGAAATGCGGGGCTTTTTGCTTTAAAACCTTTACCTTTGCACGATGTTTAAATATTTTATAAACGGCTTATTTATTGTGCTTTTGTGCAATGTGAATGCACAAACTAAAAACCAAACCGATGCTGCCGGTTTAAAGCAAGGTTATTGGGAGAAATTAGATACTAAAACAGGTAAAAAAACGTATAAGGGTACTTTTAAAAATAACAAACCTCAGGGTGTTTTTTATTACTATTATTCAAACTCAGATAGTGTACGTTCTAAATCAGATTTTAGACAGGATGGCAAAATTGCTTATGTAACCATGTATCATATAAGCGGGCAAATGTTGGCAAAAGGAAAATATGTTAATGAGCAAAAAGACTCCGTATGGAATTTTTATGATACTATTATGGGCACTTTACTTTCAACAGATATTTATGTGAATGGAAAGAAAAACGGCATATCTAAAGTATACTTCCCCAATGGAGCTGTTTCAGAAGAAAGAAATTACAAAAATGATTTATTAGAGGGACCTTTTAAGCAACTTTTTGATGATAAAAAAGGTATAAGAGCTGAAGGAACTTATTTGGCAAACGAATACAATGGTAAATGTAGCTGGTACTATCCTAATGGTGTAGCTGCGGCTCAGGGCTTTTACGAAAAAGGAGTTAAAAAAGGTGTTTGGTTATATAAAACAGAAAAAGGTACTATAAAAGAAAAAGAAGTGTGGCAAAATGGTAAACAGCTTAATCAAAAAGAAATGGATGCCTATTTTAAGAGCAAGAATATAACCTTTCCGGAAGACAAAAAAACTACCGCCCAACCAAAAACAAGTAATAACAATACATCGCCCCAAAAATAAAATGAGTAAAAAAGGAAAAGTGCTGGTAGCTATGAGTGGTGGTATAGATAGTTCGGTTACAGCCATGATGCTGCACGAGCAAGGCTACGAAGTTATTGGCATTACTATGAAAACCTGGGATTACCAATCATCAGGCAGTAGCACAAAAGAAACAGGCTGCTGTAGTTTAGATTCTATTAATGACGCACGTCAAGTTGCGGTAAACTTAGGTTTTCCGCATTATATATTAGATATACGTAGTGAATTTGGTACTACTATTATAGACAATTTTGTAGAAGAGTACTTATCCGGTAGAACCCCAAACCCTTGTGTGCTTTGTAATACCCATATTAAGTGGGACGCACTTTTAAAACGTGCCAATATGTTAGATTGTGAGTTTATTGCTACAGGGCATTATGCACAAGTGCGTAAAGAAAACGGACGTTATGTGGTTTCTCGTGGGTTAGACTCTAATAAAGACCAATCGTATGTATTATGGGGCTTAACACAAGAAAGTTTAGCGCGTACAATATTTCCGTTAGGCAAATTTACTAAACCCGAAATTCGTAAAATGGCTGAGGGTTATGGTTTTGCTGAATTAGCTAATAAACCTGAGAGTTATGACATTTGCTTTATACCTGATAATGATTACCGTGCTTTTTTAAAACATAAAATGCCTGAACTGGAAGCTAAAGTAGAAGGCGGCGATTTTATTTTTAAAGGAGAAAAAGTGGGGACACATCGTGGTTATCCATTCTATACCATTGGTCAGCGTAAAGGCTTAGATATTGCTTTAGGCGAACCTGTATTTGTAAAAAACATTATACCTGAAACTAATACAGTAGAATTAGGCACTAAAGAAGATTTACAGGAACAACAATTATACGTACGCGATTTCAACATGATTAAATTTGAAAGCATGCCGCATGATTTTGTTGGTCGTACCAAAATACGTTATAAAGACCCCGGTACTATGGCAACTATTAATGCAGAAGATAATAAACTGCATGTGGTGTTTCATGAACAAGTAAGTGGTGTTGCACCCGGACAATCGTGCGTAATGTATGATGGTGATGATTTAGTTGGTGGGGGATTTATTGCCAGAAAACAGGTAGCAATTGCTGTTTAACTTGCCGTTTAAACAAGTCGTCGATTAGAGGGCATAAAATTTATATCTCTCTAATAATTAATTAACTTTACATTTCAATTTTTCAAATACTAAAATGGCAAAAACTATTATAACCTGTTCTTTCTGCGGTAGAGATAAACGCAGTGCAAAAATGCTAATTGCAGGGCAGAGTGCTCATATTTGTGAGGTTTGTGTATCGGAGGCATATAAAATTGTTTCTGCTGAAAGCGAGCAATCACAAAAAGAAACTGCCAAGCAAACGCTTACTATGCTAAAACCAGATGCTATTAAAAAGTATTTGGATGAATATATTATTGGACAAGATCAAGCTAAAAAGGTAATGAGTGTGGCTGTTTATAACCACTTTAAACGCATCTCAAACCCTAATCATGTAATTGAAAAAGAAGAAATTGAAATAGAAAAATCGAACATTATTTTAGTGGGCGAAACCGGTACAGGTAAAACCTTAATGGCACGTACTATTGCTAAATTATTAAACGTACCTTTTTGCATTGCAGATGCTACTGTATTAACTGAAGCAGGTTATGTGGGTGAAGATGTTGAGAGTGTGTTAAGCCGTTTATTGCAAGCAGCCAATTTTGACGTACCATCAACCGAGCGCGGTATTGTGTTTATTGATGAAATGGATAAAATTGCCCGTAAAGGAGATAATGCTTCTATTACACGTGATGTATCTGGTGAAGGTGTACAACAAGGGTTATTAAAATTACTGGAAGGCTCAATTGTTAATGTACCACCACAAGGAGGTAGAAAACATCCAGAGCAAAAAATGATACAGGTTAACACCAAAAACATATTATTTATTTGCGGTGGTGCTTTTGATGGGATAGAAAAAATTATTGCACGTCGTTTAAATACACAAGCTATTGGTTTTAGTGCTTCTGCAAATGCAGGTGAGGTAGATAGAGGCAATATGTTACAATACATTTTACCACAAGATTTAAAAACTTTTGGCTTAATACCGGAGCTTATTGGTCGTTTACCTATAACAACCTACATGAGTTCGTTAGATGCTGCAACTTTGCGTCGTATTTTAACTGAGCCTAAAAATGCTTTGGTAAAACAATATCAAAGTCTGTTTAGAATGGATGAGATTGATTTGCAATTTGATGAGGCTGTATATGATTTAATTGTAGGTAAAGCACTTGAGTATAAACTTGGGGCACGTGGTTTACGTGGTATTTGTGAGGCTATTATGTTGGATTTGATGTACGAAGTTCCATCACAAAAAAATCCACCAAAAACATTTACCGTAACGTATGATTATGCTATGCAAAAACTATCTAAGGTAAACTTAGGTTCTTTAATGGCGGCTTAATTTTTTATGGCAGCAGGTAAAACCAAAACTACTGAAAGCGATTCTAAGTACAATCATCTGGAAAAGATGAATGTAGCAGACCTTCTTAAAAACATTAATAAAGAAGATAAAACAGTTCCTTTAGCGGTAGAAAAAGCCATTCCACAAATAGAAAAACTGGTAAAGGTTATTGTTACCCAAATGAAAAAAGGCGGACGCTTATTTTATATGGGAGCGGGCACCAGTGGCCGATTAGGAATTGTTGATGCTTCAGAATGTCCTCCAACCTATGGTATAGCACAAGGTGTAGTGGTTGGCATTATTGCCGGAGGAGACACTGCTATACGCAAAGCGGTTGAGTTTGCTGAAGATGATGAAAACCAAGGTTGGAAAGATTTACAGAGCTATAAAATTACCCCTAAAGATGTAGTGGTTGGCATTGCTGCATCGGGCAGAACACCTTATGTTATAGGTGCTTTAAAAGCCTGTAATGCAAAAAAAATAACCACAGGCTGTATTGTGTGTAATGCCGGTAGCGAACTGGCTAAAACAGCTAAGTACCCAATTGAGGTAATAAGTGGTGCTGAATTTGTAACAGGCAGCACCCGCATGAAAGCAGGCACGGCACAAAAACTAACCCTTAACATGATTTCTACTTCGGTAATGATTAAACTGGGTAGGGTTAAGGGTAATAAAATGGTTGATATGCAGCTTAGCAATAACAAGCTGGTTAATCGTGGTACCAATATGTTAATGAAAGAATTAAATATTGATTACAAAAGTGCTGAAGCTTTATTGCTTAAGCATGGCAGCGTACGTAGGGCAACTAACGCCTACAAAAAATAAAACTTTTTTATTTAAAAGCACTAATCTTTTCTTTCCATTCAGCAGGAATATCTATGGTTTGCTTTTTAGTGTAATCCATACAAACTAAAATAGAGTTTGCAATGGCGCATACAGTTTGTTGTTTGTTGTGGGTTCTTACCAAAATATGTTCTACATCAAAACTTTTGGTACCCACTTTAGCTATACGTACAAGGGCTTTAACATCATCACGTAAATAAACAGGTTGTAAATAATCTATGTCAGTATGAGCAATAATTAAACCACGTTCAAACCAGTTATCTTGCAAGCCAAGTACATCATCAAAAAAATTGGTACGTGCAATTTCAAAGTATGATAAAATAGTAGCGTTGTTTACATGCCCCATTTTATCAATGTCTACAAAGCGTATTTGTATAGGCGTGCTGTGTTTGTAGTTAGTTATGTTTATTTGCGAAAAATCTCGTTTTGTCATTTTATGAAAGTAAAAAGCCACTCCGAAACGAAGTGGCTTTTGTTATTAGTTTAAAAAAATTAAGCAGGTACTTTAGCTGCTAATTTCTTTTTTAAGTTAGTATCTAAAGCACTTAAAAAATCTTCAGTGTTTAAATAATGTTCACCCAATTTTACATTGTTACCATGTACGCAAACAGCTAAGTCTTTAGTCATTTTACCGCTTTCAACAGTTTCAACACAAACTTGCTCAAGTGCATGACAGAAATTTATAAGTTCCTGATTTTTATCTAATTTGCCACGAAACTCTAAACCTCTGGTCCAAGCAAAAATAGATGCAATTGGATTTGTTGAAGTAGCTTTACCGGCTTGGTAATCGCGATAGTGACGAGTTACTGTACCGTGCGCTGCTTCTGCTTCCATCGTTTTCCCATCCGGAGTAACTAATACAGAAGTCATTAAACCTAATGAACCAAAACCTTGTGCAACAGTATCTGACTGAACGTCGCCATCGTAGTTTTTACAAGCCCAAACAAAATTACCATGCCATTTAAGTGCAGATGCAACCATATCATCAATTAAACGATGCTCGTAAACAATGCCTTTTGCATCAAATTTAGCTTTGAACTCAGCGTTAAATATTTCTTCAAAAATATCTTTAAAACGACCGTCGTATTTTTTAAGGATAGTATTTTTAGTTGAAAGATATAATGGCCAGCCTTTTTGTAAAGCAGTGTTAAAGCAAGAGTGTGCAAACCCACGAATTGACTCGTCTGTATTATACATAGCTAATGCAACGCCATCACCTTTAAAGTTATACACTTCGTGTGAAGTAGGGGCAGAGCCATCTTCCGGAGTATAAGTAATGGTTAATTTACCTTTTCCTTTAGTAACGAAATCAGTAGCGCGGTACTGGTCACCAAAAGCATGACGACCAACCATAATTGGGGCAGTCCAGTTTGGAACTAAACGCGGTACATTATTACAAACAATCGGCTCACGAAAAACAGTACCATCTAAAATGTTACGGATGGTTCCGTTTGGTGATTTCCACATTTGTTTTAAATTGAATTCTTTTACACGAGCTTCATCAGGCGTAATGGTAGCACATTTTATACCTACGTTGTATTTTTTAATGGCTTCAGCAGAATCTACTGTTACCTGATCGTTAGTAGCATCGCGATGCTCAATGCCTAAATCGTAGTATTTAATATCTACATCCAAATAAGGAAGGACTAATTTGTCTTTAATAAATTTCCAGATGATACGAGTCATTTCATCGCCATCTAATTCAACTACCGGGTTTGCTACTTTAATTTTGCTCATGGTTGATGTGATTTTACTGTATGTTTTTATTATTAATTATTGTATTTATTATTTAACGCCGTGCATCATTTTCTTTAAAAAGGGAGTTAATAGTAATAAAATTACAGAGGCTACTCCGCAAAGTACTACAAACACCATAAAGAACTCAAATAAATTATGTAATTCAAAACCTACAAATACTGGGTTAGTAGCGCTTATCTGATTTTTATCTAACAAGGCTAATTGATCTGCTGTTGGAGTTATTTTTTTATCTAAAACAGCTTGTAGGTCTATTCCTAATTTTTGTGCTTTAGTAAATTTATCTCCGGTGGCGGGTAAAATAGAACCTAAGGTTCCTGCTAATGCGTATCCGGCAGCATTTGATAGAAAGAACACCCCGTATAATAAAGATGCAAATCTTTTAGGAGATAATTTACCAACCAATGATAAGCCTATTGGAGATAAACAAAGCTCGCCTGCTGTTTGTATTAAATATAACAAGATAAGCCATTTGATGGCTAAAAGACCATTGTTACCTAAATCTTTTACGTTATAAGCTATGATGAAATAACTTAAAGCAATTAAAGCCAAACCAAAAGCTTGTTTCATAGGAGAGATAGGCTCCATATTTTTTGCACGAAGTTTATCCCATAGCATACTGAAAGGAATTGCAAAAGCGACAACAAATAAGCCGTTAAAAATTTGAACCATTGATGGTGGCATATTCCAACCAAAGAAATTTCGGTCGGTTTGGTTATCAGCTATAAACGTTAATGATGACCCAGCCTGCTCAAACGCCGCCCAAAAAAAGATAACAAAGAAGGAAACTATATAAATAACAATAATGCGTTGCCTTTCTATTTTAGTTAAAGAGGTATCAGATATAATTAAACCGGCTAATGTTATACCGCTGGCATAAATAATTGGGTAAATAATTGTTTTAATAAAATTATGCCCATCTAATAAATAACGAAACACAAAGAATAATGCGATAAAAGAAACTACTGAAAGAAGTAATGCTTTGGTAGAAAAAACTGCCTTTTGAGCTTCACCTTCTTCGTAGTGCGAAGCATCATTTTTTGAAGGTAAATCGCCAAGAGGCTTTCCTTCTGGTGTAACTACATATTTATTTTTTAAGAAGTAGAATACAACTGTACCAAGTACCATAGCTATACTGGCAGCCAAAAAACCCCATTTAAAAGCATGTATATCTCTAACTCCGGCCGAATCTTTTACGTCACCTATTATTGGGCAAATAAACTGCCCTAAAAATGCACCAAGGTTTATGCCCATGTAAAAAATAGTAAAGGCTGAATCTAATTTGCTTTTCTCTTGCTTGGGATATAAGCTACCAACCATACTTGAAATGTTTGGTTTGAAAAAGCCGTTACCAAAAATAATAATGCCTAAAGCAACCCATAATAAAGTTGTAGCAAGTCCTATATTTGTTCCAAACACAGAAGCACTAAAAAATAATAATAACTGGCCAATAGCCATCATGCTTCCTCCAAGTATGATACAATTTCTGTTTCCAAAAAAACGATCGGAAATAAAACCGCCTAACATGGGGGTTAAATAACAAAGGCTAAGAAAACCTCCATAAATAAGCGAAGAATCTTCTTCTTTCATTAATAAGGAGTTAACAAGGAATAGAGTTAAAATAGCTCTCATTCCATAGAAGTTGAACCTTTCCCACATTTCTGTTCCAAAAAGAACCCAAAGGCCTTTAGGATGAGAAGTTTTTTCGGTAATAGGGGCCATTACGCCTGTACCTGATTCTGTTTGTATATCTGCTTCCATAAATAATCGTTAGTTTAACTGGGTTTCAAACATACGCAATTCCTTTGATTTTTTAAAATTCTGAAGCCTTAATTACGGCAGTAATTTAGGGGCTGTTATGAAAATAATTCCCACAAAATCATACGGGCTATTAAAGCTATAATTCTGTAAAAAAAATAAATATAAGGTGCTAAACCAATTAATAGAAGCCAAAATTCTAATTGGCTAAAAACATTTGTGCGGCTGTTATTTGTATCCTGAATTTTTCTTACTACAATTGCCGAACTCCTTCTAATTAAATCGGTAAATAATCTTACGGCAGGCCGCATTTTTTCTAAATTATAAATAGATAAACTATCTACATTGGTGTTGGCAGTAAATTTTGTTAAAAAAATGTTATTGATGCTTAAATAATTTAAGCCGGCATTCAGAAGATCTGTTCTTTCGTTCGGCGAATTAAAATTATTGTTATCAATATGATTTAGTTTGAACAAAAGACTATCTCTGTTTTTTTCGATACTTTTTTTAAGCGTAGAAACTTCTGCCACATTACTTTTATAAACCAATAAATTAACAGAGTTGCGTTGTGTATTTAGTGTAAATGTGTTTAAATCATTTAAATAGGTTAAACAGGTAGATTGATTGTGAATTTCACTATACGTTAAATTGTTACTTTGATAATGATTATGAATTAATTTTATTGACGAATAAATAATTAATGCAAGAGAACTTGCTACAAAAAATCCTGCAATTATTAACTCTTTTTTGGTAAGACCAAATACTTCTTTTCTCACTTGGAATATATATAATATTTATTTTTTTGAAGAATCTATTTTAATTCTATTTGTTTGGTTTGCAATTTGCCACGCTGTAAAAAACACTAACTTACTTATTTTTTCCATTTTGGTAAAATCTATTTTTTGCACCTCGTCTGTTTCCTGATGATAATCTTCGTGTACCCCATTAAAATAGAAGATTACAGGTACATTATTTTTTGCAAAATTGTAATGATCGCTTCTATAATAGAACCTATTTGGGTCGTTTTCGTCATTAAATGTATAATCTAACTGCAAATTAGTGTATGTTTTATTGGCCTGCTCAGATGTTTTATGCAATTCGCTGCTTAATTTATCGCTTCCTATTAAATAAACATAGTTAGCGTTTTTTGCGTGAGCCTCATCTAACCTGCCAATCATATCAATATTCAAATCGCATACGGTATTTTCTAATGCAAAAGTAGGATGCTCGGTATAATATTCGCTACCTAACAAGCCTTTTTCTTCGCCCGAAACATTTAAAAATAATATACTTCTACGGGGGCCTTTACCCTGTTTTTTAGCTTCCTGAAATGCTCTGGCTAATTGCATAATTGCCACAGTACCGCTGCCATCATCATCAGCACCATTATACACTTTACCATCTTGTATGCCCAAATGGTCGTAATGGGCTGAAAGAACAAGCAATTCATTTTTTAAGTCGGTTCCCTCTACATAAGCCATTACATTTTCGGCACTTAGTGTTTGTTTAGCTTGCGCAAGGTTTATTCCTAATTCGGTTTTTTGTGTAAAACGAATAGGTTTTACCGAGGTGGTAATTTTTTCAGCAATTGATTTTGTTATTTGTTTTGATGCAGCCAAAATTTCATCAGCCATTTGTTTTGAAATGTATATTACAAATGGATACTCCAAAGTAGCTTTAGCATCAATGCTCATACGTCCGCTTTTAATGCGATGCTCTTGCTGAGCAGAACTTACAGCAATATTAGTATCTACAATAATTAAATATTTTATGCCTTGTTTTTTAGCTTCTGTTTGTTTTACTCTAAAATTACTTGACCATATACTTGATTCTTTAGTTTGTGTAATAATAGAATTTCCATCTGCTTTGTAAGGCTCGCCGGCAAGTATCATTACAGCTTTATTTTTTACATCAATCTTATCATAATCATTATAAACTAAGGTGTTTATGCCATAACCACAAAATTCAATTTCGTTTATAGTGAAAGATGTATCGCCTGTAATGTTTGCCCAGGTATAATAATCTGTATTTTGGATAAATTTCTTTTTATTAAAAGAAATTTGTAGCTTTTGTGGACTAAACACAGCTAACGGAAACGTTTGTTGGTAGCCATCTTTAAGGATTTTTAAAGGGGGAATGCCTAAGTCTTTATAATATTTAGAAATGTACTCGGCACTCATTTTTTGCCCTTTTTGCCCGGTTTCTCTACCCTCATATTCGTCGGAAGCGAGTACTGTTAAGTTTTTCTTCATGCCATCGGCAGTAATGTATTTAGAGAACCTAACAGCAGTTGTATCTATTTGTTGAGCAGCCATTAAAACTGGCAAACAAATTAATAAGAGTTTTAATTTCATGCGTTAAAACTAATAAATTTTACATTCTATCGGGTACTTCAACACAAAGTAGCTGCATGGCTTGTTTTATAACTAAAGCGCATTTATAGGATAGTTGTATTCTAACCATTTTTTGTGCTTCGTTATCAGCATTTAAAACCGATAATTCATGATAGAACTGGTTGTAATGTTTTGCCACTTCGTAAATATAATTGGCTACCAAGGCAGGGTTATAAGTGTTTTCGGCTTCTTTTATTACAACTTTAAAATCAGATAAGGCATAAATAAGGTCAATTTCTTTTTGATGTAAAGCATAATCAGTTGGAATGGTTTTAGCTTTTATTTCATCAGCAGAAAGTTTTGATTTACGCAAAACCGATTGAATACGAGCATGTGTATATTGTATAAACGGGCCTGTGTGACCATTAAAATCTATACTTTCTGCGGGGTCAAACAACATTTTCTTTTTAGGGTCAACCTTTAAAATAAAATAACGTAAAGCACCTAAGCCTAATATTTTAAATAAATGATTAGCCTCTGTAGGAGTTAAACCCTCTGTTTTACCAAGCTCCGTAGTAGTTTCTTTGGCGGTATCAATCATGCCTTCAATTAAATCATCGGCATCAACTACGGTACCCTCACGACTTTTCATTTTACCGGTAGGTAATTCAACCATGCCGTAAGAAAGATGGTATAAATTATCGGCATATTTTCTGCCTAATTTTTTAAGGATAAGAAACAGCACTTTAAAATGATAATCTTGCTCGTTGCCAACTACATAAATAGATTTATCGAGTTTAAAATCTCTATCTTTTTCATTAGCTGTTGCAATATCTTGTGTTATATAAACGCTTGTTCCGTTACTGCGTAGTACCAATTTATGATCTAAACCATCAGATGTTAAATCAATCCAAACAGAACTATCTTCTTTTTGATAAAAAATGCCTTTTTCCAACCCTTCTAAAACAGTCTGCTTCCCTAAATTATATACATCGCTTTCGTAATAATTTTTATCAGCCTTTATACCAAGTGTATTGTATGTGGTTTCAAAACCACTATAAACCCAGTTGTTCATGGTTTTCCAAAGGTTTCGAACTTCGGTATCATTGTTTTCCCAGGCAACAGTTAAATCGTTTACTTGTTTTGCCAGTAATGATTGCTTTTCAGCTTCTTCTTCGCTTAAACCTTTTTGCTTTAATTCGGTAACTTCTTTTTTATAGGCATTAGAATACTCAACATAAAAATCGCCCACTAATTTATCGCCTTTTTTACCTGTATTTTCAGGTGTTGCTCCTTTTCCGTATAACTGCCATGCTAACATGGATTTGGAAATATTAGTACCCCTATCGTTATACAAACAAGCATGAATAACTTTATGTCCGCGTGCTTTTAAAATTTCGGCCAAGGCTGAACCTAAAAAAATGTTACGTAAATGCCCTAAGTGTAAAGGTTTGTTTGTGTTGGGTGACGGATACTCAATCATTACTGATTGACCTGAAGAATTAGGACCTTCAAGTGCATAAGCATCTTTAGTTAGTATATCAGAAAAGTAAGTGAGCCATAGTTTATCGGCAACACTTAGGTTTAAAAAACCTTTTACCACGTTAAAACCTTTTACAAGATTTGTGTTTTGCTGTAAATAAGTCCCAATGTCATTTCCGGTAATTTCGGGGCTTTTGCCGGACGTTTTTAATAATGGAAATGTAACCAAGGTTATTTCACCATCAAATTCTTTTCTTGTTTTTTGAAAAGAAATTTCTCCTGTATAATTAGTTGTATATAATGCTGAAAGAGCTTTTTTTATAGCTTCAGTAAACTCCTTTAAAATATCCATGCAGTAAAATTAGAATTATTTCTGTTATTATTCTGCGGTGTGTGTGCCTGTTATATTCTCAATTTCCCAATCGGTAAAATCTTCGTTAGCTACTAAGCCACTACCTGTAAGCACTTCTTTTTTTGTGGTAATTTTTACAAACTCTTTGGTATAAATTTTTCGGGTAGTTTCATCCCAAAATAATTGTTCAGTATTTAAAATTTCGCCATTAACATTGGTTACTTGTACTTTATATTTTACCTCTGTTTTCTTGGTATCCTCATAACGTATACCGTAGTTAGCTTTTAGCCTGGTTTTAACTTCGCTATGCTCATTAAAAAACTCAACAAAAAGTCCTTTGGGCATTTCGGTATAATGTTCTTTAACATTATAGGTGTAGTGATTCATAACCGGTGCAGTAAGCCTTACTTTAACCAAGCCCGAGTCGGTATAAAGTATCTCTACCGTTTTTCCACGTTCGGTAGGAAAAGCTGCTTCTTTTTGTGTTATTTCATCAATTTCTTTGGTGTTGTTTTGGCAAGAGAATAAAACAAAAAGAGCTACAAAAAAAAACAAATGCCCTTGTGTTATTTTTTTAAATAAACTCATTAATCGTATCTTGTTTTAATGAACCACCTGTCGTTAAAAGTTAACCCTAATACCATGCGAAAATATTTTTGTTGAATTAATTGATTTTGTGTGGTACCATACACACCATACTCTCCTGAAAGATTGAGCATGGTAAATAACTTAAACCGGCCACCTCCTGCGGGTAAACCAATACCAGCACTAAAGGCATACTCTGATATAGATTTGTTGTTTAACACTAAATAACCTGTATTATAACGAGCACCTATACGGTAATTTATTCGTTTTAAATAAGCTAAGCCACCAATAGCAGCTCGGTTTGGTAAATATTGGAAACCGATAGAACCTTTATATAAATCGCGTAATTTTTGATTATCACCAAAAAAAGAGTACTTGCTCCATTGCTGAAAACCACCATCTAACAATATGGTAAGTTTATCTCCACTTTTGATGCCAATGCCTACACTTTGCATAAGTGGTATATATATAGAACCCTTATACGAAGGTTTGTAGGCAAAAGTGTCAAAAGGCTGTTCTACACCATTGGATTGAGATGAGAATGTATAACCCACTTCGGTTTGTGTTGCAGATACTCTTTTGGGAAGGGATATGGTGTAACCTAAAATTATTTTTATATTATTTTTTAAATTATGCTTGCCTATAGAATCTATATCAAAAGCCATTTGTGCACCACCTTGTAAATAGGCATCGTGTACAATTGTTTCGGTATATTGTTTAGTATTAAATACAGTACCATAATTGTAAGGATAGTAAGCGTACGAATAATAATCAATAGTGCCGTATAAAAAACTAACGTTAGTGCCTAATGACAAAGAGGAAAGTGCTCGCAACCAGAATTTTTTTCGCCTGATAATTTTATGCTCGCCACTATCTCTGAGAGCTTTAAACTGAGCTGACCTTTGAAAGCTGCGTAAGCTTTTATCAAAAGGTTTGATGGCAAAACCCATATATGCTTGGTTAATTCCACCTGATCCCTGATAATTATATTGTACTTGCCCAATACTATCTGTATTTCCGTAAGAAGTTGAATTATACCCAACATTAGAAAATGGCAACAACCCAAACGCTAAACCCATGTTACGTTTTATTGGTACTGCCAATGAAATATAATTAAAACCCGAGTTAATTTTTTTTACGCTTCCATCAAGATTACTGGTATAATTTGTATTGCTGGCTCGACCACCAATTTCGAACGTGGTAAGTCGGTTGGTAGAATAAGAGGCTGGATTACCTTGATTAATAAATAAAGGAATTAGCGTATCATTTTGATAAGCTGTATAACACCCGCCCATAGCCGTATTAGAAGCAAAGCCGTTATATTCTAACGAACCTACCCCAAACCTGGAATAAGGTGATGATGTAGAAGTTTGAGCCTGAACAGAAAAGCAAAAAAATGTGCCAATAAATACAGCTATAAAAAAACTAATTTTTATGATGGTAGAGCAAAATCTCATTCAATCCGCTTAAAATTAAATCGGGCGCCGCAAAGATGCTATTTTTTAATCCATCAACCAAAAAAGAAAGGTTACCTCCCGTAGCTATAACAACACCATTTTTATTTTGCTCCTTAAAGTGTTTTATATAACCTTCTATTTCAAATAAAGCGCCCTGCTGCACACCACTAATAATGGAGTTTTTGGTAGATGTACCAATGGTTTCATTAAAACCTGGTTCAAACTGTAAATGGGGTAATTTATCGGTAAAAACATTTAAGGCTTTATAACGCATGTCTATACCGGGAGATATGGCTCCTCCAATAAATTCAGCATTTTCAGTAACAACATTATATTTAATACAAGTACCCGCATCTATAACCAATAATGGTTTTTTCGGGTATAATGCAACAGCTCCGGCAACGGCTGCAATTCGGTCTTTACCCAATGTTTCAGGGGTTTTATAAAGTATTTTAAAAAACAGTTTTGTATTTATATCAAAACTTAAACAGTGTGTTTTATTTTGTAATGTATTTATAATTTCTTTGTTATGGTTAACAACAGAACTAACTATACTATATTTTATTTCAGGAAACTCAATAAGTATTTTTTTTACATCGAAAGCCATGTTTTTATCAAAAAATAACTTTTTAATAAGTTCTTTACCTGAAAAAACACCTACTTTAGTTTGTGTGTTGCCTAAATCAATTATAAGATTCATAAGTGCAAAGCTATATTTAGCCTGAGATTTAAAAGGTTAGCTACTGATTATGTTATTGAATAAATACTAACAAAAAAAAATTTGATGCAGATAAATAAAATTGCTATGTTTGCGCTCCCAAAAGAGTTGGTACCTTAGCTCAGTTGGTAGAGCAAAGGACTGAAAATCCTTGTGTCCCTGGTTCGATTCCTGGAGGTACCACTTTTAAAAGCCCCTTTTTAGGGGCTTTTGGTTTTTATTATATTTTATGAATTGCTTTAATAATAATAAAGGTTGAAGATTTATTATAAAACTATTTCCATGCGAATATCTGCACGTGTAAACTCAGATGTACCCAAAGGCACTTCTATAAAACCAAGTTTATGATACATTTCAATAGCTTTGGCTGAACCTTTACGATTTGAAAAAAGAATGATTTTTTTAGGCTTAAGTTCTTTTATTTTTTGAACGGATACTTCGCCAATTTTCTTCCCAATTTTTAAACCTCTGTAATTTTCATCAACTGCCATTTTTATCATTTCGTACACACCATTACCTAAATTTAAATAAGCGCAGGTTCCTACAGGGTAACCTTTATAAAGGGCAATATATATTTTACCGCCGTTTTTTAATATATATCCTTCGGGGTCTTCAACTGTTTTAATGTCTTCTTCTTCCATTATGTAGGAGCGAGTAATCCATTGCACATTTATTTCCTTAAAACGTTGTTTGTGTTCATGCAAAAATTCTACAATTTGTACTTCTTCTTCGTTCATTTCAAAAATATTTTATCAAAATATAAAAATGCAATATAAAAAACCATATCGTATAAAAAGTGGTTTTAAGCATTAATAACTTAAGTTTAGTCTTACGTTTTAAGTATTTAGGAGAATTTAGATAATACTAACTTAATATAATTCTGTAATTTATTTAACAAAGTATTTGTTTTAAATAGTAAAAACTTTCATTTTTATTATGTATATTGTGTATGCTTTTGAGGGTGAACACCTTATTGGAGTCATAAATTGATATCCAAAACCGCTTTCAAAGTCTTAAAAAACTTTGAATTATGAAAAACAAAAAACAAAACATTGCACAAGGTGCAAGCAATCATTTTATGATTAAAAAAAGTAGACTATCATTAGTTAAAATGGTAGCAGTATCAATTGTATTAGTTGCTTTTAGCTTTAATGCTAACGCGCAAACTAAACGAATTAAAACTTACTTTACTAAACCGGTGGATAATTCTTTTTCTAAGGGGATTAATGCTGATTATCTTAATGGTGTTGTTTTTGATACGCTTGCGGCGTATATAAATCGTGCAAAGTATACTATTGATATATGCCAGTACGAATATGAAACATGGTCAGGCGACCCAATATATGGTGCTATTAATGCTGCCCACACCAGAGGTGTTAAAATACGTTACATTCAAGATGGAAGTTATGCTTCTTCTAATACAGGTGTTGCTGCACTTAATTCATCTATTCCGGTTGCTGCCAGCCCTACTACATCTGCATACGGGATATGTCATAATAAATTTGTTATTATAGATGAAAATGCATCTGATACAACAAAGGCTGTTGTATGGACCGGATCACCAGATTGGGATCAAACAATGCAGACGGGTGATTATAATAATGTGATTATTTTCCAATCGAGACAATTAGCTCAGGCTTATACACATGAGTTTAATATTATGTGGGGCGATACAACGCATGGTGGCGCTTTTAGTTCAGCTAATTCTAAATTTGGGCCAAATAAACCAAACTCAGGCAGCCATATATTTTATATTGATGGCTCAAAAGTTGAACTTTATTTTAGTCCATCTGATGGGGTAAATAATCAAATAATAAGTAACATTAACAGTGCTACGGTGGATTTATATTGTGGCATGTTTACTTTTACCGAAACTACAAATGCTACTGATATAGTAAATAGAAAAAATGCAGGAGCCTTTGCAGCAGCTATATTAGATAAATATAGCAGCGGAACGTATACGCCTTATACAACAACACTACCAACTGGGTTAGGAACTAATTTTTTGGGATATAATGCAAGTAACACGTTATATCATAACAAATATCTTATAGTTAATCCTTCGGCACCTTGCGATGATCCTAAAGTGCTTACAGGGTCTCATAACTGGACAAGTGGAGCTGATACAAAAAATGATGAAAATACAGTTGTAGTACATAACGATACTATAGCTAATATGTATTTACAATCTTTTGCAGGTGATTTTAAAGGCATTGGTGGGCACTCGTTAACAGTTACTACTAATACTTGTACGAGTACTACGGGTATAAACGCAATTGGCAAAAATGATGCGGAATTTAATGTGTATCCAAACCCATTTAAAAATAATTTTACTGTTAGTTTAACAAACGGTGGAAATGTAAAAATAAAAGTTATTAATGTTATTGGGCAGGTTGTAAGAGAAGCTGAAGCAACTAATGTTAATGAATTACAGTTAGATTTACAGAGTCAGCCTTCTGGAATTTATTATGTGCAAATTACCTGTGCTGATAAAGTTTATATTAAGAAGCTGGTAAAAGATTAACCGATAAAGAAGTACCTAATTATAGATCCCAATCTTACTTGTTAAGGTTGGGATTTATTTTATCCAACAATAAGTCGTAGGTAATTTTTAACCAGATTATGATACAAGGAACTGCTTTTATAACGTATACTTCCAAAAAATTCTGTCGCACGTATTTTGGAAATAAATCGGTTGGCGAAAGGCACGTAAAAACAATAGCTAAAATAAGTAAAACAATGTTTTCTTTTTTAGGGGTTTGATTGTAAAACCAAATAACAACACCTGTTATGGCTATAACAAAGGTAGGTGATTCGGCTCTATGATTAAAAATAACTATCCATATTAAAATAGAAGTAAGCATGGTTAATCGGAAAGAATAATCTGCGTACTTTTTAGTTTTAAGTAATGGTAGCAGCAATAAAACTAAACCTGCTACTAAAATTAAAAGCTTATTAGGCTCTATATTAAACCAAGTTTTTAGCCAGCCAATAACTGAATATCCGTTAGAAATGGAATGGTCGTTAGCCAACATATTAAGCCAGCTTTTATAGAGAAAGATTAATTGATCGAAACCAATAAAAAAGCCCGGAATAATTGAAAACAATAAACACCAACCCAGCATGTATAAAACTATACGTGCTTTTTTAGGATAGAATATGAATAAAATACAGGCTAATAAACCGAAGAGTTTTATAAAAATGGTTAGCGAAATAAAAAGTGTTGCAAGCAGGTAGTTTTGTTTTTCTAACATACAAAAAGCTAAAACAAGCAAACCAACCATTAAACCATTGCTTTGTGAGTTTTGCATAGCTGTTAATGTTTCTACACAAATGGTTAGCAACATAAGGCTTTTATATTTTACGTCTATTTTAGGTAGTTTATAAATGGCTATAAAAAGAACAAAAGCATTTAAAAGATTCCATAAAAAAAGCCCGATTGCATCAGGCAGAATAGATAAACCTCCAAAAAACAAGGCAAATGCCGGGCTATATTTGTATAAATCCCAATACTCATCAGGGTAGGCCATATATAAATCTTGCTGATGGATTAAATGGAAGAAAGACTGTTTAAATATAACGTAGTTGTTGTAAAAGGTATACGGCCACTCATTTGGGCCGGGGTTTGGTTTTGTAAGCAGATACGATTGAAGCGTTGCAAAAATTACTAACACTAAAAATAAAATAAATATAAATTTAGGATTAGTTATTGTTTTTGTAAAAACGTTCATAATTTTTTCAGCGTATAAAAGTAGTCAATTATTAATTTATTATCTTTGTGTCAGTTCTTTTTTAAACTTATCAAGAAAGGCTGAGGGATACGCCCTTTGAAGCCTTGGCAACCCAACATAGTGCAAACTATATTGAAGGTGCCAAATCGTTCTGTTAATAAACAGAAAAGATAAGTCAGTTTAGATATAATGATTGATAAAATTCATATAATCTCTTCTGACGGTGTTTAGAAGGGATTTTTTTTTGAATATACATGGAGCAAATTTTATATGGCAGATATTAGAAAAGAGTTAGAAAAAAGAATTTTAGTAATTGATGGTGCAATGGGCACTATGATTCAGCAATATAAGCTGGAAGAGAAAGATTACCGAGGTAAGCGTTTTGCCGATTTTCATAAAGATGTGAAAGGCAATAACGATTTACTATCTATAACTCAACCAGAAATAATAAAAACCATACATAAAGAATATTTAAAAGCGGGTGCCGATATTATTGAAACCAATACTTTTAGTGGTACCACCATTGCTATGGCTGATTATGACATGCAAGAGTTGGTGTATGAGTTAAATTATGAGTCAGCTAAAATTGCCAAAGAAGCCATTACCGAATTTTTAGCTTCGCCGGAAGGGAAGGGGAGAGAAAGTGCGTTTGTGGCTGGTGCCATTGGTCCCACTAACCGTACCTTATCATTATCGCCCAATGTAAACGACCCAGGTTTTAGAGCCGTAACTTTTGATGAATTAGTAGAAGCTTATACCGAACAAGTACATGGTTTATTAGATGGTGGTGCAGATGTATTATTAATAGAAACCATTTTTGATACGCTGAATGCAAAAGCTGCTTTGTTTGCTATACAAAACTATGCTGAAAAAATAAATAAGAAAGTACCTGTAATGGTATCAGGTACTATTACCGATGCCAGCGGACGTACACTATCTGGGCAAACAACCGAAGCCTTTTTAAATTCGGTATCGCATGTAGATTTGTTAAGCGTTGGTTTAAATTGCGCTTTGGGTGCAAAAGATATGCGACCTTATTTAGAAGAACTGGCTACCAAAGCACCTTTTTATGTGAGTGCTTATCCTAATGCGGGTTTACCAAATCAGTTTGGCGAATATGATCAAGATGCCCACGAAATGGGGCATCAGATAGAAGATTTTTTACAAGCCGGATTTTTAAATATTGTAGGCGGTTGCTGCGGAACAACACCTGCTCACATACAACGCATTGCCGAGTTAGCTAAAACGGCTAAACCACGTAAAAGACCTGAACCTGACACATTGATGCACCTTAGCGGTTTAGAACCTTTGACACTGCGCCCTGAAAGTAATTTTTTAAATGTGGGTGAGCGTACTAATGTTACAGGGTCTAAAAAATTCTTACGATTAATTAAGGAAGAAAGTTACGAAGAAGCTTTATCTATTGCTAAAGACCAAGTAGATGGTGGCGCACAGGTTATTGATGTGAACATGGATGAGGGGATGTTAGATAGCGAAGCAGCTATGACTAAATTCCTGAACTTAATAGCATCTGAGCCAGATATTAGCAAAGTGCCTATAATGATTGACTCATCTAAATGGACAGTTATTGAGGCAGGTTTAAAATGCGTGCAAGGCAAGGCAATTGTAAACTCCATATCGTTAAAAGAAGGCGAAGCAAAATTTATTGAGCAGGCACATAAAATAAAACAATATGGTGCAGCTGTTATTGTTATGGCTTTTGATGAAGTAGGACAGGCAGATACGTATCAACGCCGTATAGATATTTGTAAACGTGCTTATAACGTGTTGGTTAATGAAGTAAACTTTCCACCGCAGGATATAATTTTTGACCCTAATATTTTTCCGGTGGCAACCGGAATGGAAGAACATCGCTTAAATGCACTCGATTTTTTTAACGCCACAAAATGGATTAAAGAAAACTTGCCTCACGCCAAAGTAAGTGGTGGGGTAAGTAACGTGTCTTTTTCGTTTAGAGGAAACGACCATGTACGTGAAGCCATACATGGCGCATTTTTATATCATGCTGTAAAAGAAGGAATGGATATGGGCATTGTAAACCCATCGCAATTGCAGGTGTATGATGATATAGATAAAACTCTGTTAGAGTTAGTAGAAGATGTTTTATTGAACCGTAGAGATGATGCAACCGAACGATTGGTTGAGCACGCTGAAACATTAAAAGGTGTATCTGCACAAAAAACAGAAAAAGATGAACAATGGCGTAAAGGCACAGTTGAAGAGCGATTGAGTCACGCCCTTGTAAAAGGTTTGGTAGAATATATTGATATTGATACGGAAGAAGCTCGCGTAAAACTTGGCAGACCTTTGCATGTAATTGAAGGTCCGTTAATGGATGGAATGAATGTGGTGGGTGATTTATTTGGCAGTGGCAAAATGTTTTTGCCTCAGGTAGTAAAAAGCGCTCGCGTAATGAAAAAGGCAGTTGCTTATTTAGAACCTTTTCTTCAGGCAGAAAAAGATGCTAATAAATTAGCCGGAATTGTAGGGGATGGTAGACAGAATGCAGGAAAAATTTTAATGGCGACCGTTAAAGGTGATGTGCACGATATTGGTAAAAATATTGTAGGTGTTGTTTTGGCTTGTAATAATTATGAGATTGTTGATTTGGGTGTGATGGTATCGTGTGATAAGATTTTAGAAGAAGCTAAAAAACACAATGTAGATGTTATTGGATTAAGCGGTTTAATAACACCCTCGCTTGATGAAATGGTGCATGTGGCTAAAGAAATGGAGCGTTTAGGTTTTAAAACCCCTTTATTAATAGGCGGTGCAACTACATCAAAAGTGCACACGGCGGTTAAAATTGCTCAAAACTATTCTGGCCCTGTAGTGCATGTAAACGATGCCAGTAAATCGGTACCCGTTGCCAGCAGCCTTATTTCGGATGAGCTGCGTGACGAATTTATGGAAGGTGTAAATAAAGATTATGCTCGTGTACGCGAACAAAATAAAAACGCGCAAGGGCAAAACAAATTTATATCGATAGAAGAAGCCCGCAAAAACAAGTTTGCTATAGATTGGGATAAATCAGAAATTGCAAAACCATCTTTTATTGGTAACAAAGTATTCGATAATTATTCATTAAGCGAAATTGTAGAATACATAGACTGGACTCCATTCTTTATTTCGTGGGAAATGAAAGGCTCTTACCCTAAAATTTTAAAAGACCCTACGCGTGGTGAGGAAGCTCGCAAATTATTTGATGATGCACAAAATATGCTGAAGAAAATAATCGACGAAAAATGGTTAACAGCAAGAGCCGTTGTAGGCATATATCCTGCTAATGCTACCGAAGATGATATTGAGGTATACGAAAATGAAAACAGAGATAAAGTAAAAACTGTTTTTCATTCTATTCGTCAGCAAACCAAAAAGCCTGCAGGGCAGTTTAACGTTGCCTTGGCAGATTTTATAGCTCCAAAAGGTAAGGCAGATTATGTTGGTTCATTTGCTTTAACTACCGGAATTGGCATTGATGAACATGTGGCCAAGTTTGAAAAAGAACACGATGATTATTCTGCCATTATGCTAAAAGCATTAGCAGATAGGCTTGCCGAAGCATTTGCCGAATTAATGCACAAAAAAGTGCGTACAGAATTATGGGGTTATGCAGCAACTGAAAAATTAAGCACAGAAGATTTAATTAAGGAAGAGTATGCGGGCATTCGCCCGGCACCGGGGTACCCTGCACAACCAGACCATACCGAAAAACCAATTATTTGGAAATTACTGGATGTAGAAAAAAACACGGGTATGATTTTAACCGAAAGTATGGCTATGGTTCCCACGGCTGCTGTAAGCGGTATATATTTTGCACATTCGCAATCGCATTATTTTGGTATAGGTAAAATTGCTAAAGACCAAGTAGAAGATTACGCCAAACGTAAAGGAATGAGTTTTGATAAAGCCGAACGCTGGCTTGGCCCTAACTTAGGTTACTAACATTATCTAATACTTTGCTATATTAGTTTCTTTTTTAAGAAACATGGCTTCATTTTTTAATAAACTATCAAATTTTGGGGTTGATAGTACTTATTCTACACTCACCAATAAACGCATTGTACTTTGTAATAGAATAAGCCTTATTTGTTCATCTATTACTGTTTTTTTTGTGGCATTTTATTATGCTATAAACCAACCCAAAATGGTGCAAGTGGAGTTGGTTGCTGTAGTTTTATATTTATTGCCAATTGGTTTTAATTATTTTAAGTGGAATGTACTATCGCGTATTTATCTTAATGTGTTAATTTTTTGTCATGTGACCTTTTTATCTGCACTTATTGGTAAAGAAGCAAATATGTACGATTTTTTTATTCCTACTATTATGGTACCCTTTATTTTTTTCGAATTTTCACAGAAAAAAATAATTACTTGGTTATCTATATTTAATCTTGTTTTTGTTAGTTTTTTATATAGCAATCCTTTTTCTGGTTTTGATAGCGGTATAATATTTACGGCAACTCAACTCGCTATTTTAAATAAAGTAATTTTTTATGTTACCATTTTTTGTTGTGCAGTTATTATTTACTCAATTTTATATGTAAGCGAAAAAATAACCCGGCAGTTAGATACTGATAATGAAACACTACGAATACAATTAGAGGCTATTTTTAATAACTCGGTAGATGCGTTGTTTTTGGTAAACCAGGGCGAAAAAAAAATTGTAAAAGCGAACCAACGGGCTGTTGAAATGTTTGAAGCCGTATCTGAACAAGATTTTTTACAGAAATATGGGTTAGATCTTCATAAGAATTACCCTACTGAAAAGGAGATAAACGATATGCGTAATGCTCTGGTTGAAAACGGTATATATGAAGGCGAAATTTTATATAAAACCTTTTCAGGAAGGGAATTTTGGGGAGCTATATCTATTAAAATAATTAATATAAAAGGAGAAAAATTTCAATCGGTACGGTTAACCGATATTTCTGAACAAAAAAGAATTAAAGAACAAACCGGAGCATCGCTAAAAGAAAAAGAACTGTTGTTGGGCGAAATTCACCATAGGGTTAAAAATAACCTGGCTATAATTTCTGCACTTATTAATCTTCAAATTGAAAATTTAAAAGACGACGAGAGCAAAATAATTTTTGAAGAAACTAAAGACCGCATTTATTCAATGGCTTTAATCCATAATCAGTTATATCAAAATAAATCGTTTGCACAGATTGAGTTTGCCCAATACATTACTAACTTTTGCTTATATCTTAGTAAAAGCTACCAAACCAACCCCAATATTGAACTGATTTTAAAAACAGAACCGGTTTTTTTAGATATAAAAACGGCCATCCCTTGCGCACTTATTTTAAATGAACTGATTACTAATGCCTTTAAACACGCTTTTAAAAATCAATCGAACGGAAAAATTGAAATAGGCTTAAAAAGAGAAGGTGGAAAGATTAATTTTTATGTATCTGATACCGGCACAGGCATGGATAGTATACAGTTGCATGCAAATAGTATGGGTATGAGCTTAATTACTTCATTAATTGACCAAATTGATGGGAAATTAGATTACAAAAACCAAAATGGAAGCGTTTTCTTAATTGTTTTCCCTATATAATTTCGGGTAGAAATCCCTAATTTACCCATAAGTAAGCTTAATAAACCGTTCATAAAATCAACCCGTTGTGGCATCGAATTATTTCTACCTTTAGCTACTAATTTTAAAACATGATTATTAAAAAACTTGTAGCATCAGCAACCTTATCATTGGCTATGGTTGTTGGTACAGCCCAAACAGCTAAAACGTATCCTAACGATCCGTTTAAATTAAAAGAATACAAATTAAAAAACGGATTAACCGTTTTTATGAGCGTTTATAAAGATGCTCCTCGTGTTTATACTATGACGGCTACTAAAGCCGGAAGTAAAAATGACCCTCACGATGCAACAGGTTTGGCGCACTATTTAGAGCACATGCTTTTTAAAGGAACCGACAAATTAGGTACAAAAGATTATACGAAAGAAGAACCACTTATTGGTGCTATATCAGATAAATATGAAGTGTATCGTAAAACAAAAGATGAGGCACAACGTAAAATAATATATCATCAAATAGATAGTTTAAGTGGTGAAGCCGCCAAATTTGCTATAGCTAACGAGTACGATAAATTATGCAGCAGTATGGGGTTAAAAGGCACCAATGCCTTTACATCGTTTGAGCAAACAGTTTATGTAAACGATGTGCCAAGTAATGAAATAGATAATTGGTTAAGTTTAGAGGCTGAGCGTTACCGTAAACCTGTGTTACGTTTGTTTCATACCGAGTTAGAGGCTGTGTATGAAGAGAAAAACCGCACGTTGGATAGTGATGGCGATAAGGTTTTTGAAGCATTATTTGAAGGATTATTTCAACACCACACGTATGGAACCCAAACTACTATTGGTACCATAGACCATTTAAAAAACCCTTCCATGAAAAAAATTATGGAATATTTTAATGCATATTATGTACCAAACAACATGGCTGTAATTATTACAGGTGATGTTGACCCTGAAAAAACATTAAAAGAAGTTGAGCAGAAATTTGCTTACATGCAAACCAAACCTGTACCTACATTTACGTTTGCTCCTGAAACTCCTATTACAGCACCCATTGTAAAAGAAGTATATGGTCCCGATGCTGAAAATGTAATGTTTGCTTACCGTTTTGGTGGTATAAATACAGCTGATGCTGATATGATAAAATTATTGGCTATTATTCTTTCTAACGGAAAAGCAGGTTTAATGGACATTAACTTAAACCAACAGCAACAAGTATTAGAGGCGCAAGCGTTTGATTTTGAACTGGCAGATTATTCGGTACTTGCTTTTACCGGCAAACCAAAGCAAGACCAGAAATTAGAAGATGTAGTTAAATTAATTAAACAACAAATTCAAAACATTAAAGACGGTAAGTTTGAATATTGGTTAGTACAAGCAAGTTTAACCAACTTAAAATTTAATCTTACCAAAAGCCTTGAAAACAATAGGGCTCGTGCCGGAGAAATTATGAATGCTTTCACATCTAACGAAACGTGGGAGCACCATATTGGGTTAATTGACCGTTTGTCTAAAATAACCAAACAACAGATTATTGATTTTGCTAAAAAGAATTTAAACGATAATTATGTAATAGTAAACAAGTATACCGGCGAAGATAAAAATGTACAAAAGGTTGATAAACCGGCTATTACCCCGGTTACCGTTAATAGAGAAGACCAATCGGTTTTTTTGAAAGATTTAATGAGCAAAAAACCGGCACCAATTCAGCCTGTATTTATTGACTATAACAAAGACATTACAAAAGCAAACTTATCTAATGGCATATCGGTTGTTTATAATGCAAACAAAGAAAATGCAACATTTGATTTGTATTACACGTTTGAAATGGGTAGCAATAACAATAAGCTAATTCCTATTGCATTAGATTATTTAAAATATTTAGGAACCAGTAAATATACGCCGGCTCAGTTACAAGAGGAGTTTTATAAATTGGCTTGTTCGTTTGATGTGATTACAAGAGAAGAGCAAACCTTTTTATCTTTAAATGGCTTAAGTGACAACTTTACCAAAGCACTTGATTTGTTTGAACATATGCTTGCTAATGTTCAGCCTAACCAAGAAGCTTTAACTAATTTGGTTGGCGATATGATTAAACAACGTGAAGACGCTAAGCTTAATAAGGGTGTTATTTTACGTAAAGGTTTAGTTAATTATGCTACATATGGTGGGCAAAACCCGTTTACTAATGTAATTAGTGATGATAATTTAAAACAACTAAAGGCAGCAGATTTAATTAGTGTAATTAACTCATTAACTAAATACGAGCACCGTATTTTATATTACGGACCACTTACTTTAACTGAAGCAACTGCTGCTTTGCAAAAAAATCATTTTAGCGGTACGTTGGTAAAACCTACTACTCCAATAAATTTAATGGAGCAAAAAACAGGCAACCAGGTTTATGTAGTTGATTATGATATGAAGCAAGCTGAAATTATGATGCTTGGAAAAGGTGAACCATTTAGTGCTACAAACATTGCCAGTATTAAAATGTATAACGAATATTTTGGTGGTAACATGTCATCTATTTTATTTCAGGAATTACGTGAATCGAAGGCATTGGCTTATTCGGTTGGTGGCAGCTACAAGCAACCTAATGCTAAAACCAAATCGTTTTATGTAAACACCTACATTGGTAGTCAGGCTGATAAATTAGGAGATGCTTTGCAAGGCATGAACGATTTAATAAAAGATTTACCGAAAGCAGATGTTATGTTTGAATCGGCTAAAGATGCTGTTATATCTGGTATAAGAAACGAACGTTTAACTAAAATGGAGTTGCTGATTTCTTTTGAATCGGCTCGTCGACTTGGTTTAGATTACGATGTTAGAAAAACTATTTTTGACAAAGTACAAACCATGACTTTTGCTGATGTACAAAAGTTTCAGCAAACCTATGTAAAGAATGTGCCTTTATCTTTACTTATAGTTGGTAAAAAGGAATTGTTAGATACTAAAACACTTGAAAAATATGGTCAGGTAAAGTATTTGACTCTTAAAGATATTTTTGGATACTAATTAAAAAAGGGAATAAGAAAAAGCCGCTTCAATAAATCTGAAGCGGCTTTTTTATTGAGTTAAACTATTTTATAGGTTTGCCCTTCGTGGGCTACCAATGTATTTTCAAAAATAGGTTTGGCTTCTTCTATAAAACCATCGGTACTACCGTAGCGTGCTGAAAAATGACCTAATAGTAGTTGCTTAATTTCGGCTTTGCCGGCAATGGTAGCAGCTTGTTTAGCTGTTGAATGAAACGTTTTTTTTGCGCGTTCTAACTCTGCTTCTAAAAAAGTGGCTTCGTGGTAAACTAAATCTGCTCCTTTTATGTTTTCAATAATGTCTTCAAAGTAATTAGTATCGCTGCAATAAGCATAACTGCGTTGTAATGGAGCAGGCGAAGTTAGCTTGTCATTAGCAATTGTTTTTCCTTTTTCATTAATAGCATCAAGCCCTAAACGAAGTTTGTTAACTTCGGACGTAGGCACATTAAACTCTTGTAGTTTTTCTTTTATAATGTTTTTTAAATGTGGTTTTTCTTTAAATAAAAAACCAGTGCAATTAATTCGGTGGCGTAAGGGGAATGATTTTATTTCAATTTTATCATCTTCCCAAACTAATTCTGCTTGTTTAGGGTTAGTAAAAATGTATTCAATTTCATAAACAATAGTTGTTTGTGAGTGTTTGTTTTGTAAATCAATAATTTCTTTTAACTCAGGCGGACAGATTAAAGTAAGCTTGGTTTTTCTACCTAAAAGGTGCATGGTTTGTAGCAAACCCAGTAAACCTAAATAATGATCGCCGTGCAGGTGCGAAATAAAAATATGGCTGATGCGTTGAATTTTAATGTTGTTTTTGCGCAACTGAATTTGCGTGCCCTCGCCACAGTCAATTAAAAAATAATGCCCGGCTGCATTAAGCAACTGGGCACTTGGGTTTCGTAGTAAAGAAGGTGTTGCAGAACCGCAACCTAAAATTGTTACTTCAAATTCATGCATATTATTTTGCTACCACCATGCGGCGCACTTGCTTTTGTCCGTTAAGCTCTATAGCATAAATATATATGCCACTTTCTAAAGCTGTAGCATCAAAATCGTAACTATTATCTCCGTGTTGAGCCGTAAATTCTTTTTCCGCTAATTTTTGTCCGGCAATGTTGTATACGCTCATTTTTGCTTTTCCTTCAGTTGCGGCTGTAAACTTAATAGCTGTATTATTTATAACCGGGTTAGGGCTATTTTGCATAACATTTAGTTCGTAATTTTTGTTAGACTCGATACCTGATGCTGCATTAATAGTTATTTTATAATAACCAACTGTGTATGTGGTTACAGGAATAGAAGGCCCCAAATTTACCGTATAAACTTTTAAAACAAACGTTAAATTGTAAGTGCCTGGGGTAGTTGGTGTTCCATAAATCTCCATACAGCTTGAAGCGTTGCCCGGAAATTTATAGTTAGAAGGTGTACCCGTAAGGCTTAAGCCCGGAGGCAAACCATAATTGTTAGAACTTGTTTGTAAATCAACAGTTGAATAAGTAAAAGTAGTACCACTTACCATGGTATCTTTCGGAATTCGTATAGTAGCATTTTGTGCATAAGCTACCCCAACTGTACCGCTCATAAAATTAACAGCACTATCGGGCCATATGCCTTCGGCTGTAAAAGTAGGGTCAATAGAACAAGTTGGTACCGTTTGAGCCTTTAAGCTAAATAAAGGCAGTAGCAATAATAATAAATAGACTTTTTTCATAGATTTTATTTAAAGTTAGTACACAAATCTACGAAATTGTATCGATAGCACAAAAACCGAAAGCTACTGTTTTATGAATTTAGAAAAAGAATTTCCGTTGTTTATAAAGTAAACTCCCGCAGGAATATTTTTAACATTAATCTTAAATAAGTTGTTTGACTGATTGATAATATCACTTTCATTTACAATAGATTGACCGAGTAAATTTGTTGCGAATAATTTATTGATAGGTTGTTTATCAAATAAAATAAAAATCTCATCGGTAGCCGGATTAGGATAAACTTTAGTTGAATTAAAACTTGTTTCTATTTGATTTATGCTTGTGGGATTTAAAGCTGTGAGCATATATGTCCAAACAGGATTATACAAAAGTTGTGTGCCGTTAACGGGTGTAAAATAATCGACCACGGTAGCATCGTGATAGGCAGATGGAATTGTAGAATGCGGCGGAGTAATATTAGTATATAAGCAATGAGAATTATTATAAGGAGTCGACTTATTATCTACACTTGTACTATCATCTCCGTTTGATAATAAACCAAGTGCTTGTACATTTTTAAATTCATGTGGGTACGTTTCTACATCATCTTGCAAGTGTAAAAAACTATATATGCTGCCAATAGGTGTTATGCTTGGATTAAATAACCAGTGAGCTGATTTATTAAAATGGATGCTATAATCATCAACCCCCGAAAACATAATAACTCTATGGACAGCTTGTGTTTTTCCAAAATACATGGCATGACCAGAACCTTGTGAGTGCCCTGATGTAACTATGTTAGACCATACGACATTATTACCTGAAAGAAATTGCCCCCAACCATTAGCAGGGTAGGTGGTAGTTAAATATTGCAGTAGTTTAACCAAGCGGGTGTTAATGCTATTTAGTGTATCTACCGAAACGTTGTTGCTTACCGGTGTACCATAGCAAATTTCCTGTCGGACGTTATCGAAACATAAACTATCGCTACTGGCATCGCATAAAGAACCTACGGTTGGTGAGTTTGGGTAGGCTATTGAAACTACATGATAACCTAAGCTGGCTGCCAGTTTTGGAAAAAAAGTATAATCTTTTGTGTTAGAGCCCGAACCATCAATAAAAACCAAAAGTAAATTATTGCTTATAACAGATGAGCTTAAGGCTACGTAATGACTATCCTGTGCAGCTACGTAAGCCGTATCAATTACATGAGGTTTTACGTAAAAGGTGTTTACTTGTGCAAAGCTTTTTATGCCCATTAAAAAGCAGCATGCTACTACTAATAATTTTATTTTCATAACCTTTTGATGCGCTTTTTTGCAAAAGGTTTAATTATACCAGGGCTTTATTTTTTACTACTATGTTGTATAGGTTTTCGTAGTCTTTTAAAATTTTACTGATATCGAAATCTTCGGCGCGTTTGTAGGCTCTTTCTCTAAATTTAGTTAGCGTTTCAGCATCTGATAAAATATGTAGGGCGTTTTTAGCCATATCATCAACATCACCTACGTTACTCATATAACCTGTAACACCATTAATATTAAGCTCGGGCAAGCCGCCTGTGTTGGTTGATATAACCGGAATTTTCATAGCCATAGCTTCTAAAGCTGCTAAACCAAAACTTTCGGTTTCAGATGGAAGAATAAATAAATCAGCAATAGAAAGTACATCTTTTGGGTCGGCAATTTTACCTACTGAAATAATATCGCCACAAGTATCTAATTCACGGCAAAGTTTATCAATGTTAGGGCGTTCAGGTCCATCACCTACTAAAATTAATTTACAAGGTGTTTTTTTGCGCACTTTATCAAACACACGCAATACATCTTCTACACGTTTTACTTTACGGAAATTAGATATGTGTATCATAATTTTTTCTCCGTTGGTGGCGTAACGATGCCTGCTGCATTTATCAAATTTTACATTGTACTCGCGTAAATCAATAAAATTTGGAATAACCTCAATTTCTTTTTGAAGATGGAAAATATCGATGGTGTCTTTTCGTAAACTTTCGGAAACAGAAGTAACAGCATCACTTTTTTCTAAAGAATATTTAATTACAGGAAGAAAGGCAGGGTCTCTGCCAACAAGTGTTATATCGGTGCCGTGAAGCGTTGTAATGAATGGGATGTACACATTTTGCGATGCCAGAATATCTTTTGCCATTAGGGCCGCCGAAGCATGAGGAATGGCATAATGCACATGCAATAAATCTAAACCTTCGTGTTTTACTACATCAACAATTTTGCTGGTAAGGGCAGATTCGTACGGTTGATATTCAAACAAAGGATAATCGCTTACGGTTACCTCGTGGTAAAAAATATTTTCGGTAAAGTAACTTAACCTAAAAGGCTGGCTATAGGTTATAAAATGAATTTGATGCCCTTTTAAAGCCAAGGCTTTACCTAACTCGGTTGCTACAACACCGCTACCACCAAAAGTAGGGTAACAAACTATTCCTATTTTCATTTGTCTTTTATAATATTATTGTAATAATTAAAAATAGCGATTGTTCTTTCTATTACAAGGTTTGAATAAGCACCCATGCGAATATTAGATTGCATAGTTCCACCTCCTGAATATTCATCCTTTGTCATTACATTAATTAAGTTGTTTTCCGCATCACGATAAGCTATCCAACTTTGTTCAGCAGCAATAAGCACTTTTTTATCTTCGGGCTTAAGTGCTTTTATGAGTTTACCATAATATTTGTTCATTAACTTGTCATAAGAAGTTGTTTGTTGGTCTATTGTTACGTTCATTCCACTTGTAGTATAATCTATATCCATTCGTTTGGATACAATATGCTCAATTCTAAATGTATCGATGGCAAATTCAATTTGATCACTACTAAATTGTAAAGCAGAAATATTTTTTTTAAATACTGGTATTTCTTTTTCTACCTGTTGGTTTATTCCGTTTAAAACATCCTGAGTTATTAAGGATGTAGTGTAATCAGTTTGTCCCTGTACAAATAATGTACAAGATAAAACCATTACAAAAACTAATGCAAATTTCATGGAGTTACTTTTAATATTTCAAAAGAGCTTCCATAGCTATTTCAACCTTATCGGCATTAGGCAGCATGGTTTTCTCTAAGATAGAATTAAGCGGAATAGCAGGCAGGTTTTCTGCACCAACAACTTTAACAGGTGCATCTAATTGCTCAAAACAATTTTCGCTAATGCGAGCTGCTATGCTTTGGGCAAAACTGTTGCCCTTAGGTTCTTCGGTTAAAACTAAAACCTTACCATGTTTTTTTGCAGAAGCGTATATGGTTTCTTCATCTAAAGGAGAAAGTGTACGAAGGTCAACAATCTCAATTTGATTTGGGAATTTCTTCGCCGCATTTTTAGCCCAATAAACTCCCATACCGTAGGTTATTACGGTTAAGGTGTTTTTATCTTTAGCTGCATCGCAGGTTTGCACCATTCTGGCTTTGCCTAACGGAATAATATAATCTTCATCAGGTTCGATGGTTTTAGCATCTTCGGTGCCTTTTATTTTACTCCAATACAAACCTTTATGTTCTAACATTAACACAGGGTTTGGGTCGTAGTAGGCGGCTTTCATTAAACCTTTTAAATCAGCACCTGTGCTTGGGTAACAAACTTTAATGCCTTTAATGTTGCACACCACACTCTCTACACTGCTTGAGTGATACGGACCACCGCTGCCGTAAGCACCAATGGGTACACGTAAAATACAACTAACAGGCCATTTACCGTTTGATAAAAAACAAGAGCGAGAAACTTCGGTAAACAATTGGTTTAAGCCGGGCCAAATATAATCGGCAAACTGAACTTCAATAATTGGTTTTAAACCAACAGCACTCATGCCCACAGTTGAACCTATAATAAAGGCCTCTTGTATAGGGGTGTTAAACACACGGTGATTGCCAAATTTTTGGGCAAGGGTAGCGGCTTCTCTAAACACACCACCCAGTCGGTGACCAACATCTTGTCCGTATAACAAACACTCAGGGTGCTTTGTCATTAACTCGCTAATGGCAAACAACGCGGCATCAACCATTACGGTTGCCTGTTTACCTGCCGGAGTACGGTTTCCTTTTTCTTCAGTTATGGTGGTTGGTGCAAAATCGTGTTTAAATAAATCTTCGGGTTGTGGGTCTTCTGCCAATAAAGCTTTTTCGTAATCGGCTTTTACAAGGGCAGTAGCAGCATCTTCAATTTTTTTAAGTTCGCCCGTTTCAACACCTTCAATTAGTAAGCGGTTACGTAGTTTTGGCAGCGGGTCTTTTTTCATGGCCTCTTCTAAATCATCGCGGTACCACTCTTTACGAACACCCGATGTATGGTGATTTAACAAAGGAACTTTTGCGTGTACCAAAAACGGTCGACGTTCTTTACGAATTAACTCAATAACCTCTTGCAGGGTGTTGAATGATTTTACAAAATCGGTACCATCAATAGTGCGGGTTTCTAAACCTTTAAAACCTTTGGCATATTCAGTAGCATCTTGCGCACGAATTTCTTTTGCGTTAGCAGAAATGTCCCATTCGTTATCCTGAACCAAATATAAAATAGGCAGTTGTTTTAAAACCGCCATTTGAAACGCTTCGGATACTTCACCTTCGGTAATGCAGGCATCGCCTAATGAGCAAACCGCAATAGGGTTAGCACCTTTATAATCTTTTTGTTGTTTGGTAATTTCTAAATACTGTAAGCCCATTGCAATGCCTGTGGTTGGAATTGCCTGCATGCCCGTAGCGCTGCTTTGATGGGGGATTTTTGGCATATCATCTCTGCGCAAGCTTGGGTGCGAATAATAAGTTCGTCCGCCCGAAAAAGGGTCATCACGCTTTGCTAGTAATTGCAACATAAGCTCGTAAGGCTGCATACCGATAGATAACAAAATACTATCATCGCGGTAATAAGCACTTAAATAATCTTGCGGAAGCAATTGCAAACCAAGGGCTATTTGTATAGCCTCGTGCCCACGTGATGTTGCGTGCACATATTTGGCTGTAATTTCTTTATTGGCTTCGTATAAATCTGTGAGTGCTTTTGCGGTACACATATACCCGTAAGCTTTTTTTAATACATCAACAGAAACGTCTTTCACTTTAGGCTGGGTTAAGGTTGGCATAGTACAAACTTAATGTTTTAGCTTTAATTTTTCTACTAATTATTGTGCTTTTTAATCTACAAATAACGCTCTTTTAACACCTTTATATGGTGTTGTATATGACCAATCATAATATAACCCACGGCCCTTGGTGTAATAGGGTGACTTACACCTTTTGCCATAAATTTACTTTGCTCGGTGGTTATGTTTTCAAACAACATTTCAGAGGCTCGGCGTACGACTTTAAATTCTTCCAGTAAACTTTCTAAGCTTCTAAGGTGGGCGTGTGAGTTTTTAACATAGTTGTTTTCATCAAAGGGTTGCAATATTTGTTCGTTATCGCATCTGGTACCTACAAAAGCACGATAAGCAAAAACACGCTCGGCATCAATTAAATGTAACAGCACTTCCTTAATAGTCCATTTGTTTTCGGCGTAGGCATAATTGTATTTTTGTGCCGGAATATTTGTAAAAAACTCAATAGTATCGGCTGTGTTTTGCTTAAACAGTTCAAAGAAATTATTGCCTGTTGTTTGGTCGATATAACTTTTAAAAAAAGTAGCATACTCATCTGTATTTGGGCGTTGCATGTTTGTTGTTTTTCCTTCTTGCCAATTCATTTTATTAATTTTATATATGAAATTTAGTTTAGTGGGTTCGCCATAATATTGCATTTCTATTTCGCCTATTTTTTTGCCGCCAATGTTACCAACCGCTTTTTGCGAGCGCACATTTACAGCCCCCACATGAAAAAGCACATTATCAACAAACTGAAAAGCATAGTTTATCATCAAACTTTTTAGGGCTTTGTTATACCCCTTGCCCCAACAGTTACGGGCAACAAAAGTATAGCCAATAGTAACCGAACTTGCATTATTATCAACCCCATAAAATCTGGATGTGCCAATAACCTGATTTGTTTGTTTATTAAACACCAAAAATGCCCCACCAGATTCTATAGCACCTTTAAAAAAGGTTTCAAACACCTCTCGTTTATAGCGGTCTTTATTGGGGTGTTGTTCCCAAAGCAAAGGGTCGTTAGCCACGGCATACAGGGTTTCAAAATCAGTGGGTTTAAGTGGCTGTATTTTAATTAAATCGTTTTCGAGGGTGGGTTGCAGGTCAAAATTCATGGTTAAAATTTTACCAAAAGTAACATAAAACAAAACGCCCCATATAATTTATATGGGGCGTTTTTAGGAGGTAAGTTTTACTTATTATTCTTCCAGATAGCCAAACTTACCTGTATTGTAATCTTCCATGGCTTGTAATATTTCATTACGGGTGTTCATTACAAACGGACCATGAGCTGCAATGGGCTCGTTTATAGGTTCGCCACTTAAAACTAACACTATAGCGTTTTCGGTTGCTTCAACCATAAAGTCTTCGCCATCGTTTTCAAACAATACAAAGTTGTGTGCTTCAACTGCTTCGGTGTCGTTTACTTTTACGCTGCCTTCTATAACCAACAAACCTGTATTATAGTTTTTTGGGAAAGAGAAACCTGCTTTACCACCTTTGTTTAACCTGGCGTTTAATAAATTAACCGGGGTAAAGGTTGATGCCGCACCTGTTACATCTTTATACTGTCCGGCAATTACTTCAACCACACCGGCGTTATCAGCTAACTGGTATTTTTTTATCTGCTCCTTAGTAATGCCCTGGTATTTTGGTTTCGACATTTTATCCTTAGCAGGCAAGTTTACCCACAATTGCACCATTTGAAAATCGCCACCGGCTTTGCTAAATTCTTTTTCGTGAAACTCTTTATGCAAAATGCCCGATGCGGCAGTCATCCATTGTACTTCGCCTTCGCCAATAACTCCGCTATTTCCGGCACTATCATGGTGAGCCACTTTGCCTTTATAGGCAATGGTTACGGTTTCAAACCCTCTGTGTGGGTGTACGCTTACACCACGTGGTTTATCGGTTGGAGGGAAATAAAACGGTGAGTTATAATCCATCATTATAAAGGGAGTCATGCGTTGCATGTCTAAATGGTAACCGCTTGGTATAAAGTTGTGTACTCTAAATCCATCGCCAACATAATGTGGGTTAGGAGGACTTACTACTACTTCTATGCTTCTTGTTTTCATGTTATTTATCTTTCTTTTGATTTGTATAACAAAGATAGCTCAGAGGCGAGCCTAAATCCATTGATGTATGATAAGAAATTACAAAGGTTTAAAATGGCGGTTAGCCAACTCTTTTCGTACACGACTTAAACTCTCTGGCGTAATGCCCAGATAGGAAGCTACCATCCATTGCGGTACACGTAACATAATATCGGGATACAGTTTTATAAAATCCATATAACGTTGCTCGGCACTGGCACTTAGCAATAAATTAATGCGCTTTTGTAAATGACGGATGTGGTTATGCAGGGCTTTTTCGTTATATTGTCTAAACAGCGGACTTATATCAGCTGCTTTATCTGTAAAATCTTTATCGATGTATACAATAGTTGAATCTTCGATGGCATCTACAAAAAAATCGGAAGGCTCATTAAAGTAGGCGCTGCTTCGGTCGCTTACAATCCAGTTTTCTGACCCAAATTGAATGATATGTTCTTTGCCCGTAACTTCATTAATAGTATAAGAGCGCAACAAACCCTGTTCAACAAAAAAAGAATGCTTACAAACTTCACCCGGTTTTAATAGAATAGTGTGCTTGGTTATTTTTTCGCTTTTTAAATCTTTAGATAACAAAGCAAATTGCTCGTCAGTTATTTGCGCATTTTTTTGAAAATATTGCTTGAAATTTTCTAACACTTTATAATAGACTTTATTTTAATGACGGAAATCTCTCTTTTAGAACCCTAATGGTTTGCTTTCCTAAATTTATAAAAGGTTTTTCAATAAATATACTACTTATTAACCCCATTACTATAGATGCTGTTAAGGAAATAAGGCAATGTAAACCAATAGATATATGAGCTAAATAATGATAGGTAGTTTGCTGAATTAAAAAACCCCATAAATAAACTCCATACGAAAAATCGTAGGTAGGTTTTAGCTTGAGCATAAATGGGGTTTGAGCCAGGTAAATAATTAAGTTGCAGCAGGCAAAAACAAAAATTAGTTGAGTATAATCTGTATTATTAAATAGGTAAAAAATTACGAATGCGGCTATTACAATCCATAAATTCGTTTTAATTTTTTCGGCATTAACTGCAAATAAAACGCCAAATGCAAATGAAGCAGGCAGTAAATAAAGGTCGGGGTTACCTCCTAAGTCTTTTAAAATAATTCTTTCAGGTAAAAGTGTATCAATAATTATAAGAGCAATAGGGATGTTTAATAAATATTTACTTTTATTAAATAAAATAAGAAATGCTCCCAGCAGAAATATATAGCACTCTACTTCGTAACGCAAACTCCAAAGAGAACCGTTTACAGCTCCTAAAGCATATAAATTGTATTGAAATACGCCTGGTAGTTCATAATATGTATTAAAAATAAGGTTATTCCAAATATATTTAAAAGGGTTTGATGTAAAATACTCGTTTATAGAAAGGTTTGTTAGTACGGGGCCAAATACAAACACCGTAATAAGTAACAAAAAAAGTAAGGGGAACATTAAACGGAAAAAACGGGAAATAATAAAATGAGTTGGACTCCTGTTATTTAAATAACTGTTTGTAACCACCATGCCGCTTATAAAGAAAAAAAGTTTTACAGCTATGGCACCCGAATAGGTAAACGGAAATAATAGACTTATTGGGTCTACCCACGAAGGGCTTGGCCCATTTAAAACGCGTGAATGACCAACAATTACTAAGCAAGCCAGTACTATTCGTATTAAATCCAGATTATTATTTTCTCTTTTTAGAAAATCGGATATTTTCATTTATAACGTGCTTGTTTATTTCTTTTTTCTAAATAACATCATTAATAATACGGGCAGTAAAACAATTTCAGCTAAAAGGGCTATCAACAGGGTTAAGCAGGTTAGTAAGCCAAACAGACGAATGCTTTCAAAATCAGATAAAACAAGGCTAACAAACCCACCCAATAAAATTAAAGTGGTTAAAAAAACAGGTTTGCCGGTTTCGGCATATGTATGTTTAAAGGCGCGAAGAGGAGATGTGTTTTTTTGTAACTCCAGTTTAAAGCGAGATATAAAATGTATGGTGTCATCGGTGGCTATACCAAACGCAATAGAAAAGAAAATAGCGGTACTTGCTTTTAAAGGAATATCCATAATGCCCATAATGCCTGCCATTATTAATAAAGGCACTACGTTAGGAATTAAAAATACCAACACCATTTTAAAGGAACGATGTATTATAAAGGTTAACAATGCCAAAGCTAAAATGCCCGTTAGTAAACCTTGCAGCGTGTTTTGTACTAAATATTTATTGTTTAAATCAATAAGGTTAGTGGTACCTGTTATGGTGAATTTCACCGTGTTGGTATCGGTATGCTGTTTAATAAAATTGGTTAGCTGTTCGTTATATCCATCAACAACCAAGCTACCATAATCTTTTATTTTGCCGCTTATGTGGCTATGTTTTCCATTAAGCGTAGCAAGGTGTTTAAATTTTTTTCGGTTTTTATTTTGTAATATAAATTTCACATCGCGGTTATAATCGGTCGTATCAGTTGGCAATAAATAAGCATTATCATACCCCTCGTTAATTGATTTTACTACGCCTACCGGCGATACTAAAAAACCCGGTTTATAGGTTTGTGTTATAAAACTATCTATCCGGTTTAGTTGTTGCATTATATCATAACTCCACAGGGTTTTATTTTTATCGGTTACGGTAACATCAACTTCTAAAGGGCGCACACCGCCATAATGCTCCTCAAAAAACATAAAATCTTGTTTTATCGGTTCTTTATCCGATAGGTCGTCTAACAATTTTTGGTTAGGGGTAATTTTAAATAAACCCCAAACTGAAACCAGCATAATTAAACAAGTAACCAAGGCAATTTGTTTACCATGGCGTATAACCCAAAAGAATAATTTATGTGAGTTGGCATCAAGTTTAGATTCTTTAGTATCTATTTTTAAATTGACTTTACCCCTCCATAAACTAAGCATGGCAGGCAAATAAGTATAGGTTAAAATAAAAGCGGTAACAATGCCTACCGATGTATAAATGCCAAAATCTCTAACAGGTTTTATGCCAGAATAACAAAGGGTTAAAAAGCCAACCACAGTTGATATAAGGGTTAAAAAAGTAGGTTGGGCTACTTCTTTAAAAATGAGTTTTAGAGTATCTTTTTGGCTATGACCTAAATTTATTTCATCATTATACTTGGTATAAAAATGAATAACATCGCTCATGCCTGCCACAAAAATCATAGTAGGAATCATGGCAGTCATAATATCAATGGGTTTGTTAAGTGCACCCATTATACCAAACGTAATAATGTTGCTAATAACAATTAAGGATAAGGGCAATAAAACAGCTTGCAGTTTTTTAAATGTAAACCAAAGTAAAAGAATTACAAATACAGCCGAAATAAGGATAAACAGAAAAAACTGCTTTTGTAGTTTTTCTAAAAAAACGGCTTGTGCAAAAATACGCCCGCCAACGTGGTAGGAGTTAAATTGCAGGTTAGTTATGGCTTTTGTTATAGCAGTTGCCAGTGCATCCGATTTCTTTTTAGATAAACCATCGGTTGTTTTTACATACAAACAAATTGATTTGGCATCATTTGAAAAGAAATTGTTTTTCCATTGCAATGATTTATAAATGTAGGCGGAATCATCTTTATACAAATCTTCGTTATGATAATGGAGCAGGGGAGTTTGTACCGATGCGAAGCCTTGTAATGAGGTGCGCTTTAAATTGCTTGGCGAAACCACCTCTTCAACAAAATTTAGTTTTTTTAACTGTTTGGTAAGTGTATCAGCTTTAGTAAGAAAATCTTTTTTAAATATACCGGCATCATTTTGCAGGGCAATTAAAACAAACTCGTTATCGTGCCCAAAGGCTTGCCTATATTGTTTAAAAAAGGGCAGAGCAGGGTCGTTGTCAGGAAAAAAGGACTCAAAGTCATAACTGAAATTGAGTTTCCGGCTAAAAAATAACGATACAAATAAAGTAACAAAAACAAGTGCCAAAACCACCCGGGCATTGCGTTTGGTGGTTTCCATATAATTTTGGCAGGGACTTAGGTTTACACTTTGATATTATTGAGCCCGGTTTGGTAAAACATACTATGACTGTAACCGAAAGGCATTTGGCTATTACTTTATCTCTGTTTACTGATTTTATAGTACCGCTTACAATGATAATACGGTTTCCTTTTTGTTCAATAATAGACTCTCCACTAAGCTCATCGCCCAATAAAGCCGGGTTTAAATAGTTAATTTTAAATTCCACCGTAGATACTATTTTAAAATCGAGGCACGATAGTGATAGGGCGGCTACCCCCAGTACAGCATCCATCATAGCAGCAGTTGCCCCTCCGTGGGCTGTAAATGGGGTTGCCAAATGCCTTTCGGTTACAGTCATAGTATGTTTTACCAAACCGGGCTCAATAATATCAAAGTGTAAACCTAAGTCCCTGCCAAAATTATTAAACTCTATATATTTTTTTATAATTGGGTGCATCATAATTATGTTACAAATATACTTTACTTATCTTTGTAGTAAATAAATTTTATGCGTACCGGAATTGTAAAATTTTT
>Ga0206997_10003_pt1 | contig 98148 bp, 88 predicted proteins | sample Alteio_BWMinCont_3_FD_153478 | JGI IMG/M metagenome (GOLD analysis project Ga0206997, IMG submission 153478) | Enriched cells from forest soil in Barre Woods Harvard Forest LTER site, Petersham, Massachusetts, United States -... | ecosystem: Environmental > Terrestrial > Soil > Temperate forest >...
CCCATGAGGGACTTTACCATTGTCTGCCTGAACGTTAAATGCTACAAGCAAGCTAAGTGATAAGCAAATAGATGTAATTATTTTTTTCATCTGTTTAATTGTTTGTTTTTAATTGAGGACAAAATTAATTCTGCTAATTAAGTGATTTATTTTTAGCATTCTAAATTTTATTAAAAATAAGCTATTTTTTAACTTTACCAAGGGACTGGCGGTATATTTTAACAAAAAATAGAGCTTTAATCGCTTAAATTTATTGGTAAGAAGGCATTTCCTGTAAAAAAGCAACTTTGCCATCTTCCAGCTTCATTATTATGTGGTTTATGCCATTAGTTAGCATACAGTACGTTGCTTGTAAGGTTATTTGGTAACGGGCTAATTGATTAATTTCAGTTTGCGTTAAAGCCACATCTATGGCTTTGCACTCTACCAACAATAGTGGTTTTAAGCTTTTGTTACGTACTAAAACATCTACCCGCTTGTTTGTATTAAAAAGTGAAATTTGTTTTTCCACCTCTATAAGTCCTGCAGGGAATTTTTTTTCTTCCGTTAAAAAATGAATAACATGCTGCCTAACCCATTCTTCGGGGGTTAACAAAACATATTTTTTACGAATAACATCAAACACCTGTGTTTGATTTTTTTCTTCTCGTAACCTTAGCTTAACTGCCGGAAAGTTTAATGGACTGAACAATTTTGTATCTTTGAATGCAAAGTAAATATTTTAATACAGAATTTATGAAATCAAAAGAAGAAATAGTTAATAATTGGTTGCCTCGTTATACAGGTGTACCGTTAAACGAATTTGGAAAATATATTATACTGGTAAATTTTAGTAGCTACGTTTATATGTTTGCTGATATGCACGATGTAAAAGTAAAAGGTGAAGACCGCCCCATGATTAGTGCTACAGCCGACAATATTACAATTATAAATTTTGGCATGGGTTCGGCCAGCGCAGCAACTGTTATGGATTTACTTACTGCTATACAACCTAAAGCTGTTTTATTTTTAGGCAAATGCGGTGGCTTAAAAAAGAAAAACCAACTGGGCGATTTAATTTTACCTATTGCTGCCATCAGGGGTGAAGGAACATCTAATGATTATTTTCCTCCAGAAGTACCTGCCCTACCTGCTTTTGCTTTACAAAAAGCCATATCGCATACTATACGCACCAATAGCCGCGATTATTGGACAGGAACCGTGTTTACTACTAACCGACGCGTTTGGGAGCATGATGATCATTTCAAAGAACGTCTGCGCGCATTACGTTGCATGGCTGTTGATATGGAAACTGCTACCATTTTTACAGTTGGTTTTCATAATGAGATACCTACGGGGGCTTTACTTTTAGTAAGCGACCAACCTATGATACCGGAGGGAGTTAAAACAGAAGAAAGCGACAAAAAAATAAGCGAACAGTTTCAAGCAGACCACCTGCGTTTTGGTATAGAATCGTTAAAAGAACTTATAAACAAAGGTGCTACTGTTAAGCACTTAAAATTTGACTAAAGTCCTAATCGTTTAAGGAAATTTCTGTAATTAGTATCAAATTTAGTAATGCTAACCCATGTAAAAACAAACAGGGTATGCGTTAATTCAGGCAGGGCAAAACTATGCACCCACATTAAAACTGCAAGCGGACAAATTACTGATGCAATAGCTATAATAATAGACGTTATGCCCATCCTTAAATCGGATTTCATTAAAAGAAATCCAAACAAAAAAATACTGGATGTATAGCCTATAAAATACGTGTAAGCAAAATAATAATGAATTTTATACGACATATTAATTGATGCTGTAAGTAATAAAGAAATAACAGAACCAATAAACAAATATAGCAGCCATGATTTTGGCATATATTTATTAATATTTAGAATAGCCTCAATAAAAAGAGTAATGCCTATAATAAAAAGACTGGCATTCCAAAAAAAGCCAATCTCTTTATAAATGCCAAAGTGAGATAGCGAGATATGAGTTAGTTGAAGATCTTTTGCATAAAAAGAACAAAAACCAAGTGTTACAACAAATAAAATAATGGCAGCAATATAGTGTACCTGCTTTAAGCGATTTATACGCTCCTTTACATGCACCATGTACTCTGTATTGGCTACATTATCAAACATGCTTAAAGTTAGCAATTATTTTACAAAAAAGCCAGCAAATAAAGACGAATTTAATTCAGGTAACTACCAAGGTAATTTATCTACTCCTAAATTGTAGAATACAAAACTCCACATATCGCCATACTCATCAATTTGTTTTGCGGTTGGTTTACCTGCGCCATGCCCGGCATTTTTATCTATTCTAATAATGATGGGTTCGGTACCGGTTTGATTTTCTTGGAGGGTAGCAGCAAATTTAAACGAGTGCGCCGGTACCACACGGTCATCATGATCGCCTGTTAAAACAAGGGTTGCAGGGTAGTTTGTTTTTTTAACGTTATGTAAAGGAGAGTATTTGTATAGACAAGCAAACTCATCTTTGTTTTCACTGCAACCATAATCTACACACCAGGCACGGCCAATAGTAAATAAATGAAAACGTAACATATCTAAAACCCCTACAGTTGGGATGCAAACTTTAGCCACATCAGGGCGTTCGGTCATAACAGCGCCAATTAACAAACCTCCATTACTGCGACCATGTATAGCCAGTTTTTCATGCGATGTATATTTTTCGGCAACCAAATAATCACAGGCTGCTATAAAATCATCAAACACATTTTGCTTTAAGCATTTAGTTCCAGCCTTGTGCCAATCTTCACCATAATCGCCACCACCACGTATACCTGGCACACAATAAATGCCACCTGCTTCTAAAAACAAAGCTCTGTCAGTTCTATATTCGGGCGAGTAGTAAGCATTAAAACCACCATAGCCAAAAACAAAGCATGGGTTATTTCCATTTTGTTCAATTCCCTTTTTAGAAGTAATAAACATAGGGATTTTTGTACCATCCTTACTGGTAAAGAAAACTTGTTTGGTTTCGTAATCCTCGCTTTTAAAATCGGTTTTAGGTTGAAAAAACAATTCCATCCTATTTTCTTTTACATTGTATGTATATACAGCCGGTGGTGCTGTAAAAGTGGCGCGTGTAAAAAAGGCTACAGTATCTTTATCGGATGTGCTTAGGTCGTTTACTTTGCATAGACCACCTAAATTAGCTTCGTAAAGCAAAATACCATTTGTATCATACACATTCATGCGTGAAGCCACATCGTGCATAAAACTTGCTATAAATTTCCTATCAGCATACTGTACACCTTCTAACAAATCTTTTTGTTGCGGAATAATCTCTTGCCAATATTTTTCTTCAGCATTAGCTAAATTTATTTTTAATAATCGTTGGTTAGAAGCTTTGTAATTGGTTTGCACATAAAAATTATTACCACTGTTATGTACTACGTTATAATCATTTTCAAAATTATCTACCAATTTATACCATGCGTTATTTGCATCTTTAATCTCTTTTATCCATAAAGAATTTCCGCTGGTGCTTTCGCTCCCGGAAAGAACTAAGTATTTTTCATCATCAGTTACACCTGCTGCAAAGTTTCTATCAGGATGAGCTTCATCAGCAAAAATTAATTTATCGGCACTTTGTGCAGTGCCCACTTCGTGATAATAAACTTTATGCCCTGTGTTTTGTTTGGTTAAAGTCTTACCTCTTTCTGGTGCATCATATCGACTGTAATAAAAACCATTTTTATACCAACTGATACCTGAGAATTTTACCCACTCAATTTTATCGTTTAACTCTTTTTTATTGGCAATTTCCATTACATGAATTTCAACCCAATCGCTACCTGCTTTTGAGATTCCATAAGCCAAATATTTTCCATCTTTAGAAACATCCCAACCGGAGAAAGAAACCGTACCGTCTGACGAAAGTTTATTAGGGTCAAGTAATTCTACTCGTTCGTCTTTTAAGTTTTTCTGCACACAAAGTACCGCCTGGTTTTGCAAGCCATTATTGTAAAAAGAAAAATACATGCCGGCCTTTTTTACAGGAGCAGAAAGTTTTTCATAATTCCATAATTGAGTAAGGCGTTTTTTTACATTTTCTCTAAATGGGATTTTATCTAAGTATGAAAAAGTAACTTTATTTTCTTCGTCAACCCAAGCCTTTGTTTCAGCGCTATTGTCGTCTTCTAACCAACGGTAAGGATCGGTTACTTTAGTGCCAAAATAATCATCAACTTGGTTTATTTTTTTTGTTTGAGGATAGGTAAGTTTTATTACTTCTTTTTGTTGTTCAGTTTTATTACTTACACAGGCAGTTAATAAAACTACAGATGAAATAGCGGCAATAGTTTTTTTCATAAACTTGAATTAATGAGCCAAAAGTAAATCTTCTTAGGCTTTCGATTAGTTAAAAATGACAAAAGGTAACAAAGGGATAAATGAGGTTTAAAATAGGGATTAATCTTCTTCTAAAAAGTCTTCCATAGCGTTCATTTTTTTCTCGCTATAAATGCCTTTTTCTACATGTACAATTTTTCCGGTTTTATCTAACACAAAAAAGTAAGGCAAATCAGTATTATCAATTTCAAAGGTTTTTTTATACTCTTTTAAACCTCCAGTATAAAACATTAAGTGGGGCCAAAACTCTTTATCGGTTTGTTTTCTTATTTTATCCTGGCTTGATTTTTCTAATACCTGATTAACGAGATTAAGCATTGGTATAAAATAGTAATTAATATCATAAGCAACCGCAGTACCAAAAGCATTAGTGGTATCTTTTTTAACTACAAATTGGTTGTATGCAGGGTTTAACCATGTGCGTAAATCAGTTTCAGCAGCTTTACTAAAACAAATGCCTATAATGGTGGGTTTACCTTTGCAGGCCTCGGGTAATACAACGTTTTTACCATCAAACGTTTCGCCTGTAATAGCAGGAAACATTTTACCAGTTGCATTTTGTGCGTTTAACTTTGTAAAAGCAGCAAGAAGGATAACTAAAATTATTTTTTTCATTTTATCGGGTTTTAAGATGTTGCTATTTACAAATATATTTAAATACCGAAACAAAAATTTCTCAGCATTTATGATACTACCTAAACAATTGGTAACTTTGTAATATGAACTGGAATGCCTTAGACCACATAACTCAACTGGATGTTATTAACGAAGAGTCTAAATCTACGCCCATTTTGCTTTTTAAACACAGTACACGTTGCAGTATTAGTAGTATGGCTTTAAACAGAATAGAAAGCAATTGGAAAGATGGCGACAATCAACTTATTAAACCTTATTATTTAGATTTAATTGCACACAGAGATATATCTAACCAGATTGCTGAGCAGTACGGCATTGAACATCAATCTCCACAGGCATTGGTAATATCAAAAGGAGAGTGTATTTATCACGAATCGCACACCAATATACGTTACGCCGATATTATGAAGTTGGCTAAATAAATATTACTGATTAAAAATACTTTCCTTCAGCAAGATAGTGTTTCACGTAATCTTCAACCCCTTCTTCTAAAGTCGCAAAAGCTTTAGTGTAACCAGCTTTCTGTAGTTTGCTCATTTTAGCTTCGGTAAAATACTGGTACTTATCTCGTATATCAATTGGCGTATCTATAAAATCAATTTGCTCGGCTACCCCCATAGCTTTAAAAGTGTTTTTTGCCAAATCTAAAAAAGTGCGGGCTGTGCCCGTTCCTAAATTATAAATGCCATTAGCAACTTTGTGTTGATATAAAAACAGAATAACACTGCATAAATCTTTTACGTAAATAAAATCGCGCAATTGTCCGCCATCGGTGTAATTTGGGTTATGCGAACGGAACAATTTAACTCTGCCATTTTGTTTTATTTGGTTAAAGGCATGAAATATAACCGATGCCATACGCCCTTTATGAAACTCATTTGGTCCGTATACGTTAAAAAATTTCAATCCAACCCAATAGGATGGTTTGGTACTTTGTTTTAAAGCCCATTTATCAAAATCGTTTTTGCTATCACCATAATGGTTTAATGGTTTTAGTTTTTCAATAATGCTTTCATTTTCATCATCGTATCCAAACTCCCCCAAGCCATAGGTAGCTGCTGATGAGGCATAAACTAAAGGAATGTTATGATTGGCACACAAATGCCAAAGTGTTTGGGTGTAGTGTAAATTCAGTTTATTAAAGGTTTCTACATCAAATAAAGTAGTATCAGTACGTGCACCTATGTGAAAAATAAATTCAACCTCGCTTGCATTAGCCTCTATCCATTGTGCTAATTCATCACGATTTATTTTTTGAATGTATTTTTTACCTATCAGGTTTTTATTTTTTTCGGTATCCGTAAAATCATCCGAAATAATAATATTTTCAAAACCAGCTTGGTTTAACTTACTTACTAAACAACTTCCTATAAAACCTGCGGCTCCTGTAACAATTAGCATTTTGTGTTGATTAAAATTCTGCCCAAAATTGCTTAAATAATTGCAGATAAAAAAACAAGGCAGCTATTTTCACCGATACCACTACCCTACTCACCTATAATCAGATTTGGCTTACCTAATTGTAGCTTACTATTTAATTACTTAATTATACCTTTGCACAAAACAATTTTATGAACACTACTACAAAAGCAACTTTTACAAGATACGAAGTTTTAGTAATTGCTATTTTAGCCCTTACACAGTTTACCGTTATTTTAGACTTTATGGTGCTATCTCCTCTTGGAGCTCAGCTCATGAAAGAACTAACAATAAACACATCGCAGTTTGGTAATGTAGTATCGGCTTATGCGTTTAGTGCCGGTATAGCAGGTTTGTTAACGGCAGGCTTCGCCGATAAGTTTGACAGAAAAAAACTACTTCTATTTTTTTATGGTGGTTTCATTTTCGGAACTTTTTTATGCGCCATTGCTCCTGATTATGACTTTTTATTAATAGCACGCATAGTAACCGGTTTATTTGGTGGTGTAATTTCATCTATATCGTTTGCCATTATTACCGATTTATTTAAAATGGAAGTACGTGGCAGGGTAATGGGTTTTGTGCAAATGGCTTTTGCGGTTAGTCAGGTAATGGGCATTCCGGTGGGGCTTTTATTGGCAAATAAATTGGGTTGGCATTCTCCGTTTTTTATGATAGTAGGGCTTGCCGCATTAATAGGCATAGTAATTTTTATGTATTTAAAACCTGTTAACGAGCATTTAAAAATAAAATCAGATAGAAATGCCTTTCAGCATTTATTAAAAACATTATCAACCCCTAATTATTTAAGAGGCTTTATGGCTACCATTTTATTAGCTACGGGCGGTTTTATGCTTATGCCTTTTGGTAGTGCTTTTAGTATTAGTAATTTAGGTTTAACGCAAGACCAACTACCGGTTCTTTATTTTATAACAGGTATCTTTTCTATGATATTTGGTCCGCTTTCAGGTAGATTAAGTGATAAAATTGGCAAATACAACATGTTTGTTGTGGGTACCCTCCTTACTATATTAATGGTATCTATTTATACTCATTTAGGTATAACCCCTTTGTGGCAAGTAATTTCATTAAACGTAGTTTTGTTTGTGGGCATTTCATCACGTATGATTTCAGCTTCGGCATTAATGACTGCTGTACCCGAACCACAAGACAGAGGGGCTTTTATGGGCATTAACTCATCTATACAACAACTATCGGGTGGTGTGGCAGCTTTTGCTGCAGGTAAAATTGTAGTTCAGGTTAAGGATGCCCCTTTACAGAATTACGACATTTTGGGTTATGTGGTAGTTTGCAGTATGTTAATTACTGTGGGCATGATGTATATTATTAATAAACAGGTTATGAATAAAAAACCATTTATGCCACCTGTTGCACCTATAAAAGAAACTGTAGTAGAAACAGAATAAGTTAGCTCTAATTATTTTTTGTACTTTAGTATGGCATTAGTTTTGCACACAACTAATTATGAAAAAGCATTTAATACAATTAATTAAAATAACAGCTACGTGTTTTGTATTGAGTCTTTTTTTCTTTTTTACGGAAGAACCTAAAGTTCCTGCCTTTCCTGCAAAAATAAAAGGCATTGATTTACCCGAAAAAACAAATGAGGCTTTTAAAGCAGGCGAAGTACTTAGCTACAGATTACATTATGGCTTTATAGATGCCGGTGTAGCCATAATTGAAGTAATGCCTAAAATACAAGATTTTGGTGGACATAAAGTATACCATATAGTAGGCAATGGTTATTCTAAAGGTACATTTAACTGGTTTTTTAAAGTAAAAGACAGATACGAAACCTATATAGATAAAGATGCCTTAGTGCCCTGGTACTTTATGCGCAGGTGCGATGAAGGTGGTTACATTATTAATCAGGATTACTTATTTAATCATTACACCAAAAAAGTTGATGTAGGTGATGGTAAACAATATGATGTGCCTATTGGCATTCAGGATATGTTATCATCTTTTTACTACGCCCGTAATATAGATTTTACAAATGCTAAAGAAGGTAACATATATGAAATACCAAGTTTTGTAGATAAACAAAACTGGACACTTAAAATAAAATATGTAGGCAAGGAAACTATTGATACAGATGTAGGCAAGTTTCGTTGTATAAAATTCAGACCCATTATTCAAACCGGGCGTATATTTAAAAAAGAAGAAGATTTAAATGTTTGGATAACCGATGATAAAAACCATATACCTATTCGTGCACAAGCTAAAATATTAGTAGGTTCTGTAAAAATGGATTTAACTTCGTATAAGAACTTAGCCAATGCTACTTCTAAAGTAGAGTAATCTTAAATCAACCGCTTGGCTTTCTTTTAATTTTTACCTTTGAGCTCTTAAGTTTAAGTATATGCGTATTGTGTTTATGGGTACTCCACAATTTGCGGTGGAGTCTTTAAAAGTTTTAGTAGAAAACAATTATAACATAGTGGGTGTAATTACATCGCCCGATAAACCTGCCGGACGAGGACAGCAAGTACAACAAAGTGCCGTAAAACAATTTGCCATACAACATAACCTAAACGTATTACAACCAACCAACTTAAAAGACAAAGCTTTTTTACAAGAACTAAAAACATTACAGCCTGATTTACAAATTGTAGTTGCTTTTAGAATGCTGCCCGAAAGTGTTTGGGATATGCCTCCATTAGGCACCTATAATTTACACGCAAGTATGTTACCGCAATACCGAGGTGCCGCACCTATAAACTGGGCCATTATAAACGGAGAAAAAGAAACTGGTATTACTACATTTAAATTACAGCACGAAATAGATACCGGCAACATTTTACTACAACAAAAAATTAACATTACTCCTGAAATGAATGCGGGGCAACTGCATGATATATTAATGATACAAGGAGCAAGCCTAATGTTGCAAACTGTAAAAAAAATAGAGCAAGGCAATATTGTTTTAACCGAACAAAATAAATTACTGGCTAATCAAACGGCAAAGCATGCACCTAAAATATTTAAAGATACTTGTCAGATAAACTGGAGCAATTCATTAGATGATATTTATAATTTAATTCGTGGTTTATCTCCTTATCCTTGTGCCTGGACAGAATTAAACATAGGTGATAAAAAAACAGCCTTTAAAATTTATCAGGCAACTAAAGAAGAAGTGCAGCACAACTTATCTGCTGGGCAAATGAAAACAGATAATAAAACATTTTTAAAAATCGCTGCAAAAGGCGGTTTTATTAATGTTATAGAACTTCAAATGGCAGGCAAGAAAAAACTTTTACTTGCCGAATTCTTAAAAGGGTTTTCGTTTGATGAGAATTCATTTTTCTCTTAAAAATAATTCCCTTTATCAGTATAGCTTACAGGCATTTATTAGTAAAAAGTGTTTATTAGGAGCCAAACGTGGGTTGTTGCCATACTTAAAGCCTATATTTGATAGGTGTTTCGGTACATTTTATTAACAAACAGGCTGTTTATCAACAATTTTATCATTTTTTTTACCTACACCTATTGACAAGCAAGACTTTCGTATATACATTTGCTCTGTTCAATTAAAATTAAGTTTAACCCTAAAAAAACAAAAACATGAACAAAGGTGAATTAATCGATGCAATTGCAGCACATTCTAAATTAACAAAAGCTGACGCTGGTCGTGCTTTAGAAGCTACAATCGAAACATTAGAAAAACAATTAAAAAAAGGTGACCGTATCGCTTTAGTAGGTTTCGGTTCTTTTTCAATTTCTAAACGCGCTGCTCGTATGGGCCGTAACCCTCAAACAGGGAAAGAAATTAAAATTGCTGCTAAAAAAGTAGTTAAATTTAAAGCTGGTTCAGACTTAGCTAAAAAAGTTAACAAGTAATTTTTAGTTGAAACTAATAAAAGAGCCTTGCAGAAATGTGAGGCTTTTTTATTTAAGTATTTTTATACCTTTGAAACGATATAGGGCATAAGGAATTTACTTTTAAAAACTGATAATTAGTATAGAGATAAATGCCTCACTAAAAACCAATAATTTTAAAAAGCATGAAGATTGAAAAGAACAAAGTGGTATCGGTAAACTACCATTTAACCGGAAAATTAGAAGAAGAACCAGAAGAATTGATTGAACAAACATCTACCGAGGCACCTTTTGTGTTTTTATACGGTGCAGGTGGCATGCTTGAAGATTTTGAAAAAAACTTAGCAGGTAAAACAGCAGGCGATGCTTTTGATTTTCATATAAAAGCTGATAAAGCTTATGGCGAACATAATGGAGATTATGTAGCAGAAATTCCTAAAGAAGCTTTTCATGTAGAAGGTAAATTTGATGCAGAGCGTGTAAAAGAAGGTGAAGAATTACCAATGCTTGATAGTGAAGGTCATCAAATGCAAGGCATGGTTGTTGAAGTTGGTGATAAACACGTTGTAATGGATTTTAACCACCCTTTAGCAGGATATGATTTGCATTTTGTAGGTAGTATATTAGATGTACGCGAGGCTACTGAAGAAGAACTTGATCACGGACATGTACATGGGCCACATGGACATCATCATTAATAAACATTAGTTTATATATAGAAAAAAAACAAAAGCTGCTCTTAAAAACAGGGCAGCTTTTTTATTATTAATTTTATGCCATGTTCAACGATTTAAAATCATATAGTCGATTTCTGCTTCCTCTTTATTTGCTTATGGGCATTACCATTTTAGGTACGGTAGGTTACCAATTAATTTGCGGCTACAACTTAATTGATGCTTTTTACATGACCATTATAACCATTGCTACAGTTGGTTTTGAAGAAGTTCATCCACTCGATATGTGGGGCAAAATTTTTACCGCTTTTTTAGTGATGATAAGTTTTGGTATATTTGCTTACTCCATTAGTGCGGTAACTCGTTTTGTATTTGATGGCGAGTTTAACCAACTATTTAAGAACAGAAAATTGAACGCAACAATAGAAAAATTAAATGATCATGTTATAATTTGTGGCTACGGTCGTAATGGAAGACAAGCCGCACAAGTGCTAAAAAAACATAAACAACGTTTTATTGTAATTGAAAAAAGTGCTGAGCTTACAAGTACTATGCAGCACCAGTATAGCGATTTGGTAATAAATGCCGATGCCACGCTTGATGAAGTGTTACTTAAAGCCGGCATACTTAGAGCAAAAGCCTTAGTAACTACATTACCTATAGATGCTGATAACTTATTTATTGTACTTACCGCGAGAAATTTAAACCCCAACCTTACTATTATTAGCCGTGCGAGTGAGGATAACTCAGATACCAAACTTAAAATTGCCGGTGCCAATAATGTTATAATGCCTGACAAGGTTGGTGGTGCCCACATGGCATCGCTAATTATGAAACCCGATGTAATTGAATTTATTGACCATATAGTGGGACAAGAAGGTGATTCGGTTAACATGGAAGAAATTACGTTTGAAAACATTCCGGAACGATTACGTCACAAAACATTACGCGATTTAGAAATTAGAAATAAATCGGGTGCCAACATTATTGGTTTTAAAACTGCTTCAGGAGAATATATTATTAACCCCGATGCAGATACCCGAATTATACCATCTGCAAAAATATTTGTGCTGGGTAATGCAGAGCAAATTAAAAAACTAAAAGAGTTACTGGCTTAATATGAGTTATTTTAAATTTATTAAAACAAAAAAGTTTTTCATTCATGCAGGCATAGCTATTGTTGTGGCTATATTATTATTTTGGGGTAGCTTTAAAATGGTTGCTAATTATACACAACATAACATAACTATTAAAGTACCCGATTTTATAGGTAAACCAGTTACAACGTTGGACGATTTTATTAAAGATAAAAAATTACGTTATCAAATTATTGATTCTATTTATAGTCCGCAGCAAACACCAGGCACTATCATACGGCAAGACCCTGAAAAAGAAAGCGAGGTAAAAGAAAACCGTGTTATTTATTTATACGTAACTTCTACATTGCCTCCACAAATAGCAATGCCCAAGTTAATTGATAGGTCGGTGCGGCAGGCTGTTGCTATGATAGAAAGTTATGGATTGAAAGCAAATATTAAGTACGTTGCTGATGCCTGCAAAAATTGCGTTATAAAACAATTTTATAAAGGCAAAGAAATTGCTGCGGGTACACCTGTAAAAAAAGGTTCGGTAATTGAATTACAAGTAGGTAAAGGCAGCAATAACGAAACCATTTCTTTACCTAATTTAATAGGATTGAGTTTTTGCGATGCAAAAAATAAAATACAATCATCTTCTTTACAAATAGGTAACATAATAGCAGATAAAACCGTTACAGATAGTTGCGAGGCTATTGTTTATAGGCAAACGCCTGCCTTTGGAAAAGATAAAGAACTTAATACCGGCGCTAAAATAGATGTATACATTACTGCAGATAAAAACAAAATAGAGCTTTTAGATAAAAAAGAAGATTAACATTTCATCTCTCCTTCTAATTTGTGAAAAAGAATTTGCTATTTTCTTCCCTCCTATCTCCTAAAAAACGACAGAAAATTTAATGTATCTTTATGGGCTAAAATAAATAGCCGTTTCTTTCGTTGTAGTGAGGTAAAATAGCCCAAACTACGGTAGAAATAAAAATAAAGATGATGATTAAAAAGTTTAGCTTGCTTGTATTTTTTATTATTGCAACTATTGCTCTGCAGGCACAAAAACCTTCACTACATGCCCTACATAGCAATGCTACGTTAATTGAGTATCATAAAAATAAAGCTAAAAGCCATGCAACAAAGGTAAACAATAGAGCACAGAGCACAGCAACGACTACTTTATCGCTGCCGTTTTTTGATGAGTTTTCTTACGCGGGCCCATTTCCTGATAGTACAAAATGGGTTAACTCACAATCGGTATTTGTAAATCATACTAAAGCTATGGCACCACCAACACTGGGTGTAGCCACGTTTGATGGGTTAGACAAATATGGTTACCCATATAACCCCAGTGTTATATCAAACACCAATAATAATCTTCCGCCTGTTCCTTCAGATACAATGACTTCTCCTCCCATACGTTTAGATTCTATCCCTTTCTTTGGAATAGGGCTTTCCCCGTCCGATAGCGTGTTTTTAAGTTTTTACTTTCAGGCACGAGGCTTTTGGGAAAAACCAGACCAAGGCGATTATATTTATTTAGATTTTTATAGCCCAAGTGATACTACATGGTCAAATGTGTGGAATCATGATGGGTACCAATACGACCCTGATAGTAGTTGGCATTTGGTTATGATACCAATACTTGATACCTCCTATTTTCATAGTGGTTTTCAATTCAGGTTTCGTAACATTTCGGGTGGAAGTGGCGATGCCGACCACTGGCATATAGATGAGGTTTATCTTAATAATCAAAGAGCAATTGCAGATACTATGTTTAGCTCTAGCCCCAACTTTTTTAGTTTCCAGGTTTTTGGCGATGTAAGTTTTGTATACGATTTGCAAAGTCCATTAAAAAATTACAGCCAAATGCCTTTTAACCAGTATGCCGGTGCAAGCGATATGAAAGATAGCATAGGCACATTTTTACGGTGTGATTTTCCTACATACGTATCTATACAGTCTTATTCTTCATTTTATAATAGCACAGGGCAACTCATAGCAACTAATCCAAATGGGTCAAACAACCTATATAATTATAGAGATTCAGGTTATTGTAAAGATCCTGCTATTATAGATCCATCTTTAAATGGTTTTACGTATCCACTTTCTACTACTGATAGCTCATTTACGATGAAGTTTTTTGTTCATTCAGTAGATACTATTCCGACTAATGACACTATTATTTTCCATCAAAAATTTAGTAATTATTATGCTTATGATGATGGCAGCGCCGAAGTTGGTTTTGGCATAGACCCTGGGGCTTCGGGCAATTATAGCATGGCGGCGCGTTTTGTTACTCACGTAGCCGATAACCTGCGTGCTATGGATATTTTTTTCGACCCTGTAATTGATGTTGTCGCTATGCAAAGTGCACCTTTTAATATAGTTGTATGGGCAAATAATAAGGGCATGCCTGGCAACATCCTTTATACTGATAGTTTACGGTATGTTTACTTCCCCGCAGATTCGGCCGGTTCAATTATTCACCGAGAAAACAATATGCTACGTTATCAATTTAGAGACTCTGTACCTATTTCTGCCGGCGACACCTTCTTTTTAGGCATTAACCAAATTTACGATCTTCCCGAGATTACTGTTGGCTTTGATAGAAATACCGACTTCCATCATAACATGTTTTACAATGCTGATGGCGTTAATTGGTATGTTTTTCCAGGCGATTTGGATAATGATTATAGGGGCTCTTTAATGATACACCCTGTGTTTGGTGATTCGTTACAAACGCTATCTATCAATAAAATAAATGCGCCCTCAGCAAACATCAGCTTATATCCAAACCCTGCGACAGATTATGTTTATATTCAATCAGACAATACAATTTCTAAAATTATTATAACCGATTTGTTAGGCAATGTAGTGCTGCAGCAAACGGATAATTCTATCAAAAAAATAAATACATTGGCTTTACCCAGTGGTGTTTATTTTATAAAAGCCTATACGGATAAAGGCTTTACCGATACCAAGAAATTTATTATAGCTAAATGATTACAGAAGAGAAAAATTTACTGGAAGACGAACAAGAACTTTTTGAACACCACCGAATTGAAGCCGATAAAGGGCAAGCTCTTTTACGTATAGATAAATATTTGTTGCACAAGCTATCAAATGCATCGCGTACAAAAATACAAGCCGCAGCAGATGCAGGTAACATACAAGTGAATGGTAAACCAATTAAATCAAGTTACAAGGTAAAACCTTTTGATGTTATAACTATTTTACTACCGCATCCGCCAAAAAACTTTGAGCTAATTCCGCAAAACATTTCACTAAATATCATGTATGAAGATGCAGATATTATGATAGTAAACAAACCTGCCGGAATGGTTGTACACCCTGCCTTTGGGCATGAGAATGGAACGCTGGTTAATGCCTTACTATACCATTTTGAACATTTACCACCTGCGCAAAGTAAAGTGGGTACCGATATTTATGCTCCGCGCCCGGGTTTGGTTCATCGTATAGATAAAAACACATCGGGTATTTTAATTGTTGCTAAAAATGAAATTGCTTTAACGCTGCTTGCCAAAAAGTTTTTCGACCACGATTTAACCAGAAAATATGTTACCCTTGTTTGGGGCAATGTTTTAAACGATGAAGGAACCATTACAGGCAATGTTGGCAGAAATGTGCGTAACAGAAAAATTATGGATGTGTTTACCGATGAAACACAAGGCAAGCATGCTGTTACACATTATAAAGTATTAGAACGTTTTGGTTACGTTACTCTCGTTGAATGTACGCTTGAAACCGGGCGTACACACCAAATACGTGTGCACATGAAATCTATCGGGCACCGTATTTTTAATGATGCTGATTATGGCGGTGACCAAATATTAAAAGGAACTAAAACGGCTACCTATAAAAAATTTGTAGAAAACTGTTTTGCGCTTTGCCCGCGACAAGCCTTACATGCCAAATTATTAGAAATTGAACATCCGGCAACCAAAAAAATGATGAAATTTGAAAGCGATTTGCCTGATGATATGAAGAATTTATTGGATAAATGGAGAAAATACAGTAGCCATAAAGCTTTAGAAGAAAGTGAAGAAGGAGAATAATATAGATGTTATTGGTAAAAGAATAAGCACCTTAAAAGCAGATGGTGTAAGCAGTTTTGTAATTATACCAACTGATACCAACTGGAAATTATACGTACTTTTTATTTGGTTTTTTTTATGGACAGTTAGCGGTTTTATAATACTATTTAATTATTTTACACTTACCAATGCAAACACAAAAACTGCTATACTTGTTTGGTTAGGTTTTTGGGCCTACTTTGAATTTAAAATTGGCAGAGCCTTTTTATTTAAAAAATTTGGTAAAGAAAAAATTTGGGTAAAAAACGGCAAGCTTAATTACTGGAAAGATGTAGCTGGTCGTGGCAAAAAATTAGAATTTGATATAGAGCTAATAAAAGACTTACAACTGGTAGAAAAAAATAAAAGAGACTTTTTTCAATTTATGAATGAGTCTTTTTGGGTAGTGGGTGGCGAAAGTATTTCGTTTACTTATGGTTCAAAAACTTACCGCATAGGCGTTCAACTTAACGAAGATGATGCCAAGGAATTACTAAAGCAAGTAAAATACGCCATCAACAATAAGTAAACTAATTCAACCTAATTTAATTAGTTGAAGAAGGAGGCGTTTCTTTACCCATATTTTTTGATACTTCTTCTAGCAACTTTAAACCTAGCAAACCACTTATCGGCCCATTAGCTCCATCTCCTCCACCTGTAATCAACACATCAGGAATTACTTTGATTTTATCTTTACCAATAGCCTCGGTTACTTTCAATCTACTAAAATTATCACCTCCCATAGCATCAACAGCTAAACGATAACTCTCCGCATTTGATTTACCAATAGCTAAAATACTTTGTGCTTCTGCATTACCTGTTACCGATATTTTTTCGGCATCTGCATTTGCAAGTGCTTTAATTTTTTCTGCTTCGGCATTAGCTATTAGTTTGGTTTTTTCAGCATCGGCAGCAGCAATTACTTTTAATCGTTCAGCCTCCGCATTAGATGATATTTTTACACCTTGCGCTTCACCGGTTGCTTTTTTAACAGCTGCATCAGCTATACGCTCAGATATTAAAACGCCTTGGTCTGCTTTTACAATTTCTTTTTGCATATCAGCTACGGCAGTTTCTTTTTCTAAAGCCTGACGAGTAACCTCCGCACGTTTTTGCGTTTCAAAAGTTGTGTTTTGTTCTTCAGCAATTTTTCTATCGGTTAATGTTTTCATTAAACTTTCAGGTGGAACTATATCTCCAATTAAAGTATCAACACCATTTACATTATATTGGTCTAATACCATACTAATTTTAGCCTTGGCAGCATCTTGCCTTTCTTTACGAGTGCTTAAAAACGCTATCACATCGCTATCCTGAGCTGAGTTACGAAAGTAGTTACCAATAGTAGGTTCTAACACCTGCCCTACTAAATTCATCATGCTACCAAAACGCGCAATTACTTTTGGTGCTTCGGTAGTTGGAATATGAATAATTTGAGATACATCTAAATTAAAAGGGAAGCCATCTTTTGAACGAACTGTAATGGTAGATAAGTTTTTATCTAACTGATGTGATTCACTACGAGCATTAGCCCAGTTTAGTACTAAGTTAGTTGTTGGCACTAATTCAACACGCATAATAAATGTATTTACAGGGTACTTGCCCGGACCAAGAGGTTCAGCCCAAACGCCTTTTTCGCCTTTGCTAACAATGTTGCCATGTTTAAATTCGGCACCACTTAAATCTTTTCCATCTTTTCCTACATATGATATAACAACACCTACATAACCAATAGGAATTTCAGTCATTTTAATTTGTTCCACTTGTATAAACCACGGGTTTAAATAATAAGAACCAGCTAAAATAACCTCAGGTTGTAACCCTTTATTCCCACTGGCCGCAAGAAACGCATCACAATCCTGAAAATTATTATGTCCTGCAGTTTGTTTACCTGCAATGTTTCCTTCTTCAATTGGCATACCATCCAAGGTTGTAACAATGCCAACCATATTTTCAGAAATAGCAGTCATGTCGTAAGTCATCACATCAAATAAAAATGTATTTATACGATAGCTACCAGCCGTAATTATTGCAGACTGACGGCCTTTGCGGCCACCGTTACGTAAAAATGCTTCCGCATCCTGAAAAGAATCGCAATCGACTTTACGAGCCAAGATAAAACCGGTTTCAAGTTCTTTACCATCCCTGGCAACCAATAAACCAATTTTACCTTCAGGAATTAAAGTAAAGCCTTGTAGTTTAATTTCGTACTGCCAAATCCATTTCCAAAAATAAATGCCTGGTGCTAAAGGTTGTGCCTGAAAACCCGCTTCACCATTTATGGCAATAATTCTACCCGGAGGCAATTCTTTATTAGCACCAAAGAGTACAAATTTTTTAGTTACTAAACCTATCTTATCCTCAGGAACAATAATGATTCCAAGCAATCGAAAAATTAATTTGTAAAAAACAAGACAAAGTACAGGTATAATAACCCACCAGAATTTTAAAACAGTTTCCATATAGTTTAGTTTTGATTTGTTAAACCAAAATTAACACTAAATCAAACTCGTGTTTTCACAATAGTTATTAAATAGTAATGAACAGTTGGGGCTTTTCTACTTTTTCTTTTCGTATTTCCAGTTGCGGATTTTGCCTTCACTAATCCATTCAACAGCCTGTTCCATTCGTTTATTTCGGGTTTCCTCTGTTTTAGCTTCGGTTAGCCACACAATATATTCTTTCTTTTTACCAGGTGTAAAGTTTTTAAACTGCTCATTAGCTTTTTTATTTTTGCTTAAAGCCGTTTTAAAATAAGAAGGAGTTTCTAATGCTGTCTCATCTGTAATTTTTTTGCGAGGAGGTAGTTTTAGTCCTTCCTCATTAATTTTCATAGCTTCTTTTAAATAGCTAATCATTTGTTTGTCAGACGGGAGGTCCTTTAAGCTCATAAGTTTATCTAAATGCCCCATTGAATTACCTTGGGCTCTTTTTAGCTTATCAGCATCTTTCATTAAAGCCGCTTTCCAAAAACCAAAAGCGCAGTGTTGTTTAAACACGGCCATGGTGCAAAACGGGCCTTTATAATCAAAAGCGGCAAAACCCCATTTAATGGTTTCTTCCACTTCAGGACAAACCCGGTGTACCAATTTGCGTAAATGATTTAAAATGGGTTGTGCAAAGGGTTGCGCCTTTAAAATATAAGCATCTACCTTAGGGTTTGTTTTTGCCATATTATTTGATTTTATATGCATTAAATATAATAATTTCTTTAAAATATTGAAGATATCTAATCAGCATCTACTAACTAAAAAACGTTATTTTTGCCTAACTAATTTTTAAGATTATGAACCCCGAAGTAAAAACAGTTTATGATAAAGCTAATGGCTTAATGGATAAAAGTATAACCCATTTAGAGCAAGAGCTAACCAAAATACGTGCCGGTAAAGCTAACCCGGCTATATTAGATAATGTATCGGTTGATTACCATGGTACCAGAATGCCCATTAGCCAAACGGCTAATGTAAACACGCAAGATGCGCGTACATTAATTATTCAGCCTTGGGAAAAAACCATGTTAACGCCCATTGAAAAAGCTATACAAGCGGCTAATTTGGGGCTTAACCCACAAAACGATGGGATTTTAATTCGTATATCTATTCCGCCACTTACCGAAGAACGTAGAAGGGATTTGGTAAAAAAAGCCAAACAAGAAGCCGAAGATGCTAAAGTTGGCATTAGAGGTGCGCGTAAAGATGCGATGGAGGAAATTAAAAAATTAAAAGGTCAGAAAACTCCTTTACCTGAAGATGAGGCTAAAGATGCTGAAGCAAAAATACAAGTGCTTACCGATCAATATGTAAGCAAATGCGATAAGCATTTAGAACATAAAGAGAAAGAAATTATGACTGTTTAGTTTCACGCAATGGAATTAAACTCAAAATCAATTATTGGCATTGTAGGTTCGGGCGCTATGGGCAGCGGTATTGCGCAAGTAGCTGCTATGGCAGGGCATCGGGTTTTATTGTATGATAATAATGCCCCATCTTTACAAAAAGCAAAACAAAATTTAGCCGGAACACTCACTAAATTAGTAGAGAAGCAAAAAATTACGCAACAAAAAAGTGATGAAGTAATTTCACTGGTTTCTTTTATTGAGAATATTGAAGGTTTAAAACCTTGCAACTTAGTAATTGAAGCCATTGTAGAAAATCTCGATATTAAAAAACAAGTGTTTTCTCAATTAGAAAAAATTACAGAAGGCAATTGTATTTTAGCTACTAACACCTCATCTTTATCTGTTACATCTATTGCTGCGGCTTGTGAAAAGCCAGCGCAAGTGTTGGGCATACATTTTTTTAACCCGGCGCCTTTAATGCCTTTGGTAGAAATTATACCGGGCATTGCAACTGATATTACCATTACACAAACCTCCAAAAAACTAATAGAAAGTTGGGGTAAATTACCTGTGCTTTGTAAAGATACTCCGGGTTTTATTGTAAACCGAATTGCTCGTCCGTTTTACGGCGAGGCTATGAAAATATACGAAGAAGGCATAGCTGATATACCAACTATTGATTGGGCCATGAAAGAAATTGGTGGATTTAAAATGGGGCCTTTTGAGCTGACTGATTTAATTGGGCATGATGTAAACTATACAGTCACCGAAACAGTTTGGAAACAATTTTATTTTGATGCCCGTTATCGCCCAAACCTTTGTCAGAAACGTTTGGTAGAAGCAGGTTTTTATGGTAGAAAATCTAACAAAGGATTTTACGATTATAGTGTAACAGATTTACCTCAGCCGAAAAAAGATGAAGTATTAGGCAAAGAGATTTTTATACGCATTATTGCCATGCTAATAAACGAGGCGGCTGATGCACTTTATATGCAAATAGGCAGTAGAGAAGATATAGACTTAGCTATGACAAAAGGTGTAAACTACCCTAAGGGTTTATTAAAATGGGCAGATGAAATTGGCGTTGAAATTATCTATCAGCAATTGAAAACCTTGCATGCTGATTATGGTGATGACCGCTATCGCCCAAGTATATTGCTTAAACGCATGGCAGCAGATAAAAAGAAATTTTATTAGACCTTGACAAACGCTGAACTTATAACTCATTTTTACCAATCGTTTGCTAATGCAGATGCAGAGGGAATGGTAAGTTGCTATCATGACTCTGTTCAATTTCAAGACCCCGCCTTTGGTATTTTAAAAGGTGAGGACGCCAAAAACATGTGGCGCATGTTACTTGGCAGAAATAAAGGCAACATACGTATTACGTTTAGTAATGTTAAAGCAACTGAAAAAACAGGAAGTGCAAATTGGGTAGCAGAATATGTTTTTAGTGCAACAGGCAGAAAAGTAGTTAATATAATTTCTGCAGAGTTTGAATTTGCTGATGGAAAAATTATAAAACATACCGATACGTTTGATATTTATAAATGGACCAAACAAGCCTTAGGTTTAAAAGGTTACTTATTGGGCTGGACTGCTTTTATGCAAGGCAAAATTCAACAGCAATCAGGAGCCTTACTTAAAAAGTATACAGAGAAAAAAAACAGTTAGGTTATCTGTCCATTCCAACTCTATCTCCCCCACAATATTGCTGAAAATACTGAATAGCAATATCACTGCCCAGTTGGTCGGCCTTATTTAAATCTTCACAAGCCCCTCGCCTATCTTTACTTGCCATTTTAATGGCTGCACGGTTTACATATACTGATGCGTAATCTACTTTAAGTTTTATGCAATAATCAAAATCTTTCAACGCCTCTACATTCTGTTTTAAACCTCCTTTAGCGGTTCCTCTAAAATTATAAGCAATATAACTTTTGGGATTTAGTTTTATAGCTTCATCTAAATCTTTCACGGATCCTGAAAAATCGTTGACACTAAGTTTACTTGCCCCTCGGTAAGTAAGCGAGTACTCGTCTTTTGGATTTCGTTTTACTAACGTATCAAAAACCTTTATAGCACTTCTATAATCTCCAACTTCAAACTTGCTTTGTGCCAAGCTCAAGTAAATACTGTTATCAATTTTTTGATATTTAGATAACTTGAGCCCTTGTTCTAAATCTTTTATTGCATAGGCATACTCTTTCTGTTTAAACTTAATCATACCCCGTCCAATATAAGCAACAGCATAATTATCTTTTTCATCAATAATGTTATTATACATATCTAACGCTCCTTTTATATCCTGCCCAAAAGCGCGCAATTCTGCCATGTAGCACATTAGTTCAACATCGTGAGGCACTAATGAATCAGCATTATCGTAATATTTTTTTGCCTGGTCATATTTCTTATTCAAATAACAGGCTCTGCCTAAATATTTAATACAATTAAAATTATCAGGGTTATATTTTAAAGAAAGCTCTAAGTTTTTTTGTGCCGCCGAAAAATCATTTAACTGCATGTTACAAAAAGCTATTTTGTTGTATGCCTCCACATAATCTTTTTTAATTCTAACCGCTTTGTCAAGCAACTTAATAGCATCCTTATATTTTAAAGAATCTATAAGTTTCATGGATGCTTTATATAAATCGGCAGCAGGGTCTAAAGTACGGCTTGTATCTGTTTTAGCTTTTTGAGCAAGGCACGTACTCAAAGAGATAATAAATAAATAAATAAAAAGTGTGCCCCGCATTCTTTAAAATTAGTAATTTCACTTAAAATTAAAAATTATGCAAACAGTATTTCCTATTCTATTAACAGTTTTAGCACTTATGGTGGTGCTTACTTCTTTTGTAAGCATACAACAAGGCACTGTGGCAGTAACCACCATTTTTGGTAAGTATAACCGCATTTTGCATCCGGGGTTAAACTTTAAAGTCCCTCTTGTAGAAAAAGTATTTAAAAAAATATCTATTCAAAACCGTTCAGCCGAAATGGGTTTTCAGGCAGTTACCATAGACCAAGCCAATGTAAATTTTACAGCCATGCTGTTATATGCCGTATTTAATACAGATGAGCAAACTATTAAAAGTGTTGCCTTTAAGTTTATTGATGAACGTAATTTAATGCAAGCCTTGGTTCGTTCGGTTGAAGGTTCGGTACGTGCTTTTGTGGCTACTAAAAAACAAAGTGAAGTGCTTTTATTGCGCAGAGATATTGTATTAGAAATTAAAGACCAATTAGACAAAACCTTAGAAGAATGGGGCTACCATTTAATAGATTTGCAATTAAACGATATAACTTTTGATGAAGAAGTTATACGCTCTATGGCTAAAGTAGTTGCCTCAAACAATTTAAAAGCTGCCGCCGAAAACGAAGGACAAGCTTTATTAATTACCAAAACAAAAGGTGCCGAGGCAGAAGGTAACGCTATTAAAATTGCTGCTCAAGCTGAAAAAGATGCTGCCCAGTTACGTGGACAAGGAGTTGCTTTGTTTAGAGAAGAGGTTGCCAGAGGGATGAGTCAGTCGGCTAAATTAATGCAGGACGCCAATTTAGATGCCTCGCTTATTTTGTTTAGCATGTGGACTGAAGCCGTAAAAAACTTTGCAGAACATGGTAAAGGCAATGTTATATTTTTAGATGGCAGCACTGAAGGAATGCAGCAAACTATGCGTCAAATGATGGCCATATCTAAAATGGATGTAAAAGATAAAAAATAATTACGCAGGCATTCGGTATTTAGTGTAATGAAAAAACAGACTAAAAATACCCAGGCAATTCAATCTCAACAAGGTTTCTTTCAAAACAAACGTTTACAGCTCATTTTAATTAGTGTATTTGTATTCTTTATGTACGCACGTACAGTAAGTTACGAGTACATTGGGCTCGATGATACTACGTTGATAGAAACCAACTATAAGTTTATCAAAAATTTTTCTAACGTTCCAACTGCATTCACCAAGGATGTAATGTATAGTGGCGCGGTTATAGATAACGAGAAAGATTATTATCGCCCTATGCTCACACTTTCGTTTATGATAGATGCGCATATAGCAGGTAATGCTAAGCCAAGATGGTATCATTTTGCTAATATCCTTTACCACTTAACAGCCTGTTTGCTTTTATTTGTATTATTATCCAAACTCAAAGTAAATCCAATTTCGACCTTTTTATTAACGCTGTTATTTTCCGTTCATCCAATAGTAGACCAAGCTGTAGCATGGATACCGGGTAGAAATGATACATTGCTTGCTATTTTTGTGTTATCAAGTTTTATTTTCTTGCTCAAGTATATTGAAACAAAAGAAATTAAAACCTTAGTGTGGCATCTTGTATTTTTTGGTTGTGCTTTATTTACCAAAGAAAATGGCATTATGCTACCCATTTTGTGTATGGGTTATCTTGCTTTTATAGCGAAAGACAGCTTTAAATCAACATGGCTTAAACTTGGCGTGGGTTATTTACTATTTATTATTCCTTGGTTTTTTCTTCGAAAAGCGGCGATAGAAGGTTCTACTACTGATAATAGTTTACACGCAACTCTATCAAACTTTACAAATAATGTACCTTTTATGTTACAGTATGTCGGTAAAGCTATACTTCCATTCAACTTATCGGTAATGTGCATGATGGAAGATGTAAATTACCTACAAGTAATTATTGCTTTACTATTTATTGCGGTAGCCATATTTTTTTCAAAAAATAAAAGATGGTCTTTTGTTTTGTTTGGCCTGGCTTGGTTTGTTTTTTTTTTAGCACCTTCTTTTTCTGCCAGATTAGTTGAGGGGCTTGAACACCGTTTGTATGTTCCTATTATAGGTTTCATAATTTTTGCAGCAGAAACCGATTGGATGAAAAACTTATCTGCTTCAGATAAAAAAACATGGGTTGCTCTAACAATTTATATAGTGGCTTTAATATGGATTACCAACAGTCGGTTAGAAATATTTAAAAACAGGTTTAACTTTAATATTAGTGCTATGCAAACCTCACAATATAGTGTTGTACCTTGCGTTAATTTGGCAGGAGATTATGATATTGCAGGCAAGCCTGATAGAGCAATAGAAATGTACAAAATAGCTTTAAAACGGGATTCAATTTATGGAATTATCCATCCCAATAATAGAGTAAGTTACTACACCATACTGCACGATAATTTAGGTGTTATTTACGCCAGTAAACAAATGTATAAAGAAGCTGAACAAGAATTCGCATTAGCAGTTAAGAGCGATGATGTATATGCCATTTACCACATGGCAAATATTTACTTTAAAACCGGAAGGATGGAACAGGCAGCCAAATTTTGGAAAAAGGTTATAACCAAGCAACCCAACCAACCTGAATTTAAAGATGTTTATTTACGTTTAGCACAATACGCGAGAGACAAAAAAGATACCGCTTCTTTTAATTACTACGTAGGCGAATTTAAAAAGCGAGGATACTAATTATTTTACTATAACCAATCTTTTGTTTACCACACTTTCGTTGCCTGTAATAGTCATATTATAAACACCTTCATTTAAAATACCAGCATCTATATTTGCTGTACCTGTTATAGTTTTAGTCAACACTAATTTACCTGCAACATCAAATACTTGTATCGTTTGTTTTTCTGTAGAATTAGTTTCTATAATAAAAATACCATTAGTTGGATTTGGATAAACAGATATTTGGTTAACACCGCTAAACATTTGTTTTATACCTGTTGCTTCAGGTTTACTTGTATTGCTATGCGCTTTTGAATAAGTGCTTTGTGTGTTATTATTACCAGCTAATCTTAAAGTAGGCGTGCAACTAAATCCAATTGCATCTACTCGCCAATTGCCATTAGGATACGTTGCATAATTAGGGTCGGTAGCTGAAGTACCAGTTGTATTTACCAAAACATGCCAACTTCCTGTATTACTATTATCTCTCCAAAACGAATATCCAGTAACAGGGTTTGCTTGCCCACTTTCAACTGTATAAGCATTCCAAGAAAAATTAGACCCGCTTTCCTGAACAAACATTGTTTGATGATAAGGACTCATAGCCCCTATATTACCACAAGTATCTCGTATGGCAAGTTTATATGTCCAACTGGAATATTGTGGGTTACCGCCATTTGGCCCACCAATACTAAAAGAAGTATCAATAAACCTACTTAAAGAATCTTTACTTACTGCACCAATACGCAAGTAGTTTGAAGAGATGGCATCTTTTCTGTATAGAATAAAACTGTCTACATTCGTATATGAAGTTTTATCCCAATATACTATGTTATAATTGTAATTAGTTGCACTATCTGTAGTCACCATACCCTACAAAAGCAAATAAAATAATAAAGTAAAGTTTTTTCATGATTGATAGATTTATATTCAAATGTAGTTCAAAGCCCTTAATTATAAAGGCTATAGTTTGTTAAATAAACATACTTTCAGCAAGTTTAAAGTTATAAAGAGTTAATTACTCTTTAACCTCGTTGCCCATCGTATCGCAATGATACAGCTTTGGTTTTTTATGAGAAGTTTTTTGTGTAGGTGCGCCACCTTGTTTTTCTTTAACCATTTTTTGAATGATACGGGCACGCTCTTTAGCAACCTCATCACGCATTTTTACATCTTCATCTGCATCATAATAAACAATTCCATCAATAATGGTTTTTTCGACCTTTGCGTTTATAGATAAAGGATTATCAGACCATAAAACCACATCAGCTACTTTACCCACTTTTATACTACCCACTTTATCATCTATATGCAACATTTTAGCAGGATTAAGTGTGGCTAACTTTAATGCCTGAACTTCGCTTAAACCACCATATTTAATACATTTAGCCGCTTCTTGATTCAAACGGCGCCCCATTTCGGCATCATCACTATTAATAGATGTTGTTAAACCCATTTTCATTAACAGAGCGGCGTTGTATGGTATGGCATCCATTACTTCCATTTTATAAGCCCACCAATCAGCAAAAGTAGATGCAGCAATGTTATGTGCTTTCATTTTATCTGCTACCTTATATCCTTCTAAAATGTGCGTAAAGGTGTTAATTCTAAAACCCATGCTATCTGCCACATCTATCAGCATATTTATCTCAGATTGTACATACGAGTGGCAGGTAATAAAACGTTTATCGTGCAAAATTTCCACTAAAGCATCTAATTCTAAATCTCGGCGAGGGCTTGCTTTACTTTTATCTTTTGAGGTTGCAGAGCCATTCATAACCTTTTCATATTCTTTAGCACGAATGAAGTTATCATAATAAACCTGTTCGGTACCCATACGCGTTTGCGGAAAACGAACTGTATTAAAATCGCCCCAATTACTTTGTTTTACATTTTCACCTAAAGCAAATTTAATGAACTCAGGGGCTTTTTCATACTTCATATCTTCGGGTGCTAAGCCCCAACGAAGTTTTATAATTTGTGATTGCCCGCCAATTGGGTTGGCTGAACCGTGCAGTAATTGAGCCGATGTAACACCACCTGCCAACTGACGATAAATGTTTATATCCTCGCTATTAACTACATCACCTATTCTAACCTCAGCACTTGATGCTTGCGTTCCTTCGTTAACACCTTCACTAATGGCAATGTGACTATGTTCATCAATAATGCCTGCTGTTAAATGTTTACCCTTAGCATCAATTATTTTGGCGAAAGCACCTTTAGGTGAATCAATATTAGGTGCAATGCGAACAATTTTTCCTTCTACTATGTAAACATCGTAATTTGTTAGAATAGAATCAGATTCGTTTGTCCAAACGGTTGCATTTTTAATTAAGATGGCATCTAAACGGTTTTTAAATTTCTTGATAATGTTTTCATGTGTCTCTGGTTTACCAAAAGATGTAAACGGATAATAAATTTCGCCAATGGTTGGTTCTTCTTTCTTTTTGTCCTTATCTTTTTTATCATCCTTATCATCTTTTTTAGCCGGTTTTAGAGGTCCTGTTTTAGTAAGACTTGCATCGTACCAAGTGCTGGTAGATGATTGCATCTTTCCGACAAAAGAGGAATCAATAGCATTGTAATTCAAATCAAATCGATCAAGTGTAACCGTATCTCTGTTAAAGTTAAAAACCAGATTATTGTTTTTAAAGCTGATAGTAAGACTTGTTTTAGTGGTATCTTTTAAAATAATAGTTGCTGTTGGCTTATCAGCATCGGCACCTGCAATTTCAACTTTAAGTTTATTGTTGTTATACGATAATAAATATTCGCCACGCAAATCAGGCATGTTATAATCACTATAACGATAAAGAGTGCCACCAACCCAGTTTTCGTATATAGTAGCATCATCTTCAAAAATATTTTTAGACGTTATAATAAAATCAGCCAACATTCCTTTTTTCAAACTTCCTGCTTTATCAGCTATACCAAGCATTTCTGCTGGGGTAGTAGTTAAACTTTTCAACGCATCTTTTTCATTCAAACCATATTTTACAGCCTTACGTAAATTTTTTAAAAATTTGGTTTTGTCTTTTAAATCGGCTGTGGTTAGTGCAAAGGTTACACCTGCTTCGTGTAAAAATTTAGCGTTAGCAGGTGCCATTTCCCAATGTTTTAATTCGGGCAGTGTTACATTTTCTGCCTCATAAGGGTCTTCTACATCAAAAGCATCCGGGTAATTAAGCGGAATGATATATTTACAAAACGTTTGCTGTATATCATCTACACGTTGATACTCATCTCCCTTACCTTTAATAATATATTTTGTTTTAAACTCATCACCTACTTTATCGGCACGCAAAGCATTTAGTTTATCGCTTACCTCAAATATGGAAGGAAGTGTTTGTAAATTATTAAAAGCATCTAACGATATGTTATATTCAATTTTAGTTTTATTAGCTGCGTACCATTGCGCATCTAAATAGGTTTGTCTTAATAAAGCAATAGCCCCCATAAGCGATGAAGGATAATCTTGTGTTGATGTGCCTTTATTAAACGAATAAAATGCCGCGGCTTTATCTTTTACAATAATTTCATTTTCTTTTTTCTGTGTGTTTAATAATACAACTGCACCGCTACCACGCACAATGCCATCTTTAGCCGAGGTTAGTACTAAACCAAAACCCAGTTTGCGCAACTCATCTGCCTTGGTATCATTATTAGTAAAAACTTTATACGCATCTGCATCAGCTTTGATGGCTTGGTTCCACCCATAAGCACCTTTTATATTGCTTTCCATCTGCGGAGCACCGTATGAGCGTGATGACCCAGAACGGCCTTCCGGCATACCATAATCGCTATACATTTCTATAAACGATGGGTAAATGTGTTTGCCTTTTAAATCGTACACAACAGCATTTACTGGAATAGCTACTTTTTCTGCCGCATCAACTACTACGCCATCTTTAATAACTAAAGTTGCATTGTTTATGATCGTAGATTCATCTACATGAAGCGTACAATTTTTAAACACATAATAACTATGTACATTATTAGGTGCACCGTTTATAGGAAAAGTTTGAGTTTGCGAACGTGAAGTAAAAAGTAATAAATTGAATGTGAAAAGTAAAAAAATGCTCTTATTAAATAATTTCATAATGATAGTTTAAGCTGCTAAAATAAAAAAAAATGCTTTGGGAGCTTGCTTAAGACCGTTAAATAAAAACGCCTTTTAGTACTTCATAAAGCGCATAATGGCTTTAAAGCTAATAAGCCCTGTAACCAAAGCCCAAATGCCTGATATAATACACATTACTGCCATGCCTACAAAGTAGTTTGAAATAAATTTTGTACTCACAAAACCCGCTCCTACTACTCCCAGAATAAATAATGTAAGGATAATGATTAACCTGTAATTTACTTTAAACTTAAATATTTTGTAGGTTAAGTATACCTGTACGCTTGCTGTAAAAAACTGTGTTGCCAAACTTGAATAAGCTGCCCCCATAGCTTTAAAATGTGGTATAAGCACAATGTTTAATAAAAAGTTAAGACAAATGCCTATAAGTGCCATAGTGTTTAATTGTTTTAAATTACCATTAGCCGTAAGCAGGGTGCCAAAAATGTAGGTAGTAGATATGGCTATAAAACAGGTCATTAACATAGAGAAAATAGTAGCCGAATCAGTTACACCATGGTTTATAAGGCCTATTAATTCATTTTGATAAAACCAACATACAGCAGCAGCTATAATGGCAGGTGTTATAAGTAAGGTGAATGATAGTTTAACAAGATTCTCTACATTTTCTTTAAACTTTAGCATACGGCTAAAAATGGGTAGTAATTGTATAGAAAACAAATAAGCTATCATATTAGCTGCATCAAGCAGCCTAAAGCCTTTGGCATAAATGCCTGCCTGTGTAGCGCCTTCACCTTCGGGTAAAAGCCTTTCTATCATTACAGAATCTAAACGGTTATAAAAAGTCATTAGTAAAACAAGTACTGCAAAAGGGAAACTTTTCTTTAAAATCATTATCCAAAAAGGGCGATTCCAAGAGAGGGTAAACTTATCGGTTTTTTTAACAACAACAATAAATGCCAAAGTTGTTGCTAATAAATAAGCAAGTGTTTGTGCATATACAAAATTCATAATATCAATCGTAATTCCGGTATATGATGTCCATAATAAAACAGCACAAATACCAATCATTATAAACCTATCTAATACAGAAATGATGCTATCTGTTTTAAATGCGTGTAAACCCAATAAGTTTGAACGCAAGTATAGCAACATGGATATTAGAAACTGGTTAAACCCTAATAGAAATAACAGTTTTATATAGCGTGTGCTATAACCAACTGCCAAACCTATGCTAATGGTAACAACTATATATATAAGCCCCAGTAATAATTTAAGCAGAAACAAACCTGAAAAATGTTTTTCTAACAGGTGGTTGTTTTGGGCTATGTTTTTGTTATTGAAGTTGGTTATACCAAAATCTAACAAAATATTTAATAGAAAAGAGAAATTAAAAAGGGCGAAATATTCGCCATAAGCGGCGTTACCCACCTGATACTGAACAGAGGGTTCAATTACCAATGTCCAAAAAGGCTTTATCAGCAAATTCAGACAGATTAAAATGGCTAAATTGGTAATGAAATTTTTTTGCATGATTTATTTCGGGCTGCGAATATAAGTTTATTAAACTTAATTAGAAACATCATTTTAACACTTTAAAAAGCTCAAATACAATCTGTTTACCGCTTTTTATGGCGTTTCTATTTTATATCACAAAAACTACCTAACTAATTGACTAATTTTATTGAATAGCACAAGTAACACCACTTGTTTGCAAGGCGTTACAACTTGCCTGCGCCGAACTTTTTGTACCATTAACTGTTGTGCTGGTTGATGATGTTGTACCATTAAGGGTGCAAACACAGTTATAATCTTTTTTACAAGATGTTGATAATGCAGCTACTACTATTAATGATAAAATGGCTTTTTTCATGGAAATGCTTTTTTTGACTGGTTAGTGGATACCAAAAGTATTATTAATCTTAAATTTCACAAAAAAAGATGAAAATCAGCTTGTTTAGTCAGATACACCTACATTTTATATAATTAGTATATTTGCGTCCCTAATTTAAATTAGAATGACTACTACTTATCTTGATTTTGAAAAACCAATAGAAGAGCTTGAAAAAGAGCTTCAAAAGCTAAAAGACATAGCTACCAAAAGCAAAGTAGATGTTTCTTCTTCCATTAAACAAATAGAAGATAAAATAAAAGACACCAAAACTCAGCTTTATACATCGCTTACGCCTTGGCAAAGGGTTCAATTATCACGCCATCCTGATAGACCTTATGCACTCGATTATATAAACACCTTAACCAACGGAAACTTTATAGAACTACATGGCGACCGTACAGTGAAAGATGATAAAGCTATGATTGGAGGTTTTGGTGACATTGATGGTAAAACATATATGCTTATTGGTCAGCAAAAAGGCAGAAATACTAAAGAACGCCAGTTTCGTAATTTTGGAATGCCAAACCCTGAAGGTTATAGAAAAGCTTTAAGGCTAATGAAAATGGCTGAAAAATTTAATAAACCCATTATTACTTTTATTGATACTCCGGGTGCTTATCCGGGTTTAGAAGCTGAAGAACGTGGACAAGGAGAAGCCATTGCCCGTAATTTATTAGAAATGGTGCAGCTTACCGTGCCTGTTATTTGTATTATTATAGGTGAAGGAGCATCGGGTGGAGCACTTGGCATTGGCATTGGCGATAAAGTGTTAATGATGGAAAACTCTTGGTACTCGGTTATCTCTCCTGAAAACTGTTCCACTATTTTATGGCGCACCTGGAATTTTAAAGAAAAAGCTGCCGAAGCCTTAAAACTTACAGCTGACGATATGATGGCTAATAAATTAATTGACGGCATTATTGCAGAGCCTTTAGGTGGTGCACATAACAATCCGGCAGAGGCTTATGAAAATGTGCGAACAGCAATAAATAAATTTACAGCCGAATTAAGCAAACAGGCATCTGAAAAACGCATTGCAGACCGCATAGATAAATTTTGCGCTATGGGTGTTGTTTTAGAGGCAAGCGAACAAGTAATTAACTAATCACATATAATTCACAAAATTTTTAATCATATAATAATTATAAAACATGGCAAATACAGGAGACGTTAACGTAGGTTCGGTACTTAGATACAATGGTGACCTTTGTTTAATTACAGAATGGCAACACCGTACACCAGGTAACTTACGTGCTTTTTACCAAGCTAAAATGCGCAACTTAATAAGTGGCAAACAAACTGAAAATCGTTTTCGTTCAGGCGAAGAGGTTACTTTAGTTAGGGTAGAATATAAAATGATGCAATTTATTTATACCGAAGGTGATTTTATTGTAGTTATGGACAATGAAACGTATGAGCAAGTACACATTTCTGCAGCTACTTTGGGCGAAGGGTTGAAGTTTTTAAAAGAAGGAATGGAAGTTAAAATTACCTTTGAAGAAGATACCCCTATTTTAGCTGAAGCGCCAACTTTTGTTGAACTTGAAGTTACGTATACCGAACCAGGCATTAAAGGTGATACAGCAAGCTCTAACACCTTAAAAAGCTCAACCGTTGAAACCGGTGCCACAGTAATGATACCATTATTTGTAAACCAGGGTGACAAAATTAAAATAGATACACGCACAGCGGCTTATGTTGAGCGTGTAAAAAAATAGAAACCGTTTTTTTGATTTTTATGTAAAGGCTATCTTTAAAAAGATAGCCTTTTTCATGCGACCTCGGAGGGATTCGAACCCCCAACCAACAGAACCGGAATCTGTCATTCTATCCAGTTGAACTACGAAGTCTTTTGTGCAAACAAAGATAAAACAATATATTTATGAGATTTTTATACTAAATCGTTTTAATTGTCGTTATATAAAGTAATGAAAAAAGCAGTTTATTTACTTAGCATATTTATACTTTGTTTTTGTGTTAGCTTAAAATCGCAAAACGCATTAAAATCGTTTCAATGGCGAGACCACTTACCCTATAACAAAGCTTTTTCGGTTACAAACCAAGGCAATACCATTTATGCAGTTTCTAACGAGTGTGTGTTTTCTTTCAATAAAGATGATAACACTTATCAACGCCTTAATAAAGTAACCGGTTTAAATGATATTGAACCTACAATTGTAAAAAACAATCCATATAACAATGCTTTATTGATATTGTATAAAAATTCAAATATTGATGTTATTAAAAGTGGCGGCATTACTAATATTGCTGATTTATTACATGCACAAAACCTTGGCAATAAAACTATAAATAATGTAACCTTTAGTGGTAAGTTAGCATACTTAGCCTGTGGTTTTGGTATTGCGGTTTTTGATACCGATGCACTTCAGTTTCAGGATACATATATAATTGGTCCGGGAGGTACAAATTTAAATGTGTACCAAGTCGCATTATCCGGTAGCTCTATTTTTGCCGCTACCTCAAAAGGCATTTATTACGCTTCACTAAATTCATCTAATTTAGCAAGCTATACTAATTGGCAACAAGTTACATCGCTTCCAAACCCAAACGATGTATATAACGGTATAGTTTATTTTGGCGGCAATATTATAGCCAGTTATTCTTGGAATTTAACACAAAGTCAAAGTGCCGGCAGCTCCTCAAAAGATACCTTGTATAAATTTGATGGTACAACTTGGAGCAAAAACCCTTTTAACACGGTAGATGCTATCATTAAAATATCGTTATCTGATAATAAAAAACAATTTTTGGTTACTGATAATATAGGTTTTGCTTCCTATGACACCTTGGCAAATAAAACATCTATGCAATGGGGGTTCCCAGGACTCAGTAATGCAGCCTTTTTTACCGTAGATGCGATACCAGACCCAACTCAGCCGGGCTGGTTTTGGGAAGCAAATACTTTATATGGTTTATTAAAACTTAATAGCCCAAATACTACACCCCAGCAATTTTTTATAAATGGGCCAACTACAACAGGATGCGCTCAAATACAAATTAAAGATGATAAAGTAATTGTAGCATCGAGTTTTTTAGGTTATAAACAAGTTCAGAATTATTTTACAACCGGTGTTTATGTATTTCAAAATGATGCGTGGAAAGCCGACATTTGTTCTCCTCGTGATACATTTTTTGATGTTGATTGTGTTGCTTTTGATGTTAATGATAAAAACCACTATTATGCAGGTTCATTTACCAATGGTGTAATAGAAGTAAAAAACGACAGTGTGGTAGCAAAATATGATTGCACCAACAGCCTTATTTCTCCAAGAAATTTCGCACAGAATCAGCAAACTTTTGTAGCTTCAATTTATTCGGATATAAATAATAATTTATGGGTTGCCACCAACGATAACCCAAAATTTGTTACCATTAAAAAAAATGACGGTACATGGGCTAACTTAGACTTCAGTAATTTGGTACCAAATACAAATGATCAGTTTATAAGTCAAATGATAGTAGACTCCAGCAATCAAACTTGGGTAGCTGCCTACGGTACCGGACTTTTTGTGTATAAAAATGATGGCACTTACTCTCAACCCAATGCGAGCAATTCAAAACTGCTTGTAAATTTAGCAGGCAAAGGAGGTTTACCAAGCCTTTACCCAATATGTTTGGCGCTTGATAAAAACAATGATATTTGGGTGGGTACCGACCAAGGCATTTATGTTTTTTATAACCCTGAAAGTATTTTCACTCAAACTTCCGGCTGGGATGCGCAACCCATTTATGTGCAACAAGATGGGCAAACACAGCTCCTTTTACAAACTGATAATGTTACCTCTATTTTTGTAGATGGTGCCAATAATAAATGGGTGGGTACATCATCAGGTGGTTTATTTTATTTCTCATCTGACGGGCAAACAGAATTGTATAATTTTACAACTGATAACAGCCCCTTGTTTTCAAACAATATTATTAATGTAAGTGTTAGTCCAACTACGGGCGAAGTTTTTATTGCAACCGATAAAGGCATGCAATCTTTTCAAAATACAACTACCGAAGGCTTAACCAGCTTTGAAGATGTATATGCTTATCCAAACCCGGTAAAACCTAATTACACAGGTCCTATTTTAATACACGGCATGGTATCGGGTGCATCGGTAAAGGTTCTCGATTCGGGTGGTAATTTCGTATTTGAAACAACCGCAGAAGGCGGACAAGCAACCTGGAATGGGCAAAATTATAAAGGGCAGCGTGTGGCATCGGGCATTTATTTGGTAGTTTGTGCAACCCCCGATGGTTCGCAAAAAAAACTTACCAAAATTTTGTTGCTTAATTAACCAATGCAACAAAAAACAAACGGCATTATTTTACAAAACACAAAGTATCAGGATAAAAAAAATATCCTAAAAATATATACATTACAACATGGCATACAGAGTTATGTAGTAAACATTGGACATTCAAAAAAATCAAAAATAAAATCGGCTCATGTAATTGGCTTAAACCAAATAGAGTTTATTGAGCAGGTAAAAAAAACACGCAGCATTCAGCTTATTAGCGACATCCACGTATCCTACATCTACCAAAATTTATTTAGTAATCCTATAAAAAACACCATTGCCATTTTTTTAAACGAAGTGCTTTTGAAGGCTTTAAAGGAGCAACCTGAAAATGCAGAGCTTTATCAGTTTGTTGCAGAAAGTTTAGTTGTTTTTGATAACCAAAATTACGAGGCCAGTAATTTTCACCTTCATTTTATGGTAGAATTATCGAAGCACTTAGGCTTTTATCCTAACAATAATTACAGTGAAACAAATTGCTTGTTTGATATACAGGATGGCATTTTTACAGCCCAGATACCTACACATTTGCATTATGCCGATAGCGAATTATCATTTCACCTAAGTAATTTACTTACTGATAAAAGCAATTTTACCTGCAATGGTAAAATAAGGGCTGATTTGCTTGGGTTGCTTTTACTATTGTATAGGTTACACATTCCAAACTTTGGCGAAATAAAATCTATACAAGTTTTAAAAGAGATTTTGGCCTAAGCCTATAAAGCAAAAAAGCAGTAAAAATTTCTTTCTACTGCTTTCTCTAAAATCAAAATTAAATTATTAAACGGTTGCAGCTACTAAAGGTGCTGCAGCTAATATATCAGCGCTTGTACCGCTTGCATATTGCTCAAAATTCTTTACGAAATTACCGGCTAATGTTTGTGCTGTTTTATCAAATTCTGCTTTATCTTTCCAGGCATTTCTTGGTTCTAAAATTTCAGAAGGAACACCAGGGCAAGCCTTAGGGAAATGTAATTTAAAGTACGGAGTTTCGCCATACTCTGCTTTATCTAACTCACCTGTAAGGGCAGCGTTAATTAAAGCACGGGTATATGATAACTTAATACGGCTACCAACGCCATATTTGCCACCTACCCAACCGGTATTTAGTAACCAAACATTTACTTTATTCTTTTTCAATTTTTCGCCCAATAGGGTTGCATATTTTGCAGGGTGTAATGGTAAAAACACTTTACCAAAACAAGCAGAGAAAGTTAAGGTTGGTTCTGTAATGCCCATTTCGGTACCCGCAACTTTTGCTGTGTAACCACTAATAAAATGGTACATAGCCTGTTCTGGCGTTAGTTTAGAAATTGGAGGAAGAACTCCAAAAGCATCGCAGGTTAAAAAGAAAATATTTTTAGGTACATCGCCAACAGCAGGTTCTACCGCGTTTTCAATGTATGATGAAGGGTAGCTTACACGTGTGTTTTCAGTTTTACTGATATCATCGTAGTTAACGGTAACAGTGCCTTCGTTAAAATTAATGTTCTCTAATAACGAGCCAAATTTAATGGCATTAAAAATTTGTGGTTCTTTTTCGGCTGAAAGGTTTACGCATTTTGCATAGCATCCGCCTTCAAAATTAAATACTGATTTATCGCTCCAGCCATGCTCATCGTCACCAATTAGTTTACGGTTAGGATCGGCAGAAAGGGTTGTTTTGCCAGTACCCGATAAACCAAAGAAAATAGCTGTATCGCCATCTTTGCCAATGTTAGCTGAGCAGTGCATTGGTAACACCCCTTTTTCGTGCGCTAAAATGTAGTTTAGTACCGCAAAAATGCCCTTTTTAATTTCGCCTGTGTAAGCGGTTCCACCAATTAAAATGGTTTTTTTAGTGAAGTTTAAAATAGCAAAGTTATGCTGACGGGTGCCATCAATTTTTGGATCGGCTTTAAAACCCGGAGCGTTAATAATTAACCACTCGTGATTAAAGTTTTCTAATTCTTTTTCGGTTGGGCGTAAGAAAAGGTTATAAGCAAATAAGTTGCTAAAAGGATACTCATTTACTACGCGGATATTAATACGGTAGGTTGGGTCGGCACAAGCATAGGCATCACGTACAAACACTTCTTTACCAGATAGATAGGCCAGCATGCGGTTATGCAGCAAATCAAATTTATCGGTTTCAAAACGGTTGTTTACATCGCCCCACCAAACACTATCCTTCGTATTGGCATCATAAACCACAAATTTATCTTTTGGCGAACGCCCGGTAAATTCGCCCGTATCAATAGCAAGTGCGCCTGTATCAGTTAACACACCTTCGCCACGTATAACAGTTTCTTCTACCAGCTCGGCAGGGTGCAGGTTCCAATAAGCTGCTTCAACATTGCCTAAGCCTATTTGTGCTAAACTTTGATCTTTGGGTTTTATTCCGAATTCGTTCATAATATTTAGTTTGGTTGAGGCTGCAAATATAGGAAAAGTCGGCTTTTTTAGAAAACCGACTTTAAACATCTAATCAACAATTTTAACAGTATTTTTAGTACTTGGCCGGTACCGTTTTTACAACTACATCTTTCTGAATTTTAACCAAATCCTTGTTAACTATCAGTTTTTCAACCTTTTCAATAAACTCCTTTTTTTCTGTTTTTGATAATTCTTTTAATTCAAGACTCATCGTGTTTTCGCCCTCACGCCCTGTCCGCATTGTTTCAACAGTGAGTTTTTTAGGGTTATTTTTTATAAGACTATCTATTCTGCCTAACGAAACACCATCAATGCCTCCACCAATACTAATAAACGAAATTACTATAGCATATTCTGTTTTTTTTCTTGCTGTAGTTTCTTTTTTCGGTTCTTGAGAAGCACTTTTTTGTGCCTGCAAATTGGTAAGCCCTAAAAAAAGGAAAATAGATAAAGTGAATGTTATTTTTTTCATAATGTGTTTGTTTTTACAAGGTTACTTTAAATCATAAATTTTGCCAAACTTATTTTTAGCATAAGTCATAAAATGGGCAAAATTTAATTTCTCTCCGGTAATTTTTACACATAACTCCTGTGCGGTGTAATATTTGCCATGTACGTGTATTTTTTCGCGCAACCAGTTTAAAAGGTTACCGGTTTTTCCGCTTTCAATTTCACTCATTAAATTAGGAATTTCTTTTTGTGCCTGGTTAAAAAACTGAGCTGCATAAAAACTGCCTAACGAGTAGGTTGGAAAATAACCAAACGAGCCGTGGCTCCAATGTACATCTTGCAAAACACCTTGTGCATCGCTTGGCACATCAATGCCTAAATATTCTTTATACTTGGCGTTCCAATAATCGGGTAAATCGTTTACTTTTAATTTATCTTCAAAAATTTGTTTTTCAATTTCGTAACGTATCATTACATGCGAGTGATAAGTTAACTCATCGGCATTGGTACGAATTAAAGAGGCTTCTACCCTATTGGTACCTTTATAAAAATCATCGGCAGAAACGTTTTGTAATTGTTTAGGGAAATATTTTTGGGCTACCGTAAAATTATGTTTCCAGTAAGCCAGACTTCTGCCCACGTTGTTTTCCCACAGGCGCGATTGCGACTCGTGTATGCCCAATGAAATGGCTTCGCCTAAAGGCATGCCGTATTCTGCTTCAGGTAAGCCTTGTTCGTATAAAGCATGACCGCCTTCGTGTATGCAGCTCCAAATCATTTCCGAAAAATCGTTTTCGTTTATGCGTGTTGTTACTCGTACATCGTTTTGACTAAAAGAGGTTGTAAACGGGTGAGCCGAAATATCCTGACGGCCTCGGTTAAAATCAAAGCCCATTTGTTGTAACAGTTCAATGCCAAAATGCCATTGTGCATCTCTATCAAATGGTTGAAAGAAAAATTTATTATCAACTTGTTTTGCCTGCTGTATTTGTTTTACAAAGGGTACAAGTTCTTTACGCACATCGGTAAAAAGTATATCTAAATCGGCAACGGTGGCATTTTTTTCGTGCAGGTTTAAAAGTGCGTTGTATGGGTGAGCTTTATAGCTCAGTAAATCGCACTCCTGCTTTTTTATGGCAATTAGTTTCTCTAAGTAAGGGGCAAAAATTTTAAAATTATTTTCTTTACGGGCTTGTTGCCATGCGTTAAATGCCGCACTAACAGCCTTGCTCATGTTTTCTACAAACTCGGTAGGATATTTTTTTTGTCGCTCAAAATCTTCTTCAACCTGAGCCACATTTTTTTTCTCTCTATCGGTTAACTGAGCATTTTTTTTTACAGCCTGTAAAAAATGTGCCGTAGCATCGCCTGTAAAAAGCTGATGCGATATGCCAGACAGGGTTGATAATTGGCTTGCTTTAAAACCCGCTGCGCCTTGTGGCATGTAGGTTTCTTGGTCCCAGCCAAGTGTTGCTGCCGCATAATTTACATCAGCTATACGCTGCATGTGGTTTTGTAATTCATTATAACTCATGCGCTAAAATTACATACAAAACTTGTTATGGCAAATACAATTTAATGACTGTGTTGGTGCCTGTGCCCATTACGGCTATTAGGCAAACCATGCGACTGATTTTGCTGCGGGTGCTTTTTATCATCGTTAATTTTTAGGGCTATTAGCACCGCAAAACCAATAATAAAAAGAATTACGCATAGTGTAATGGCTATATTATCAGAATGCGTTTCGGCAGTTAAATTATTTTGTACCGCTGCTAAAGCATGTTGACCGGAAAGCGCTAAAACCAAAAGCACCATGCTTATTGTTTTTGTTAAGGGATGTTGTGTTTTCATGATTTCTATTTTTAAATGTTTAGTAATTAATTGTTGTTTTGTATCAAGCTTGCTTTCTATATATTTAGACGAAAACAAACTCAAAAAGTTGCACCAAACCCGTAAAACCTACCCTGCAACTTTTTAAACGGTTGGTTTTAACAATTAAACGGCTGGGGTTTGCTTGTTTTGCTGTAAAAAACAGGCACCGAAAAGTTAGGTTTACAGTTATTAATTATGGCTAATAGCTACATTCTATAAAATAGTTTAAAATATATCTTACTCAAAATAAGCATGTTACATCTAATTTTTATATTTGCTAATATTTTTAGCAATTAAAAACTAAATTATTTAGCATATTTGTACCGAGATTTCTGTTTTCCTGGTTTTTGTTTTTTGTTTTTACTACTCATAATAGAACTGTTGTACCAACAACAGTTCTTAATGGGTAATTTAATCCACATACTACTTGCTGTAAAGAACACCATAAGGCACTTTATAGGGGTTGTTATTTGTTTGTTGCTGTTGTGCTACATAAGTTTTAAAATCTCGCTGTAGGGCAAATGCCGCGTTGTTAGAGTAGCTTGTTTTTAAAACCCCGCAGTGTTTTACAAATGCATCTGCTAAGTGTTTAATGTCAGCATCCGCTTTTTTTAACTCAATAGCCAATGCATGTATAACATCGTTAGAGAAATAAAGAGGGAGGTCTATCCCTTCTAGTGTTCTAGTATGTTCTAAGTTAGTGGTTGATTTTTGACCCTCTGTTGGTTGGTTTTTGTTTAACTCGTTGGTTACTGAACTTGTACGAATAGTTATAATATCACTATTTATAAGGGTTACAATAGTGCCTTGCTTGGTTGTTTTAATGGTTATTTGCTCGAGGGTTATTAGGGTGCTGATGGCTGTTCGTAAGCGCTGCCTTGTACAGCCTTTCCATAGCACTTCGGTGGTGCCTACAACACATTGAAAAAGCTGTAATTTTAATTTATTGTAGTTATCGTTCCACTTAATGCGGTCGGCAATAACAGTTAACAGCAAAAAAGCAAAAGGATGGTTTTCTCTTAACCATCGGCTTTGTTCGCTACGGTGCATTAGATAAAAAGATGTTGTTTTTGTACTCATTTTGTAAAGCATTTATTTGCTTTTACAAAATTACCAGGCACTATATTTTAGTTTGTACTATGCGGCACGTATAGCCGTACTATGCGGCAGGTTTTTGCTTATACAAGGTGCTATGTACACGGAGAAATATTATATTTACATAAAACCAAATTAACATGCAAAGTCCTGATAAAAGTAATCGTAATGTAGCGCATGCTATTTTTACGAACCTTACTTTTTGGGTTTTGCTGGCTATAGTTATTGGCGTTTTATTAGGGCATTACTTGCCTGCTACAGCCATAAAAATGGAATTTTTAGGCAAAACATTTGTTGATATTATAAAACTATTTATTGGCCCCATTATTTTTTTCACCATTGTGCTTGGCATTAGTGGCATGGGCGACTTAAAAAAAGTAGGTCGTATTGGTGTTAAGGCATTGGTGTATTTTGAAATTGTAACCACACTTGCCCTTGTTATTGGCATTGCAATGGCATTATGGATACAACCCGGAAAAATTGATAAAACTCATTTACAGATACAGGATGTAAGCAAGTACACTCAAAACACATCTACCGAACTCGATTGGACAAAATTTTTTCTATCCAACATAACCTTACAGGTTTTAGTTATATCCATCATTGTTGGTGTTTTACTTAATTTCTCAAAGCATAGAGAAAAAGCAATTGATGCGTTAAGCAAAGGTTCTAAAATTGTTTTTACCGGTTTAAAGTATATTATGTATTTGGCTCCCGTAGGTGCATTTGGCGGCATGGCCTTTACAGTAGGCAAATTTGGCTTACATACACTAATTCCTTTGGCTAAATTAATGGGCACGGTTTACCTTACCATGTTTGTTTTTATTTTTTTGGTGTTAGGCACTATTCTCTATTACTTTAAAATGAATATTTATAATTTCCTTAAATACATTAAAGAGGAGTTGCTTATTGTATTAGGAACTTCATCATCTGAAGCCGCATTGCCTTCTATTATGCTGAAGCTTGAAAAACTGGGTTGTAGTAAACAGGTAGTTGGTTTGGTGGTGCCTACGGGCTATTCTTTTAATTTGGATGGAACTTCTATTTACTTATCTATGTCTATTATTTTTTTAGCGCAGTTATATAATGTTCAGTTAAGTTATGCCGAAATTGTTAGCATCATTGGCATTTTAATGATTACGTCGAAAGGAGCTGCAGGAGTTACAGGTAGTGGTTTTATTATTTTAGCTTCTACGCTTACGGCTATTCATAAAATTCCGCTTGAGGGGCTTGCTTTTTTATTAGGAGTAGATAAATTTATGAGCGAAGCAAGAGCCATTACCAATATTATAGGTAATGGTGTTGCCACTATTGTAATTTCGAAAAGCGAGAAGGAATTTATAGAGCCCGAAGTTTAAAATTTTAATAGTCTATAGTTCCAGCCGCCATAGTGTTATTTGTATTTTCATTTATTAAAATAAATGCGCCACTGCCTCTGTTATCTGCATAACTATCATAACTAATAGCTTCCGCTGTTTTTATCAGCACTTTGCATATATCGTTTAGCTTCATACTGCCATCACTTTCTATTGCTGCAAAAGAATGAATATCGATTTTACTCATAACCTCTTTTATTACTGCCTTCGTACGAAAACTATTTTGCTGCAAAAGTATTTTTTGCCCGGGGATAAACGCTGCACTATCCATCCAGCAAATAGTGGCTGTAAACTCTTTCGTGGTTTTAGGTAAATGGGCTATGGGTACTATGCTGTTTCCTCTACTAACATCCACATCATCTTTTAAATGCAATACAACCGGGGTGTTTGTTTCGGCCCTTTCAACTTCCCTTTGATGTACTTCTATTTTATCTATTGTTGTTTCTATGCCCGATGGTAAAACCACTACGCGCGCTCCCTTTTTGTAAACCCCACTTACTACCCTACCGGCAAAACCACGGTAATCAGGCAAATCATCGCTTTGCGGACGAATTACATACTGCACCTGAAAACGAGATGCTTCTGTTTTTTTAAGTTCGGCAATTTCTGTTGTCTCTAAAAATTCTAACAGGGGTTTGCCTTTGTACCAGGTCATTTTAGTCGATTTGCTAACTACATTATCTCCCGCCAAAGCACTTGCGGGTATAAACGAAACTTCCTTTAGTTTCAGTTGTTTGGCAAACGTTAAATAATCCGCCTCTATTTGTTTGTAGCTTGTTTCTGAATAATCAACCAAATCCATTTTATTGATACAAACCAACACATGGGGTATGCCTAAAATAGCTGATAAAATTGAATGGCGTTTTGTTTGGTCGGTTATGCCGTTACGGGCATCAACCAGTATAATAGCTAAATCGGCATTTGAGGCACCGGTAAACATATTACGGGTGTACTGAATGTGTCCCGGGGTATCGGCAATAATAAATTTACGCTTGGCGGTACTAAAATATTTATAGGCAACATCTATCGTAATGCCTTGCTCGCGTTCGGCACGTAAACCGTCGGTTAATAAAGCCAAATCTATTGTAGTATCGCCTCCGGTTGTTTTACTTTGTTTGGTAAGGGTTTCTATTATATCGGTTGAGATAGAGTTGCTATCATATAATAAACGCCCTATGAGGGTGCTCTTACCATCATCTACATTACCGGCGGTAAAAAATCGTAACAGTTCCATTAAAAATATCCTCCTTTCTTACGGTCTTCCATAGCTGCTTCACTTACTTTATCATCCATTCTGGTGGCTCCGCGTTCGCTAATTTTAGCTTCTTTTATTTCGTTAATAATATCATCAATTGTATAGGCTTCACTTTCAATGGCTGCCGTACAGGTCATATCGCCTACAGTTCGGTACCTTACTTTTTTTGTAAGCAGTTTATCGGTGGCATCTAACTGCAAGTAGGCTGAATTTGCCATTAGCTGGCCGCTTTCGGTAACTACACACTCGCGCTCGTGGGTAAAGTAAATGGATGGTAGTTTAATATTTTCTCGTTTAATATAGTTCCACACATCTAATTCTGTCCAGTTGCTTATAGGAAACACTCGCACGTTTTCTCCTTTGTTTATTTTACCGTTATAAATGTTCCAAAGTTCGGGGCGTTGCATTTTTGGGTCCCATTGCCCGAACTCATCTCGTACCGAAAATATACGCTCTTTAGCACGTGCCTTTTCTTCATCTCTGCGGGCACCACCTATACAAGCATCAAACTCAAATTCTTCTAACACGTCTAATAGGGTATATGTTTGTAAAGCGTTTCTACTGGGGAATTTGCCTTTGGCATCTTGCAGTTTTTTTGCCTTAACGGTGTCTTCAACTTTACGTACAATTAGTTTTTCGCCTATTGATGTAACTACATCGTCTCTGTACTGTAAAGCTTCGGGAAAATTATGCCCGGTATCTACATGCACTAAAGGAAAAGGAAATTTACCCGGCCGAAAGGCTTTTAACGCCAGATGCACCAAGCATATGCTGTCTTTTCCGCCGCTAAACAAAAGCGCAGGTCGCTCAAACTGTCCCGCAACTTCGCGCAATATATAAATAGCCTCTGACTCTAAGGCCGCCAAATATTCTGTGTTCTCGTTATTCATTTTTGTTTTTTTTAATTAGAATGCAACCCGCATTCTTTTTTATTATTTTGTTCCCACCACCAACGTCCGGCTCTAAAATCTTCTCCCACTTTTATTGCTCTTGTACAAGGCGCACAACCAATGCTAACAAAACCTTTATCGTGCAAAGGATTATATGGAATATTATGTTTAGCAATGTATTGTTTCACTTCATCCAAAGTCCAATTAAGTAGCGGATGAAATTTTATAATTTTATTTACTTCGTCCCATTCTACTGAAGGGATATCTTTTCTACCCTCCGATTGTTCAGCTCGTATACCTGTTATCCATATAGAGTAACCTTGCAAGGCTCTTTTTAAAGGTTCTACTTTTCTGATAAAGCAACACTCTTTTCTGTTCTCAATAGATTCGTAAAAGCTAATGGGCCCTTTTTCTGATACTAATTTTTCTACCGCAGTTGTTTGCGGATAAAATACTTTGATTGGTTTTTTATACCGCTCCAAGGTACTTTGTAAAACAGAATAGGTTTCATTATATAGTCTGCCGGTATCTAACGTAAAAACAGCAATAGGCAAATCAGTAGAAAAAATAAGATGCGTAATTACTTGGTCTTCATAGCCTAAGCTGCTTGAAAAAACAACTTCACCTGAAAAGTTAGTTGCAATAGTTTGCAAAGCCTCTTCAGGAGATTTATTTTTTATCAGCTCGTTTATAAATGAAATTTTTTGTTGCATTTTAATTTATTTTAAAAAGAATTTACACCGTTTACCGTAGTATATTTCATAGTATATTTTACACCCGGGTTTATATACTTATACGCGCTGTGCGCCATTAAAGCTGCCTCATGAAATCCACATAAAATTAATTTTAATTTATTTTTATAGGTGTTGATATCGCCAATGGCATAAATGCCGGCTATATTAGTTGAATAATCATCTGTATTAACTTCAATAGCGCTTTTATCAATATTTAATCCCCAACCTTCAATTGGTCCTAATTTGGGGCTCAAGCCAAAAAGTGGAATTACATTATCTGCTTCGATTATACTCACTTCATTCGTTTTAAGATTAGTAACAATTACTTTTTCTAACTGATTGCCACCTTGCACTTCGGTAAGTTGTGTGTTTAGCAAAAGATTAATTTTATTTTCTCTTGCTAAGTCTTGAACTTTGCTTACCGAATCGGGTGCACCACGAAACGATTCACTACGGTGAACAAGTGTTATTTCTTTGGCGATGTCAGCCAAAAAAATAGTCCAGTCTAAAGCACTATCTCCTCCGCCCGCAATAACAATTTTTTTATCGCGGTATTTTTCAGGGTCGAGCACTACATAACTAACACCTTTTCCATTTTCAAAATCAGTTAAACTAATCGTATCCGGTTTACGAGGTTCAAAACAGCCAAGTCCGCCTGCAACAACCACCACACTCGAATTAATTTTTGTACCCAAATTAGTGGTAACCACAAAATCGCGTTCGCCAATTTTTTCCAATTTCTCTACTCGTTCACCAAAGGTAAATGTTGGTTTAAAGGGTTCTGCCTGCTTTAAAAGATTGTCAACCAATTCCTGTGCCAACACAGTTGGATAACCCGGTATATCGTAAATTGGTTTTTTAGGATAAATCTCTGAAAGCTGACCACCTGCTTGTGGAAGAAAATCAATTAAATGGCAGCGAAGTTTTAATAAGCCTGTTTCAAATACGGCAAATAAACCCACGGGACCTGCCCCAATAATTGTTATGTCTGTTGTTATCATATTAAAAAAATAATCGTTTTAAACTTGTTATTATTACTACTAAACCTACCAATATCATGGTGCTTTTTATTGGGATGCGGCTGGATAAATAAGCAGCAAACGGAGCGGCAATTACACCACCAATAATTAACCCTGCAATAATGCTCCAGTGTGTCAATCCTATGAACGTAAAAAAAGTAAGCGAACTTGCCAGTGAAACAAAAAATTCAGCCAGGTTAACAGAACCAATTGTAAAACGCGCATTTCTTCCTCCGGCAACCAACGTAGATGTTACAACAGGCCCCCAACCACCACCGCCTATTGAGTCAAGAAAGCCACCAACCAAGGCTAAAGGAAATATTTTTTTTATGCGTTCGCGAATTTTATCTTTTTTCAACGCTTTAAAAATAATTACAAGTCCTAAAAACAACGTGTAAGAAGACACAAGTGGTTTTATAATATAATTATATCCCTCTAACTTAGATAGCACAAACGCACCTAAAATGGCTCCCAAAATACCAGGCAACAAAAGTGTACGAAATAATTTAGTGTTAACGTTACCAAATTTTAAATGCATTAACCCCGATACGCCGCTGGTAAAAATTTCAGACGCATGAACACTCGCACTCGATGCAGCAGGTGGTACACCTAACGAAAGCAAAAATGTAGTAGCCGTTACCCCATAGGCCATGCCCAGAGCCCCATCAATCATTTGAGCAGTAAAACCCGCGAGAATAAAAAACAGAATTGAAGAGTCTATGCTTCCGGCAATTTGAGTTGCATAACCACCAATAACATTTGGTGGCAAATACATTGAAAGCAAATAACCAACAATTAGCAAGGCAGGTGCAGTTAAACTATAAACAACAATCCGTTTTGTGCTTATTGATTTTTTCTTCGCTTTAGGTTTCCTTTCTGCCAGTACAGAAGTAATTTCGTTAAGTTGTTTTACTTTCTCATTAAAATCGCCGTTTAGGTTTTTACGAATTTTAACCAGATTGCTAATCGAATCATTTATTTCATACGGAATCGCCTCATCAAATGTTTCGCGTAAACGCTTTGCCAACGTAGGAGATTTACCATTGGTGGATATAGCAATTTTTATATCTCCTTTTTGCACGATAGAGCCTAAGTAAAAATCGCACTGTTCGGGGGTATCAGCCACGTTGGTTATTATTTTTCTTTCAGTTGCCAATTGTTTTATTAAAGCACTTGTTTCTTTATTATTTACGGCAACAATTACAAAGTCAGTATTATCTAAATCACTTTCTTGAAAGGGGCGCTCTATAATATTTAAGTCCGAGAAATTTTTTGCAAACTGCTTTATTTCTTCATTTACATTTATTGAAACCAGAGTGATTTCCGTTTTAGGGCTGTTTTTTAACACAGAGCTTATTTTTTCGAGCGCAACTTTACCGCCTCCAACAATAAGTAGTTTAAAGTTTTCTAATTTTAAGAAAACCGGATATAAATTATTTTCAGTTATAGTACTCATATAATATTTTTAAAAAGAAATTTGATATTGCAACACAACCTGCCCTCTTCTAACTCCATTTACTGCATGTATTTGATAATCGGTTGTGCTTAGGTTATATACAGGGCGACTTTGATAATCAAGTGTAAGTTTAGCATTGTGCCCTTTAATAAGGTAATTAAGCCCCAAATTCCAAACAATATCAGCACCCTTTAATGCTTGATAATTTGCATACATAATTTGTCCGTAAGGTTGCAATTGTGTAGCATCTTTAAATTTGGGTAATAAATATCCTGCTTGCACATAATATATACTTCCGGTTCCAATCATAGGATATTGGTTACCTGCACCATTAAATGAAGATAAACCCGGGCTAAAATTTCCGGTGACTTTTGAATTACCAACATTAGTTACCGCATTTGCAAATGCAGTTGTTGTAGGATTTAACGGGTTATTATTTCTTATATAATTAGTACCAAAGTTGTAGTTTGAATAAGCAGCATAAACTGTTATTGCACTTCCTTTATCTTTATTAATTGGAGTATCGTAAAACAAATCAACCGACCACAAAAACAGAGCTGTTCTAACGGTATCTTTTAAAGTGTATATCTGCGTTCCACCAGCATTTGTTCCTTGATTATAACCAGCTTGCCACATAGCATTTTGCTGATAACGAAAACCGGCACCAATATTAAATACGCTGCTTTGACCTAAATAAGAACCTACCGTGTTTGGTGTTAAATTAGATTCTTGATTTAAAAACTGATACATAAAATAACCCTGCACCTGCGGCAGAATTTTATTTGTAGCAAATGTAGAGGCATTAAATTGTGGGTTAATTGTAGTTGAGGCTACTGCTACTGTATTGGTCCATGCAGTAGTGGTAGTAGTTGGATATGGGATGTTAACTGCCACCCTATAATCTAATTTACCTAATTTACCTTTTGCATATAACCCGGGCATACGAGCTGTATTGTCTGTTACATTAGATGTTGCTTGTTGATAAGACGGTATATCTAACCCTAATATTGAAGGAGTACTGGAACTGGAATATCTTGAAAGACCCGACCAAGCTGATAAACCACCACCAAGACTTAAATATTTACCTAACAATTTATATTCAACAGTCATGTCTATAAATTGTAATGGCACACTTCTACCTACTGTTAAACTGCTAATGCCATCTGAAGCAATTTGACCATAAATAAAAACTTTGCTTGTAACCTGTGCTTGAATTCTTAGTCGAACACGGCGTAATGCCACCTGGTACGAATTGTTATCGGCTACGCCATTTACAGTTGAACCGGGGTTGTTATTATTGTCTATTGCCCATAACTGACTCGTAAAATTAATTTTAGCCCAAGTGCTGCCATCTTCGCTAAAATTAACCTTTATGCCATCATTAGAAACCGGATATTTTATTGTTTTTTTTGTTGTGTCAATTTGAGTTTGTGCTAATACACTTCCATTAATAAATAAAGATGCTACACCTATATATATAAGTTTACTATTTTTCATTTTTATACTTTCAATTTCTTTTTTACGAATTAATTTAATTAAGCAAATAATTTAAGTTGGATAGTGCAACAGGAAAATCATCGTGTTGTTTTACCACATCGCCAATAACTATTACAGCAGGCGCTTTTATGTTTTCATGCTCGGCTATCTCCACTATAGTTTCAATAGTTCCCAAAGCAATTTGTTCATTTGGCAGCGAGCCATTTTGAATAATTGCAATAGCCGTATCTTCTTTGCCTTCGGTTTTAAACACTTCTGCAATTTCTTTCAGCTTGGCAAGGCCCATTAAAATAACAACGGTTGCATTGGTTTTAGCTGCCACTAAAACATCGTTCGATAATTTATTTTCTTTAGTGGTACCTGTTATCACCCAAAAGCTTTCACTTACGCCACGGTGTGTTACAGGAATGCCCGCTAAGGTTGGCACAGCAATAGAACTTGATAAACCCGGCAATACAACCGTTTCTATATTAAAAGCCTCAGCATATTTTTTTTCTTCTTGTCCACGGCCAAACACAAACGGGTCTCCACCTTTTAAACGCACCACATGACCACGAGTAAAGGCTAAATCTACTATTAGTGTATTAATTTGTTCTTGCGTATACGTATGATATTTATTCCTTTTCCCTACATAAATCACCAGCGCATCAAGGGGCACGTATTTTAAAAGTTCCTTATTAACCAAAGCATCATATAAAACAACATCGGCCTGTTGCAATGCTTTTATAGTTTTTATGGTTACTAACTCTATATCACCAGGGCCTGCACCGGCTATGGTTAGTTTTGGATATTTTTCTGTTTTCATTTTATAACTGTTTTTAATTTATTTTTTTGAACTGTTTCGGCTTACTGCTAAACTGCATTTGCCGAAACTTCAAACACAGTTATATCATTATCATACAGCAACAACAACTTTCAAATTTTATATATGGGTAATATTTTTTCATTTTAATTTAAGGTTTCTATTTTTTCTTCTTTATTAGATATAATTCTATATTGCTTTACTTCGTTTACAAATTGGTTTGCTTGTAAAAAATAAGTTTCCGCAAATTCTTTTGATGGTTGGTTCTTATTTATCTGTAAAACCAGTTCTTTAAATGTTGTGTTATAACAAAACGGTTTATCTGTTTCAAATAATTTATCAAAATCAGCAAGTACGCCATGTTGGGTGTTTACATGAATTTGCTTATCTAATAACAAAGCCTTAGCGGCGTTAATTAAAGCAGCGTAGCTATAATAAATGCTATCTCCGTATTCTGCATTTTCAAAAGCTTCAGCAGCAAAAACAAGTTTTTCTTCTGCCTCAAAAAACAAGGTGGCAACCAAATCAATTACCACACCAGCACACTCCCCTACTCCAATTGCCGTAGCAAATTTTTCATCCTGGCCCCAATCTATATAATCTTCACTTTTTAATGTAGAGTTATCGGCCAAGGGTTTTAATAATTGATAGAAATAATCTTTGCCTTGTTTGTCGTAATAGCCATTAAAATATTCACCTTCAGCTGCATTTTTTTCAAAATCATTAAATAATATACGTAACACATCTGGGCCACGTTTGCTTGCAACTTTAATTACTTTATCAGATATCCTTCCTTCTCCATTACCAACAGTTCCGCCACCTAATAAAACCTGCAAGGCCGGCACTACATTAGTTCCTACTTTAAACGAACTACCATGAAAGCCTATTTGTGCCAAGCCATGTTGTCCGCAAGAGTTCATGCAACCGCTTATTTTAATTTTTATATCGTGGTTATAAACTAAATCAGGAAACTCGCTATAAATAACTTCTTCTAAGGCAACCGAAATATGCGTGCTGTTTGAAATAGCTAAATTACAGGTATCAGTACCCGGGCAAGCTGTTATATCGCCGACCGAATCAAAACCCGGTGTAGCTAAGTTAATCGTATCAAGTTCGTTATATATAAAAGGCAAATCGTTTTCATGTACATTCCTCAACAAAAAACCTTGATTAATAGTTATACGTATATCTTCTGTATCCGCATACTTTTTCACAACCTCCACTAACTTTCTGGCATCAGTACTTGAAATATTGCCCAACTGAATTTTAATATAAACACCCAATAAACCAACCTGCTTTTGTTTAAACACATTCGTTTTTTCCCATCTGTTATATTTCTCTTCGCTCGCAATAACTGCTTCTTTTTTTACAGTAGAACGCAGTGTGGTAGGTTTTGATTGAACCGTGGCATCAATTCTAAATTCCTTTACCAACAAAGCCCCCTCTTCTTCCTTTACAAAATTTAAAAAAGTTTCCAATCCAATTTTATTAATTAAATATTTTAAACGTGCCTTATGCCTACTGGTTCTTTCGCCATGTCTGTCAAATACACGCAAAGTAGCTTCCACAAATGGAATTATTTTGTCTTCATGTAAAAATTCAAAAGCAGTTTGAGCCAAAAAAGGTTGAGCTCCTAAACCTCCGCCAATCAATATTTTAAACCCTTTTTGATTATTTTCAATTTTAGGAATAAAACCCAAATCGTGTATATAAGTTAGGGCTGTATCCTTTTCATTATTCGAAAAAGCAATTTTTATTTTCCTGCCTAACTCCTGGCAAAATGGTTTGCGTAAAAAATAGTTGAATAAAGCGTAAGCATAGGGAGAAATATCAAACAATTCATTTGGGTCGATGCCCGCTTCAGCAGATGCGGTAATATTTCTCACCGTGTTACCACAAGCCTCACGTAATGTAATATCATCTTGTTCTAATTTAGCCCAAAGCTCAGGTGTTCTATCTAAGCTAACATGATGTATCTGTATATCCTGACGGGTGGTTAAATGTAAATTGCCATTCGAGTACTCGTCACTAATATCTGCAATGCGTAATAATTGTTTTACACTTAACTTTCCGAAAGGCAATTTAATGCGAATCATTTGTACACCTTGTTGGCGCTGCCCATATACACCACGCGCTAAGCGCAGGCTACGGAATTTTTCTTCGTGTATTTTACCTTCCCTAAACTCGTGTATTTTTTTATCGAGATCTATAATGTCTTTCTCGATTAAGGCCTTTGAAGTGGAGTGGATATTTTCTAATTCTGTTCTAAAACTTTGCATGAATTACTATTTATATTTTTGTTTCTAAAAAATTACCGATATGAGTTCAAAAAAAAACCTTTCCATTTTAGCGGAAAGGTTTTGTACATCAATGTATATGATACTACTATTCCATCCGCCAGAAGCGATAAGGCATACAACACATATACATTTTAAAAGTTTTCATAATCAAATTCTTTCTAAAAATTTTACAGCGCAAAGTAATGCAAGTAATTTTACATAAACAAGAAAAAATCAATTTATTTTCTAATATCCTATAGGAGTAGTAGGAATTTATTTTGCCTTACCCTTGATAACAGAGAAGTTTTGTGTTTTCTTTTCTAATTTTTTTTCTCGCAAAATTATATCCTCAATGCTTGTTTTTGATAATATTTTAATGCTCGCCTCACGAACTTGCAAAACAACATCGCGTAAACCACATGTGTTTTCGTATAAACATTCTTCGCATGGCTCGTAAAAATTCAAACTTACACAGGGTAATAAAGCAATTGGCCCCCCTGTAATTCGTATTACATTACTTAACATAATTTCTTCAGGATGTTTTAGTAAATAGTAACCTCCATTAGCTCCCATCCTACTTCCAAGTAATCCATTTTTTCTTAACTCAAGTAAAATTGCCTCTAAAAATTTGCGAGGGATTTTTTCAGTTTCTGAAATTTCATTGATACGAACCGGTGTGTTTTGTTTATATTTTTTAGCCAAAAACACTAACGCTTTTATGGCATATTTTGATTTTTTGGGAAGCATATGGTTATATTATTCTACTAATTTAGTATAAATTCGATCCATTATTAAAGTTTAAATTTATTTTCAACCCATGTTTGGGATTTGAATACGTTATGCAAACCAAAGAATTTTATAAGGAAATTGGAAAATATAACTAAATGGATAAATTTAGGGCCAGCAACTTTTGGGCGTTTATTATGTCAAGAATCAAATAAAACATGAATAATTTTCGAAAATCCAAAATTATCATAGAATTAAACTGCACTTTTATCAAAATTTATAGATACATTTTTCTCTACAGAGAATCTTCTAAATAGTATGAATCCGATACAAAAAGAAAATTGCAAACCTGGCACAACAAGTTGGCAGATTAATAAACCAAGTAAAAATCAAGAAATTGAGGGATTTGCTTCTGCAACGAGTGTATTTCTGAATGAATCTATAAAATTTTATGTTAGTTGCAAAAACCCCACTTTTTCATTACAGATTTATCGAATGGGTTGGTATGAAGGAGCCGGAGGAAGATTAATAGACAGTATTTCAGATATAAAGGCAATTAGCCAACCACTTCCCGATATAGATCAACTTAAAAAAGTAGAATGTTTTTGGGATGTGAGTTATGAGTTACTTATTCCTGATGATTGGTGTACCGGTATCTATTTATGTAAAATAATTTCTACTCCCGATTTATACGAGAGTTATATTATTTTTTCTGTAAAACAAAAATTAGATGATTCTTCATCTTTTTTATTTCAAATTTCCACAAACACCTATCAGGCCTATAATACTTGGGGTAATTATTCATTATATGGAGATTCGACAAGTGCATTGGCGGATTCTCATTCTTTGCGGGCTAAATCAGTTTCCTTTAACCGTCCTTATATAGAGGGGAATGGTGCCGGACAATTTTTCTTTTGGGAGTATCAATTACTTCGTTGGATAGAAAAAAATGGCTTAGATGTATCGTATTGCAGCAATAATGATTTACATGAGAATAAATTTCTACTAACAAAAACAAAGGCTTTTTTAAGTACCGGACATGATGAATACTGGTCTAAAGAGATGTATGACCACATTGAAGAATCATTACATGTAAATAAAATGGGCGCAGCCTTTTTTTGTGCTGATGCTGTTTATTGGCAGATTAGATATGAGGACTCATTTAATGGTAAAAACAGAAATATTGTTTGCTACAAATGTAATGAACACACTCCTTATAAAGACGATCCTATATTTAAAACCAATCATAAACTTGTTACGGCTAAATTTAGGGATCGCCATGTGAATCGCCCGGAACAAAAATTAATTGGACAAATGTATGGAGGATGGTTTAGTAATAAAGAACCCAATGGTGATTTAATAATTACAACAAACAGTCACCCTATATTTAAAAACACGGGCATTGAAATTGGCGATAAGTTCCCAAAACTTATAGGATATGAATTTGATAAGGTTTGGAGAAATTTTCCGAAGCCGGATAATCTTATAAAACTTGCTGAATCACCTGTTGAGTGGAATAGGCCTAATGATGTTGGTCATGGTGTTTCACATGTTACTATCTATACAAATAGCGAGAAAAATTCAGTATTTGCCTCTGGCACTACATCTTGGAATTTTAGCCTTGATAGTTATGGGCATGTTAACGATCATTTAGTAAGCGAAAAACTGCAAAAACTAACTTTAAATATTTTAAAATTCATTTCTAAAACCGAAGATAATTTAGAATATTCTTTTTTTGAAGAAGAAATAAAGAATAAAAACTCCGAAAACATAACTAATACTCATCATAAAAAACCTGCATTTAAATTTGTAAAGTATAGCTGGTGGGTTTGCGGAATTATTGGATTTTTGTTAAGGAATAATTTATCAAGTGTTCCCAATAACAAATTTCTTACAGTTTTTATTGGCATTATAGATGGCGTATTTTTAGGATATGTTTTAGGGTTTGTAATTGATAAACTTAACGCTTCCAAAAAGTAATTGACAAACGGTTAATGTTTATTATTTTTTAGAAAGCTGAATACTCCGTATATCAGAATTCTATCAATATATTTTAATAGTGAATAAATACTATTTACCTTTAGCCAAATTTCCTTTAAAAATTAATAGAAGTGGCTGTAGTTAATAAACATTTTATCTTACTTATCCCTTGCTATAATAATTTTAAAGGTTTATTAGCTTCCTTAAAAAGCGTTCATTATCCCTTCAATTTGTTTGAAGTTTTAATTATTGATGATGGGAGTTTTGAAATAATAAATGAAAAAATAATACACGAATTATATCCACTACTGCTTTTCAAAATTATTCGATTACCGGTTAATTCAGGCATAGTAACCGCTTTAAATACAGGGCTTTCTGTGCTGCATGCACGTAATGATTATACTTACATAGCACGTTTAGATTGTGGAGATATATGTCAGCCAGATCGTTTTACCAAGCAAATAAGTTTTCTAAAAAAAAATCCTAATATAGCTTTGTTGGGCTCCTGGTGTTCTTTCTCCAATCCTACAATTGGTAAAAGTTATTTATATAAAACAAAAATAAACCACCACAAAATTATAAATGAAATGCATATTAAATGTTCATTTATACACCCAACTGTTATGTTTAAAAAAGAAGTTATGGATAAAGTTGGTTATTATCCAACTAACTTCCCACATGCAGAGGATTATGCTTTTTTTTGGGACATTTTAAACTACTTTGAGGGAGCCATTATCCCTGAAAATTTGGTAACCGTTGAAATGTCTACCGGAAATATTTCTTCTAAAAATTTTAAAGAACAAATAAAATCGAAAAAAGCAGTAATAAATGCTAAAGGTTCCAGCTTTTGGTATAAACTAATAGGCTTATCTATACTAAACATTAAAAGCATTATGCCGTTAAAATTTATCGAAAAATTAAAATTGTATTTTAACGCTTTAGATAAATAAAAATTCGCGAAAAAGCCACAAAAAAATTAGGATAAATCACTGAAAAACAGTATTATAGATTAGGCACATATCTAATAAAGCAGTATATTTGAAAAAAGTAGAAAAAATTGAAAAGCAGTAAAAAAATATCGGTTATTCTTCCTGTATTTAATGATGAAGCATTTCTATCAGATGCCATAAAAAGTATACTGGGCCAAACGTTTAAAGATTTCGAATTACTCTTATTATTAGATGGATGTACTGATAATTCACCTGCTATTGCCTCTTCCTTTAAAGATAAACGAATAAAACTGGTTATTAATAAAATTAATAAGGGTTTTGTTTATCGTTTAAATCAGGGAATTAAAATGGCAACGGCAGAATATATTTCTATTATGAATGCCGATGATGTTGCATTGCCTCAAAAATTAGAAAAGCAAATACACTTTTTGGAAGCTAATAAAGAAATTGGATTATGCGGAACATGGGTTGAAAGAATAGGTTCGAAACAAGATATAGTTAAGCATAATACAGATCATGAAAATATTCTTGTTGACTTACTCTATGGTAACCCGTTCTCTCACCCCAGTATTATTTTTAAAAAGAGTTTAATAACCAACACAAAAAATTATTATGATTCGGAGTACGGAACCGTAGAGGATATGGATTTATGGCAACGGCTTATTCTGCACACGCGTGCGGCCAACCTACCCGAAAGTCTTTTAAAGTATAGGGTTCACCCTATGCAAATGTCAGAAACCCAGGCTCAAATTCAGCGAACAAGATCAAATATTTTAAAACAGCGGTTTTTTGAAACCTTATTTTTTAAATTAGATGAGGCATCTTTATTTTGCTGGAACAAACTGTTTAATTATGAGTATTTCGAGTTTTCTGAAACAAACCAACTTTTTGATTTCATTCATCGAATTAAAAATACACCCGTTTCTTTTCCGTCGGCATTTATGTATGAATTAACTTATCGTTTAGAACAAGTTATTTATCATAAATTTAAATTATTTGAAATTGACCAACGAACTATTTTTCATAAAAATAACGAGCTTGTTACACAAAACAAATCGTTAGAAGATAATATAAACCAACTTCGTGATTCTAATACAACTTTAGAGTTAAATAACCAGCATCTCCTCGAAAATGTAAAAATAAGTTCGGCGTATAATGCGCAAACAGAAACCATTATTCCGAGATTTAATGAATTACAGGAAATTTTTTCTACTAAAATTGAGCAGCAAAAAATAAGCCTTGAAACATTTATAGCTAAAAATATAGAAGAAGAAGATAATCGACTTACTGATTTTTTTTCGCACTTACAAAAGCAAGTACTAAATACAAGTGAGCTTATTTTATCAGAACTTAATGAGCATAAAAATGATCATAGTATAAAACAATCTATTTCCGAAACGGGTAAAAAACAAGAATTATTAGTTGAGCAATTGACTACTTTAAAGGAAATAATGAATAATTTAAAAATGGAAGCAAGTCAAACAAATCATACCAATCAGATAATAGTATCTGAAATTTTTTCAGGTTACAAAAAAGAAATTGAAACCCTTCAAAATCAGTACAGGAATCTTAATGGAGAACTACTTGTACAGAAAGAAAATACTATGCGTGCAACAGAATTAGCAACATTAAATAATAAATTTTTTGACCTCTACAATGAGTATATAAAAACTAAAAATGATTTTTTTGATATAGATAGAAAGTTAAACGAGCAAGTACAAGAGAATGAAAAGCTTAAACAACAATTAGAGCAAGCACATTTGCATAACGAAAAATTACAAAACAAAATTTCTTCGCAACAAATACACCTTGATAAACAGGAAGAAGAACATAAACATTTATCTCGTTTAATTGCAGCTAAAGAAAATGAAGTAATTCACTTTCAATTATTAAATGAAACCAATCAGTTAGAAATTTCACGTTTAAACGAGCTTTTAGATACGCAACATATGGAGTTACTGCTGGCACAGCAGAATTTTGAAGTAGATTCATCGGTTATAGCAACACATACAAATGTTGAAGCGAAGAGCCCAATGACTAACGAAGCATTTGATGAAGTTAATGAGTTGTACAAAAAATCGCAGGAAATAATACAAGAAAAAGATACCCAATTAGAAAGATTGCAGGTGAAAAATAATATATATCAAAATTATCAAGAACAATTTATTATCCAAAAAACAAACCTTGAACAACGAATTAAACTTTTAGAAGACCTTGTACAGCAGATGCGTATTAAAGAACGACTTAAACGAATTTTTCTTTTAAAAGGATATTAATCTCATTTTATACATGCCAGTAAAACTTACATCAACAGAAACGCTAAAAGAAACCATTCTTGAGCTAAATAGAAAAATAATTGTATTTGATATATTCGATACAATCATTCATAGGCACATTCATCCGCAAGACATTAAAAAAATTGCATCAGGAAAACTGAAAGATATGTTTCCGGGAATTCCGTATACTGCCAATGAAATATATGAATTGCGTTGCGAGTTTGAGCGGCAATTGTGTTTAGAAAATTACGATTTAAAAGGTTTAGACCAAGAATTTAGGTTTGATGACCTTGCAACATTGTTTTACGAAAGAATTTTATCGGCAAAGCAAAGACAAGCAATTCATTTAGCAGAATTTAAAAAAGCACTAACCGAAATTGAGGTTTCTGTTGAAATTTCAAATCAACATACAGATACTCATGTTGTAGCAACCATAAATGAGCTTTCTAAAAAAGGCTATACCGTTTTTTTGTGCAGTGATTTTTATTTAAGTAGCGAGGCATTAAAACAAATGCTTGCTCCATATGGTATAACAAATTCAATAAAAGAGGTTTTTGTATCAAGCGAATATTTGTTAACTAAACGTAGCGGAAAGTTATATGATAAAGTAAAGGCTCATATCAATTTTTCAGATGCGGTAATGATAGGTGATAATTTAGAATCTGACTTCATACGATCCAGCGAAAAAGGGATGGAGGCCATCCATATTGATAGATCAACTAAACATCAATTTTATCAAGAAAAAGCTGTAACCTTTGGAAAAGAGTTAGAACAATTAAATGATTTAAAGGCTGCTTATTCGAGTGTGTCTGGCATTTTTCCTGAATTTTCTTTAAGCTCTTTTTATTTTATTCGAAAACTTTATTACGAATTAAAGGAGCAAGGCTTTAAACATGCTTTTTTTCTGGCACGCGAAGGTCAGCTAATGATGAAATTATTTACCATTTTTCAGGATACCTGTATCGGCATAGAGTCTGAAAAAATAAAACCTCATTATATAAAAGTATCGAGGCGGGCAACATTTTTACCAAGTTTAAAAAGCTTAGAAAAAGAAACTTTTTTTAATCTTTTTAGGCAGTACATAAACATTTCGTTTGCAGAATTTATGCAGAGCCTTGGGTTTGAGCGTGCTGATATTGAAGCAATCGCTTCGGAAGTTGGTATAGATGCGGAGCAACGAGAAATGGATTTCCCACGTTCGTCTACTTTTCTTAAAATAATTACTTCGGATTCTTTTATTAATTTATATGAAAATAGAAGAATAGAACAACGCAACTTATTTATTCGTTACGTTAACCAGTTTACAGATGATATACCACAAAAAAAATTAGCTTTAATTGATGTAGGCTGGAAAGGAACAATACAAGATAATATTAGCAATTTGTTTAGTGAAGAACGGGAACTGCATGGTTATTATGTTGGCATGGTTATCCCTTATCAAAACACACCTATTAGCTTAAAAAAAGGCCTACTTTTTTCTGCTTCTAATGTGGATAATTTCTATTCAACCTTTAATGAAAACAGGTCTCTTTTTGAAGTTTTGTTTGCTGCTAACCATGGGAGCGCAAAATATTACGAAGTAAATAGTAGTGGTTTTGTAGATGCTGTATTAGAAGATTTTTCGGAGGAAGAAGGTTTTTTTAAGCATAATATTAGTGGGATTATGACTGCTATAGAAACGCGCTTTAAAAACATTTGTGAAGTGTTTAACCGACAAGTATGGGACGAGAACCGTTTTAAACGTCACGTTGCAATTTGCCATGGCAGAATGGTTTACATGCCTACTACAGAAGAACTCGAATGGTTTTTAGCTTTATACCATGTGGAAAATTTCGGCGTTTTTGAACGCAATTTTTTTAACCGACAAGAGAAAAAGATAAAATTATTAGATCGTTTTTCTAATTTACTGGAGTACAAAAAATATCCCGAAAAATTTACACAAGATGTTTTATGGCCTTACGCAGAACTACAGAAATACGGATTATTTAAGGAAGCCATAAAATACGGAAGTAAAAAATTAAAAAATATTTGTACCGTTTAATAAAGTAAGATGAAAATTTGCATTTTAATAGGCTCTCCCTTTATTAGCGGTGGAACGTACGTTATTTTTCAGCATGCGCTTCATATGAAGCTTGTAAAAGGATGGGAAGTGGACATTGTTGGGCTTGAGGCAGCTACTACCGAAAACACAAAATGGCACCCCGATGCACAAAAACATTTGGTGTTTAAGACTTTTGAGGAAGTTGAAACGGAAAGATATGACCTGGTAATGATTACTTGGTGGAAAACAGCTTTTGAATTATATCGTGTGCGTGGCAAAAAATACGTGTATTTTGTACAGTCTATCGAGTCTTGGTTTTATCCGGCAGAAGAAATACCGCTGCGTAAACTGGTTGATGATACTTATACCCACCAGATACCAATTATTACAGAAGCCAGTTGGATAAAAAGATACTTTGCCCAACATTATAATACAAATGCTTTTTTAGCTTTAAATGGAATAAGAAAAGACATTTATACAAGAGAAGGTGAAACAGTTGCTCCTCGCAATCCGGCAAAACTACGTGTACTGGTTGAAGGCCCTATAGATGTACCATTTAAAAATGTACCTAAAACTATTGAGTTATGTAAAAAAGCAAATCCGGATGAAATATGGCTGCTTACCTCAAGTGATGTAAAAGAACATAGTGGTGTTGACCGTGTTTTTTCCAGAGTTCCTATTGGAGAAGTTGCAAAAATATACCGCTCTTGCGATGTTATAGTAAAGCTAAGTTATATTGAAGGAATGTTTGGCCCACCGCTTGAAATGTTTCATTGTGGAGGAACAGCCATTGTATATAATGTTACGGGGCACGATGAATATATTGTTACAGGAGTAAACTCCATTGTATTAAACAGAGACGACGAAAAAGGAGTGGTGAGAGAGATTAAAAAATTAGCGAAAGATAAAGCACTATTAAACTCCTTAAAAAGTAATGCTATGCTTACAGCTTCATCCTGGCCTAACTGGCATAAATCATCCGAGCATTTTTGCAACTGTATTTTAGAACTGCATTATTCAGATGACATACAAACAAATTACGAGTCTATATGCGCTGGGTTAAAAAAAGATTTTGAAAATTATGTAACCGAGGAAAATATTCGATTAGCTAATCAAAATAAATCAGAAAAAAATAATTCGAATAAAGATAATCCATCAGTTTCGTGGTTTAATAAAATTAGAATTAAAATGTCTTCCAAATAATTTTTAATAAGCTATGCAGAAAATACTGCTCATAGTGACCTATAAAAAACACATAAACGATTTATGAAATACTGGCTTATAACTTCTGAATTTCCACCGGCTTATGGAGGAGGTATAAGCACCTATTGCATGGCAACTGCTAAAATGCTTAAAAATGCGGGTCATGAGGTAAGTGTAATTACATTTGATTATCAGGTTTCAGAATTAACCTTAAGTAAAGAAGAATCATATACTTTAGTTAGATTTAATCCCCGAAAATCAATTACATCAGAGTTTATCGGCTATGAAGCAAACTTAAGTTTTTCCTTTGCACAAGCAGTTAAAATTTTAATGGAACGAGAGGGTGTTCCTGATATATTAGAAAGTCAGGAGTATATGGGTATAGCCTATTATTTATTGCAATACAAATGGCTGAAATACCCGCTGTTTAAAGACTTAAAAGTTGTACTTACACTTCATGCCCCATCTTTTCTTTATTTAGAATACAATAAAGTAAATATTTTTCGTTTCCCTTACTATTGGATAGGAGAAATGGAAAAATTTTGCATTAAAGCAGCTGATATAACCATTTCTCCAAGCAAGTACCTCATTGGAGAAATCAGTGGTAGAATGGAATTAAATGAGTCTGCAATAAAAGTAATTCCTAATCCATACGGCATAAATGCCGCGTTACCGAATACAGAATCATTTGTAAAAGGGAAAATAGTTTTTTTTGGAAAACTTACGCCACAAAAAGGTTGCTTGGAAGTCCTTGCTTATTTCAAAAAAATGTGGGATTCAGGTTTTTCCCACCCATTATTAATGATTGGAGGTGGAAATCATTTATTTCATCCTGAAGAAATGGATATGATTGATTACCTGAAAAAAAAATATACAAACGAAATAGCTTCAGGAAAATTAGAATTTATAGGGTCCTTACCACCAGATAAAATTAATCATGTAATTGATAGCGCACATTTAATTGTAATTCCAAGTGTGGTAGATAATTTGCCTTATACCGTTTTTGAAGCCATGAGCAGGAAAAAAGTGGTTTTGGCTTCTAAACAAGGTGGGCAGTGTGAAGTGATTGCCGATGGAGTTGACGGTTTTTTATTTGATCATATGGTTTTGGATTCTTTTCAGGATAAAGTAAACCATATTCTTTCTCTTTCAGAAGAAAAAATAAAAGCAATTGGGCAGAAAGCTTTTGAAAAAATTTCAACTAATTATAATGAAAACAAAATAGCTTCTGATAAAATTGCTTGGATTCAGGAGTCATTAGCAAATCAATCCGGCACAAATGCAGTCTTTCCTTTTATAAGAAAATTAGGAGAAGCTCCATTAACGATTAGCAAAACAAATGAATCAAATCCGTTATTATCGATTATAATTCCTTATTATAATATGGGAAATTATATTGATGAAACTATCGACTCCCTATTTAAATCAACATATCAGCCTTTTGAGATTATTATTGTAAATGACGGAAGCACCCATTTAAAAGATATAGGTGCATTAAAAAAATATGAAGGTAAACCCGAAATAAAAATAATTCATAAAAAAAATGAGGGGCTCTCTTTAGCAAGAAACGAAGGAGCTAAAGCTGCAAAAGGACATTATATTGCATTTTTAGATGCAGATGATTGTATAGAGCCAAGCTATTACACAAAAGCAATAACAGTATTGCAGGCATACCAAAATGTTAGTTTTGTGGGTTGTTGGGCAAATTATTTTGGTGATAGTAGCGGAATATGGATAACCTATAATCCGGAACCCCCGTACATTCTATATCATAATTCAGTAAATAGCAGTGCTTTAATTTATAAACGCGAAGCATTTTTACTTGCCGGTTTAAATGACCAGAAAATGATTTATGGAATGGAAGACTACGAAAGTGTTATAAGTTTATTGGCAAACGGCTTTAACGGTGTAGTACTACCCGAAACTTTATGGAATTACAGGGTAAGAAAAAACTCTATGGCAAGGCTTTTTACGTTAGATAAAAAACAATATTTATACCGTTTAATCGCTTACAAACACAAGCAGTTTTATGCTATATTTGCGGCCGATTTGGTTTGCTTATACAATTCAAACGGACCTGGAATGTTATATGATAATCCTACGTTATTTTATGAGCTGCCAGGTACGGGCTTTTTAAGTGGGAAATTGAAACAAATAGTAATTGAAAAAATAAAATCGGTACCATTTTTGAGAAAAACGGCATTAAAAATAAAACGCTATTTATAGAACACTATGATATTTAATATTATAAACGATTGGTTTAAGGGTACAAATAAGTTAGAACGATTTTGGCTATTAGCTAAAATAGAGTATAAACTTAGATATTATGAAAACACTTTAGGATTATTATGGGCTTTGGTAAAACCAATTTCAGAGATATTTATTTATTATGTAGCATTTGAATTAATTTTAAAGCAGGAAATTCCAAACTTTGTTTCTTTTCTATTTTTGGGTTTAATTCTGTGGAATTTTTTTGTTGAAAGTTCCACTGGTACAATACAGATACTGGCAACCAAAAAGTACCTTTATGAGTATACAAATATGAATAAAATGGAGATTTACCTATCAGTTATTGGTAGTAATCTTATTGGGATGGGATTTAACTTTTTAATGTTCTTGGCATATTATTTACTATTCAATTCAGGAACCTATATCTCCTGGCATGTTATTTTTTTCATACCCATTATATTAAACTTAATAATATTGTCTTTAGCCTTTTCTTTAATACTTAGCAATATTTATTTAATTGCAAAAGATATACAGCAAGTATGGGCTATTGTTGTAGGTTTGGCTTTTTGGATATCCCCTTTACTTTTTAAACTTGATATTTTGCGCGCGCGCCTTCCCGGTGTAGATTATATTAATCCTATTTCCAGCATTGTTATAAATGCCAGACGTATTATTCTTGAAAACACATTACCCGAATGGGATCTTTTCTTTTGGGGCTTTATTTATTCTGGTTTTTTTCTTTTTATTGGAATATACCTTTTGAATAAATTAGGATCCAAAGCAGCTGAAAAATTATAATTATGAATTATCAAAACGAGCAAAATAACGCAATTACAGCCAGGAACATTAGTAAGGTGTTTCATATTTTTGAGGATAGCCAAAACACAGTAAAACAACGGTTGTTTAATTTATTTAACACACCTCATGCTAAAGAAATCTACGCATTAAAGCCAATGGATTTGGATATTAAAAAAGGTGAGTGCTTGGGCTTGATAGGTAGAAATGGCAGTGGCAAATCTACCTTAGTAAGATTACTTGCTAAGGTTTATCCAACTGATACAGGTTATATTAAAGTTCAGGGAACCACCATGCTTATGAACATTGGTGTTGGTATGAGTCATGAATTAACCGCTCGTGAAAACATTTACATATCCGGCTCCGTTCTTGGGTTAAAAATAAAAGAGATTGACGCATTGTTTGACGCTATTATTGAATTTGCCGAATTAAAGGAGTTTGTTGATACTAAGATTAAATATTTTTCATCCGGTATGTTAGCTCGATTAGCTTTTTCTATTGCAGTTAATGTAAGGGCTGATGTTATGTTTTTAGATGAAATATTTGCAGTAGGTGATGTAAAATTTCAGGAAAAGGCGATTAAAATTTTTGAAAAAAGCTGGATAGAAGAAAAAACGGTTGTATTAATTAGCCACAATATGGATGTTATTAAAAACTATTGCCAGCGAGTTGCTTATATTAAAAAAGGAAATTTAGAATACATTGGTAATCCGGAAATTGCTATAGAAATGTATTTAAAGGAGAACCACGAAGTAGCTTAGGCTTGTATTTCATTTTTTTGCGAAATTTTTGATGCCAGTGGCAATATAAAGGCAATAAGCATCTCTCCCTGATAACGATCAAGCATATTTTCCGTAAAAAAAGAAAATGCTAAGCAAGCAAAGATTAGTATAGAAAACCACTGCCCATTTTTAATAAACTGGATAAATGGATATATAAAAAATGACGTAACAAAAAAAGTCAACCCAACTACCCCCAGACTCATTAGTATATCAAGATATTGGTTATGTAAATTTTTTTCAGTCTCTAAAGCATACAAAAAATGTTTTTCTTTATACTTATTCATTAGTTCTGCTTTTTTATTTCCCAATCCTGTACCAAATAAAAAATGTTCCTTCCAAATCTCTACCCCACATTGCCATAAGGCAACTCTTGTATTAGTACTATTCCATTTATCTTTATCATAGTCTGCATTAAAATGGTTTTCACGGTTCTTATTATCAAAAACAAAGGTTGTTTCTGTAATTCCTTTAAATCTATTAAGTGTTTTAGGAAACACTTTCATAATTAATACAGCTCCAATAAACATGCTAAGTAAAAGTAATCCTCCCTCCAGTTTCTTTTTATGAATAAACATGTATCTTAAAGCTATTATAAATAATAGCACCGCAAGACAAAACATACTTGTTTTACTGGCTAACATACATATTATAAATAGTAGCCACAGCAAAGACAACCATATTATATAATTGAACTTTTTATCTAATCCTCCAATATTTTTAAGTGAAAAAAATAAAATTAGAATGGCCGCATTTACATAAAAACCAAAGTATACAGCTTGCTTATCCAGTATTAATTCAGATATGTTATCGTTGTATAGATACCCGGTATCGTGTTTGTTTATAGCCATGTAAATGCCATAGCCGAAACCCACCACAGAGGCTAAAGTAGTTGTAAGTGCATAAAATAAGGCTATTTTACGCCAAGTGCTTAAATCAAAATTAATAAAACAAAAAGAAAATGGTAAAATAAATAAAGGAAGTCTCATTAAAAGTACTTGGGTTCCAATTTGTAAATTATCAGAAAAGATTACGGTTATAAGTTGGTATATAAAGAAGAGCACAATCCCAAAAATTGCACGGTTTTGTTTGATTTGCTCGGCGTAATTTTTAGTAAATGCACTAAAACACGACATAAGAAAAATACCAAATAGTAAAACATTAGTAATTACAGGTATATGTTTAATATATAAGGAAACAATAAAACATAGAATGGTGTAATATAACCACCTTTGTTTACCAGATAATATATTTTCTTTAAGAAGGAAAAAAGGTGCTTTCAAAGTTTATTAAAAATAATTAATTATTGAGTTTTTGTTACACCCTTGCCTAAAGATAATTTTTGGAAAAAACCAGTAAAATATTTTTAATACACCGGAGCTAATTCTTTTTTAACTCTAAGTTTATCGATAAAACTTTCGTTTATAGCTATTCCGTTTAGTTTTTGGTATTCCATTCTATAACGCAAAGCCGTTTCCTGAATATTAAAATAATCACGACAAATTTCTAAAGAGTTTAAACCCATTGATTCCATTATTTCTTTATTAAAATAAAAGTAAATAATATGATTAATTGCTTCGGATTTGTTTTCGAATGTTTCGCCATTAACCCCTTCTTTAACCAAATCTTTATTTCCTGTGCAATTTGAAAGCAATAAACATTTCTGTAAAGCCATTGCTTCTATAGCGGCAAAAGGCAAGCCTTCAAAAAAAGAGGTTGACATATAAATATCAGCTCTTGCTACTTCTTCTCTAACTCCTTTACTACTTAACCACCCTGTTACTCTGATGTTTCCCGCAGTAAGGAGAGGGGCTTCTTCACCATCCCCTATCCAAACAAATTCAAAATGTTTTAAGTTTACAAATGCAAGGGCTATTTCATTAAAAAAGGCGGGGTTTTTTTGGTCTGCAATGCGTCCGGAAGTAACTATTCTAAATTTATTATAATTTTTATCAACTATAAAAGACTCTGCACTTATTTTAGTCCCATTATTTATGTAATCAGCTTTGATTCCTAATTTAATATATTCTTCCTGTTCAGAAATTGAAGAACAAATAACCTTACCCCCAAATAAACAAGCTATTTTTTCCAAATACCCATAAAAGCGTGCTTTTCCATGGCTAACATCCCTACGAAGAAAAGGAGCCCCATTGGGAGTGTAGATAACTTTTTTAAAACCTAACTGCCAACAAGCAATTCTTCCTAAAAAACCGGCTTTAGATGAATGGAGGTGTACCACATCTGCATATTTAAAGCGTTTTAGTGTTTTTTTTAATTCAAAAAAAGCTTTTAAATCATTTATTACGCGTAACTCTCGTTGAACTGATTTCCAATGTATAAACCGTATATTTTTACGTACAAATATTTGCCTTACGTCCTTTATACTTGCAAAATCAGCCCGTTCTCCATGCACAATGATATGATAATCATCATTTAATTCTTCGGTTAGCAACTTTAAAAAAGTTGCCAATCCACCAGAAAAAGGATCTAAAACATGGACAATTAACATCTTATAATTTTGATCTAATTAGTTCGGTATAAAATATGTTTTATAAATAGTATTTGCGGTTTCTCTAATTTTTTTGAAAATGCAATTTAAACATTCCCAAAATTCGTTAAAAAATTACAATTAAGATTGATTTTAAATGTTAAATTAAAGAATAATTTCATTTTTTATCATAAATATAGTGTTTTTCTATCATATCTGTGAACAACAAGTATTAAGGGGAGATTTGATGGACGTTGTTCTTTCTAACAAGTAAAGCAGAAATCTCACTAAAGCTAAGGAATTTTGCTTTGAAATAATCGTGAAACGAAAATATTTATAGTTTGTTTATATCTGTATGACTTCTTTTTCTTCGATTAAGTCATTGGGAATTATAATTTGAAATAAACTACCAACTAAGGGAGTCGATTTGAAAGTTAAAGTCCCTTTAATTTTTTCAACTGCTTCTTTTACTATATATAAACCTATACCGGTTCCCTCTTTTTGCGTAGAATTTCCGACTCTAAAAAAAAGATTAAATATGTTTTGAAGATGCTCTTGTGCAATGCCAATACCATTATCAGAAATTATAATACAAGCTTCTTTTGATGTAGAATTTATTTCGATTTTAACTCTTTGGTTTCGGTTATTTGGATTTTGATATTTAATAGCATTCGAAATCAAATTCTTCAAAATGATTTCTAATCTAAATAAATCGTTCCTAAATATACCTGTTTGTTGAATCTCCGATTCAATTACAACATTCGGGTCTAAGTTTTTTAAGGAATCTTGAATATTTAGTACTAACTCCTTAAAATTGATATTACTTTTTATTTCTCCCGGATGCGAGTTTTTATAATAATCTATGATGTTTATTATAAATGTATCTAACTTTATTACACTGGTTTTAATGTTTTCAAAATAACTTTCTATTATTTTCGATTGACGTTCTTTTTTTGATATTTGAACCAAACCTAAAATGGACATTAAAGGTGCACGTAAATCGTGTGAAACACTATAAACAAATTTATTTAACTCATCATTTACTTTTTGAAGCTGTTCATTTTTTTGCCTAAGTTCTATTTTCGATTTATAGCTTATAGCACAATTTTCAATTGCCAATGATAGTTTTTCCCAATCCCAAGGTTTTTGTATAAACTTATTAATTTGCCCACGATTAATAGCCTCTATTACAATATCAATATCGGCATATGCGGTAATAAGCAAACGCATACTATCCGGATATTTTTCAATAGTTTTTTCTAAAAATTCTACTCCCGTAGTTTGAGGCATTCGTTGGTCGGAAATAATAATATGAATCTTATTTTTTTCCAACACCCGAAAAGCATCTTTTGCATTAACGGCTGTAAAAACTTCGTACTGTTTACGAAACTGAGCCCGAAAAGAATTTAAATTATTCTCTTCGTCATCAACATATAAAATACTTGTCTTGTCAGTCATTTCTCAAGTAATTATACGTCAATTTTTTTATTTAATATTAATAAAATTTTTGTCCCCTTATTAGGTACACTATCTATTTCTATTTTAGCATGGTGGGTTTCAATAATCTTAAACACAATCGACATCCCCAATCCGGTTCCCTCCCCCACATCTTTAGTAGTGAAAAAAGGTTCAAAAATTTTTTCACGCGTTTCTTTTGTCATTCCAATACCCGTATCTTCAAAACTCACACAAACATGCTCCCCCTCTACATACGACCTAATTATCAACTTTTGTTTTTCATCCGTTTTTTTTTGCTCTAAAGCATATAATGCGTTGCTTAATACGTTCATAAACACCTGGTTTAGTTTACCAGGCAAACATTCTATCATTGGTATATTCCCCAAATCTTTTGTCACTTCTATATTTTTTGAAATAGAGTACTTTAATAAAGTTAATGTCGATTCAATTCCTTCATTAATATTAACTTCCTTGCTTTCACTTTCATCTAATCTCGAAAAATTTTTCAACCCTGCAACAATTTCTGTAGTTCTTTTTGCACCATCCTCAATGCCCGAAATAAGCATTTCTATTTCTTTGGTAGTATACTCTAAATCAATTTCTTTTCTATATAAATCAATTTCTTTTAGCTTGTCTGCTATTGCATCACTGGGTTTTATTTCCTCATATTTCTTTACTAATTTTATAATGTCAGATATATCCATTTTTAATGGCTTTAAATTAGCACTTACAAAATTTATGGGGTTGTTTATTTCATGAGCAATACCCGCAGTTAATTGTCCCAACGATGCCATTTTTTCTGCATTAATTAATTGAGTTTGCGCATCTTTTAAATTAGTAAGTGTTACACTCAATTGATTATTGGTTTCCTTTAGTTCAATAGTGCGTTCGGTTACTTTTTGTTCCAACATAATGTTTTGTTCCTTAATTAACTTCTCATTTTCTTGTAAAGCCAACACCATAACTGTTTGCGATTCTTCTTTTTCTTTCTTCAAAATATTTATCCTATCCGCAAGTGCAAACGAAAGCAAAACCGTTTCAATAGCAGACCCAACAGGCATAGTATAAACAGTGAAATTATTATACGGTAAAATTCCAAAATCTTTCATAGCATAAATAAACACGCCGACTAAAAAAATAGACCATGAAACAGAAAAGAATATTGCTGGGCGATATCCCATTCCTGCTATTCTAATTCCAACAAATAACATATACATCGACAATGGACTTACGATACTTAAAATTAAAACCCAACTTAGTTGATAGAACCCTATCACTACAAGAATAGCAGCTATAAAATAGAAGAGATAAGCTACAAGAAAAACCTTATCCAGCTTAGGAGTGTGTTTTTTTGTATTCAAAAAAATTCGAAGAAATTCTACCGAAGCATAACCAACCAAAATACTTAGCAATAAAATACTCTGCACCTCAAACTTTGGATAATTGGGCCACAAATATTTAAATGTAAACCCTTGAAAAGTTGTTTGTGTAAGCATTACAGATAATATATATATCACGTAATACAAGTAGCTTTTATCTTTAATTGAAAAATAAATAAATAAATTATAAAATATCATAATCAGCATAATTCCGCAATATATCCCCAGCATAAAATTATTGGTGATAACTGACGAAAACGTATGAATAGTAGTAGTTACTTTTAATGGTATCTCAATTTGATCATAGCTTTTTATTCTGATAAAATAGGTTTTTAAATCTCCTTTTTCGATATATAAATCAAACAAGTAGTTTGGATTATCATACTTCCTGCTAAAAAAAGGTACGTTTTGCCCAATAATCGCCGTTATAAAACTTCCATCTTCATTTAAAGTAAATAACTCTGCTTCATCAATTAACGGCGCATCTAATTCAAGCATCAAATGTCTTCTTTCCAACGTATTTTTTACCTGAAACTTAACCCATATAGCTGCTTTTGTAAATCCAAATCTGGGTACATCCTGGTTACTTAATTCGAATTTACCAGAGTGCTGAACTTCATTTATATCCATTTTACAGCTTGTATCCTTTAAAATCCAAACATATTTTCCAATATAATTGTTTTGTTCTTTTTCCGAAAAAATAATAGGGTTATCACAAATTGCTTTAAAAGGAAAAGAAAGCACAAGTAATAAATAAAAAAATGCCTTAAAATTTCTCATAATATTCTTATTCTTTATGTATCAAATATAATTTAGGCAAAGTTACTGAAGTAACATTTTTTACTGTAAGATTATAATCTACAGTAAACTCTCCTTTAGGCCCTTTTTCTACTCTTTTTTGCATGGTGTTCATTTGTCGCAGAGATAACATTCTCTCCCTATCATAAACAGAAGCAGTATCTAATGTAGTTCCGTTTAAAATACCAACAACACGGGCTATATAATTTTCATTTGGGTAAATAAACTTTCCCCCATCGCCTAAATTTGTATTTGTAACAAATCCAACATTCTGAAACATCTCTAACGAATATTCAGCACATATACCCGTAATAGTATGAAATTTTAATTGGTTAATAGCAGATATAGCTGCTCTAATCAATATCACACTAACACCAATTCCTTTTACTTTTTTTGAATTCCAAAGCCCGCATAGTTCTCCAACACCTCCATTAATAGCATATTTCCTTACCACTTCATAAATCCTGGCATCAATTTTTCCAATAGCATTTTCTACAGGTAATGGCGTAACACCATCAGCTACTTGTATTCTAATCCCTCCTACCAGTTCGTTTGATGTATTCGTTGCAATAAAACAATACATATTAGGGTTTTCTATCCATGTATTATTATTAGAAGTAACGTTTTCAATTCCATAATCTTTTAGCACTTGTATATGACCGTTTATATAATCACTACAAGTCGAAGTTTCATCAATTGCTCTAAATGCTCGTACTTGAAACATAAATTATTTACCAAATTTTAGTATCTGTTCAATAGGGTATCGTAATGATTTAAATTTTGGTGGCTCACTAACAATAAATCTCATTAATAACACTTTGCCTTTTTGGGCATCTATTCCAAACAGTTTTTCAAATTCATGTAATAAAGCAGTAGCCTCTTCTCGCAAATCCTTTGGTAAAGCATCTTGTTCACCATACACTAAAGTGTTAAAAATTAAAGTAGATAAAGAAGGTGGATGAGTTGATATATTGTCATTATTTGCAGCCAACCAAACTCGTTCCAAAGCTCTGCCCCCCTCAAAAAAATTATTTGTAGTAAACGAAGGCATAATCAATAAACCAACAGCCGATGACCCGCGTATCCATTTTCGTTGAATTTTTCCGTAAGCAGCTCCTAATTTCCAATTGGCAAGATGTCTTACAACAGGCCAATCTTTACTTACAAAAAATCCCGCAAATTCAGTTGGCGTTAAATCCATCGTTTCTCTAAAACTTATACCGTTTCTTGTTGTCTCCGCATCTTCAATAGTCCATCTGGCCTCACCTCTAAAATCATTATGCCCGCTTTTGCTTGTATATCTAATTCTATCCATCTTAGCTGTTATTTCAGCCAGTTTATTTAAAGTATCCTTATCATCTATTATAATTAAATCGGCACCCGGTATAGTGCGGGCAATTTTTCGCAATTCATCGAGTCGTTTCTTTTCAATTACTTTTCTTTCTACAATATCTCTATTCGATACTCTGATATCTATCGCCTTCGCTAAATAATCACAAGTATGGGGTTCAAGTTTATTTTTTATTGTTTGATGTACTTCATTAAAAAACCTAAACGTGCTTACCAGTTTTGTATCATTTTTTATTTCAACCGTTTTAGTAGCAACTTCAAATCCAAATTCGTGGGCTCTTAAAACCAAGTTTTCAACTGCTGCACCTAACCCGGTTATCATAGTTGTTCTTTGGCAATCTAATAAATCAGGGCGAAACACATCATCAAAAAACATATATAAATTTTTCTGATGGTACATCCACTTCCACGATTGACTATTTGCACCCGATGGTGCTTTCGAAGCAGCTTCTACTAATTGCCTTATAATATTTTTTTCAACATCAATTTGCAAATTCCAAGTTTCTTCCTTTGCTAAAGTAATTATGTCTAACATTTCTTTATCAGTTAGCGACGGGCTTATATTGAGTGGACTCTCAACATAAAGTACATTGTTTTTATCCTTAATAATGTCTTCCAAATCCACAAAATACCTACCTGAATCATGTAGTTGATTCAATAATATTCTCCTACACACATCCGTACAAATTCCACCGCCTAAAATTACTCCTGATGCTAATTGAGGCCAGGTAGTTATTGTCTCTTCAATTTCAAGCATCGATGCTCTTAGCCTTTCAGTCGAAGTTTCTACACCTAACATAGGTAGCAAATAAGGTACTTTTTCTTCGTTGGTTTTAGCTTGTTGTACCAGATTTAAATCCAAATGATCTATTAATCCATGTAGTATTGGCAAATTAGGATTTGTATCATAACGCTCTACATCTGTTGTTCCCCTATCACTTGAGTTCATCACTACAGGTATACCAAATGCCTTGGCTTTTTGTCTCGCAAAAATCTTAGCATATAACCCATCACATACTTCTATACATATATCCAGCTTACCATCTTTAGTAAAAAAGTCATCTGTATTTTCTTCTGTCAATCCATCCGGGTAACTGGTTATCTTCAGATAAGGATCTATTTCAGCAATTTCTCTCGCAACAACAACCGTTTTCTTTATACCAAAATTTTGTACACCGGTTTGTATTCTATTAAGGTTCGATAATTCAATAACATCAAAATCGGCTATTCTAAGTTCGCCGCAAATTCTTTCCATTGCAATAGTTAAAGCAATAGCTTTCCCAACTGATAAACCAATTACACCAATTTTTTTTTTAGCAAGTAGAGTCTCCTCCTCAGGTGTTATTTTATATTGGTTTCTATTGGTTCTTACATCCACAAATTCTTTCTCATCTAATATATGTACCAATCTGGTAGCCCACGGGTAGTATACCCAAACACCATACTCTTCAAACGGAATGTTGCCAACGTGTTTTTTAGCGGCTTCGCTTAACTCGTTTCTACTAAATTTAATTTTTGGATTTTGCGATTTTACTAATTCTTCTAACTGCCCTAACATCTCATCAAAAACAGTAATGCTTGGGGTTGTTTTCAAAAGTTCCTCCAGTTTTTTTTTATCGGTCGCATTATTCAAACGATAAAACACCGGAGCAGAAATGTTTGAAATTAACTCACTCTGTCGCTGTAAGTTTTCTAATTTACTTTTCATAGGTCAGTTATTTATTTATAATCTTTAAATACTTAATTTTTCCACAACAAAAACCTCTTTATTTTACCGCCGTTGTTTTACATGTAAAAAATGTTTTAACATAATCACAATTTTAACATCTCACATCTCGCATTATCCTTTCTTAAAGCGCTACTTGCTCCCTAAATATAGTACAATAAATCAAATCAATTATTAAGTATTTTATATTTTTTTTTCGTAGCTTTAGATTTAACATTTTATTACCTTAAATTTCTATTATGAGTACCGACCAAAAAATTAATGTTTTATATGTTGATGACGAAGAAAATAACTTAAACGCTTTTAAGGCTTCCTTCCGACGGCATTTTAATATACATATTGCCTTATCTGCTACTGAGGCAGTAACAATTTTAAATGCAAACGAAATTCATGTATTAATAACTGATCAACGTATGCCAGGTACATTAGGTACTGAATTGTTGGCACAGGTAGTTAAAGATTACCCCAATCAAATCAGAATTCTTTTAACCGGTTTTTCTGACATTGATGCTATTAAAGATGCTATTAATCGTGGACAGATATATCATTACTTACAAAAACCCTGGAATGATATTGAACTAAAAGAAACAATAGAGAATGCTTATAAAGTTTACGACCTTAAACAAAAACAACAACAACTCAACCAACAATTATCACTTGTTAACGAACAACTGGAGTTTATGCTACGTCAAAAACTTATTTCCTAATTTTTTATTTATAGTGCATTAAAATTTTAAGTAACATTCCCAATAGTAAACTACTTTAATGTTTTATCGCTCTGCACTGTATAAATTAATTTAATGTAAGATTCTATTTCAGGTTGCAAAAAACAAAGTATTTCTCTTTCAGGTAAATTATCTAACTTAAATTGCTCCAATACTTGTTGCGCTTCATCTTTATTAACTACACTTTTACCTTCCATTAATACACCTAATAATTCCATAAATTTAAGTGCATTTTGGTAATCTTCCTTTCTATCGACCCCAATTTTCCGAGTAAGGCTTTTTAAAAACCTATCGGCTTTTTCGTACTTATTTTGGTTAATGTATAAATAAGCAAGTGTTAATTTTATTTCTATTTCTAAATGGAAAAAGTGGTGTAAACTTATATCGCGTATCAATTCATTTAAAATATCAATGCTTCTATCTATATTTTTATGATATATATTAGTAATTGCTTTGCAAAATTTTAAAGTTATAGTTGTATAAAAATCGTAGTTATCAACTAATATGTCTTCTTCTTTTAATTCATCTGTTTTATTAAGTTTATAAAGTAGTTGTGGCTTTGTAAATAAAAATTTAAAAGCCATACAATAACTACCTAAAAGCAACCACGTTTTTCTTTTTTTATTTACTATTTCAAAATAATTCGATGCTTTTTTCAGCTGGTCTGTTTTAAAATAATATTCAAGCCAAAAATAATCTACAACTAAGGCATAGTACTTAATTTGCTTATCTTCTAAATAATTGTCGACCAGTTGCTGGCATCTTTTAATTAATATTTCTACATCTTGCTCATCAGTTTGTCCAATCGAAGTAAATAATTGACACTGTATTAAAATAAAATTTTTAATTAACTCAAATCTATGTGATTGGTTTAACGAATAAATATTTCTTATCTCTTTTTTTAAAACAACAAGTAACTCAGCATCACTTTTAGTTCGCGAAAAAAAATAATTTGCAAGCGTTCTGTTAAAATTCAATAAAACGTCTTCCGCTTTTTCAAGTGCTACCGTATAAGCTATATGTTTATTATATAATTGCGAATAATAATAATATTTATCCGAATGATAATGCGTTTTTTTTAGCGCACTATACACGTTAATTAATTCTTGCGGCGTATCATTATTAATATATATTTTTTCTAACTGATGCAAAATGGTTACTGCTGTTTCACGCGGATATTCGTACAAATATTGCGTTAAGGTTGTACTATCTTGCAAAAAATTAGTTTTATGGGCATCATTATTTTCCAATAATAATTCCTGAATTTTAACTAAAAGCCTCGATCGTAACACATAAAAAGCTCCTTCACTACAACCAATATTTTCTCGTATAACTTCATCTGTATTATGGTCATCCCTATATGCAATCAACACTTGTAAAAATTTTTCCGAACTATTTTTTTCTAAAGCCGACTTTATTTGAGTAAAATCTTTTGCGTTCAGTTGCTGAATAATTTTTCTTAATTTCTCCATTAAAAATTAAAGTTAGGTAATATGAAAACAATTAACCCTCAAACTTAAATAATTAAACCCAGTAAATAATAATCTTAAAATTTATAAAAATTTTATATGTAAGGTTTTTTCAAAAATTGTAAAATAGTTGTTTTAATTATATTAAACTCAGGCTTTCCTCAGTTAAAGGTTTATTAATAAAGATAACCTCATTACCAAACTTAGCAGCTTTATTTTTATCCTCTGCACTTAAAGATGATGTAAGAATAACCAATTTAGATTTATTTTTTCCAGCGTTTGTTAATTTCAAGTGCTCTTCTATAAACTGAAATCCGTCCATTAAAGGCATATTTATATCTATAAAAATTACATTTGGCATTAAAACACTTGTCAATTTTTTTGTTACCAATATATTTCTTAAAAATTCTAAAGCACTGACTCCGCTGGTGTTTACATATATATTTTCAGCAAAATGACATCCTTCAATAATCTTTTGATTTATGAAATTATCTAATTCGTTATCATCTACCAACATAACTGTTTGATATTTATAGGTAGGTTTTTTTCTTTTGATAGGCTTTCTCATTGTATACTAATTTATAATCTGTAAATATATTAAATCATTATAATTAGTAGAAAAGTAATTACAGTTTTGGGTTAATTACTAAAATAGTTACGTCCTACCCTTGGTTTTACCAAAATCCTTATATAGTTTTCAGTTTTAAAACTATATAACTAAATTCCGTATTCAAGTTTCAAAAATCTTACTTGATTTTTTAAAGAATAGTCTCTGAGGTTTAAAAAGTAAAGAATATGTTAAGCTAAACCCCGCACAACGTATGACTATTATAATCAGAAAATCTGTTACCACACGTTTTCATTTTTTACCTTAAAATACTCTAATTAATTATTTTGCGATAGACCTTTTCTCCTGCTGTTGAAACCACCGATATAATTAATACTCGATTTTCATAATTAGACGTGTTGATATAAATTTTTTCGGTTGTAGCTCCTTCAATTTCTATATCAGTATTTACCTTTTTGCCAAGCAAATCAGACACAGAAATAACTGCGTTTATTTTTTTATTGTAATTAAATTGTACATAATAATTGTTCACATCTCTATTAATAACCATATGATTATCTACCTCCATTACTTTTTCAATAGATGTTGTTTCCTCCAATACAGTTATTTCATTAACATAGATAGATGTATCAGTACATATTGAACCAAAAGCAGTAAGTGTTACAGTATATGTTCCTGGCGAAGCATAATAATAGCTTGCATTTGTATCATTCGCTCCTCCGCCATCGCCAAAATCCCACCAAAAACTACCTGCATTTTTGCTTCTATTGATAAAAGACACGCCTCTTTCATCATCTATTGAAACTGTATTTGATACCGTAGTATAAAGAGCAACAGGGGACATAGTGCTTTGTAAATTAAAAGTAAGTGTTCCGTTACTACAAGTTCCATTTGCATTAATATCCACTCTGTATGCACCAATATTTAAACCAAATAAGGTATCTGGAGTGGTTTTTAATAGCGATGTTTTTATAATATTGTTCAAAGAGTCTTTCCAGTAATAATTCCAAGGAGCAGTGCCTATAGTTCCACGAGCAATTATATATCCGTTATTTGATGCCGAACATGTGGGATTTAATGAACTACCTGAAACAGAAAGAGCTGAAATAGAAATGTTTAGTGTAAAGCGGGCAACATTCTCAGTATCAGATATATTACATGTATAAGCACCTAGTCTTAAATCGTAATTGTTATTTGTAAAGTTATCGTGTAACATAACACAAGCTCCGGCCGGCAAATTTTGAATATCTTCTGTATAAATCTGATAAGAGCCGCTAATGCCAGTTACAATTTTTACCGGAACACTCATGCTTTGTGTTAAAAGTGGCAAACATTTTACCTGAAAATCTATGCTATCCAATCTTGTAATTATATTAAGGTAGCCAGGAGAAACACCTAAAGAAGGGGCATCATACAAGTAGTTATAACTAAATGTACCACTCGAATCAAAATATACTACCGTTTCATTACTCATTGACTGACCAACAGCTTCCAATCTAAGCAACATGGCAGGTGTTGAGGCCTTTAGAGAGGTTAAGGTGAGTTGTGTAAAACAACTGATTAATAAAATAAGTTTGTATATATTTTTCATGATATGATATATTAATTTGATTATTTTTTTAATTGTTACTTACTTTACCTGTAACAAAATTAGGTTAGAGGCGGCATGTACTAAATAGTTAGAATAATGATAATTATGTAGTAGATATAGCAAGACCTTGTCGTATAAACAATGACAAGCAGACTAATGGCCAATAAAGAAGAGTTTGTACAAACGAAATGTGCCAGAAAGAATTTATTGAAGAAAAAAGATATGCTTATTAGGGAATTTTACCTAATCATCCTTACAAAAGAAAGATAAAAAAAATTATTAAACCAACATTTCAAATACGGAAACCCAACACACAAATATCATCAACCTGAGTAAGCTCCTTTTTCCATTGATTTAATACTGTTATGAGATATTTTTCTTGTTCATTCATATTTAAATGTTGAATAGACAGCAATGTTTCTTTAAATCTTTTAGTCGAGAATTTTTTCCCTTTTTCCCCACCAAATTGATCTGTATATCCATCTGAGAACATATATAATGTATCATTTTTTTCGAGCTTCAAGCTGTTGTTTTTAAATAATGCTTCTTCATTAGTGTGATAGCCTATTGATAAATTATCACCTTTTATTTCTGTAAGCACATTATTTCTGATAAGATATAACGGACGGTGAGCACCGGCAAAATTAAGCTCCATGCTCTGCAAATCGATACTACAAACACCAATATCCATCCCATCATTAATTACAGTTGCTTGACTTGTTAATTTTTTGAATTTAGAATTAAGTGTTTTTAAAATAGCCGAAGGATGTATTTTATTTTCGCAATTAATTACGCTATTAAGTAAAGTACAACCAATCATACTCATTAAAGCACCAGGTATACCATGCCCTGTGCAATCTGCAAGTGCCAGTATTATTTTATCGTTTTTTTTATCTACACGAATAAAATCTCCGCTTACAATATCAAGCGGTACATCCATCATAAATGATTGAGGCAACACTTTATTAAGTCTTTCGCTTTTATGCGTAATAGCATTTTGTATAAGCTTTGCATAGTTTAAACTATCAGCAAGAGCTTTATTTTTTTCTTCCAATGAACGGTTTTGTTCTTCAATAATTTGGATATTTTCAAAAAGTAGTGTTTCCATTTTTTATTTTTTGTAATTCAATATTTACTTTGTTAATTCTTTCAATAATTCAATTGCCATATCTAATTCGTTGGTTTTATTATAGTAACCATCTGCGCCCATATTTTTGTATATTTTAAAAGAGTGATTTGCGGAATAATCTGTTAAAACAATTACAGCCGTATTAGGGTAGTTTTGTTTTATTTGTTGTAGTATATCTATACCATTCATATCAGGCAATTGTATATCAAGTAAAATAACATTTGGACGAGTATCAGCTAATTTTTGCAATGCTTCTTTACCGTTTGCAGCATAGTCTACTTTAAAAATATTTACTACCTCACTTAATGCATTAAAAATTCGGTTTGCACTTATTATAGAATTGTCAATAATAAATACATATTTATTTTGATTAATTTTATTCATACGTTTGTATTTAGCTGGGTGATTATTGAGGATACCAATTCCGGAATCATTGTAAAGTCTTTCGATTTGTCTAAAAAATAATCACTGCCTTTTTCCGCAAATTTTCTTTTATATAGATTATTTGCAGAATTTGAAAAAACAATGATTTTTACGTTTGGTTTTATTTTTTTTAGATATACCAATACTTCCATTCCCGTTCCATCAGAAAGATTAATATCTAAAAAAACAAGGTCCAAATCGAACTTAGTTACCATATCTAAGCCCTCTCTTACACTTTTTGCCTGCCCAAGTACGTGTACTGATTTATTTTCAGAAATAAGTTCATACAGCTTTCTTGCGATGGCTATACAATCATCTATAATAAGAACATTAAGCTGCTCTTTATTTGTTTTTTTGCTATCCATAATTAAACTAATCATATAGCAAAAGTATATCTACTACAGTTGCTAATAAATAGTTGTAAAAAGGATTATTGTGTCATTCAAACAATGACTATTCAGAGAAGAAGGAGGAAAAGATTAAACCAAATGGTTATTGATAGCGTAATGCGTGAGTTCCGCATTGTTTTTTAAGTTCATTTTTTCGAGCAAACGGCTACGATATGTGCTTATAGTAGCCACACTTAATGATAGCTCATCGGCAATTTCGGAAACCGTTTTACCCGATGCAATAAGTTTTAACACCTGCAATTCTCTGTCAGAAATAAGTTCGTGTTGTTCTTTACTTAAATCATTATCAAATCTTGAAGCAAGCTTCTCAGCTACCTCGGCAGAAATATATTTTTTTCCACTAAGAATAGTTCTTACTGCATTTATAAAATCTGTTCGTGGGCAGTCTTTTGAAATATAGCCATTACCACCAGCCTTAAGCACCCTTAAAGCATATTGATTTTCAGGATGGATACTTAAAATCAATACAGGTATTTTAATTGATTCAGCCCGTAATTGCTTTAAAACATCTAACCCAGTTTTATCAGGCATTGACATATCCATAATAATTAAGCCCCAGGCTTTGGTTCTGCCCATTTTTTCAGCCTGTGTTCCATTAGATACTTCATGAATTTGAGCAGAAGAAAACTCTTCTGCAATAATTCTTGCAAGACCTCCTCTAACCAGTTCATGATCATCAGCTATTAGTATATTCATTTTTTAATGGTAATATTAGTTTGGTACTAGTTCCTTTATTTTTTTCACCCGTTATAATCAATTTCCCACCCAATAAGGCAGCCCTTTCTTTCATTCCGATAATTCCCAATGTTTTTCCATTACCTATGTTTTCATTGCTAATTCCTTTACCATCATCAGCAATTTCCAAAAACAATTCTGTTTCATTTTCACTAACCGAAACAACAACTGACTTTGCAGCCGCATGCCTGCTAACATTAGTAAGAGTTTCTTGTAAAATTCTATAAGCATTAATGCCAAAATGATTTTCAAATTTTCTTTCTTTTACATTTGAAAAGAATTGACAGGGAATCCCCATTTTTTCTTCGAAATCATTGCACTTCCACTCTAAAGCGGCAATAAGACCAAGGTCGTCAATTATAGCCGGTCTTAAATCAGAGGATATTCTTCTTATCGTACTAATAATCCCATCACTCATCTTTAACATCTCTTGTAGCTTTGAAGCAATTGCCTCATCCGGATTATTTTGCTTATGTCTAATCCAGTCAATATCCATTTTTAATGCAGTGAGTTGCTGACCAAGCTCGTCATGAATTTCACGCGATATAGTAGTGCGTTCTTCTTCGCGAACTTGCTGAAGATGAGTTGTAAGGTTTTTTAATTGCTCGTTTTTCCGTAAAATCTCTTCTTCATTTTTCTTACGCTCGGTAATATCGTGCGAGTAACATGCTGTTCCTATAACCTCATTTTCTTTGCAGATGGGATAAAAAGAAATCTCAGCATACATTTCACCACTACATTCAATTTCTGTAAAAATCTCTCCTGAAAAAGCTCGCTCATAAAATCGTTTAAAACGACTTAGTTGCTCTGAGCTAAATTCTTTTGCAAAAACATTACTGCCTTTTGCAATTGGTTTTCCTACTGTACGTTTAACTATGTTATCAAAAGCTTCATTAGAGGTAATTAAATTAAAATCCCTATCTACGCTCCACATTAAATCGCCGGTATTATTTATCAGGGCCGAAAGATTTTTTTTATCAAACTCCTTTTGTTGATCAGCAAGTACTTTTTCAGTTATATCCTGTATAACACCATGTATTTTTATTGGTTTATCGTGTCTATCAAATTCGTATTTACTTTCAAAATAAATATGCCTTATAACGCCATTTTTTCGAATAATTCGATTAAAAAATGACATATCGCGAAATTCTTTACGCGCTTGTTCGATATTACTTTTTACAAAAGCAGCATCTTCCGGATGGATAAAAGATAAAAGCATTTCTTTTGATGGTTCTACTTCTTCCGGCATCAACCCCAGTATTCTATATATTTCCTGAGACCAAACTTCCTTACGAGTTTCGAGGTTAACTTCTAAACTACCAATATGCGCTATTTGTTGGGCTTTATTTAGCAATAGTTCACTCTGCGCCAATTTGGCTTCAGCCATTTTACGTAATTTTTCTTTTTCTCTTTTAGCAAAGGCATTTTCAATTGCCTGCGGTAAACGGTGTAAATTGTCTTTTAATAAATAGTCATCAATCCCCTTTCGCATCATTTCAACAGCGTACTCTTCAGATACGCTACCGGTAACAAGCAAAAAAGCAATTTCATCATTCAACTCTTTATAAATTTCAAAAGCTCCAACCGAATCAAATTGAGGAAGAGAATGGTCGCAAAGAATAACATTTGGGTTAAACTCCTTCAGTCCTTGAATAAATTTCTCTCTATTATCCGCAATAAAACATTTAAAATTTAAACCTTCTTTTTTTAATATTCTTTGAACTATTTCAGCATCACTGATAGAATCTTCGACATGTAATATTCTATATTCTTTCATTTTTGATATTCTTTATAATAACTAAATTGATAATTAAAAAAATAGTATACGCTATATAACTTAATTAATAAGTTACAAAACTTACACATTTAAAATTATTTAGGTGCTTGGTTAACCAATAGCCAGTATAAGCCCAAATCAGACACGGCTTTTAAAAAACTATCGAAATGTACAGGTTTTACCACATAACTATTTACACCAAGTTGGTAGCATTCCTGAATATCCGGATCTTCTTTCGATGAAGTAAGAACTACAACGGGGATTTTTCTGGTGCGCACATCCTCTTTTAAAGCCCTCAAAACTTCTATACCGTTAACTTTCGGCATTTTTAAATCAAGTAAAATTACTTTGGGTGCATTTTCTATTTTTCGGCCAGCATAATTTCCACGTGCAAAAATAAAATCAAGTGCTTCATCTCCATCTTTTACGTGATGTACTTTGTTAGCTAAGTTGTTTTTTTTCAAAGCTCGTAGGGTTAACTCCGCATCACTGGGGTTATCTTCTACAAGAAGAACTTCTACTTCGATGTTTTCCATATTTATTTTATATTAAATTAGTTTATTGGTAGTGAAAATTTAAAAGTTGCTCCTTTATTTTTTTCTCCTTCTGCCGAAATTTTACCTCCATGCTTTACCATTATTCTTTTTACAATAGCAAGCCCCACACCTGTTCCTTCAAATTCATCTATAGTATGTAAGCGTTGAAACACCCCAAATAATTTATGTACATAGCGCATGTCAAAACCCGCTCCATTATCTTTTATAAAAAATATTAGTTCACTATCAGTTTTCTCTGAGCTAATCTCAATCAAAGGGTCTTTTACTTTAGAAGAGTATTTTATGGCATTAGATAGTAAATTAACTACTACTTGATTTATTAACCCATAATCGCCTTTTGCAGAGTGGAGGTTTTTTATTTTTACTGTTGCTTGGTGTTTTATTGATTTATTTAATTCGTACAAGGCCCCTTCAACCAACTCATTCATATTAAGATTAGTTTTGGCAACTTCTTTTTTACCAAGTCTGGAAAATGCTAACAAATCATCTATCAGGTTACCCATTTTTTTTGCATTGTACTGCACCGCTTCAAGCAATCTGTTTCCTTCTTCATCAAGCATTTTTCCATAATCTTCTTCTAATATGCCTGCATAACCATCTATTGCACGAAGGGGAGCTCGTAAATCATGTGAAACAGAATAAGAAAACGATTCAAGTTCTTTATTAACACCTTCTAATTGTAATACGTTTTCATATAGCCGACCATTTAATTTTTTTACTTTTTCATCAGATTCAGTTTTAAAAATTTCTATTTCATTTGCCGATCTTTGTTTTAGTAAAATAAAATTTGTTACGTCTTCTACACAATGAATAATATATTCTATTTCGTTTTTTTTGTTTAGTACAGGAGAATTGAAAGGACTCCAATAGCGCTCTTCAAAACCGCCGCCTTCCGATTTTGGGCGTTGTATATCATACTTTTGAATGTCCATTTTATGTGCTGCTTTATTTTTAAGCACATTTTCAAGCGATTTCCGTAAATTACTTGTTCCTGTAGCAGTATGGTCATCAGGGTTATCAGGAAACACTTCAAACAAAGCACGCCCTGTTATATTATTTCTTTCCGTCATAGTTGCTTTCAGATAAGCATCACTTGCGCCAAGTATTGTAAAATTTGGTGTTTCGGGTTTAAGAATCAAAAAAAGTCCAGGTGCCGCCTCAAAAAGTGCTTGAAAGTTTATAAGGGCTTGTTTATTAGTTTTATTTTCCATTATCATTTAGTAAATAAAATTTTTATAAATACGAATTAAATTAGTCTTTAGCTTCGTTAAGCTAAAACACTACCCCTAACTTATTATAAATTTTCCCATTTTTTTGGAATACTACAAATCATTAATTTTTAGCTATTATACACTACAAATGATAGTTTGTTTTTTAAGTACGCCAATATTCTAACTAACTCCACTATATATTCTTTCAATTAATTTTGTATTAATTATAATTGTACCCGAAAATACTACATATTTACAAATCACTGACAATCAATATTTTGTAAAATCTTACATATGTAAGATTTTTTAATTTATTGTGTAAAAAAGAGACTAATAATATTGCTATAAGTATTAAAATTGCCGTAAGATTTTTGTGCAGCATATCGAATGTACTTGAACCCTGTCCCCATTAAATCCAAGTTTTAGTCATTTTTAGATTCTTGGTTAATTAACAACCAGTATAATCCCAAATCAGCTACAGTTTTTAAAAAACTTTCGAAATGCACCGGTTTTACAACATAACTATTTACTCCTAATCGATAGCATTGCTGAATATCAGGATCTTCTTTAGAAGAGGTAAGAATAATTATTGGAATTTTTTTTGTACGCGCATCAACTTTTAGCACACGTAAAACTTCTATGCCATTTATTTTTGGCATTTTTAAATCTAATAAAATTACTTTTGGCATATTTTCTACTTTTCGGTTAGAATAATCTCCTTGCGCAAAAAGAAAATCTAAAGCCTCATCTCCATCTTTAACATGGTATACTTTATTAGCTAAATTGCTTTTTTTCAAAGCTCTTATAGTAAGCTCTGCATCACTGGGGTTATCTTCTACAAGAAGAACTTCTACTTCGATGTTTTCCATTTAATGTTATATATGATTTAATTTATTGGTAACGAGAAATAAAATGTAGCACCTTCATTTACTTTACTATCTGCCCATATTTTACCTCCATGTTTTTCTAATACTCTTTGAACTATTGCTAATCCAACTCCGGTTCCTTCAAATTCTTCTTGAGAATGCAGTCTTTGAAATACACCAAACAGTTTATTATAATATCTCATATCGAAGCCCGAGCCGTTATCTTTAATACAATAAATTATTTCTGTATTTTTCTCTTCGGCAGAAATTTCAATAACAGTTTCCGGGTTGTTTTTTGTATATTTTAAAGCATTAGAAATAAGATTTACCCATACTTGCTGCATGGTAGTTTTTTCGGCATAAGCATCAGGTAACTCTTTTAAAACAAGTGTAACGTTTCGGTTTTCTTCTGTTTTATAAAGCTCGTTCCAAACGCCACTTACAATATCATACATCGATAATTTTGTTTTTGTTAATTCTATTCTTCCAAGTCGTGAAAACGAAAGTAGGTCGTCAATTAAAAAACCCATTTTTTGTCCATTTTTTAAAACAATATTTATAAGTCGTTTACCCTCCTCATCAATTTTATCTCCGTAATCTTCTAAAAAAACATTTGCATAACTATGTATAGCTCTTGCAGGCGCACGCAAATCGTGAGAAACAGAATAGGAGAAAGATTCGAGTTCTTTATTTGCAACTTCCAATTCGGTTGTACGGTTTTTAACCCTTTGTTCGAGAGTTTGATTAAACTCATTTAACATCTCGGTTTGTTCGTGTATTTCGGTAAGCATTTGATTAAACGCATCGGTTAACGAACCCACTTCATCATCGCTAAGTTTAATGGCCCTAACCGAATAATCTTTTTGTTCAGATATTGCCTTGGCAGTTTCTGCCAAAGCAAGTATAGGAGCAGATATACCTCTTTGCAAAAATTTAGAGAGTAAAAAAGTTATTACAAACGAAAGGCCCAAAATTAAAACCACAATAATGGTGTACAGTTTAAACCTGCCATACAGGGCATTTAAATCTGATTTTAGATAGAGTATCCCCAACTGTTTGCTGCCTTGCACAATGGGCTGAAAACCCTCTAAGGCAGTTCGTGTAAAATGATAGCCAATAGCACCCGCTGTTTTGGGTAGTTGGTTTATATCATAATCTGCCGGATACGCACAAAATAGTTGTCCGTTGGCATCATATATGCTTGCTGCAACAATATGAGGTTCGGCTTTTAATGCACTTAATATTTCTTTGGCATCCTCTTTACTTTCAAACGCAATGGCGGCAGTACTGTTGTTAGATATAATTTGCCCGTAAGTAGAAATGTTTTGCAGAGTGCTTTCGCGGAAAGAATAAAAATCGTATAAAAAGAAAACAGCACAGGTTATCAAAACAACTATGCCACACACAAGCATAATAATACGCATCAGCTTGTTTCTAATAGATATGTTTTTATTTGCCATCATACTATTTTTTATCTGTTTTTACTATTTCGGCCAGCTTAAGCAGCTTAGAACTTATCACCAGGTTTTCTTCTTTTACAGCATCCAGATTTATCTGTATATTTATTTTATCATCCTTTATATAAAGCCTAACCATACCACCCAATTTGGTAAAGCCATTTGCATCGCTTACGGTAAGTATATTTTTACCTTTTAGTTTTTCAAGTATGGCTTTCAATTCATTTTTATCACTTAGGTTAATGAATAAAATTTGGCAATTGGTAATTTCATCTGCATCTTTAAAATGCTGAATGGTTAATGAGTGTTTGTTTAGGCTTTCGCCTGTTATGGTTTCGTCTAAATAAGTACCAAAGGGATCTTTGCCCAAAATGCCAATAACCGCCCGCGTTTCGGGGTTAGCAAAACTTTGCGTAGGCCACTCAACAAACTGTGTAAAATTAAATACAAAGGCAGCTTTTACCTGATACTCGCGTGTAGCAATTTGCCCCGAGACAAAAAACACATTGCAAAAAACAAGTAAAAAACTAAAACGTATGTAGGTTATTTTTTTTAAAAACGGCATGCAATTCTTCCATATACACTACGCTGTATTTCTCTAATAGGTGTTGATGCCTGAAACTCCCTGTGTTGACCATATAATAAATTTTGCCCAACAACACTTAGCTCTAAATTTTTATAATTCCATCCAAGTTTTAAATCTAAACCCGTATATGCTTTTACAACCGGTTTAGGTAATTCACCCACATAACGCACTACGGTACCAAACTGAAAATGGTAAGGCAACTGAATGTTTGATTGAATTAAAAACTGATGCATGGGATCATCACTTTCGGCAGTTGCATGATTTAAATCTCTACTGCCTTCTTTATCCCATAAGTTTTTTCTAAGAAAAGTATATCCACCGCGTAAGTTCCACCAACTGGTTACTTGTGCATTGGCAGATACTTCAACTCCATACGTTTCACCTTTAACACCATTGCCATAAGTTATGGGGTAAGGGTAACCTAAAGGTCCTTTACCTGGTTCGGCACTTCGTATATTATCGTACGAGTTATAAAATGTAGATACCGAAGCAGATACTTTTTTTGATGCCTGAAAACGCCAGCCTAACTCATACGCAATTACAGTTTCTGATTTAAAACTATCGGCACCCATTTCAAGCGGTAAAGTAGGTGATAGTGATAAAGCAAAATCGCGGTCTATTCGCGATGGATTTCTTACCGCACGCGACACCGCTCCCCAAATAGTTTGGCGCTTGGTTGGTGTGTAAGTGAGTCGTGCGTTAGGCTGATATTGAAGCCCTGTATAACTATTATGTTCAAGCTTTGCACCAAGCGTAAAACGTAAACGATCTTTAATCAACATGGCTTCGTATTGCAAAAATCCACTATATAAATATAACATTTTGTTTGAAGGTGTAAAGCCAAAGCCGGGTAAATTCGCCACTTCATGATGAATCCCTCTCAAATCTCCGCCATAGGTAACAGTTTGTCTTCGTCCAAGCCTAAAACGGTTTTGCCACTCAACATCGTATGTTTTTGCATCTTCGGTAAATTTATTTCCAAAGTCGCGCCAGGTGTGGTCGTAATAAGTTTGTAGCTGAAAATCACCTTTGTTTCCAATCGTATGGTTCCAGCGTGCTACCACATTTTCGCCACTTGTTGTAATAGGCACTGCATTGCCATCAGGGTTAGGTTTACCATAATACATATTTCCTATTACACTTATCTGATCTTGTTTAGCGGCATAATCTGTTCTAAAACCACCTTGTGCCATGGCCCATTGGTCATTCGCTTTTCTGCCGGCCACACTATCTTTGCCCACTGAATCAACCGTACTAGCTAATCTATAACCCATACCATAAACGCGGTAAGTAAGTCCCTCAGCTATTTTACCACCCGACCTAATGTTTACTTGTCCCGGCATGCCATTACCATAAGCTACATCGGCATATAAGCCCTGCGTTTTTGCCGAACTTTTTGTAATTATATTTATTACACCATTAACCGCATTAGCGCCCCATAAAGTTCCGCCAGGTCCACTTATCACTTCTATTCGGTCAACATCTTCCAACATAACATTTTGTACATCCCAAAATACACCGCCATACATGGGCGAGTAAACTGTGCGTCCATCAATAAGCACCAGTAATTTATTTGCCAGCACATTATCAAATCCGCGCGCGCTTATAGCCCACTGACTGGAGTTAACCTGCGCCACCTGTAAGTTAGCTGCAAGTTTTAATGCCTCGGGTAATGTTTTAATACCCGCGTTACGAATATCGTTACCCGTAATTACTTGTACCGCCGATGCTACTTCATTTAATTTCTCAGGACGTTTGGATACCGACGTAACTTCTACATTCATTAAATCTTCTAAACTTAGTTTTTTTAAATTGGCAGAAGAAAGAGTTGTATCCTCTGTTTGTGCAAAAGCACAATTTGTTATCAACAATAAACTAAAGGCAAGTGCAATTTTTTTTTTAAAAAAAAACTTTGGTGATTTACACGTTTTAAAAAATACATTTTTAAAACGAAAAGCTTTTGTTAACTGATTAATTAATATAGCTAAAATCATAAAAAAATTAAATGTTACTATGTATTTTAAGCATTGAGTTTATCAAACAAAATGAATTTGTAATTATTTATCCGTAAGCAAACATAGTTCATTAATTATTATAAAAAAAAACAGAAAACGCGGAAATCTTACATGCTAAATATTGAGTTTCAGTATTTAGCATTTCCATAAATTTTTTTTATATTATGTCGGTATAAGCTTATTTTTTTATAAATTAGTTATAAAAAACAAATTATAACATAATGGAAAGTGGTGAAGTAGATATACTTTTAGTTGAAGATGATTTGGCAGATGCCGAATTAACCGTACGGGCATTAAAAAAAAACAATGTATTAAATAATATTATATGTGTTAAAGATGGTGCTGAAGCTTTAGAATTTATTTTTTGTATTGGCCGTTATATTGATAGAGATTTTCAAATACAACCAAAAGTTATTTTATTAGATTTAAACATGCCTAAAATAAGTGGTATAGATGTTTTGCAACGAATTAAAGCCGATGAGCAGACTAAAAATATACCCGTTATAATACTTACATCATCAAAAGAAAGTCCCGATGTTAAAACCTGTTATCAGCTTGGCGCTAATAGTTTTATTGTAAAACCAGTTCAGTTCGAAAATTTTATACAAGCCATAGCTGAGTTAGGCCTATACCGAATTTTACTAAACATATATCCTGGGTAAATAGACAGAAAAAGAAGTTTTTTTAAATAAGAAGCTATTAAGCTATAGAGAAGAAATATTATATTCTATTATTGCACCCCAGTCAAAAATTTAAGGAAACAAAAAAAGCCTTTCGATTATGAAAGGCTTAATTTTGTTGGTACCCGGGACGGGACTTGAACCCGTACGACTGTTAAGGTCACAGGATTTTAAGTACTTTGGTTACCCTGCAAAATCATGCAAAACACGACAAAATCAAACAAAACTTAACAAAATCGAACAAAATCGCGCATAATTATTGCACCCCAACTTCTGACCAATAAAGCACTTTTTTCATTCAATACTCACTTATGTGGACTAACCACCCTTGAGTTTATTGGGGTTTATGCACAAGCCAATACCTTATGTGGAGAAAAACGGTTTTGAAACCTTATGTGGGGGTAGCGGGAAATATTTGCGTTTTATTTGAGCTATAAATCACAAAAAAATATTTCACATAATACAAATAGATATTATCACTTTATACTTTTTAAGTAATTTATATCAACTTAGGGCAATATTGCCCTAAGTTGTTTTCAGGCGGAAAATTTGCACCATTCGTTGAATAATTCTGTGCCGATGATACTTTCAAGGCTGGTATGCTGAATCAAATCAAGCGTTCTCACAATTTCAATGGATGGAGAATTAAATTTTATAAATACTTCAAATATTCTATCCACATCTTTATTCTTTGACGCAATAGATGTATATCCGTTCTTTATTATGAAATCAACTATCTCTTTTCTTGTATATGCTGCCTTTCTCACAGATGTCAAAATAAATTTTCAGGTTCGAAATATAGAAATAAAATTTAATCTAAATCACTCTATAGAAACAAACAACAATAAAACACTTTCTATTCTTATATTTCAAAAAGCGGTCACATAATACATACTACCCCCCTCTACACTTTTTGTTAATCAATAAAAATATTTTCTAAAATTGTTCTCAAATTGAGAACTTTTTGGTATCTTTGCTCTGTGAATTAGTGATCATCTAATTTTTTTATAGAATGCATGTTATATCAAGGCCAAAGCTTATAGAGTTCTGGAAAAAACATAAAGATGCCGAAGTTCCGCTCAGTCTTTGGTTCTCTAAGGTCAGGAAAGCAAAATGGAGCAGCATCAATGAGCTTAAGCGGGATTTTCCCACGGCTGATTATGTAGGTAATAATAGAGTTGTTTTTGATGTAAAAGGAAACCATTATCGTTTGATTGTGATTGTTTTCTTTGATGGTCAAAAAGTGTATATCAGGTTTGTAGGCACGCATGCAGAATATGACAAGGTGAACGCTAAAAATATATAAGAAGAGAATATTATAAAATAACAATCGTAAAATGAAAACCGTTAAGCCAATCCGTACAAAAACAGATTATAAAGCTGCTCTTAAAAGAACAGATGAGATAATCGCCATGAATCCCAAAAAAGGAACAGCGATTTATGATGAGCTTGATGTGCTTGGAACACTTGTATCTGCATATGAGGATATTCACTATCCTATTAATGCGCCTGATCCTGTTGAAGCTGTGAAATACGTTATGGAAGAACAGGGATTAAAACCAAAAGACCTTGTTGCTTATTTTGGCAGCAAAGGTATTGTGTCAGAGTTTCTTAATCACAAAAGAAGTCTGTCAACGCGCTCCATTAAGGCACTCCATGATGGTTTAGGGCTCCCGTATGAAGTTTTATTTGCCTGAGTAGCGCAAACTATTCTATTGAGATAGAAAGTCATATAATGTGTCCAGAACAATTTCATCTTATTAGCTGGAATAATCGCACTTCATGAGTGATGATGCCTTAAAAAGGACGTACATAATACATATTATATGCACCCCCATGTACACTTTTAGCTTTCGTCCAATTTAAAGCACAATTTCTTTGTGTAAACAAAAAGGTTGCACATAATACATATAACACTACCCACTATACTCTATTGAAACAAACAACAAATTATAAATTTTTATGGTGATAGCTTAAAAAAGGTTAGACATAATACATATACATGCCCCACTCCATATTTTACATCAACTCATAACAACTTCAGTCAATGTTGACCGAAGTTGATTTTCTTTACATGAGGAAAGAGACTATAACTGATTATTGTACCATTAAACGAGTTCTATCTACCCGCGATAAGTATGAACTTAACAAATCTAAAAATGCACGTGAAGCTAAAACGGAAGCCATACATCAACATTTATTGAACATGGAGCTAACTATACGTTTTGATATTTCCACAGCCGAGAATTGGATTAAACAACTTCAGGATGGTATTATAGTGGTTGATGATCTAAAACTGAGAGATTTGAAAAATTCCGGCATGGAACTGGAACTTCTTAACTCCATAAATGAAGGTATTTCTTTTAATAGTAAGGTTGACCAGTTTGGTGAAAGGCTCTACACACCATTAAAACGTGTTGCCAGATACATGCGCCGGTTTATGTATTTTGAAAATAGTCCAGATACAGAACTTGCCTGTCTTGATATAAGCAATAGCCAGTTATACTTTTCTACTCTAATAAGAAAGTAAGAAAAGCTAAAAAATAAAGATACTGCTGAGAAAATTGTTATTTTAGAGAAACCAGCAGTAATATTTATCTATATTGACAATAGAAAGCAAATAATTATTCAGTCTGTTTCGATGGGCATTTATGACTACCGTAGCTACAAAACACACAACAATCTCCGTTTTTAGGATGTAAAACCACTTGGCAATTTTTGCAGGTATATGAAAGTAAGCAACATCAGTCGGTAAAACCTCTATCCTCTTATACCCACATTTAGGGCAAGTAATTTCTGATTGAAGTGCGATTTTTGTAGAATCTGTTTTAATGCTTATTTTCTCTTTATTACAACACGAATCCTTTTTAGGTATGTTGTCAAATGAACTATTTTCTTGTTGTTCTGGACTGCTGCATTGAACTAAAAACAACATTGCGAGTAGGAATAAAAAACCTACATGAGATAATTTTATCATTACTTTTTTAAAGTTTCCCGTTTTTAAAACTGCAAAACAAAAAATTCTGAATAGTGTTAAATGGCGTCTTATGGTCTTCCGTAATACATTTAATGCGTTTAAATATCACTTCAAAACGAGCAGACATAGATGCTTCATTATATTGTTTAATTTCTAAGCCACTACATTTTGTTGGGCCTTGCTCTGAAAATGTACCCAATATCAAATAGCCATTTGGATTAATGGAATTTTCGGCAATAGAAACATATCTGTTAATCTTATCTTCTGATGTCAAAAAATGAAATGCTGCCCTATCATGCCAAAAATCAAACTTTACTGTCGGTTCAAAATCAGTAATATCACTTACTATCCAATTTACTTTGTCGGCTTTACCTCCTAATCGTTTTTTTGCCCGTTCAATTGCATTGGCAGAAATATCAAGCACATAGATGTTTTTGTAACCTTTATCCAATAGTGCATCTACAAAGTGGCTGTCACCGCCACCAACATCTATTATATTTGCATCCAAAGGCAGGTTAAATAATTCCAAAAATTCAATGGATGTTTTTGGATAGGTTTGAAACCAACTTACTTCTGTTTCTGCTTTGGTGGCAAAAACATTCTCCCAATGCTCTTTCTTGTTTTCCATAACTATTTCGTTATAACTATTATCTACTTACTATTTGCCAAATTAGGAGCTTTCATTACTTCTTTAGGTAGTTTTCCTGTAAGTGTTTTTAGGAATATTACAATTGAATTAATTTGTTCTTCTGTTAGCTCTTTATTCAGTTGTAACTTAGCCATTATTTTAACTGCTTCAGGTAAATTTGCTATGCTACCGTTATGGAAATAGGGCCCTGTCTTTTCAATATTACGCAGACTGGGAACTTTAAATACATCTTTATCCGCCTCATCTTTTGTAACTTTTTTTCTCCCTTCATCATCTTTTAGATTTTGAACGAGACTCCGATAATCAGCATATTTCCCAAATTTCTGAAACATGCTTCCTCCCAAAGTAGCTCCTAAATGACATTGAGTGCAACCAGTTTCTATAAAAGTGTTCATTCCCTCACGTTCTTCATTACTAAGAGCAAATACATCACCATTTAGATAATCGTCAAATTTTGAAGGTGTCATTAATGTGCGCTCAAAAGCTGCAATACTTTTACGAAGTGTTCCGTATGTTATTGGATTTTTTTCATTGGGAAAAGCCTCTTTAAACAGCTTTTTATATAAGTCAATTTCTTTTAAACGACTTACTAAAAATGCTTCGTTTGGAATTGCCATTTCTACCCGGTTTAAAATAGGCATCCCAGCTTGCTCTTCTACATTTTTTGCCCTACCGTCCCAAAATTGGGCTGTATGGAAAGCTGCATTTAAAACAGTTGGAGAGTTTCTATCTCCCAATTTGCCGGCATCACCTTTAGAAGTAGGTTGATTATCTACTCCGTAAGTAGCTAAATTATGGCAGGAATTGCAACTATTATTACCGGTCTTGCTTAAACGTGTATCGAAGTATAAAGTTTTACCAAGTTTTATTCTTTCGTCTGTAATAACATTCTCCATGTTTCTATCGGCAACTTCAGATAAAGGCTTAAATGCTCCCTGAGCTTTATCTAATAATTCTTTATCATAATCACTTGCAATTGGTTTGTCTGGTTCAATAGATTTAACTTGTTCTGACTTGTTATTGCTACAAGACATTGCCAACAATAATATAGCGGTTATATATATAAGTTCTTTTTTCATATTATTAATTACTTTTCAAATTTAGAGCAAAGGTAGCACAGAGGCATTGATTAAAAATAATAACCGTTAATAACGTTATTGACGGTTATTATTTGTTTTCTGTTCATTTTTGCACACTAATTGGAGGCCCCGAACAGCTTTCGGCTGTATTTCATTATTTGTAATGCACCGTCCCAAGACGCGAGGCCAAATTCATTTAATATATTGTTCTACCTGATTAAACTGCCTTACCCGCAAAAAACATTTTTATAGCAATAACAACAAGTACAACACTAAACACTTTTCTCATTACATCAGGAGAAAGTTTTAATGCCAAACTTGAACCAAAATATCCACCCACCATAAACGCCATAGCTATTACAAATGCGTATTTCATATTCACATATCCGGCTTTGTAGTAATTATAAACGGCAAATAATCCAATAGGAGGAAGCATAACAGCAATACTTGTGCCTTGAGCAGTCTGTTGGTCAAGCTTCATAATTAAAATAAGCGCCGGAATTAAAATTATTCCACCTCCCAATCCAATCATTCCACCTAATGTGCCTGCTACAAGCCCAATAATAATAAGTAAAAGTATTGCTGTCATATCCATTTTCATTATACTAATAATTAAACTTACAACTTAGTTTCTTTAAGCAGAATAGCTTCATCAATTTCTCCGCTATGTTTCCAAACCAGTTTGCCGCCTTTATATAATTCAATTACCGGAATGGCATCTATAGCTTTTTCCTTTAGTAAATCTTTATTTTCATCTGCATCTACTTTTAAAAGAATAAGCTTACCTTTTTTCTTTTCGGCTAATCCTTCCAGCATAGGAACTATTTTTTTGCAAGGTTTGCACCATTTGGCATTATAATCTACTAATACATATTTATCAGATGCAATTTGCTTATTAAAATCAGCCAAAGACATTCCTTTTTTCACCGGACTTGCCGAGTTTTTATCGGTAGGTTTATTAGCAGCATTCCATTTCATGATTCCGCCTTGCATATTATAAACTTCAGTAAAACCTTTTTTCTCCATTATCTCAGCAGCTTCAGCACTACGACCGCCGCCTAAACAATATACCATAACGGGTTTAGTTTTATCAAGCTTACTGAGTTGATTCTCAAAATCGCTTCCATTAATATTATAGTTTAGCGCATTTTTTAAATGCCCTTCTTGATATTCTTCCAGAGTGCGCACATCAACTAATTGAACATCCTTTGTTTCAGATAGCTTCTTATCGAACTCATCAACTGGAATAGTTGTATTTATCTGTTTAGAAGAATTACCTTTCGTCTGACTCTGACAAGAAGTAATTGAAATGCCTACAATTAGTAAGCTTGCTAAAATTATTTTTTTACGAATGCTTTTTAGCTTTGTTTTATTGAATTCGTGAATCTTTGATTTCATACGGCTTGGGTTATTTTGATTTCAGGTTTAAAGATAATCGTTGATTTAACAGAATTAGAAATTAAACAGTTAGCTTCTGATTTTTGAAGCACTCTTTCTGCACGCTCCTTTTGTTGCTCGTCACTTATTGTTACAATAGGCATCAAGGTGACTTCACTCATCATATATTTGCCATCCACCATTTCTAATTTTCCAACGGATTTTGAATCGAAACTTACAAATTCAAGTTTGGAATTCTCTGCAATCGATAGAAATGTTGTCATCAAGCAGCTATTAATGGCAGCCACAAATAAATGCTCCGGCGACCAAATTCCTTCCATTCCTTTTGGGAATTGAGGTGGAGTAGCTACTTCAATTTTTGTATTTAATACAGGAGAACCCATAACTCCTTTTCTATCTGCCTGCCAGTTTACTGACACTTCATAAACATGTTCCATGCCTTTAATTTATTGGTTTAGTTCAATCATTTTTTTTAAGTGGTCGGCAGGTACAACACCTGATTGTCGCCATTTTACTTCTCCTTTTTTGAAAATCAGCAAAGTTGGAACGCCCTGCACTTTATATGCACTTGCCGCAGCAGGGTTTTTATCTACATCTACTTTAATAATAGTGGCTTTATCCCCAATCATACTTTTAAGTTGCTCTAAAATGGGAGCCATCATTTTGCAAGGGCCGCACCATTCGGCTGAAAAATCTACTAAAACGGGGTTATCTGAATTTATGAGTTCCTGAAAGGTTGACATGATTATTAATTTTAAGTTGTAGTAATTATTTTTTGAGAGTTATGTGTCTCGTAATTTTTATCGAATTTGAAGAAATCAAAAGCAACAAATCTTAATAAAAACAATCATGCTT